>Ga0307412_10000521_pt1 | contig 22914 bp, 21 predicted proteins | sample DK1Cmetagenome_3_FD_203823 | JGI IMG/M metagenome (GOLD analysis project Ga0307412, IMG submission 203823) | Maize rhizosphere microbial communities from greenhouse at UC Davis, California, United States - DK15-C-1 | ecosystem: Host-associated > Plants > Roots > Rhizosphere > Soil | place: USA...
CATTACACATCAGCGTCCAGGACCGTGGTGAAGGGATCTCCAGGGAAAACCAGGCCAGGATCTTCAATCATGGATTCACCACCCGCAAGGAAGGCCATGGATTTGGCCTGCACAGCTGCGCCCTGGCGGCGGTCGAGATGAATGGCCGCCTCCAGGCGTACAGCGAGGGCCCAGGACAAGGCGCCCTGTTCACCCTGGAAATCCCCCTGGAGCTCGCAGGCGCGTGAGCTGGTTGACCGCACGGCGAACATCCCTGTCCACCTGAAGGAACCGCCAGGCTACTTGATGTTCCCGGACGGAGCGCTACGGCGTCTCCTGGCAGGCAGCGCAGCGGCATAGGCCAGCGCTTCCTCCCGTGAAGTGAAGGAGCCCAGTCGATCAGCCTGGGTACAGACTCGCCAAGGTCCACTGTTTACGCTGAGTACGTCATAGCCATTGATATGCAATTTCGTCAGCATCGCAGTACTCATGGTCATCACCTCCTGCAAAGTACCGGGTTACGCTGCCTACCTTACTCCCGGTTCGGCGATCGGTGCCTACCGGGCGTCGAGTCATCCGCTGGCACGCTGATCCTTCGTGAGGCTCAATGGGAGTCCGAATCCCATAGCCAATCCCACAAACCCGGCAGGCGCACGGGCTGGGAGGTGTCGCGAACCGAGCGAGCCAAGGCCGCTCGCTCAAGGGCCCGGCGGTCGTCGTAGAAAGGCTTCGCATCGGTCCTGAGGCCGGTCTCCCTCGCGCTGTCGAGAAGGATTTGCAGGTACTCACGGGCGTGACGGGCGGTATAGCGATTGAGGTCGTGAAACGTCACGACGATGGGTATCACACCGTCCACGGTGGGCAGTTGTCCCCCGGCGATGCGCTCGCGCACTTCGGAAAGCTGGCGGGTCAGGTTCATCCGCCGCCTCGGGCTCATCGTAATACCCCAGACCTTGCCATCATTGGCGCTCAAGTCCGTCAGCAATACGTGCATACCGTGTCGCTGATAAGCGGCAAACGTGCGCCTGTCGAAACTCCAGAATGGAGGTCGTACCAGGCTTGGCGGCGCGCCTGTGATCGCAGCGATATCGTTGGCGCCGTTGCCCAGGGACTGCTCCAGTTCTGCCGGATCCAGGAAGCGATGGTTGGTGTGCCAATGGGTCGCGGTATGAAAGCCCAGCACATGGCCCTGCGAATGCTCGCGATACATGATCGAGCGGCCGATTTCGCTGCCACCGGCTCGCGGCGCCCGCGTCTGGAGGAAAAATACCGCTTTTATCCCGGGCTGCACCGGGTTCCGCGCCAAGGCGTCCAGCACCTGCATGCTCGGATTCCAGAACGACGATGCGCTGGGGCCGTCATCGAATGTCAGCAGGAATCGAATGGGGGCCTGGACGCGCAAATGCTGCTCGGTTTGCGGGGTCAATTCGATGGGCGGGCCAATGCACCCCGACAACGGTACGGCGAGCAGCGCCATGACCAGCGCCCTGGCGAAGTTGTTCATGTCTTGCCTTTATTCAATGCCACGTTACGTCGCCTTTGATCCCTGGCACCGGTGCTTTCAAGCTCACCTTGGAGAAGGTTACCCGGGTTTGGTTCCACACCGTGAGCACGGTTGTTTCGCCACCGACAGCGTCCCCTCCCCGGCCCCCGATCTTGACCGTCTGGAAATCAGATGGAATTTTCCGAACGGCTCCGTATCCATCCGTATAGGATCAATTAGGGAGGATTTATGGGCGGTCCATCGCTTTACATCATCGACTACATGCTCCATGGCGAGCCCAAGTCTTTCATCATTCGCGCTGAAGTGATGAATAACTCCGAAGCTTGGCATTGGGCCAGTTGCGACGCGGGTGTTGGGCGCATACCCAAATTCGGCAGGGAGAAGGTCAAGCGGGTTTCCAAACCCATGGCAGAGAAATATGGCATTACCGATGTGCGCTGGCGAGCCTCCGTCGCGCCATCCTGGGTCAAGGAGTCCGGCTGAACACGATATGACGCGCTCCGGTGCACCGACTGTCCAGTCGTGCGCCGGATTTCAACAGAGTCGAAATAATCCAACTACGCTTAATGCAGCGTTACCCGTCCTTGTCGACGGGTTTCGTGCTGGCTCATCCAACCTTGAAATGGAGGTGTGACATGTCCGAAAAAGAGTCCATCACCACCTTGCTCACCTTATTGGAGTCGCGCCAGGCGCGGCTGACAGCAGCCTGCAAGGAAATCGCCGACTGGGTCGACCACCAGGGCGGACACCCCGCCGCAGTTCGCATCCGCGATCGACTCAACGACATCGAGAAGGATGCCCCATCGATCCAGAGCGCCCTGTCGTCACTGAAACCGGTGGACCGTCCGTTGCCCAAGTTTCGTTGAGGAAAAGTTTCGTTGAGGAAAAGCTTCGTGAATGAAACGTTTCGTTAACGACCTGCCACACCGGTTGCCCTGAACTCCACCGGCCGTAAAACCGATGGAACGACGGCGTACTTTTGCACCTCGATATTGATAGGTATCGATGCAAGAGCCGTCATAAGGGAGAACCAACATGAATGCCAGAGTCCTGCTGCTGATCGCCTGCGCCTGCCCCGCCACTGTGATGGCGCAAGGTTGTGAAGTCATCACCCGATCCCAAAGCCAGGCAGTAGCGGAAATCGAAACCCGCAGTTGCTATGAATACAAGGGCGTCCCTTCCGAAGCCATCGGCTGGTCATGCAGCAACGAAAGCAAAGGAACCTTGAGCACCGAAAAGAAACCGGTCGAACGGTGTGCCGAGGGCTACGTGGCCACATGCCAGGCGAGGTTGACCCAAGAAGCGCTGGCCAACCCACACTCCACCAGCAAGGACCGAAGCGGCGGCTCGGCGAATATCCCGGACAATGCGCAAGTGACTTGGTACTACTACAGTGCGCAACAGGTCCAGCAGGCACAAAAAGACTGCGAAACCACCGGCGGCCAATGGAAAAACCGCTGACCGGGTGGTTCGCATTTCAGGGCGTCAACCCTTGCTGTGCTCTGGGGACGAAGGCGGATTCTTGACGCCCCGCGGCCCGGCCACTCCCCAGACGATCAAGCCCAACACAGGCAAGATAATCAGCAGCAGCGCCCATCCCGCCTTGGTACCGGCCGATTTGTCGCTGCGAAAGACGCTGACGATCGCCCAAAGGTCCACGAGCAATATCAACACGGCAACGGCAATCCAGAAATAACTGGCTAGTTCAGACATGGCCTCAATCCTCTTGTCAGTCTATGGATTAGGCATGACCGCGCCAGGTCCGTTCAAAGAATCTGTCTTGCTGTCGCTGTAGACGATCGTGCAGCTACACGCGCTCGTTGAGGTAGGCGACCCATTGTTCATAGGCCTCGTGTTGACGCCGGACAGCCTCGTCCCAGGCCGTCCCGGACATTTGATGGACACAGATCAACGCCATCATTTCTGATGTGGCTGTATCGAGTTCAACCAAAAGCTCATGGGATTTGACTTTGAAATCTTCAACGGTAGTCATCATTCCTCGCTTCCCCATACCAGGGCCGGCTCGTCCACCCAACATTGATACGTTTTTTCGGCGCTGATTCATTTTTGGCGATGATCGGTCGTTCGCGCGGCCCTACCTCCAGGGTTTCCAACCGCTCGTGAAATAAACGAAGCCTTTCCCCTTTCAGGGCGGTCCCATGGACATGAGCGAAAACTATTGTTTTGAACACTCCAAAGGAGCAAGGCTCAAATATTGCAGTTATATTGCACTTTAATGACAGTCGAGGCTGGACAAGGTTATGAAGATTCGAGCGACCGTCATCTGCGAAGAAGACCGCCACATTCTGCTGGTGCGAAAACCAAAAAGCCGCTGGGCGTTGCCAGGCGGAACCGTTGAGCGCGGCGAAACCCACGCCGACGCCGCTCTCAGGGAATTGGCGGAAGAAACCGGACTGAGTGCCGAGAACCTGCTTTACCTGATGCACGTCAGCGAAGGCGGTACCGAACACCACGTGTTCGAGGCTGCGGTCAATGATTCAACGGCCGCCAGGCCACAGAATGAGATCAGCGACTGTGTGTGGCACCCGTTGGATGCCATTGCCCAGTTGCAGATGAAGAAAGGCATGCGAGAGATATTAGAGGCGTTTCGGCGCAGATTGTGAGCGCTGTCGAGCTTGAGTAAGCATGGACTGTAGCGTCGGCCTGACAAAAAACACAGAAGAGCGCACGGCGCAGTCTCTCGTTCTCTTTGTGCGCCATAGTCCTCGGCCTCTCGTCGCTCATATATACAAGCGCATGGAATGATGGTGCCGGAAGAATAACCATCACAGGCTACAGCTATGGGTTCTACGTCTGGATGTCGGCGTTTGTATGGCTGGCGCTCTTGGCGGGTCGAAAATCCCTAAAGGACAGTCGGATACCTGACAGTACACTCCCCCAGCTGCCTCTGCATGAAACGAAAAAGGGTTTGCATCAGCTTTCGCTCGCAAACCCTTGATCTTGGATGGTGCCCGAAGCCGGAATCGAACCGGCACGCCCTTACGAGCGGGGGATTTTAAGTCCCATGCGTCTACCAGTTTCGCCATTCGGGCGGTAGCGCGGTCAAGCCGTGCGACACTGGCAGATAGGCATCTGGCAGGATCGAGGCTGGTGCAACAGAGGGGGAAATATATACATCCCTCCCGGGTGAAGCAAGGCGGCCGTTGCCCTTTTCAAGACAAAACCTTTCATTGCCCCGTAAACAAAAAAGCTCTGTAGATCATGAATCTACAGAGCTTTTTAAAAGTGGAGGCCGAAGTCGGAATCGAACCGGCGTAGGTGGATTTGCAATCCACTGCATAACCATTTTGCTATTCGGCCTCAATACGCCTGATGCAATACAACCACACCCTGCGGATAAAAACTTATCCGGATAAAGCCGCTAATAGCGAGCTATCTCCTTGAAAACATTGAAGTTTTTTACGCCTCGATGCATTCGATGGGCGCAATTATGTACTCATTTGCCTAGGCTGACAACCCCTTGATTTCAAAAAAAATTTGCCAGGCGGTCGACCCCTGGGATGTTTTTCCCAGCGCAACACGGCGAGCCGAAACCAGCGGCCTCCGGCTCATCGGGAAACCCGTGCCCCCAACGGAACAACCTCCTTCGCCTCGGTTCATTCGTTATGTCGTCCCCTGGATCAGCAAGGAGAACCATCATGACTGAACGACCACACTTGGTGGCGAGCCGCGCTCCGGTGCCCACCTCTTCACACCCCAATCTCGGCACGCCGGAGCGACTGGTCTCGTTGGCGGCCGGCACGTTATTGCTTGCCAACGGACTGCGCCAGGGAGGGCTCAAGGGTTGGTCGCAAGTGATGTTTGGCGCATGCGCGGCCTGGCGTGCCTACTCCGGCACATGCAGGGTCAAGCAGGCGCTGACGCATAGCCCCTTCGAGCAGACGTTCGAACAGGACCGCGATTGGGACGGCAGCAAGGTGATATCCCGCAGCATCACGGTGGGCAAGCCGAGGGATGAGGTCTATGGGTTTTGCAGCAACCCGGCCAACCTGGGTGCTCTCATGCCCTGGGTGGACGCTATCGAGCAGATTGGCGAACGAACTTATCGCTGGGTCGCCCATGGGCCGATGGACAAGACGCTGCACTGCGACGTCGAACAGTGCGAACCCAAGGAAGGCCGCAAGCTGCACTGGATAGCCGGCCCTGACAGGCGCTTCAAACACGATATCCTGATGCATTTCAGCGATGCGCCGGCCGGTCGCGGTACGCAGATCAAAGTCATCGTGGCATGCGAAACGCCCCTCGGCACGGCCGGCTATGCCCTCGCCGCCGCCATCTCCCGGTTCTCCGACAAAGCCCTTTTGAACGTGCTGCGCAGCATCAAGCAGCAGTTGGAAACAGGCGAAATCAGCACCAACAAGATGCGCGATCCACAGACGAAGGATTTCCTCTTCGTGCACCCGGCGTCCAGCGCGACGCGAGCATCGGCCAATGACTCATCCACTGACAAACCCGAACTTGATGGAGGTACCGTCTGATGCGCGCATTGACGTGGCAAGGCCCCAATAAACTGCAAGTCGAGACGGTCGACGACCCGTCCATCCTCAACCCCCGCGATGCCATCGTCCGGGTGATCCTGTCCTCGGTGTGCGGCTCGGATTTGCACCTGTTGGGCGGCTACGTGCCAACGATGCAGGCCGGCGACATCATTGGACATGAGTTCATGGGCGAAGTGGTGGAAACCGGCTCGGCTGTCACGCAAATCAAGAAAGGCGACCGGGTCGTCACGGTGTCGATTGTCGGCTGCGGCGAATGCGAGCATTGCCAGCGCTCGGACTTTTCCTGCTGCGACAACTCCAATCCGAACCCTACCGCCACCGACATCGCCTACGGTCAACCCGCCTGCGGCATCATTGGCTACAGCCATGCGTTCGGCGGTTATGCCGGCAGCCATGCCACCTATATCCGGGTGCCTTTCGCCGACGTCAACCTGTTCACCATTCCCGAAGGCGTCAGGGACGAACAGGCTGTGTTCGTCTCCGATGCGGTGCCCACTGGTTTCTTTGCCGCCGACAACGCCGATATCCAGCCCGGCGATACGGTGGCGGTCTGGGGGTGCGGCGGGGTCGGGCTGATGGCCATGTCCAGTGCCTACCTGCTCGGCGCCGAGCGGGTGATCGCCATTGACCGCTTTGCCGATCGCCTGCGCCTGGCCGAGGAAAAGGCCGGCGCCATCGCCCTCAATTACGAAACCACCGATGTGCACGCCGCCCTGCTGGAATTGACTGGCGGCCGCGGACCGGATCGCTGCATCGATTGCGTCGGCATGGAAGCCCACGGCACCGAAGTGGATTATTTCTATGACAAGACCAAGCAGATGCTGCGCTTGCACACCGAGCGCGGAACCGTGCTGCGCCAGTCGATACGCGCGTGTCGCAAAGGTGGGACCGTATCGGTGGTCGGAGTGTACGGCGGCTTGCTGGACAAGTTCCCGATGGGGGCGATTGTCAACAAGGCACTGACCCTGCGTTCCGGCCAGCAACCGGGACAGCGCTACGTGAAGCGGCTGTTCGAACACATCCAGAAAGGCGAACTGGACCCCTCCTATCTCCTGACTCATCCCATGGGCCTGGAGCAATCGGTTGAGGGCTACGCGATGTTCAAGGAGAAACGCCAGGATTGCCTGCGGGCGGTGTTTCGGCCGGAGTGAAGGGCGATCCCGTGGCGAGGGTTTAGGCTCCCTCGCCACGGATTTGACGGACTTATGGACAGTCGCGGTGCGCCGTCATAATCGGTAACATACCGGCCTTTCCCGCAGCCTTTCTGCGCCCTGCCAAATAAGCCCATTCCATGCCTTTTGAACTCAGCGTCGACCTTTCCACCCTCGCTATCCTGGCCGTCGTGGCGTTCATCGCCGGCTTCATCGACGCCATTGCCGGCGGTGGCGGCCTGCTCACCACACCGGCCCTGTTGACCGCCGGCCTGCCGCCGCATCTGGTGTTGGGCACCAACAAGCTCAGTTCAACCTTTGGCTCGGCCACGGCCAGCTTTACTTTCTACAAGCGCAAACTGTTTCACCCGCGACAGTGGACCCACGCGCTCGTCGGCACGCTGATCGGCGCCTTGGCCGGTGCCGTCGTCGCCCATTACCTGCCCGCCGAGTGGCTGAACAAGATGTTGCCGGTGATTGTCTTTGCCTGCGGCCTGTACCTGCTGTTCGGCGGCACGCCCAAGGCACCGCTGGACAGCAACGCGCCGATCAAGAAAACCTGGCAGTCGCCGCAGGGCTTTACCCTTGGCTTCTATGACGGCGTCGCCGGTCCGGGCACTGGCGCGTTCTGGACCGTCAGCAGCCTGCTGCTCTACCCCATCGATCTGGTCAAGGCCAGTGGCGTGGCCCGCAGCATGAACTTCGTCAGCAACATCGCGGCGCTGTCGGTGTTCATCTTCTCGGGCCAGGTGGATTGGATCATCGGCTTGAGCATGGGCCTGTCGGTGATGATCGGCGCGTTCTTCGGCGCGCGCACCGCCATCAGCGGCGGCGCGAAATTCATCCGCCCGGTGTTCATCACCGTGGTGCTGGCCCTGACCGTGCGCCTAGCCTGGCAACACTGGTTCAGCATGGCCTAAGCGACGGGCCACGTAGAGGTCGATCAAATACCGGGCAATCGAGCGCGAGGCTGGAAGCGGTGGCAGGTCGTGGACGTTGAACCATTGCGCGTCTTCGATCTCGTCTTCCTGGGGCACAATGTCACCGCTGGCGTATTCGGCGTGGAAGCCCAGCATCATCGAGTGCGGAAACGGCCAACACTGGCTGCCCACATATTGGATGTTCTTCACTTCGATACTGACTTCCTCGCGGACCTCGCGAACAAGGCAGTCCTCGGCCGACTCGCCCGGCTCGGCAAACCCTGCCAAGGTGCTGTAGACGCCCGTGACGAAACGGGGCGAGCGTGCCAACAGGACTTCATCGCCACGAGTGATCAGCACGATCATGCTAGGTGAGATCCGCGGATAATGCCGCAGCTCGCAGGCATCGCAATACATCGCCCGCTCTCGCGGGACCTGGCTCATGCGCTGGCCGCAACTGCCGCAAAAACGATGCTCGCGAGCCCAGGTGCCGATCTGCGCCGCGTAGCCCAACACCTTGAACAGCGTGTGGTCGTCTTCGAGCATGAACGCCCGCAAGCCTTTCCAATTACAGCCGGGAATGTCCAGGGCGCTGTGCAGTTCCAACAGATAGACCGGCTCGCCATCGAGATGGCCGATACCGTGCTCGGCAAGGATCGACAGGTCCTGGCGCTTGAGCCAGTCGCGGGGAAACAGCGCGCCGTTGTCATCGTACAAAAAACCTTCCGGGCTGCGGGCCACGGCCCAGCCGCCGGGAAGGTCGGTGTCGAGTACTGCGGTGGTCCAGCGTGAAATCATGATCGATCAATCCAGAAATTCGGGTTTCTGTTTGCTCATATGGGCGGCCATGGCCACGCGCAGGTCATTGGATTGCAGCATGGCGGCGTTCCACGTAGCGACATATTCCAAGCCGTCGTCGATGCGGTGGTCGCGCATGTAGCTGATCATTTCCTTGGTGCCGGTAACGGCGATCGGCGACTTGGCGGCGATGTCCCGGGCGATGCCCATCACACCTTCGAGCAAGCTGGCGGTATCGCTGTAGACACGATTGACCAGGCCAATACTGCGCGCTTCGTCGGCACCGAAGGTGCGCCCCGTATAAGCGAGTTCACGCAGCATGCCGTCCCCGATGATCCGGGGCAAGCGTTGCAAGGTGCCAACATCGGCCGCCATGCCGATGTCGATTTCCTTGATCGAGAACTGCGCGTCCTCGGCGGCGTAGCGCATGTCGCAGGCGGAAATCAGGTCGATGGCACCACCCAGGCAATAGCCCTGGACCGCCGCGAGGACCGGTTTGCGACAGTTGTCCACGGCATTGAACGAAGCTTGCAGCTGCAGGATCTTGCGCCGCAGTACCCGGGCGTTACGGCCCACATCCTTGCCCAACTCGTTGGCCACGCCGGCCAGCATCATCAGGTCGATGCCTGAAGAGAAATGCTTGCCGGCACCGCTCAAGACCACCACTCGCACTTCGTCGGTATCGTCGATCCATTGGAAAATGTCGACGATTTCGCTCCAGAACGCCGCGTTCATGGCGTTGATCTTGTCCGGTCGATTGATTTGCACATGGGCGATGTTGTCTGCAAGTTCGACGTTGAACGCTTGGTATTGCGACATGGCAGTGTCCTTTGACCGGTTGTAAGAGGCCTGAACTATAACAAGCGATCGCGACTGGACGTAGGCAGTGCATCGGCCAAAAGCGGGACTGGCGGCCTGCGAGTAACCTGTGGCGAGGGAGCTTGCTTGCGCTTGAGTTCGCAGCGCTCATAAATTAGGGGGCCGCTACGCAGTCCAGCGGGAGCAAGCTCCCTCGCCACAAAAGCCTGATGCGTTTACCGCTTGTCATCCGCCTCCAACTGCCCATCCCAACCACCGCCCAATGCGGCAATCAACTGCACACTGGCAATCAACCGGCTCTGTTGCAGGCTCAGCACGCTGCGCTCGTTGCTCAGGGCAGTGGCCTGGACGGTGACCACGTCGAGGTAGCCGATCAGCCCTGCCCTGTACTGGTTCTGCGTCAGGCGCAAAGACTCGCGCGCCGCGTCCAGGGCTTCCTGGCGGACGCGGGCTTCGTCCTCGAGCACCTTGAGCTGGATCATGTAGTTTTCGACTTCGCGGAAGCCGTCGAGCACGGTCTGGCGATAGGTGGCGACGGTCTGGTCATAGGCGGCGACGCTGCGGTCGACCTCCGCCGAGCGCTGGCCACCGTCGAACAAGGTCATCGCCAGTTGCGGGCCGACCGACCAGAAGCGGTTTGGCACGCTCACCCAATTATCGTAGGTGCTGCTGCTATAGCCTCCACTCAGGCTCAAGGTCAGGTCCGGATAATAGGCCGCCTTCGCCACCCCGATGTTGGCGTTGGCGGCCATGACCGAGCGCTCCGCCGACGCGATGTCCGGGCGGCGTTCGAGCAATTGCGACGGTACTGCAACCGGGACCTGCGGCAGCGCCGGGATGTCCTGGGTCTCGGCCAGGCTGAACTCGGCGGGCGGCAGGCCGATCAGCACGGCGATGGCGTTTTCGAACTGCGCGCGCTGCCAGATCAGGTCGATCAGGTCGGCCTGGGTGGTCTTGAGCTGGTTCTGCGCCTGGGCCACCGCGTCCTTGCCGGATACGCCGGCGCGGTACTGGTTTTCGGTCATTTTCAGCGAGCGTTGATAGTTGTCGACCGTGGTCTGCAACAAACGCTTCTGCTGGTCGATCACCCGCAATTGCAGGTAGTTCTGCACCAGCTCCGATTGCTGGCTCAGGCGCATCGCCGCCAGGTCGGCAAAACTGGCTTGCGCGCTGGCTTCGTCGGCTTCAAGCGTGCGGCGCAATTTGCCCCACACGTCCGCTTCCCAGCTCACGCCGGCCTGGGCGCTGTAGGTGTCGCGAATGCCGCTGGAAGAACTGCTCAGGCTCGAACTGCTGCTGCCGGTGCCCTGGCTGGAACGGGTCTTGCCAACCGTGAGATCGACCGTCGGAAAAAATGCCCCGCGCGCACTGCGCGCCAAGGCCTGGGCCTGGCGGTACTGGGCTTCGGCCTGGGCCACGGTCTGGTTGGAGGCGTTGAGTTTTTCCACCAGCTCGTTGAGACGGGTGTCAGCGTACAGCTCCCACCAGGCGCCACGGGCCAGGGCGTCGCTAGGGTTGGCCTGGCGCCAGCCTTGGGCTTCCTTGTACTGCACCGGTGCGGTGGCCGACGGGCGCTGATAATCCGGACCGATCGCGCAGGCACTGAGCAGTGCCACGCACAGCGCCAGGCTCAGGACACGCGAGCCACGGGCGGTCGCCAACGGTGCGACAAGGTTGAACAGCGTACGATCGGTCATAGCGGAGTTTCCAGGGCAGCATCAGTGCGCACCCCACGCCAGCGGTTGAAACGATGGCGCAGGTTATCAAGATAGAGGTAGACCACGGGGGTGGTGTAAAGCGTCAGAACCTGGCTGAACACCAGCCCGCCGATGATCGTCAGGCCCAGCGGCTGGCGCATTTCCGAGCCTTCGGCACCGCCGAGCAACAGCGGCAAGGCACCGAGGATCGCCGCCAGGGTGGTCATCAGGATCGGCCTCAGCCGCAACAGGCAAGCACTGCGGATCGACTCCAACGACGTTTGGCCGGCGCGCTCCAATTGCAGCGCGAGGTCGATCATCAGGATGGCGTTTTTCTTCACCACCCCGATCAACAGGAACAACCCAAGCAGCGAGATCAGGCTGAACTCGCTGCCCAGCACGTAGATCGACAGCAACGCGCCCACCCCGGCCGAGGGCAAGGTGGACAGGATGGTCAGCGGATGTATGTAGCTCTCGTAGAGCACGCCCAGCACCAGGTACACCGCCAGCAACGCCCCGAGGATCATGAAGGGCTGGCTTTTCTGGGTCGCGGCGAATGCATCGGCGGTGCCGGCCATTTTTGCGATGACATCCTCGGGCATCCCGAGCTTGGCAATCGCCCGCTCGATCGCCGCGGTGCCCTGCTCCACCGTGACGCCTTCGGCCATGTCGAACGAAATACCTTCGGACGCGAACTGGCCTTCGTGGCTGACGCGGTCGTCTTCCAGGCTGTTTTCATAATGGGCAATCGCCGACAGCGGCACTCGCGCGCCGTCGGCGGTGATCACCTGGACCTGCTCGAGCGTATTGGGGTCCTGGGCATATTTGGGATTGACCTCCATCACCACCTGATACTGGTTGAGGCTGTCGTATATGGTCGAGATCTGCCGCTGACTGTACGCGTTGTTCAGCACCGAAGTGACCATGTCCATGTCGATGCCCAGGCGCTTGGCCTGGTCGCGGTCCACCACCAGCGTCACCTGCTGCGCCCCGCCACCGTCGCGGGCGTCGATCGCGGTCAGCTCCGGCAAGGCGCGGAAAGCGGCGACGACCTTGGGGTACCAGGTGCGCAGCGACGCCAGGTCCGCACTTTGCAGGATGTAGGAATACTGCGACGTGGTCTGCTCACGCCCGCCACCGAACTGCAGATCCTGGTCGGCCATCAGCATCAATTGGCCGCCGGGCACCTTGGGCATTTCCTTGCGCAAGCGCTCGATGACTTTCTGAGCGGAGATCCCGCGTTCCTTGATCGGCTTGAGGCGCACCAGCATGAAAGCGTTATTGGTGCCGTTGTTGCCGCCGATGAACCCCGCCACGCTCTGCACCGCTTCGTCCTTGAGCACAGCGCGACGGAAGATTTCCATCTTCGGCTGCATCACGTTGAACGACAGCCCGTCGTCGCCGCGCACGAAACCGATCAACTGGCCGGTGTCCTGCTGCGGCATGAAGGTTTTTGGCACCACCACATACAGCGCGATGTTCACTCCGATGGTCACCAACAGGCTGAACAAGGTCAGGCGACGATGGCGCAGCACCCAGTCCAGGCTACGGGCGTAACCCCGGACCATGCGCTCATTGAGGCCATGACTCCAGCGCTGCAAGCGGTTTTCCTGCCCCGGCACATGAGGCTTGAGCCATCGCGCGCAGAGCATCGGCGTGAGGGTCAGGGACACCACCAGCGAGACGACAATGGCAGCCGCCAGGGTGATGGAAAATTCGCGGAACAGACTCTCGACGATGCCGCCCATGAACAGGATCGACAGGAACACCGCCACCAGCGAGGCGTTCATGGACAACAAGGTAAAGCCCACTTCCTCGGCGCCGAGGTAGGCCGCTTTCATCGGCGGCACGCCTTCATCGATGTGCCGGGAAATGTTTTCCAGCACCACGATGGCATCATCCACCACCAGCCCCGTGGCGAGGATCAACGCCATCAGCGACAGGTTGTTCAGCGAGAATCCATAGACGTACATCACCGCGAACGTGCCCACCAGCGACACCGGCACCGCCAGCGTCGGGATCAGCGAAGCGCGGAAATTGCCGAGGAACAGGAACACCACCAGCACCACCAGGGCAACGGCGATCAGCAGGGTCATTTCCGCTTCGTGCAGGGTGGCCTTGATTACCGGCGAGCGGTCCATGGCCAGGTCCAGCTTGACGCTGGCGGGCAGTACCGCTTGCAGGGCGGGCAGTTGGTTCTTGATCTCGTTGACGGTCTCGATGATGTTGGCGCCGGCCTGGCGATTGATCACCAATAGCACGGCGGCGTCATTGTTGAAGAATCCGCTGTTATAGCGGTCCTCGACGCCATCGCTGACCTTTGCCACGTCCTTGAGCCGCAATACCGAGCCATCCTGGTAACGGATGACCAGTGTTTCGTAGTCCTTGGCTTTCTCCAACTGGTCGTTGGCCTGCACTTGCCACATGCGCTTGTCGTCTTCGACCGACCCCTTGGGTCGGCGCACATTGCTATTGGCGATCGCAGTGCGTACGTCGTCCAGCGCCACGCCGTACTGGTTGAGCAATTGCGGCTCCAGCTCGATGCGCACCGCCGGCAAGGAGCTGCCGCCAATCTGCACCTCACCGACACCCGCCACCTGGGACAGGCTCTGGGACAGGATCGTCGAGGCCAGGTCATAGAGCTGGCCTTTCTCCAACACATCGGAGGTCAGCGAAAGCACCATGATGGGCGCCTGGGACGGGTTGACCTTCTTGTAGGTGGGCATGCTGCGCATGCCACTGGGCAGCAAGTTCCGCGAGGCGTTGATGGCCGCTTGCACCTCCCGGGCCGCGCCGTTGATGTCGCGGTCCAAGTCGAATTGCAGGATCACCCGCGTCGAGCCCTGGCTCGAGCGGCTGCTCATGGTGTTGACCCCAGCGATGGCGCCGAATGAGCGTTCCAGCGGCGTCGCCACCGTGGAAGCCATCACCTCGGGGCTTGCCCCCGGTAGGTTGGCCTGGACCACGATCACCGGAAAATCCATTTGCGGCAACGGCGAAACCGGTAGCAAGCCAAAGCACACGCCGCCGAGCAGCATGATGGCGAAGCTCAGCAGCATGGTTGCTACAGGACGACGGATGAAGGGGCCGGAGAGGTTCATCGGCCACAGCCCCTTGCTTCAACGGACAGGCTTTTGTGGCGAGGGAGCTTGCTCGCGCTTGAGTGCGCAGCGCTCACAAAAGGGGCCGCTAAGCGACCCAGCGGGAGCAAGCTCCCTCGCCACGAAGAGGCTTTGCATGGCAAAAAAGCCGTCATACCCGCACCTCGTCCGCCTCAGGCCTGGCAAACCGACGCCCCAGGCGATCGAAGTACAGGTAGATCACCGGCGTGGTGAACAGCGTCAACACCTGGCTCACCAGCAACCCGCCCACCATCACCAGGCCCAACGGCTGGCGCAATTCGGCGCCGGAGCCGGTGGCAAGCATCAGCGGCACAGCGCCGAACAGCGCCGCCAGGGTGGTCATCAGGATTGGCCGGAAGCGCAACAGCGCGGCCTGATAGATGGCGGTCTGCGGGTCCATGCCCTGGTTGCGCTCGGCGTCGAGGGCAAAGTCGATCATCATGATCGCGTTCTTCTTGACGATGCCGATCAGCAGGATGATGCCGATGATCGCGATCATGCCCAGGTCGTTACCGGTCAGCATCAACGCCAGCAACGCGCCAATGGCGGCCGAGGGCAAGGTGGAAAGAATCGTGATTGGATGGATGTAGCTCTCATAGAGCACGCCCAGCACGATGTACATGGTCACCACCGCCGCCAGGATCAGCAACAAGGTGCTCGACAGCGAAGCCTGGAACGCCTGGGCCGCGCCCTGGAATTCGGTCTGCACGCCGACTGGCATGCCGATGTCCTTCTGGACCTTCTCGATGACATCGACGGCGTGCCCGAGGGCCACGCCTGGCGCCAGGTTGAACGACATCATCACCGCTGGGAACTGGCCGATGTGGGCAATTGCCAATTGCGCCTGGCGCTCCTCCACCCGTGCCAGGCTCGACAGGCGAACTTGCCCGCCGTCAGTGGTCTTGACGTGGATCTGGTCCAGCGCCTGCGGGCCGATCTTTTCCCCGGCCTGGGCTTGAAGCACCACGCGGTACTGACTGGCCTGGGTGTAGATGGTGGAAATCTGCCGCTGGCCGAAGGCGTCGTAGAGCGCATCGGTAATGTTCGACACCGACACACCCAGGCGCGATGCGGCGTCACGGTCGATCACCAAGTAGACCTGCAAGCCCTTGTCCTGCAGATCACTGGCGACGTCGGTGAGTTCCGGCTGTCGGACCAGGGCTTCGACGAGCCGTCCGCTCCAGAGGCTGAGCAACTCGGCATCCGGCGACGACAGGCTGAACTGATACTGGGTGCGGCTGACCCGATCTTCGATGGTCAGGTCCTGCACCGGTTGCATGAACAGCCGGATCCCCACCAGCCGGTCCAGCTGCGGTTGCAGGCGGGCGATGATCTCGCTGGCGCTGTCGTCACGTTCGCTGTGGGGCTTGAGGTTGATCAGCAGCCGTCCACTGTTGAGCGTTGCGTTGTCGCCGTCCACGCCGATGTAGGAAGAGAGACTCTGCACCGCTGGATCGGCGAGGATGACCTTGGCCAATTGCTGCTGGCGCTCGCCCATGGCGGCGAAGGAAATCGATTGCGGCGCCTCGGAAATGCCCTGGATCACGCCCGTGTCCTGCACCGGGAAAAAGCCCTTGGGCACGGCCAGGTACAACACCACCGTCAATACGAGACTGCCCACCGCCACCAACAGCGTCAGCGGCTGGTGCTTGAGCACCCATTGCAACTTGCGTCCGTAGGCGGCGATCAACCAGTCGATCCAGGCGCCGCTGGCGCGGTAGAAGCGGCCCTGCTCCTCTTCCTTCGGCTCACGCTTGAGCAGCCGGGCGCACATCATCGGCGTCAGGGTCAGGGACACCAGCAGCGAAATCAGGATCGCCACCGCCAGGGTGATGGCGAATTCGCGGAACAGACGACCGACCACGTCCGCCATGAACAACAGCGGGATCAGCACCGCAATCAACGACAGTGTCAGGGAAATCAGGGTGAAGCCGATCTGCCTCGCGCCCTTGAGCGCTGCCTGCATCGGGCTCTCGCCCTCTTCGATATAGCGGGCGATGTTCTCCAGCATGACGATGGCATCGTCCACCACGAAACCGGTGGCGATGGTCAGGGCCATCAGGGTCAGGTTGTTGATGGAGAACCCGGCCAGGTACATGACGCCGAACGTACCGATCAACGACAACGGCACGGCCACCGACGGAATGATCGTGGCGCTGACCCGACGCAGGAACAGGAAGGTCACCATGACCACAAGGGCGATGGCGATGAGCAATTCATGCTGAACGTCGGTGACGGAAGCACGGATGGTCTGGGTGCGGTCGGTCAGCACGGCAACGTCCAGGCCGGCCGGCAGGTTGTCGGTGATGCTCGGCAACATGGCCTTGATCCGGTCCACCACTTCGATGACGTTGGCCCCGGGCTGGCGCTGGATATTCAGGAGCACGGCCTGGTTTTCATTGGCCCAGGCGGCGAGGCGCTCGTTCTCTGCGCCATCGACGATCTCTGCGACGTCCTTGAGTCGCAGCGGCGCACCGTTGGCGTAGGCCAGGATCAACTCGGCGTAGTCCTTGGGCGAGGTCAACTGGTCGTTGGCATCGAGCATGGAGACCCGGGTCGGGCCGTCGAAATTGCCCTTGGGCTGGTTGACGTTGGAAGCGCCGATCAAGCTGCGCACGTCCGCCAGGTTCAAGCCAGCGGATGCCAGGGCTTGCGGGTTGACCTTGATCCGCACGGCCTGGCGCTGGCCACCGGCGATGGTCACCATGCCGACGCCGCTGATCTGGGCGATCTTCTGCGCCATGCGCGTGTCCACCAGGTCATTGAGCTTGGGCAACAGCATGGTCTTGGAAGTAATTGCCAGGGTCAGCACCGGGGTGTCGGCCGGGTTGACCTTGTTGTACACCGGCGGCGCCGGCAAATCGTCGGGCAGCAGATTGGTCGCCGCGTTGATAGCGGCCTGCACCTGCTGCTCGGCAACGTCCATGTTGATGTCCAGGTTGAAGCGCAGGGTAATCACCGAGGCGCCGCCGGAGCTGGTGGACGCCATCTGTGTCAGGCCGGGCATTTGTCCGAACTGGCGCTCCAACGGCGCGGTCACGGCGCTGGTCATCACGTCAGGGCTCGCGCCCGGGTACAGCGTCATGACTCGGATGGTCGGGTAGTCGACCTGGGGTAATGCAGACACCGGCAGCAACCGATAGGCAATCAGGCCTGCCAGGACAATGGCCAGCATGCTCAGCGTGGTGGCGACCGGGCGAAGGATGAACAGTCGCGAGAGATTCATGCGCCGCCCTTTTTCGCCTTGTCGGCCACGGCCGGCTCAATCGGGGCCGCGGCGGTCTTGCCTTGCAAGTGCTCGGTCGGCGTGGTCGGCACTTGCTGGCTGTCGTTGACCACCTCCACCTCGCTGCCCTCTTTCAAGCGGTCGGTGCCTTCGAGCACCACCCGGTCGCCGGCGGCAAGGCCCTCGGTGACGACGGTCTTGTCGCCATCGCTGGCGCCGATCTTGAGCTTCTTGATGGTGACTTTCTTGTCGCCATCCAACGCATAGACGAACGTGCCGTTGGTGCCGAACTGAATCGCAGCGGTCGGCGCGAGGACCACGCCTTTCAGCGTGTCCGCCAGCAGGCGCACGTTGACAAACTGATTGGGAAACAGCGACTGGTCGCGGTTCTCGTAGCGGGCCTTGAATTTCAAGGTGCCGGTGGTGACATCGATCTGGTTGTCCAGGCTATGCAAGACGCCGCTGGCCTGGAGCTTCACATCGCCACGGTCCCAGGCCTCGACGGGCAGTTTCGCCCCGCTGCGATAACGGGCGAGTACGGTTTCGAGGTTGTTTTCCGGCAGCGTGAAGGCGACGCTGATGGGTTGGGTCTGGGTTATGACGGCCAAGGCAGTGGTGTCGTTGGCCGCTACCAGATTGCCGACGTCCAGTTGACGCAAACCTACGCGGCCGCTGATCGGCGCGCGGATCCTGGTGAATTCCAGGTTGAGCTTGGCGTCGTTGACCGCCGCCTGGTTGGTCTTGACCGTGCCCTGGTATTGGCCCACCAGCGCAGCCGCGGTGTCGAGGGTCTGCTTGGCGATGCTGTCTTCAGCGTACAGGCCGCGATAACGCTCGAGGTCGACCTGGGCGTTCTTCAACTGCGCCTGGTTTTGCAGCAAGGTGCCTTCGGCCTGGAGCAAAGCGTTCTGGTACGGACGCGGATCGATCTCGGCCAGCAGATCCCCGGCCTTGACCATCTGCCCTTCTTCGAACGCGATCTTCACCAACTCGCCGCCCACGCGGCTGCGCACGTTGATGGTATTGAGCGCCGTGACCGTGCCCAGCGCCTTGTAATACAGCGGAAAATCCCCGGTGACCGCCGGTGCCACCCGAACCGGAATCGGCCCCGTCGCACCACCAAAGCCCGGTCGCATGCCGCCCGAGCGCCCCGCCTGTCCGGCCGCGCCCTTCTGCCCGGCTTCATTTTTCGAGTCGGTGCCGGCAGGCCAGAATTTCCAAGCCAGCAAGGCAACGGCCAGCACAATGAGCAGGCCGAACAGCCAGCGACGTGATTTGCGGGAAACGGAGGATTGCATTGAATGGTCAACCATTGGGCGCGTGGGGTTCTTCTACAGGAGGCTGAACGATAAGCACTGGCGGATATTTAGCAAAGCGCCTTTACCGGCAATTTACCTTGCGCTTACCTTTCGCCTACTCGGCTAAGGCTTTGAAACACAAATGAAAACGGCCTGGTCAGGCCAGGCCGTTAACAATTGTAATAAATACTTTGTTTCGGAACAGTTATTTCAGGACTGCGAGCGCCGCATCGTAGTTCGGCTCTTCAGCGATTTCCTTGACCAGCTCGCTGTGCAGTACGGTGTCGTTTTCGTCCAGCACCACCACGGCGCGGGCAGTCAGGCCTTTGAGCGGGCCCTCGGCAATCGCAACACCGTAGTTCTCGATGAACTCGGCACCGCGCAGGGTGGACAGGTTCTGTACGTTCTCAAGGCCTTCGGCACCACAGAAACGGGCCTGGGCAAACGGCAGGTCGGCGGAAATGCACAGCACCACGGTGTTATCCAGGTCGTTGGCCTGGGCGTTGAACTTGCGTACGGAAGTGGCGCAGGTCGGCGTGTCGACGCTTGGGAAAATATTCAGCACCTTGCGCTTGCCGGCGAAGTCCTTCAGGGAAACGTCCGACAGATTGCCGGCAACCAGGGAAAAGGCTGGCGCCTTGGAACCGGCTTGTGGCAGTTGGCCGTTGACTTGGACAGGGTTGCCTTTGAGGGTGACTTGAGCCATGAACGGATTCCTTCTGACAGGTTTGAAAATAGTGAGGCCGGAGTTAACCATGAAATGGTGCTCCGACCTATGCCTGTACACAAAAAGTCACGAGTGACGGCGCCCGTTATTTAGCCTTGAGCTGCAAAAACGACTGATGCAGATCCGCAGCCCAGCCATCGATAACTCCTTTGACATCATCGGCCTTCATGACCTGCGACTCGTTGGATAAAGGCTTACCCGTCCCCTTGCGCACCACCTGGGCGATCACCGCGTTGTTGCCGCCGTCGAGAAACACCGCCTCGGTGCCCAACGTGGTTTCTTGATCACGAATGCCGCTGGCCGTACTGACCGCGGCAGCCACCAAGGCAATCGGAATCACCTCATAAGGCTTCAACCCCTCGGTCTTGCTGCTGACGGCGGTAATGGCCGCCCGCACCACCAATACGCCCGGCCCGGGACTGGTCGCCAAAGGCAAGGACTTGCCCGCCTCCCGCTTGAGCGCCTGGTCGTAGTAGCTGGTGATACCGGCCAAGGTGCCGGCGGGAATCTTCACGGTCGGTTGGGGCTTGGGGAAAAGCTGCGTCGGCTCGATATACACGCTGGAGTACTTGGCCAGATCGATCTTCGGATCGACCCATCGCATCACCTCGGCCCCCGACGGCGACTTTTCTTCCTTGAGCCGGCTGTAGTCTCCCAGGAAGCCGGAGTACTCGTCCGGCTGGGTGACTTTGCTGGAGCAACCCATCAACGCGAGCGAAGCGATGCAGACAGTGCCAATCATGGAGGCGAATTTCATGCTGTTACTCCTGTGGACCACACCCGACGGGGGCGGAACTACAGGTATAGCCTGCTCAACGCAGCCGCGCCATCGCCAGGGTGTCGACCCAGCGCCCGTCACGCACGGCGTAGTCGCGCAACAAACCTTCCGTTTCGAAGCCGAATTTGCGGTATAGGCCAATGGCCGCTTCGTTGTCGGCATATACCGTCAATTCAACCCTTCGCAGGTTCATCCAATTGTCCGCCACGTCCAGCGCGGCGGCCAACAGCATCGACCCCACCCCCTTGCCCTGCCAGGCAACCGCGACGCCCATGCCCAGGTTGGCGCAGTGAGCGCGACGGATACGGGCAAACTGCTCCAGGCCAAGATTGCCGATGACGTCGCCTTCATGCAGGGCCACCAGTTTCAACTGGCGCTCGTCGTTTGTTGCCAGACGCTGACGCCAGACTTCCGTGGACTGAAAAGGCATCTGCAATACCTGGCGGGTGACGGCAGGGTCGTTGTAGAGCGCGGTGACGCCGGGGATATGAGCTTCAGTGAAACGTGCAAGAGTGATCGAGGACTCGGACATTCGGGCTCCTTCCTGGAGACGTTGGGATGACTAGCTACTATAAGTGGCTGATCGTCCATGACGCGAACTGGCGATCGCGATTCTCAAAGGATGGGCTGTCGAACATGAAGCCCTCAGCGCGAGCAAGCTCGCTCCCAAAGTGGATCGAATCCTGTGGGAGTGGGCTTGCTCGCGATGAAGACCTTCAAGACTGATCGATTACTGATGCTGCACCTGCACCATCGAACTCACCTGCACCCGCGCCTGCATCTGCTCCGCCCCGCCCCCCCGGCGCATGCCGCGAACCGGGCAGGCGTCGAGGTAATCCAGGCCAACCGCCAGTTTCAGGTGACGGTCGGGGCGGGTCAGCCGATTGGTCACGTCGAAGCTGTACCAGCCGTCATCCAGCCAAGCCTCAGCCCAGGCGTGGCTTGCCAGATGGTTCTCGTCCTCGGTGCACAGGTAGCCGGACACATAACGCGCCGGCACGCCCAGGCTGCGGGCACAGGCCACAAACGCATGGGCATGGTCCTGGCAGACGCCGGCGCCACCGGCAAACGCCTCGGCGGCCGTGCTGCTGACGGCGGTCGCGCCGGGGCTGTAGGGCATGCGATCGGCGAGGCCATTCATCAAGTCGCTCAAACCCGCGCGATCACGTCGTGTTCCGCATTGCGCCACGGCAAAGGCGCTGAGGCTGTCATCCGCCTGGGTAAGGCGACTGTGACGCAAGAATGGCAATGGTGATTGATCATCGGGCTCCATCTCCACCGATTGATGGATCTGCACCTCGCCATAAGCCGTCAATATCAGTGCGCCGTGGGGTTCGTCCATGGTCATGACGTGCAGGATATTGCCGTACGGATCGAGTTGGCTGCGCACCAGGCGCGGCAATTCCAAGTGCCATTGCAGGATGGTCTGGCGCGGAGTGTCCTTGGGCGTCAGGCGCAGGAACTGGATGCTGGTGCAAACCTCGTCGGCGTAGCTATAGGTCGTATCGTGGCGTATGGACAGTTTCATACGACCTCCAGATAAGATTCATGGACGGTCTGGCCCAGATGGCGAATCTGGCCAATCAGTTCGGTCAGCCACTGGTGCAGGCCCGAGGCGAGGATCTCGTCAATCCCGGAATACCGCAGCCGCGCATTCAATTCCGCAGCCAGGCGCTGGGCAGGTCGGCCGTTGTTGCCCGGCAGGCTGGCGAGGATATGGTCCAGTTCTTCAATGCAGGCATGCAGCGAGCGTGGCACGTCGGCCCGCAGCAGCAACATCTCCGAGACCTGCTCGGCGTTGGGTGCGTTGCGGTAGATCTCGTTGAAGGCTTCGAACGACGACAATGCCCGCAGCAACGCACTCCATTGGTAATAGCCGCGCGCCGAGTTGTCGCTGACCTCCTCCGATTCTTCGCCGAACATTTCGTAGCGCGCGTCCAGCAACCGCAAGGTGTTGTCGGCGCGCTCGATGAACGTCCCCAGGCGAATGAAACAGTAGGCATCGTTGCGCATGATCGTACCCGACGTCGCGCCACGGAACAGGTGCGAGCGCTCCTTCACCCACTCGCAGAAATGACTGATGCCGTAGCGACCCAGGCCGTTGCTGGCGATGTTGCGCATTTCCAGCCAGGTGGCATTGATGTTCTCCCACATGTCCGCGGTGATGCGTCCGCGCACCGCATGGGCATTGGTCCGCGCCGCCCGAAGGCAGCTGTAGATACTGCCCGGATTTGTTTCATCCAAGGCAAAAAAATGCAGCATGCGCTCGGTGTTGAGCGCGTCATAACGGGCGTTGTAATCATCCAGCGTACCGGCCGCCAGCAGCGACATCGCCAGCTCGGCCTGGCCGTCGCCGCGTCCGGCCTGGGGCATCA
>Ga0307412_10000522_pt1 | contig 22873 bp, 23 predicted proteins | sample DK1Cmetagenome_3_FD_203823 | JGI IMG/M metagenome (GOLD analysis project Ga0307412, IMG submission 203823) | Maize rhizosphere microbial communities from greenhouse at UC Davis, California, United States - DK15-C-1 | ecosystem: Host-associated > Plants > Roots > Rhizosphere > Soil | place: USA...
TCACTGTTCGTGCATGCTCTCCACCGCATAATTGTGCCGCGGCTGGAAGCGAGCGGGTGCGTCGAAGCTGCCGATCGTCAGGTCCATCGTCTCGCCATCGAGAAACTCGAAGGTCAGCGGCGTCCCGCATTCCCGGCAGAAGCCGCGTTGCGCAATCGGCGACGAGCGATAGCGGTTCGGCTCCCGCTCCCAGGTCACGTCCGCCTTCGCGACTCCCTTGAACGCGATCGATACGCCGCCGGTGGCGCGCTGGCACATGCGGCAATGGCACAGATAGGCGTCGTCATTGTCGATCCGCACGCGATAGCGGACCCGCCCACACTGGCACCCGCCGCTCACTTCCTCGTCCATCGTCCCATCTCCTCGCCAAAGAAACCAGCGTGCAACGCCCAAGTCTCCGGAGTTGCCCGGAGGGCGAACGCCAAATGCGCGCGCCGGGTCGCACCGGCCTATAATGCATACGGAGATTACCGCATTGAAGACGCACCGAAAGCGTCGCGGGGCCATTGTCACGGGATCAATATGCTCAAGCGCTTCAACAACCTTCCGCTCGCGTCCAAGACGACCTTCCTCGCAGTCGGCGGCATGATCCTGTTGGCGATCGCTACCTTCTTCGTCGCCGACCGGGCGCTGACCCGCCAGGCCGCGCGGACCGCCGCCGAGCGGCAGGAAGTGAACATGCGCGTCGCCTGGAGCGTGCTCCAGCGCTACGGCAGCGACTTCCGCGTCGAGGGCGACGATCTGTATGTCGGCAGCCACAAGCTCAACAATTGGGACGCGCCGGTCGACGAAGTGAAGCGCCTCGTCGGCGGCACCGCCACGATCTTCCGCGGCGACATGCGCGTGTCGACCAACGTCGCCAAGCCGGATGGCAGCCGCGCGGTCGGTACGCCGCTTGCCCGCAACGCTGCCTATGAAACGGTGCTGAACAAGGGACAGCCCTACCGCGGTACCGCAGACATTCTCGGCAAGCCCTTCTTCACCGCCTATGATCCGATCAAGGACGCCGCCGGCAAGACGATCGGCATCCTGTTTGTCGGCATTCCCGAAAGCGACGTGATGGGCGCCATCGGCGGGGCGCGCTGGATGCTGGCGCTGTCGGCCGCGGTGATCTCGCTGCTAGTCGCCGGTGCTGCATGGTATGCCGGCCGCCGCATGTTCTCGCCGCTGGTGCAGATGACCGAAGCGATGCGCGCGCTCGCCGCCGGCAAGGTAGACATCGCCATCCCCGCGCGCGCCGCCACCGACGAGATCGGCGCGATGGCCGAAGCGCTGCAACACTTCCGCACATCCGAAATCTCCCGACAGCATGCCGAGACGCGCGACCGCCAAGCGCAAGCCGAGCGCGAGCATGCCATGGAAGCGCTCGGCCAAGCGCTGGCCAAGGTCGCCGGCGGCGACCTCACCGCCGATGTCGGCCGTGACTTCCCGGCCGACTATGAAAAGCTCGCGACCCATTTCCGCTCCGCCATCGGCAGCCTGCGCGAACTGATCGGCACCGTGCTCGAAGGCACCTCCTCGATCCGCACCGGCTCGGAGGAAATCGCCAGCGCGTCCGAGGATCTGGCGCGCCGTACCGAGGCCAATGCCGCCAGCCTCGAACAGACCGCCGCCGCGATCACCCAGATGAACCAGCGGATCGACGCGACCGCCGCCGCCGCCGGCGTTACCGTGGAACGCGCCGACCAGGCGCTCAGCGTCGTCGGCTCGGGCCGCTCCACCGCCGATGAGGCGGTGCAGGCGATGAGCCGGGTGTCGGACAGCGCCAAGGGTATCGACAGCGTCATCGAAGGTCTCGACAAGATCGCCTTCCAGACACGCGTTCTCGCTATGAACGCCGCGGTCGAAGCCGGCCGTGCGGGCGAAGCGGGGCGCGGTTTCGCCGTGGTGGCCGATCTAGTCTCGGCGCTTGCGATGCGAGCGGAGGAAGAGGCCAAGCGCGCCCGCGACCAGCTCACCGTCACCCAGTCCGAGGTCGTCGTGGCGCGCGGTGCGGTCGAACGCGTCGACAATGCGCTGGCCGCGATCGTCGATACGGTCGGCGAAGTGCATGAACTGCTCGGCGGCATCGCAACCGACAACCGGGCGCAATCGACGGCGATCCGCGAGATCAGCAGCGCGATCGGCGATATGGACCGTGCGACGCAGCAGAACGCGGCGATGGTCGAGGAGACCTCGGCCGCCGCGCGCCAGCTGACGGAGCAGGTCGCCCGCCTCGACGCGCATGCCGCGACATTCCGCACCGGCAACGACCTGGGCCCGCTCCGCACGCCGTCGCGCGCAACACCAGGCGCGTCGGGCAACCGCCAGGCCACCACCACCCGCGCCCTTCCTGTACAGGCGCTCGCCGATGGCGAGGATTGGAGCAGCTTCTGATATCGGGGGCGTCAAGCGGCCCTTCTATCGCACCTTCGTCATCCCGCCGAAAGGCAGGATCCGCTCAACCTCGCTGACAGCAAGCGCGTGCAGGAGAACGTCCGACGAGGGGCCGACGGGCTTTCATCGACGCGGCTTGATCTGAGACCCTACCACCATTCCGCCCGGCGGCGCGGGTATGAGCGCCCAAAGGAAAAGCGCGCCGGTAGAACCAGGCGCGCTTTCACGATTCGATGCGATGTATCGGCGATTGCGGCCGTGCCGGCGGAAGCGGATCGGCAAGGTGCGACCCGCTCGCCTCGCTAGTCAGCGCGACGCGACGCGCTGACGCTGGCTGAGATAACGCAAGCCGGTCTGTGCGATCGAATGCGACCCTGTCGTACGGTCCGTCGTCACCGTCATCGCCACGTCGTCCTTCTGGAGCACCTGCTCATATAGCGAGCGTGCCTGCTCGATTCGGCCGGTTGCGTAATAGATGGCGGCAAGATTCAGCTGCACTTCCGGGCGCTGATCGACGCGCATCTGCGTAAGGAGCTTCTGTTCGGCCTTGGAATAGGAACCGGTCATGATTTCACGGGCCGCGAGGGTGGAATCCTGCGCGAGGGCCGGCGAGGCCAGGGCCAGCAAGGACGTCGCGGCCGCTACGACAAGTTTGATCGACATAACGCTCTCCTTCATTCGTTACACCAAGGTTGCACTTTTATGACACTTGGATGACTAAGAAGTGACATGTTCGTGACGATGCTGCAACCCAGGATTTGCGCTTAGGAACTTGCAAGGGGCCCAGAATGCCGCGGCCGGGCCTGCCGCTCTGCTAGGGGGGCTTTCGTGCCGGGCTTGCATGGGTTCCATGATGCTTTTGCGGCGCCACGCGGAGCTGCTCGACCGCCCTTTCGCGACAGCCAATCGCCATGCCGAATCGCCATTGCAATCCTGCTCCACCTGCCCTGCAGATGAGTGGGCACCGGCTGGCCAACGTCAGGACAGCCGGTAGCAGAGAAGCCAGCGGAACGAATCCGGCGGAGCGACTACGGCCGGCAGCTGTTCAGCGATGCCCGCGCGGCAGCCATCCCCCGAAGGGGCTGCCTGCCCTCTGCGATCATCAGTTCGCGGGACCGCTTGACCACCAGCGCGTCAAGCGCGTCCCTGGGCCGGAAAGGAGCGCGAAACGCACGCTCATACCGGCTCGGTGACGGGAACCCGCCACATCCCAAGGATCCGTCATCCGGCGGAAGCCGGGATTCCATTGGGGGCTCTCTATCGGCTCTTGCTGATACCTAAAGGCGACTGGATCCCGGCTTTCGCCGGGATAACAAAGGGGAGGATAAGACCGCCCCAACGCACCCTGGTAGCAATCGCCACCGCGGCCTCTGAACGCAAAAAAAGGCGGCCCCGAAGGGCCGCCTTCCCAAAATGCTCCGTTCCGCTTCGCGGATCAGAAGTCGTTGCGATACTGCTCGTTGCCGACGAAGCCGAGCTTCGTGACGTTCGCACGCTTGATGATCGCCAGTACGCGGTCGACCACTTCGTACCGCGCCTGCGGATCCGGCTGGAAGTGCAGCTCGGGCTCGGGCGACTTCTGCAGCGACGCGTCGAGATACTGGCGCAGCATGACGTCATTGATCGGCATGCTGTTCCAGAACACCTGGCCCTGCGCGTCGATATAGACCTTGTTCTTGTCCGGCTCGACAGGCGGGGCTGCGTTGGCGCTCGGCTGCGGCAGGTCGACCTTCACCGCGTGCGTCTGGACCGGAATGGTGATGATGAACATGATGAGGAGCACGAGCATGACGTCGATCAACGGCGTCGTGTTCATGTCCATCATCGGCTCGCCGTCGTCACGGCCTGCGCTCATTGCCATTGTCGTAACTCCTTAAACGGGACCGATCAGAGCCGGGCAGTGTTAGAACCGGGCTCCGGTTCCGAGATGAAGCCGACCTTCACGAAACCCGCCATCTGCATCGTGTAGATGGTGGCACCGATGCAGCGATAGGGCGTGTTCACGTCACCGCGGATATGAACTTCGGGAAGTTCGAGACCAGCGGCATTCGGGCCACCCTGACGGTCGATCTCGGCCTTCAGCTTCACCACCGCGCGGTCGAGCAGCTCGGTGTGATTGACCCGGGTCAGACCCCAGAAGATCTCGCACCCACCGGGGCCACCCTTGACCGAAAGCGAAACGTTCTCGGGCTTGGTGGTGGTCGGTTCGAACTGAACCTTCGGCAACGCGAGGTCGATCGTCTGGATCACAACGGGAACGGCGATGAGGAAGATGATCAGAAGCACCAGCATCACGTCGACGAGCGGCGTGGTGTTGATGTCTGACATCGGTGCGTCGTCGCCGCCGCTGCCTGTGCTAATCGCCATTGGGCGTTATCCTATCCTCTTGTGCGCCGGATTTAGTTCCGGCGGCAGGGCTGTGCGCGACGGCACAGCCCTGTGCCTTGGTCTTACGGGCGGGTCGGGGTGCCGCCGGTCTGGCCAGCGGTCGTGGTCGCCGGCTTCGCAGCAGCGGCAACCGCCGGCTTCTTCGCAGCAGCGGAGGTAGCCGGCTTCAGGCGACCGTCCGAGGCCAGGTAGCCGAGCACGTCGTTCGAGAACGCGTTGAGGTTCTCTGCGATCGACTTGTTGCGGCGCTGCAGGAAGTTGAAGGCGAGCACGGCCGGAACGGCGACGACGAGGCCGAGCGCGGTCATGATCAGCGCTTCACCGACCGGGCCGGCGACGGCGTCGATCGAAGCCTGACCGGCCGAACCGATCTTGATCAGTGCGCGGTAGATACCGATAACCGTACCGAACAGACCGATGAACGGCGAGGTTGCACCGACGGTCGCGAGGAAGGCGAGACCGCCACCCAGCTGCGAGTTGATCGAACCTTCCGAGCGGGCCAGCGAGCCGTGCAGCCAGTCATGCGCTTCGACCGGATCGGTCAGCAGCTTGTACTGCTCCTGCGCTTCCAGGCCGTCGTCGACGATCTGGCGATAAGCCGAATTCTTTTCGAGCTTCGCAGCGCCTTCACGCAGGTTCGTCGAGCTCCAGAAGCTCTGGCGGACGCGCTTCGACTGGTTGATGATCTTCTGCTGCTCGAACACCTTGGTGAAGAGGATGTAGAGCGACACGAAAAGCATCAGCACGAGGATGGTGAACACCGACTGCGAGATCAGGCCGCCTTCCTTCAGCGCCTGCTGAAGGCCGTAGGGGCTTTCGCCGCCCTTAGCTGCGGCGGCACCAGCAGCGAGAATGGTCGTGAGCATTTTGGGTCTTTCCTCTAAAAGATAGCTTCTTGCGCAAGCCGGTCCGCCTCGCCCGGCGGACCGGAAACCGGAGTGTTACTTCTGCAACCGCCAGGTGAAGCGGCCCATGTACGGCGCGGGAATCTTGTTCCCTGCCGCGTCCTGGGCCGGATCGAACCGGGCACGACGCCGCAACAGGTTGCACGCCGTGCTGTCGAGCAGCGAGGAACCGCTGGACGACGTGATGCTGCAGTTGGTCACCTTGCCCGAACCGTCGACGTCCAGACGGAAGGCAACGGTGCCCTCGTCGCCGGCACGCGAAGCGGCCGCCGGATAGTCGTCGTCGGTCACCCACGAGCCGGGAGGCGTGCGAGGCTTGAGCCCCTTCGCGATCTTCGGCGGAGCCGGCGGCGCCGGAGGAGCCGGCGGCGCGGGAGGCGCAGGCGGCGTAATCGGCGGCGGCGGCGGGATGATGTTGGTGGTGGCGACCGGCGGCGCAGGCGACACCGTCTGCACGATGGCCGGCGGCACCACGACCTGGGTCGGGGGCGGCGGCACCGGCGTGTCCGGCGGCGGCGGCGGCGGCGGAATCTCCTCCGGCGGGGGCGGCGGCTCTTCGACCTCGAAGGTCTTCAGCTCTTCCGCCTTCTTCTTGATATATTGGTATGCCAGACCTGTGACGAAGGCATAACCCATGCCAGCCACGATGATGGCGACGATAACCATCGCCACCACACGACTGCCACTTACATTCCGGTCAGCGTAAGCCATTCGGCAACGTCACTCCCTCTAATCCTGCTTGCGACCCTGGCCGGCTGGCAGCCGCGCACAAGTCCGCTCGCCTCGGGTCACACTGCGCCCCTGATGGCGAGAGCACCGAGTCTGTATCGTGGGCCTTCCGACGACGCAAACTCTTTGTCGGACGAATTGGTCGTACAATACGCCCATGGCAGAATTATTTCTGTATAAGATCGGCACAATCCGGTACCGGCACCGGCATGAAACACGCCCTCCCCCTGCTGTTTTGTTGCGCTGCGGCATTTCCGGCACTTGCGCAACCCGCTCCACAAACCACGCAAATCCGCCAAGAAGCGCAAAGTGGCTTACCCAGTTACGCCACCGTCGCGACCTCCATTGTGGGCGCGCCGCTGGTGATCGATGCACGGATCGGCGATATGATCCGGATCAAGGAAAATGCCGCGCCCGGTCTCGCTCCGGGACGTGCCCGACTCTACGTTACGGCAGACGTTGTGGCACTGATTCGCGGCAGCAGCGCCCTCCCCACCCAAATTTCCTACCTGGCGGACGTGCCACTCGATTCTCGCGGCAAGGTACCCAAGTTGAAGAAGCAGCGGGTGCTGCTGTTCGCGCGCCCGGTCGGCAACAAACCCGGCGAGGTGCAGCTGACGGGAGTCGATAGCCAGTATCTTTGGACACCGGAGCTCGACGCACTGACCCGCAGCATCACGCGCGAGCTGCTGGCGAGCGACGCGCCGCCGGCGATCACCGGCATCGGCAACGCCTTCCACGTACCGGGCGCGCTGCCCGGCGAGGGCGAGACGCAGGTCTTCCTCAAAACCGCGAACGGCGCGCCGATCTCGCTGCAGATCCTGCGGCGGCCGGGTGAAAAGCCGCATTGGGGCGTATCGCTGGGCGACATCGTCGATCCCAACGCGGGCCCACCCAAGCGCGATACGCTGGCCTGGTACCGGCTCGCCTGCGGCCTCCCCAAGGCACTGCCGGACGATGCGGTGAGCGCTGAGACGCCCGAGAATGCCGAAGCGGCGCGCCAGGATTATCAGCTGGTACTGCGCGAGCTGGGGCCCTGTGCCTGAGGCACCCCACCCCCCGCCGCCGGTCGCTCAGCGCCGGTGGCGGACCAGCGTGATCCCGATCGACTCACCCGCTTCGGCGATCGCCAGCTTCACGATCCGCACCTCCACCCGGCGAACCCGCGAATCGGACACGAAAAGCGTTTCGCAGATATGGTCCCCCACCGCTTCGATCAGCGTGAAGTGCACGTCCTTCGGCAGCGCGTCGGTCGCCGCATGCTTCAGGTCGATATAGCTCTTCGACGCGCTCAATGGCGTATCCGGCAGGAAACGCTCCGGCAGATCGAGATCGGCGATGACGGAGATGCGCAGCGGCTGCGGCAAATGGGTCTCTTCGGAATAGACTCCGGTGAGCACCTCCACCTGGAGATCCATAACCTGAAGCTGCAATAGATCGGGCAATCCAACGGCCTTTCGTGGGCGAAACAGGCGCGCGCCATAGCAGATAGCGCCGTACGGGAAAGCCCGGCACTTCCCGTGCAGTTTCTGCATCTCCAGGGGTGCATTCCGCGCTTGCGCTTCGTCGCAGTCGCGTTAAGGCGCGCGCCTTTCGGCATGCGGCCGAGGCGGGGTAAGGATTCGCGGTGGTTCAGATAGTTGCGCTCGATGCGGTCGATCCGCACGCCGTCGAGGCGCTGCTCGACCGTGCCTTCGGGCCCGAGCGGCATCTGCGTACCGCCTATCGCGTCCGGCAGGGTACCCTGCCGATTCGCCCCTTCAGTTTTGCCGCATTGACCGAGGATGGCAAGATCGCCGGTACAATCCAAAGCTGGCCGATCGCGCTGGCAAGCGATTCGGGACCACTGGTGCCGCTGGTGATGGTGGGGCCGGTGGCGGTGGAACCCACCCTGCAGCAGGGCGGTATCGGCCGGCGGCTGATGCAGGAAACCCTCGACGCGGCGGACGTCAGCGCGCTGCCCGGCGCAGAGGCGCTGATGCTGATCGGCGACCCGGAATATTATGGCCGCTTCTTCGGCTTCGATGCCGGCCGCACGGGGCGCTGGCGCCTCCCCGGCCCGTTCGAGCCGCGCCGGCTGCTAGCCCGCGGGGCAGCCGTGCCGAGCTGCTCGGGCATGCTCGTACCCCGGCTCCGCAAGGTCGCGTGAACCCGCGGGGTTCGACAAAGCCGCTCGGCGCGCTAAGGGGAAACCATGCCGAACACGCCGCCCCCCGATTTCGCCAGCCTGTCGCTCGCCGAGATCGCCCGGCTTGCCGAGGAACACCGCCTGCCGCCGGTGGAGAGCTGGAATCCGGCACATTGCGGCGACAGCGAGATGCGGATCGCCCGTGACGGCGCCTGGTACCACCAAGGCAGCCCGATAAGCCGCCCGGCGATGGTGCGGCTCTTCTCCACCATCCTGCGCCGCGAGGCCAATGGCCGCTTCGTGCTGGTGACGCCGGTCGAGAAGCTCGACATCGCCGTGGAGGACGCGCCGTTCGTCGCCGTCGAGGTGAAAGTGGAGGGCGAAGGCAAGGCCATGCGGCTGGCGTTCAGGCTGAACACCGGCGATGTCGTCGTGGCCGGACCCGAGCATCCGCTGCGGGTCGAGGCGCGCGATGATGGCCCCCACCCCTATCTGGCGGTACGCGGCGGACTCGATGCGCTGATCGCCCGCACCGTCTATTACGAGCTCGCCCAGCTTGCGCTGACCCAGGACGCCACGCCGCCGGGCATATGGAGCCAAGGCGTGTTCTTCCCGCTCGAGCCGGCGGCATGACGCTGGCCGATCAGCTCCGCCGCGCCTTGGCGAGCAGGCGGGCACACGCGACGACATTACTGCCCGGCGACCATGCATTCTTCGACCCCGCTCAGATACCGAGCGCCGCCGCGGTTCTGCTGGCGGTCACCGATCGCGACGCACCCGGCGTGCTGCTAACCCGCCGCAACGCCAATCTGCGCAGCCACGCCGGGCAGATCGCCTTCCCCGGCGGCCGCATCGATCCGGAGGACAAGGATCCCGTCGACGCCGCGCTGCGCGAGGCGGAGGAGGAAATCGCCCTTCCCCGCCGCCTGGTCGAGGTGGTGGGGATGGTGGAGGAGTATCGCACCGTCACCGGCTATCAGGTAACGCCGGTCATCGGCGTCGTTCCGCCGGACCTGCGCCTGGTCCCGTCCGAAGCCGAAGTCGCCGAAGTATTCGAAGTCCCCCTCGCCTTCCTGCTCGACGAGGCGAATCACCAAAAAAAACACGCGCTCTATCAGGGACATGAGCGCCATTATTACGAGATCATGTGGAACGAGTATCGGATTTGGGGCGCCACCGCGGCGATGCTGGTCAACCTGTCGCGGCGGATGGAATGGCCGCGCTGACCCTGCCGGACACGGACTGGCGGAGCCGCCCCGGCCTTGACGCGCTCACCCAGGTGCTGGGTGCCGAAAAGGGGCTGTCTCGCTTCGTCGGCGGTGCAGTGCGCGACGCGCTGCTGGGCATCCCCGTTGCCGATCTTGACCTCGCGACGGCGCTATCGCCAGACGAGGTGCTGGCGCGCCTGCGTGCCGCCGGCATCCGGGCGGTTCCCACCGGCCTCGCGCATGGCACGGTCACCGCGGTGCTCGACAGCGGCCCGGTGGAAGTGACCACGCTGCGGCGCGACCTTACCACCGACGGCCGCCATGCCACGGTCGCCTTCACCGATGACTGGCGCGAGGATGCGGCGCGACGCGATTTCACGATCAACGCGCTCTACGCCGACCCGAAGACCGGCGCGCTGTTCGACTATTTCGGTGGCCTTGAGGATCTGGCGGCCCGCCGGGTGCGCTTCATCGGTGATCCCCTGCAGCGCATCGCCGAGGATCATCTGCGCATCCTCCGCTTCTTCCGCTTCCTCGCCCGCTTCGGCGAAGCGCCCGATCCGGACGGGCTGGAAGCCTGCACCGCGCGCGCGCGCGACCTGATGGCGCTCAGCCGCGAGCGGATCCGCGACGAGTTGCTCAAGCTGCTGGTCGCGCGCGACGCGGTGCGCGTGGTGGCGCTGATGCTCGAGCGCGGCATCCTGGCACCGGTAGTGCCGGAGATCACCACGGCGGAGCGGCTGGCTGCGCTCGCCGAATGCGAAGCGCGACTTGGCGCCACGTTCGATCCGATCCGCCGCCTCGCTTCTCTGTTGCCGCGCGATCCGTCACTTGGTGACCTGATCGGCGCACGCCTCAAGCTCTCCAATGCCCAGCGCAAACGGCTCGTCCTCGCGCTAACAGATGGCGGCACCGAGGATGCCCGCGCGCTCGCCTATCGGGTCGGACGGGAATCGGCCGAGGATCGACTGTTGCTCGCCGCCAGCGACGATACCGAAGCCGAGCACGGATGGGCGCTGCTGACGGAATGGGAAATCCCCCGTCTGCCGCTCACCGGCGGTGCGCTGGTCGCCCGGGGACTGGCCAAGGGGCCGGACGTCGCCCGCGCGCTGCGTGCGATCGAGGACCAGTGGATCGGGGAAGGCTTTCCGGACGCCGCGCGAGTCGACGCGATCGCCGACGCTGTCGTCGCTCAGGCCTTGAACGCTTCGATCAGCGCGAACGCAGCATCGCCGGCAACCGGTCGCGAGTAGTGATAGCCTTGGCCATAGGTGCACCCTAGCGCCGCGAGCGTCTGCGCGAGTTCGGGCGTCTCGATGCCTTCGGCGGTCGTCTGCATGCCCAGCGCATAGGCGAGGCTGAGGATCGCGCGGATGATCGCGATCTTGTCGCGATCGGCGAGCATGCCGGTGACGAAGCTGCGGTCGATCTTGAGCACGTCAATCGGCAGTTTCTGCAGATAGGCGAGGTTCGAATAGCCGGTGCCGAAATCGTCCATCGCCAGCGTGGTGCCGAGGTCCTTCAACGCCGTCATCGTCTGGGTGATGCGATCCGGGTCGCTGACGATCGCGCTCTCGGTCAGCTCCAGCGTAAACCGGGATCCGGGCATGTTGTGCCGATCGAGCGCGGCCTTCACCATCGCCCCGATCTGGTCGCGCTGCAGCTGGATCGCCGAGAGGTTGACCGCGAACTTCACGCCGCAATCGCCGCCGGCGCGTACGTCCCATTCGGCGAGCGTGCGGGCGGCCTCTTCCATCGCCCAGCGGCCGAGCGGCACGATCAGACCTGATTCTTCCGCGACGGGAATGAAGGCGTTGGGTGAGATCAGGACGCCGTCGTCGTTGGTCCAGCGGGCTAGCGCCTCGAACGACGTGATCTGGCCGGTGCCCAGGTCACAGATCGGCTGGAAGGCGAGGGTCATGCAGCCATTTTCGATGGCGCGGCGCAGCTCGGTCTCGATCGCGAACTGCTCGCGCGCCAGATCGAAGGCGCGGGTATGGTAGAATTCGGTGTGGCCGCTCTTCTTCGCGCGGCGCACCGCCAGTTGGGCGTTGCGGACCAGATCCTCCGGGTCGCTCTCGATATCGGCACCGAGCGCGATACCGATCGAGCAATCGATCCGGATCTCGAAATTGGAAAGGCGGAAGGGGTTGGTGAAGGCGGCGTGGACGCGTTTCGCCACCTGCACGGCATCGTCGGGCCCGTCGTCGAGCGTCATCAGCACGCCGAACTCGTCACCCCCGATTCGCGCGAGCACGTCGCGACCACGCAGTGCGCCCTTGATGCGGCGCGCGACCGAGATGAGCAGTTCGTCCCCCGCCAACGCGCCCATACAGGCGTTGACGCGGCTGAACCGATCGAGGTTGATCACGAGCACGGCATGCGTCGCCGCAGCCCCCTCGTCGATCCGGATTTCCAGTTCGTCGGAGAAGCCGGCCCGATTCGGCAGCCCGGTCAGGCTGTCCGTCGCCATTTCACGGCGCAGGCTCTGCTCGGTACGGAGTTCCGAGGTCTGATCGACCAAGCTGATCAGGCAGCGCGGCTCCGACGGCTCGCGGCGGGCGAGTACGACCCGGTAATGGCGGCTGTCGACTTCGCCGCCGAATCGCCACGCAATCTCTTCCTGCTGTTTGTCGGAGGCAAGGAATTGCCCGATCCGCACGCCCAGCAACTGGATCACCGGCGAATCCTGCGCGGTGCAGCCCAGCCCGGCAACCCGGAAATGCGCGTTGATCGCAGCGAAGCTGTAGCGGCCTTCGCGGATTTCCAGCACGGCGGCCGGGATCGGCATCAGTTCGAGCAGACCGTCGGTGCCCGCAGGCAGCGCTGGCGACGACGCGTCGCTCCGCGGAGCGGGCTCCACGGTACGCATACTCAGAGCCCGGACCCTTCGAAACGCCATCCCCTCCGGCTTAGCCGCAAACTAGTTAAGGCGCTCTGAAAAGGCCGGCACAGGCGCGTTGTTTTTACCCGTCAAAACCGATTGTCACGCGGGAAGCCAGTCGGCGGCATCCTCCCGGCCGCCCCGCGTGCAGCGCGCCACGGCGTCAGATCTGCCTCGGAGCGATAGCGCCCCTGTTCGCCCCCCATCCGCCAGCGAAGACCATCGGTGAACTTGAAGGTAATCAAGTCCGAGAGCCCGCCGTCACGATAGCGCTGGAGCTGCACCCCCTGCCCGCGCGTCATCTCCGCCACTTCGGAAAGCGGGAAGACCAGCATCTTGCGGTTGTCGCCGACCGCCGCGACGAAATCGTCTTCCGGCGCGATCGGGCGGACCAGCTTGAGATGCGCACCAGGCCGCGGCGTGACGACCTGCTTGCCCTTGCGAGTCTCGGCAATCACCTCCTGCGCGCTGACAATGAAGCCGCGCCCGTCGCTCGCCGCCACCAGCAGCTTCGCCGAGGCGCTCGCCGGCAGCAGCGTGATGATGTGCCGCTCCGCCTCCAGATCGACCAGCAGCCGCACCGGCTCGCCAAAGCCGCGCCCGCCGGGCAGCTTGTCCGCCCCCAGCGTGTAGAAACGGCCATTATCGGCGGCGAGCAGCAGCTTGTCGGTGGTCTGGGCGTGGAAGGCCAGGAACGGGCCATCGCCTTCCTTGAACTTCAGCGCCTCGCCGCTCACGTCCTCGACATGTCCCTTCATCGCGCGGATCCAGCCGCGCTGGGAGAGGATGACGGTGATCGGTTCGCGCTCGATCATCGCCTCGAGCGGAATCTCGCGCGTCGGCGCCGCCTCGACGATCGCGGTGCGCCGCGCACCCAGCGGCGTCTCCTGGCCGTAGCGCGTGATCATCTTGCCCAGCGCGCGCTTCATCCAGGTACGCTGGCGCCCCTCGGAGGAGAGCAGCGTTTCCAGATCGGCCTGCTCCTTCTCCAGCTTCTCCTGCTCGCGGCGCAGTTCCATCTCTTCCAGCTTGCGCAAGCTGCGCAGCCGCATGTTGAGGATGGCTTCCGCCTGGCGATCGGTGAGGTCGAACTCGGCCATCATGATCGGCTTGGGTTCGTCCTCGGTGCGGATGATCTCGATCACCCGGTCGAGGTTGAGATAGGCGATGATATGGCCGCGCAGCAGTTCCAGCCGATCGGCGATCTTCGCCAGCCGGTGCTGCGACTTGCGCTGCAGCACCACGAACTGGTGCTCGAGCCACCCGGCCAGCGCCTCGGCCAGGCTCATCACGCGGGGCGTGCGGTTCTTGTCGAGTACGTTGAGGTTGAGCGGGACCCGCACTTCGAGGTCGGACAGGCGGTAGAGGCCGTCCATCAGCGTATCGGCATCGACGGTGCGGCTGCGTGGTTCGAGGACGATGCGGATGTCCTCCGCCGATTCGTCGCGCACATCGCCAAGGATCGGCAGCTTCTTGTCGTTGATCAGGGCGGCGATACCCTCGATCAGCTTGCCCTTTTGCACGCCGTACGGGATCTCGGTGACGATCAGGTGCCAGCCGCCGCCCTTTTCGGTCACCTTCTCGATCCTGGCGCGCACGCGGAAGCTGCCGCGGCCAGTGGTATAGGCCTCTGCGATCGCGGCGGCGCTGTCGACGGCGATGCCGCCGGTCGGGAAATCGGGCCCCTTCACATAGTCGAGCACGTTCGCCTGCGGATTGTCGATCAGCGCGACGGCAGCCGACATCAACTCGGCGGCGTTGTGCGGCGGGATGCTGGTCGCCATGCCCACCGCGATGCCCGCCGCGCCATTGGCGAGCAGGTTCGGGAACAGGCCGGGGAACAGCTCCGGCTCCTCGTCCTCGCCATTATAGGTCGGGCGGAAATCGACGGCATTCTCGTCGAGGCCGTCCATCAGGTCGATCGCGACCTGGGTCAGCCGGGCCTCGGTATACCGGTACGCCGCAGCGTTATCGCCGTCGATATTGCCGAAATTGCCCTGCCCGTCGACCAGCGGGTAGCGCAGCGCGAAGGTCTGGGCCAGGCGGACCATCGCGTCATAGACCGAGGCGTCGCCATGCGGATGGTATTTACCGATCACGTCGCCGACGACGCGCGCGCACTTCTTGTACCCGCTCGCCGGATCCAGCTTGAGCAGCCGCATCGCCCAGAGCAGCCGGCGATGCACCGGCTTCAGCCCGTCGCGCACGTCGGGCAGCGAACGCGCGGTGATCGTCGACAGCGCATAGACCAGATAGCGCTCCGATAGCGCGCTATCGAACGGGACATCAGAGGCGCCGGAGGAGTCGGGAACGTCGGTGTCGAGGGTCATCCTCACCTGGATAGCAGGCGCGAACGGCAAACGCCAAGGGCGTTCCCCTTATGGTCCCGATTGTTTCGGCTTCAGCCGATCAGGTGGCGAAAGAAGCTGCGGTTTCTAGCGATCAGCGGCCGCAGATGCTCGGGCACCTCGCGCAGCTTGCGCTTGCGGATCGAGGGTGTACGATGCGACGGGCCGATCGATACGAGCAGCGACAACATGCCCCGCCGGTGCGCCGGCGGCGTGCCCCGGTGCAGCGCGAATGTGTTGACGAAATAGACGTCGCCTTTCTCTGCCAGCACGACGCCCGCGCCCATCGATTGCTTGAGCGGCTCCAGTTCCTCGTCGCGGAAGCGGCGCACGTCGTAAAACGCGCGCAGACCCGAGGTCTTCGGGATCATCTCCAGCGGCCCGTCCGCGCGCGTCTCGATCGCAGACAGCGGCACGAACACGCGAATGAAGTTGAGCGGCTCGGCGCAATCGCGGTGCCAGTTCTGGTTCTGATAGGCGAAGCCGGCAGGCTGCGAAATCCACGCCCAGGCCCAGCTGAGCACTGCGCGAGGCCCCAGCGTCTCCCGGCAAAAGGCGATCAGCTCCGGGTTGGCACAGATTTCCAGGAACGCCGGGTCTTCGAACAGCCGCTGCGCGTCCATGTAGAGGAACGGGTGGTCGGTCGCCTCGGGCGCCCCGACATGCTCGAAGCCGGGCAGATAGGGATCGGTGAAGGTCTGCGGCGCGAACATCGCCGCCGCCATGCGTTCGACCAGCGCGGGATCGAGCATCTTCTCCGCGAAGTGGAAGTCGATATCGTGAAACTCGGCGGCGCGCGGCGTGCGACCGATCCGCGCCAGCGGTTCACGGATCAACCGCTCGATCCGGCCGAGCATGCGCAGCCGGGCGGGGTCGTTCGACTTGGTGCGTAGCCAGAAGATGTAGTTATAGGCGTAGTTGTAGAATGCCAGATGCCGTAGCCGACCGAGGCGCGTGTTGCGCCGGATACCGGCGGCGACCTGCGCCGTGTACGGCTTGATGCCCGCCTCGGGGGTGTGATCCAGCCCCACCAGCATTGCCTTGCCGAAGCGCGTCATTGTTTCATTCCGTTGCTGCCAATGCCCCTTCCCATTTTAGGCCGGTGGCGAGTCGAACGGTCGAGCGCCGGCATTTTGCTTAGCGCGCAGCCTTATTCCCGCCGCAAATACGGCCAAATTGTGGCTTGACTTTGTCCTAGCTGAGTGGTGGGATTTGCGCTCCACCATGAGAGGGGATGTCGATGCGCAAGGTTCTGGTGCTCGGTTGTGCGGCGCTGCTCGCAGGCTGTTCCAGCAACGAGGAGAGCGGTGCCGGCGGGAAGGGCGAGCCGCTGGTCGCGGCCGAAACAGCGGCCAAACCGGGCGCCGATGCGCTCAAGGTCAGCCTGCCACAGCTCACCTATCGCTACACGCTGGCCTTCCTGCTGCCCGATGACCGCCTCGCCGAAGCCCAGGAGGCGCACCGCGCGCTGTGCGAGCGGCTGGGCCCCACGCGCTGCCAGATGATCGCGCTCACCCGCGACGACGCGCGCGGCCAGGCCGGCGATGCGCTGCTCAAGCTGCGGGTCGCGGTTGCGGACGCGCCGTATTTCGCCGGCGAAGCACAGCGGCAGGTGACGGCGGCCGGCGGACGTGCGCTCACCACCAACGTCACCGGCGAAGACGTGTCGAAGGACCTGACCGACACCATGGCCCGTATCCGCCAGCGCGAATTGCTGGTCGCACGGCTCACCGAGATGCTGCGCACCCGCAAGGGATCGGTCGGCGAGCTGGTGGATGCCGAACGCAGCGTCGCATCCGCGCAGGAGGAACTGGACAAGGCCCGCGCCTGGCTGACAGAATTGCGCGGTCGGGTCGCCATGGCCGATGTCGAGATACGCTACCAGCCGCTCGCCGCGCCGGCCTCCGGCGCCACCATGGGCGCCGCGCTGGGTGATGCGGTGCAGGGCTCGGCATCGGTCTTTGTCGGGGGCATGCAGCTGCTGCTGTCGCTGGCGATCTACCTGCTGCCCTGGGCAGCCGTGTTCGGCGCCGGTGCCGCAGTCGCGATGCTGGTCCGCCGGCGCCAGCCGATGGGATGAGCTATACCGGTGTCGGCCGGTCGCGGCCGATCTCGGCGCGCAGCCATTCGCGAAAGCGCTTGATCTTCGGCACGTTGCGGCGTGCTTCCGAAACCACGAACCAATAGGCATAGCCGCGCGTCGCGGCGAGGCCGAAGGGCCGCACCAGCCGCCCTTCGGCCAGCTCGGCCCGCCAGAAAAACGGGGTGAGGATCGCGACGCCCTGCCCGGCAATCGCCGCGCGCCCATCGTGCGCCTGCGAATCGAGCCGCACTCCACCGCGGACCGGCACCCCTGGCAACGGCACACCCGCCTCGCCCAGCCAGGTCGTCCACCAGTCATCGTCCGGGCTGAGGCGGGGCAGACGCAGCAGGTCACCGGGCCGTTCCAGGCCGTGGCGGGCGAGAAAATCCGGGCTCGCCATCGGTGTGAAATCGATCGGCAGGAGTACTTCGCTCGCGATTCCCGGCCAGTCGCCCAACCCGGCGCGGATCGCGCAATCGACCGCCCCGCTCTGGAGATCGGCGAGCGCGTCGTTGGTCTCGACCCGAACCGCCATGTCCGGATGCGCCATCTGAAAACTGCCCAGCCGCCACGCCAGCCACGCATCAGCGAACGTGTTCGACGTGGAGATTACCAGCACCCCATCCTCCTCCGCGCGCAACCGGGCGAAGGCCTGTTCGATCGCATCGAACCCGCGCGAGACCTGGGGTGCCGCCTGTGCCCCCGCCTCGGTGAGCAGCACGCCGCGCTTCTCGCGCCGAAACAGCGGCGTCCCCAGCCGCTCCTCGAGCAGCTTGATCTGATAGCTGACCGCCGCCTGGGTCATCCCCAGTTCCTCGGCGGCGCGCGTGAAGTTTCCGTGCCGGGCCGCCGCCTCGAACACACGTACGGCAGCGAGAGGCGGTAGTTTGCGCATGCCGAATGATAAGCTGACCTGATGGCTCGAGTCCAAGGCTTTGTTGGCCGCAGCCGGTGCACCGCAGCTAGAGTCCACTCATGATCTGCGGAGAACAGCGTTGAACCAGGATTTTGAGAGCGCCGATTGGGCCGAGCATCATGCGGCCCTGACCACATGGGTCGACGATGGAATCGATAAGCTACGCTTGCGTCTGAAAAGACTAATTTCTCGGCCTGCTTCGCGTCGGCGCGCATCGAAGCACCGTTGACGCGGCATCGCCTCCCCCTGTCCCAGCAGCGGTGCCCACGCCGCATTGCACCCCCGCCTCCCTTGCGGTATAGCGCGAGGCCTTCCAGAGCCCCGGCGGTCACGCGGAGAAATCCCGTGGCGCCGGGGCAACGCATTTCCAAGGGACAAGGCCGACATGGCACGCCGCCGGCAAATCTACGAAGGCAAGGCTAAGATTCTCTACGAGGGTCCGGAGCCCGGCACGCTCATCCAGTATTTCAAGGACGACGCAACCGCCTTCAACGCCCAGAAAAAGGGCACGATCAACGGCAAAGGCGTGCTGAACAACCGCATCAGCGAGCATGTCTTCACGCTGCTCGGCGGGATCGGCATCCCCACCCACTTCATCCGCCGCCTCAACATGCGCGAGCAGCTGATCCGTCAGGTCGAGATCGTCCCGATCGAGGTCGTGGTGCGCAACGTCGTCGCCGGCTCGCTGGCGAAGAAGCTCGGCATCGAGGAAGGCACGCCGCTGCCCCGCACGATCGTCGAATATTATTACAAGGACGATGCGCTCGGCGACCCGATGGTCACCGACGAGCATATCCTCGCGTTCGGCTGGGCCGCCCAGGAAGAACTGCACGACATGGCCGACATGGCCATCCGCGTGAACGACTTCCTCTCGGGCCTGTTCGCCGGCATCGGCATCCGTCTGGTCGACTTCAAGCTCGAATTCGGCCGGATCTGGGAAAATGAATACCCCCGGATCATCCTCGCGGACGAGATCAGCCCCGATGGCTGCCGCCTGTGGGACATCGCCACGGGCGAGAAGCTCGACAAGGATCGCTTCCGTCGCGATCTGGGCGGCGAAGTCGAGGCCTATCAGGAAGTGGCGCGCCGCCTCGGCCTGTTCCCGGAAGGCGACGCCTCGGACGTGCTGGACCTCGAAACGCACCGCAAGAAGCGCGGCAAGTAACGAAAAGCGTTTCCTCCCCCGGCGTGCCGGGGGAGGGGGACCATTCGCGCCAGCGAATGGTGGAGGGGGTCTCGCCGCGCGCGGGCCCCTTTGTCGTTTCCCCCTCCACCACGCCGGTGGCACTGCGCGGTCCCCCTCCCCCGCTGCGCGGTATAGGAAACGGGTGCGCCCACGATTTCCGATTGCGACTTTCGCCCTGCCGCGCCATAGGCGCCGCCATGAAACTCCGCATCATCGTCACCTTGAAGAACGGCGTGCTCGATCCGCAGGGCAAGGCCATTCAGAACGCACTCGGCGGCCTCGGTTTCGAGGGCGTCGAGGATGTCCGCGCCGGCAAGATCTTTGAACTGGACGTTGCCGATTCGACCAGCGACGCAGCCATCGACGAGATGTGCCGCAAGCTGCTCGCTAACACGGTGATCGAGAACTACCGGGTCGAAAAGCTGTGAAGACCGCGGTCATCGTCTTCCCCGGCTCCAACTGCGATCGCGACATCGCGGTCGCGCTGGAAAGCGTGACCGGCACCAAGCCGCACATGGTTTGGCATGGCGACAGCGAACTGCCCGAGGGACTCGGCCTGATCGCCCTGCCCGGCGGCTTCTCTTATGGCGACTATCTGCGCTGCGGCGCCATCGCGGCACGCTCGCCCGTAGTGCAGGCGGTGGTCGATGCGGCCAATCGCGGCACGCCGGTGATCGGCATTTGCAACGGCTTCCAGGTCCTTACCGAGACCGGGCTGCTGCCGGGCGCGCTGATGCGCAACGCCGGGCTCGATTTCGTGTGCCGCGACGTGCCGCTGACGGTGGACAACAGCCAGTCGATCTTCACCAGCGCCTATCAGGCCGGCGAAACGCTCTCGATCCCCGTTGCGCACCATGACGGCAATTACTTCGCCGATGCCGACACGCTCGACCGTCTCGAAGGCGAGGGCCGCGTGGCATTCCGCTACGGCCAGGACATCAACGGTTCGGCGCGCAACATCGCCGGCGTGATGAACGCCGCCGGCAACGTGCTCGGCATGATGCCGCACCCGGAACGCAAGATCGAAGCCGCGCATGGCGGTACCGATGGCCGCCGGCTGTTCGAAGGGCTGCTCGCCGCAGTCGCCTGACTGCGGCACCCGTCAAACCCAGTAACCGCGGTCGCCTGACCGCGGCCACCCGCTTCAGAAGAGCATCTTCAGCCCTACAATCGCCAGCGTCGCGGCGAGGATCGGCACCAGCACCTTGTCCGAGGTGCGCGTCGCCAGCAGGCTGCCGAGGATGATGCCGGGGATCGATCCGGCGAGCAGCGATACCAGCAGCGCGCCGTTCACCGATCCCAGCATCCAGTGGCCAAGCCCGGCGAGCAGCGTCAGCGGCACGGCATGCGCGATGTCCGATCCCACCAATCGGTTCACCTGCTGGTGCGGATACAGCATCAGCAGCGCCGTCATCCCCAGCGCGCCCGCCCCCACCGACGTCAGCGACACCAGCAGCCCAAGCACCGCGCCGAGCGCTATCGTGAGATATCCGATACGCGCCTCCCCCAGCCGCTCGAATCGCGGCGCCATGAAGTGCACCAGCCGCGCGCGGAAAAAGGTGGCGATCGCCGTTACCACCAGCGCAACGCCCAGCGTGACCGTGATCAGCCCGCCGCTGTTCTTGGCATGCTCCTGCGCGTTGGACAGCAGCAGCAGCGTCAGCGCCGTCGCCGGCACGCTGCCATAGGCCATGCGCCGAACGACCTTCCAGTCGATGGTGCCGTGCAGCCCGTGCACCCCTGCCCCCACCGTCTTGGTGGCGGAGGCGTAGAGCAGATCGGTACCGACCGCCGTGGCGGGATGGAAGCCGAAGGCGAGGACGAGCAGCGGCGTCATCAGCGAGCCGCCGCCGACGCCGGTCATGCCGACCAGCAGCCCGACGAACACCCCGGCGATGGAATAGAGCGGATTGATCGCGAGCACGGGAATCCTTGATCGATTTCCCACCAGCATGCGGGGATTTCGCGCGAACGCCAGATAGATTTGGTTTCAGCGCGGTGCGAACGCCCCCGCTTGCGCCTGCGCGCCTCTAGACGCGCGTGGCGAAGGGCGTGAAATCGGTGCCGTCGTCGAACACGTCGACGCCCTCGGCGCGCTTGAGGAAGCCGACGACCAGATAGGTGAGCGGCGTCAGCAGCACTTCCCAGCCGACTTTCAGGAACCACTGGGTAAACAGCACCTTCACCACCAGCGCATTGGTCCAGCCCTCGGCGCCCCAGAAGGCGAGCGGGTAGAAGATCAGGCTATCGACCGCCTGCCCCGCGATGGTGGAACCCACGGTGCGCGTCCACAGCATCCGCCCGCCGGTCCACAACTTCATGCGTGCGAGGACATAGGAATTGACGAACTCGCCTGCCCAGAACGCACAGACCGACGCGAGCACGATGCGCGGCACCTGGCCGAAGATCACCGCATAGGCGGCCTGGTTCTTCCAGTCGGGCGCAGGTGGCAGTTCCACCACCACCCAGGACATGAAGGCCATGAACAGCACCGCGACGGTGCCCGCCCAGATCACCCGCCGCGCGCGGGCATAGCCATAGACTTCGGTCAGCACGTCGCCGATGATGTACGAAATCGGAAAGAACAGGATGCCCGCTCCGAACGGCCAATAGCCGACGCCGGGCAGCCAGATCTGCGCCACCTTCCCCGCGCCGATCACGTTCGACAACAGGATGATCGCCACGAAGGCGGCCATCACGAAATCGAAATAGCGGAAATGGCCGCCGGCCAGGCTGCGGGCGGTGACGTGCGTGGGGCGAGGCGGCATATTCATTGCACCGCACTATGCGAGGCGTTTGCCCCCCGCGCAATCTACGTTTAAAGGCACGTCATCCGCGCGCGCCCGTAGCTCAGTTGGATAGAGCACGAGCCTTCTAAGCTTGGGGCCGCTGGTTCGAATCCAGCCGGGCGCGCCAGGAAAAGAGGGGAAAATGGATGTTACCTAACAGCACCCCTCCTGGCTCTAGGTAACACATAGGTAACGGAGGCCTATTTCTGCACTTGCGGGTGTGGAGTCGCGCCTATGCTTGCTCACCGGCGAGGCGAAACAGCGCAGGTTTCGCCCGGCACAGCGCTCCGAAGGCAGAGACCACTGGTTCGAATCCAGTCGGGTGCACCATCTTTTCAATGACTTAGCGAAGCATCGCGACGGCCGTACGGAAAATGTACGGAAAACATCGTCGGACGAAATGCGATCGAATGAACTCGCGCCGGGACGATTCATCGGGCGCTGCTGCGTGCCTCTCGCCAACCGCCCCCCTCCCCCACCCACAAGATTCGGCTTAGCCGGGAAATCTCAGATTCTGCTTTAGTTAATTGATTTCACATGAGATTCACCCGAGGTCCTGTCGGTCGCCCCACATTTTTCCCTACACTTGCCGTGAGATTCTATGGAGCGCGCGACACGGCGCGACCGCTTTGCGACCAGTCCCCGTCGTTCAGCCTTCCGGCAGCAGCCGACCAACTTAAGCCGTTCCCATAAGCGGGTAGGAACGACCGTTTGGGCTGAAACCGGCCGATGGCAGTCCTGATGGGTCGCGCAGCGGTGGTGCTCGGCATCGGCAATTCCACACTAGCGCCTCCTGCCCAGTGCGGACGTTGGCATATTCCTGTATGTCGACATTAGTCTTTACATCGTTAGGACATCCAAATCCGGAAATTTCAAATACTGGTGCTAAGTTCTTGCGCCGCTAGCGGAAAAATCTAATTCGATATCTGACTA
>Ga0307412_10000523_pt1 | contig 22843 bp, 22 predicted proteins | sample DK1Cmetagenome_3_FD_203823 | JGI IMG/M metagenome (GOLD analysis project Ga0307412, IMG submission 203823) | Maize rhizosphere microbial communities from greenhouse at UC Davis, California, United States - DK15-C-1 | ecosystem: Host-associated > Plants > Roots > Rhizosphere > Soil | place: USA...
CGCCTCGAAGGAACCCAGAATGGCCGATGACGAATCCCGCACCCGGCGGCTCCAGGTCGCCAATGCGCGGCCCGAGGACAGCGGCCGCGGACTCGCCCATATCCCCCGCAGCCTGATGGCCGCGCTCGGTATCACCGAGGGCGATGTGATCGAAATAGCCGGCAAGCGCAGCACGCCGGCGCGCGCCGTGTTGCCCTATTCCGAAGACGAAGGCCTGGAGTTGCTCCGCATCGACGGGTTGCAGCGTGCCAATGCGGGTGTCGGCTCGGGCGATTTCGTCGAGGTGCGCCGTGCCGATTCGAAGCCGGCGACTCGCGTGGTCTTCGGGCCGGCCCAGGCGAATCTGCGCCTGCGCGGCACCGGCGAGGCGCTGAAGCGTACCTTCTTCACCCGTCCGCTCACCGCCGGCGACACCATCGCCACGGTCGGCCACCAGCGCGCCGACATGCCGCCCAATGTACAGCAGTTCGTCCGCGCGCCGGCCTATGCGCTGCAGGAGATCCGCCTCACCGTGCTCTCCACCGTGCCCCGCGGCGTGGTGCATATCGACGAGAATACCGAGGTCGAGCTCCGCACCGAATATGAGGAGGCGAAGGAAAGCCGCCGCGCCGATGTGACCTATGACGATATCGGCGGCATGGGCGCGACGATCGACCAGTTGCGCGAGATGGTCGAGCTGCCCTTGCGCTATCCGGAGCTGTTCCAGCGCCTGGGCGTCGATCCGCCCAAGGGCGTGCTGCTGCATGGCCCGCCCGGCACCGGCAAGACCCGCCTCGCCCGCGCCGTGGCGAACGAAAGCGATGCCAGCTTCCACCTGATCAACGGGCCGGAGATCATGGGCTCGGCCTATGGCGAATCCGAACAGCGCTTGCGCCAGGTGTTCGAGGAAGCGGCGAAGAACGCGCCCTCGATCGTGTTCATCGACGAGATCGATTCGATCGCGCCGAAGCGCGGCCAGGTGACCGGCGAGGCGGAAAAGCGCCTCGTCGCCCAGCTGCTGACGCTGATGGACGGGCTGGAGGCGCGCGCCAACGTCGTCGTCATCGCGGCGACCAACCGCCCCGAGGCGATCGACGAGGCACTGCGCCGTCCGGGCCGGTTCGATCGCGAGATCGTCGTCGGCGTGCCGGATGATCGCGGTCGTCGCGAGATCCTGGGCATCCACACCCGCGGCATGCCGCTGGCCGACGATGTCGACCTGCCCGAGCTGGCGCGGACGACCTATGGGTTCGTCGGTGCCGATCTGGCGGCGCTCACCCGGGAAGCCGCGATCGAGGCGGTGCGGCGGATCATGCCGCGCCTCAACCTCGAGGAAGGCACGATTCCGCCCGAGGTGCTCGATACGCTGTCGGTGTTGCGCGACGATTTTCTGGAGGCGCTGAAGCGCGTCCAGCCCTCGGCGATGCGCGAAGTGATGGTGCAGGCGCCGACCGTCCGCTGGGAGGATGTCGGCGGGCTCGACAGCGCGCAGATGCGGCTGAAGGAAGGCGTCGAGCTCCCGCTCAAGGATCCCGATGCGTTCCGGCGCCTCGGCATCCGTCCGGCCAAGGGCTTCCTGCTCTACGGGCCGCCGGGCACCGGCAAGACGCTGCTGGCCAAGGCGGTGGCGCGCGAGGCGGAGGCGAACTTCATCGCCACCAAGTCGAGCGACCTCCTGTCGAAATGGTATGGCGAGAGCGAACAGCAGATCGCCCGGCTGTTCGCCCGCGCCCGCCAGGTCGCGCCCTGCGTGATCTTCATCGACGAGCTCGATTCGCTGGTCCCCGCCCGCGGCGGCGCGATGGGCGAGCCGCAGGTGACCGAGCGCGTGGTCAACACCATCCTCGCCGAGATGGACGGGCTGGAGGAACTCCAGTCGGTGGTGGTGATCGGCGCGACCAACCGGCCGAACCTGATCGACCCGGCGCTGCTCCGCCCGGGCCGGTTCGACGAGCTGGTCTATGTCGGTGTGCCGGACAAGGCCGGGCGCGAGCGCATCCTGCGCATTCAGACCGGCAAGATGCCGCTGGCCGCCGATGTCGACCTCGGTTCGATCGCCGAGCAGACCCCGCGCTATACCGGTGCCGATCTGGAAGACGTGGTCCGCCGCGCCGGCCTGGTGGCGCTGCGCCAGTCGATCGAGACGCGCGAAGTGACGATGGCGCATTTCGAGGAGGCGCTGAAGGACTCGCGCGCCACCGTCACGCCAGAGATGGAGAGCGAGTATGAAGCGATGCAGGGCCGGCTGAAGCAGCAGGCCTCGTCGATCCAGCCGATCGGCTTCATTGCGCCGGGCATGCTGGAAGCGCGCGGGTCGAAGGGCTAAACTGCCGCATCCTGAGCCGCCGACGACAACCGCGTCGTCGGCGGCTTTTCTTTTCCAGCGCGAGTAGCATGGCCGATTCCAACCCGCTTCAACCGTCCAACCGTCAATGGCTCTGGCCGGCGCTCGCGCTGCTCGGGCTCTCGCTGGCGGGTCTTGCCGCGTTCCTCTGCCTGCGCTTCGCCAGCGGGTTCGCGTTCGACCCTGCCCTGCTGCTGGCGCTCCGCCAGCCGGGCGATCTGGGCACGCCGATCGGCCCCGCCTGGCTACTCCAGTCCGCGATCGATATCAGCGCGCTCGGCGGCTACACCATCCTGTGGTTGGCGGGTGCGGGCACGCTGATCTTCCTGCTCGCCTTCGGCAAGCGCGCCGAGGCGCTGCTGCTCGGCGGATCGCTGATCGGTGCCTCGACGATCAACGCGCTGTTGAAGCTGTTCCTGCACCGGCCGCGACCCGAGGTGGTGCCGCATCTCGCAGAGGTGTCCAGCGCCAGCTTCCCGAGCGGGCATGCGATGATCTCCGCCGCCGTCTACCTCACCCTCGGCGTGATGGTCGCCCAGACCCAGGCGAGTCGTTGGGCGCGGGCCTATCTGCTCGGTTTTGCGGTGCTGCTGGTGCTGCTGATCGGCTGCAGCCGTGTCTATCTCGGGGTACATTGGCCGTCCGACGTGCTCGCCGGCTGGTGTTTCGGCGCAATCTGGGCGCTGTGCATGTTCGCGCTCAACGCGCGGTTGCACCGCCGCTGAGGCTCAGCCGTCCGAGGCCTGCGTCGTCCAGCCGAGCCTTGGAATCGTGATCGAGCGCTTGCCCGACAGGTCGACGCGGGTGACGAACAGCCCCTTGCTCTCGATATACTGCATCAGCCGCCGCACGCGCCCGAGCGAGCTGGTGCCGTAGCTGGTCGCGATGTCGGTATCGCTCGGGCAGGGCAGCCCCTCGCGCGCCGCCTTGGCGACGAGCAGGAACGGTCCCAGCATATCGTCTGGCAGTGCCCGCGCCGCTTCCAGCGCCTGTGCCCAGTCGTCGTCGGGATCGCCGTGGATGCCTGCGCGCGCGGCCGAAAGCCGGCGCACGAAGTTCGACAGGTCGAGCGGCGGTCGAGTGAGCCCCACCATGCGGCAGCGCACTTGGAAGTCCTGGTACAGCACCGCCGGCGAGCGCAGCGCGGACTGCTCATCCTCGACGATCGCGCGCAGCACATCGGCTACATGGCCGGCGACTTCCTCGGGATCGCGATCGGGCTCTATTTCCATCGCCGCGGGTACCGAACGAGCCAGCGCCTCGAGCATCGTCTCGGAGTGGGCGTAGGCCGGCGCGGGCGGCGGCGCCGGCGGCACCCATTCGGGCTCGGCGGGCGCGAGCAGCAGATCCTTCATGTCGTCGGTCGGCGCCTGCGGGAGCGGGGTGAGCTTCGGCGAGGAACTGCGCGCGCTGGTTTCCACCGATCCGATGCGGATCGCGACCGGCCGCCGGGTGATCGCCGGGCCGAGGCCGAGGAAATGCCCGCGCGCCAGATCGCGGATCGCTTCGGCCTGGCGGCGTTCCATGCCGAGCAGATCGGCGGCGCGCTGCATGTCGATGTCGAGGAAGGTGCGGCCCATCAGGAAGTTCGACGCTTCCGCCGCGACGTTCTTGGCGAGCTTGGCCAGCCGCTGCGTCGCGATCACCCCGGCGAGCCCGCGCTTGCGGCCGCGGCACATCAGGTTGGTCATGGCGGAGAGCGAGGCGCGGCGCACGTCCTCCGCCACTTCGCCGCCACCGGCGGGGGCGAACAGCTGGGCTTCGTCCACCACCACCAGTGCCGGATACCAATGGTCGCGCGGCGCATCGAACAGGCCGTTGAGGAAGGCGGCGGCGCAGCGCATCTGGCCTTCGGCCTCCAGCCCTTCGAGGCTGAGCACCACCGAGGCGCGATGTTCGCGGATGCGCGCGGCGAAGCGGGCGACGTCGCGCTCGCTATGGTCGACCGCCTCGATCGCGAGATGGCCGTAGCGATCGGACAGCGTGACGAAATCGCCTTCGGGATCGATCACCACCTGCTGGACATGGCCCGCCGATTGTTCGAGCAGCCGCCGCAACAGGTGCGACTTGCCGGAGCCCGAATTGCCCTGGACGAGCAATCGGGTTGCAAGCAACTCCTCAAGGTCGACCGGCACGGGGCTGCCCGTGCCGTCGACGCCCATGTCCACGCTGACGGTCATCGCGACCGCTTTGCCGGATCAGGAGGGGCAGCGGCAAGGGCGAAGCGGCGAAAAGCTGTGGGCGGTTAGGCCGCGTTCGCCGCTGAAAGCCGCTGGCGGCGCCGTTCCAGCGCTTCCATGGTCTTCTCGGCCAGCAGCGTCAGCCGCGCGGTGTCCTCTTCGGTGAGTTGCGGCCGCGCCATGCTGTCGATGACGCAGAGCGTGCCGATCCGCTTGCCCGTCGACGTGCGCAGCGGCGCGCCGGCATAGAAGCGGATGTTCGGATCGCCGGTGACCAGCGGGTTCTCGGCGAAGCGCGGATCGGCCTGGGCGTCGGGCACCACGAACACGTCGGGCCCGCGGATCGCATGGGTGCAGAAGGAGATCGAGCGGGGTGTCTCCTGCGGCTCCAAGCCGATGCGTGCCTTGAACCATTGCCGGTTCTCGTCGATCAGCGAAATCAGGGCGATCGGTACGCCCAGCGCGGCCGCAGCTTCACGGACGATCGCATCGAACTCGGCCTCGTTCGGCGTGTCGAGTACGCCATAGCCCTTCAGTGCATCGACGCGGGCGGCCTCGTCCGGGGAATCGATCGGCATCGTTTCGTCTTCCTGCGTTTGCGCCCCCCGGTGCAATCAGGCTAGTAGCGATCGACAAGTTAACATTTGCTCGACAGTGCAAGCACGTGCCGGGCGGTCTGATGGCAGTGATGCGCGCCGATTCCATTGAACATCTCCGCCGAGTTTTCGGCTTCGACGCGTTTCGCGGCGTGCAGGCGTCGGTGGTGGACCGCGTGCTGGCCGGGCAGCGCACATTGGCGGTGATGCCCACGGGCGCAGGCAAGTCGCTCACCTACCAGCTGCCGGCGGTGATGCTGGAGGGGACCTGCGTCGTCGTCAGCCCGCTGATCGCGCTGATGCACGATCAGCTGCGCGCGGCCGAAGCGGTGGGCATCCGCGCCGCCACGCTCACCTCGGTCGACGACAATCGCGCCGAGACGATCGAGCGGTTCCGCGCCGGCGACCTCGATCTGCTCTACATCGCGCCGGAGCGTGCCTCGGGCGAAGGGTTCCGCAACCTGCTGACCCAGGCGCCGCTCAGCTTGTTCGCGATCGACGAGGCGCATTGCGTCTCCGAATGGGGGCATGATTTCCGCCCCGATTATCGGCTGCTGCGCCCGCTGCTCGATCGCTTTCCGGACGTGCCGCGCCTCGCGCTCACCGCCACCGCCGACGCGCATACCCGCGCCGACATTCTCGAGCAGCTGGGGATTCCGAACGACGGGCTGATCGTCGCCGGGTTCGATCGACCGAATATCCGCTACACGATCGCCCCGCGCGATAACACGACGCGGCAGATCATCGACGTGATGGCGGAAAATCCCGGCCCCGGCATCGTCTATGCCCAGACCCGCAAGGGCGTGGAGCAGCTTGCCGAGAAGCTCGCCGCGGAGACCGGGCGCTCGGTGTTGCCCTATCATGCCGGCCTCGATCCCGAGGTGCGCCGGCGCAACCAGGCGAAGTTCGTCGCCAGCGAGGACATGGTCGTCGTCGCGACGGTGGCGTTCGGCATGGGTATCGACAAGCCCGACGTGCGGTTCGTCGCCCATGCCGGGCTGCCCAAGTCGATCGAGGCCTATTATCAGGAAACCGGCCGCGCCGGGCGCGACGGCGATCCGGCGGTGGCGCATCTGTTCTGGGGTGCCGACGATTTCGCTCGCGCCCGCCAGCGGATCGGCGAAGTCGAGCCCGCCCGCCAGCCCGGCGAGCGCACCCGGCTGACCGCGCTGGGCGCGCTGGTCGAAACCGCCGGCTGCCGTCGCCGCATCCTGCTCAAGCATTTCGGCGAGGAGCCGCCCGAGACCTGCGGCAATTGCGACAATTGCCTGACGCCGCCCGCGGCGATCGACGCCAGCATCACGGCGCAGAAATTCCTGTCGGCGGTGTTCCGCACCGGTATGCTCTACGGCGTCGGCTATATCGAGGGCATCCTCACCGGCGTGTCGAGCGAGCGCAGCCTGATGAACGGGCATGAGAAGCTGTCGGTGTTCGGCATCGTCGATGGCGACGAAGTGGCGATGCTCAAGCCGGTATCGCGCGCGCTGCTGCTGCGCGATGCGTTGCGCACCAACGAGCATGGCGGGCTGGAATTCGGCCCCGAGGCGCGGCCGATCCTGAAGGGCGAGGCCAAGCTGGAGCTTGTCCTGCCGCCGCGCCGCGAGCGCCGCCGCAAGGGGGCGAAGGGCACGGTGCCCAATCCGGTCGGCAATCCGCTGTTCGAGGCGCTGAGGGCCAGGCGGCGCGAGATTGCGCAGGAAACCGGGCTGCCGCCTTATGTGATCTTCCACGATTCGGTGCTGCGCGACATGGCGATGGCGCGGCCGTCGTCACTGGCGGAAATGGGGCAGCTCTCGGGCGTCGGCGCGCGCAAGCTCGATGCCTATGGGCAGGATTTCCTGGACGTTCTCCGCCAGTTCTGATCGCTTCCGTGGCTGCGCCGCCCGCGCTACAGCCACGATCCGGAATCAGAGGCCGGAATCAGAGGAAGGACCTGCCATGCCCAACAAGATCGACGACCGCATCTCGGTCGCCCCGCAGATCCGCGCCGAGGATGTGCCCGCGCTTGCCGCGGCGGGCTTCGTCCACATCATCAACAATCGCCCCGAGGGCGAGGAATATGGCCAGCCGACCGGCGCCGAGATCGCCGAGGCGGCCGAGGCGGCGGGGCTGGGCTATACCGCAATCCCGGTGACGCCGGGCGGCTTCTCGATGGCACAGGTGGAGGCGATGGCCGACGCGCTGGCCTCCGTCGATGGGCCGGTGCTGGCGTACTGCCGCTCGGGCACGCGTTCGTGCAACCTCTGGGCCCTGGCCGCTGCGCACAAGGGCGGCGACCCGGCCGAACTGGTCGAGAAGGGGGCTGGTGCCGGCTACGACCTGTCCGGCATCCGCCCTGCACTGGACCAGTTGGCGGGACGGTAAGCTCTATCCCCCCTCCCGCAAGCGGGAGGGGGAATTAAGGGACAGCCCTCCCCCAAACAAAAAATGGGCCGGTGGTTGCCCACCAGCCCAGTTGTCCGCAGGAGGAACCCCGGTGGGGCGCCGCGCCAGGAGAGGCCAGCGCGGCGCCCGATTTCGTCAGTAGTTGTAGGCCCGCTCGCCATGCTCGTTGATGTCGAGCCCTTCGACTTCCACTTCCTTCGAAGGACGGACGCCGATGGTGAGCTTGAGGCCGTAGAAGAGAACCGCCGAGACCAGACCCGACCAGAGCAGGGTGATGCCCACCGCTTCGGCCTGGATGATCAGCTGGGCCACGGTGTCGTAGCTGGGTGCTGCGACTGCCGGGAACTTGGTGTAATCGATGATGCCCTGGCCGCCGAGCGCCGGGTTCGCGACGATCGCGGTGCCGAGCGCACCGATGATGCCGCCGATGCAGTGCACGCCGAACACGTCGAGCGAGTCGTCATACTTCAGCTTGTTCTTCACCGTGGTGACGAAGAAGAAGCAGACCGGCGAGACGATCAGGCCGAGCACGATCGAGGTCATCGGCGCGGCATAGCCCGAGGCCGGGGTGATCGCGACGAGGCCGGCGACCGCACCGGTCACGCCACCCAGCAGCGACGGCTTCTTGTGCACGATCTGCTCGATCACCGCCCAGCTCACTGCCGCAGCGGCCGTGGCGACGAAGGTGTTGATGAAGGCAACCGCGGTCACGCCGTTCGATTCGAGGTTGGAGCCGGCGTTGAAGCCGAACCAGCCCACCCACAGCAGCGAGGCGCCAATCATGGTCATGGTCAGCGAGTGCGGCGGCATCGGCTCGCTCTTGAAGCCCACGCGCTTGCCGATCACGAGGCAGCCGACCAGGCCGGCGATGCCCGCATTGATGTGGACGACGGTGCCGCCGGCGAAATCGAGCGCGCCCTTGCCCCACAGGAAGCCATAGTCGGTCGGCGCATCGACCAGGAAGTCTGGGCCCGCCCAGTACCAGACCATGTGCGCGATCGGGAAATAGGCCAGCGTCATCCACAGCACGGTGAAGATGATCAGCGGGGTGAACTTCACGCGCTCTGCGAACGCACCGACGATCAGCGCCGGGGTGATGCAGGCGAAGGTCATCTGGAAGCAGACGAACGCGAATTCAGGGATATAGACGTTGTTCGAGAAGGTCGCGCCATAGGTGTTCGCGCTGACCCCGATCAGGAACGCCTTGGAAAGGCCGCCGAAGAAGTGGTTCTCGCCGCCGCTGGTGAAGGCGATCGAATAGCCCCAGGTGACCCACACGAGCGAGGCGACCGAGACGATCATGAACACCTGCATCAGCACCGAGAGCATGTTCTTGGTGCGCACCAGGCCACCATAGAACAGCGCCAGCGCCGGCACCGACATCATCAGCACCAGGGCCGAGGAGATCAGCATCCAGGCGGTGTCGCCCTTGTTCACCATCGTCGCCTGCTGGGCGACGGTGGGTGCCTTGATCAGTGCGGTCTGTGCCCAGGCGGGCATTGCCCCGACCAGCGCGGCCGCGCCAAGCGCGAGCCCTGCGGCTTTCCATCCTTGCTTCATTGCTACCCCCTTGCTCACAGCGCCGTCTCGTCGGTCTCGCCGGTGCGGATGCGCACGGCCTGGCCCATGTCGAGAACGAAGATCTTTCCGTCACCGATCGCGCCGGTCGCTGCCGCGGCCTGGATCGCTTCCACGGCGCGGTCGGCGAGGTCGCTTCCCACGGCAACCTCGATCTTGATCTTCGGCACCATGTTCGTGCTGTACTCGGCGCCGCGATAGATCTCGGTCTGGCCCTTCTGGCGGCCGAACCCCTTCACTTCGGTCACGGTCATGCCCGTCACCCCGACGGCGGTGAGCGCTTCGCGCACCTCGTCGAGCTTGAAGGGTTTGATGATGGCGATGATGAGCTTCATGTCGCCCCCTCTGGCGGTTGTCCCGAGGACCTACTCCGCAAGAGGCGTGCCAATTGGAACGCGACGGCATTCCGCGCGTTTCGGGCCGCCAAATATTACCAACTGGTGAATTTTTGGGTGGCTAACCGCCGATCTGCCCAAAAATCGGGCAGATTACTGCAGTGTCGCGCGATCCTCGCCATGGCGGCCGAAGAACTGCATCAGCTGGACGATCAGCTCGGCGCGGTCGCCGAGCCGCGGTGCTTCGAGCAGCGCCTGCTTCGAGGCCGCGTCGAACGGCGCAATCTGGGCGATGCCATTGACCAGCGATTCGTCGTCGAGCCGCGTCACTGCCTCCCAATCGACCATATACCCCAGCCCGTCGGCGAAGCGACGCGACTCCATCTCGATCGAGGCACGTCCCGCCAGCGACAGCGATTCGGAAGGCCCAACCTCCTCCAGCGTCGCTTCGACTTGGCGGAACGCCGTCTTCACCTCGAGTTCGCGCACGATGGTGAAGCGGGTCAGGCCTTCCAGCACGATATTGTAGCGCCCATCCTCGAGCGCCTCGACATCGGCGATCCGGCCGACACAGCCGACATCGAACAGCGCCGGTGGATCGCGGTCGTCACGCGGCTGGACCATGCCGATGCGCCGGTCGCGGGCGAGCGCCTCGGAGACCAGCGCCCGGTAGCGCGGCTCGAAGATGTGGAGCGGCAGGTGCATGCGCGGAAAGAGCAGCGCACCTGCGAGCGGAAACACCGAGAGCCGCGTGGTCTTCATCCGAACAGGATCTGCGAAAGCTTGCGCCGCTGCGCGGAGACCCAGGGATCTTCCAGCCCGACAACCTCGAACAGCTTGAGCAGAAGCTGGCGCGCGGCGCCCTCGTTCCAGGCGCGATCGTCGCGCACCATGGCGAGCAGCGTCTCGGCGGCGCCCTCGCGATCGCCTGCCGCCATCTGGCCGCCGGCGAGTTCGTAGCGTGCGTCCATGTCTTCCGGGTTCGCGGCGGCGCGCGCGGCGAGCCCGGCGAGATCGCCGACCGGCTGGGCTTCACGCGCCAGGCTCAGCGCGGCGCGGGCGCGCTCGACTTCGGGCGCCTTGGCGGCATCGCCCTCCACCGCGTCGAGCGCGGCCTGTGCCTCGTCCTGCCGCCCGAGCGCGGTCAGCGCGCGGACGCGGCCGGCGATCACCGCGGCATGCTCCGGGGCGATCTCGGCGATCTGGTCGAAGATCGAAAGCGCGCGTTCGGCATCGCCATCGCCCAGCACCTGCTCGCCCATCGCGATCAGCGGCTCGAGTTCGGCCTCCGCGCTCGCCTCTTCGCCGCTGACCGGCAGCTGGCGCAGAATCTGGTCGAGCATGGTGCGCAGTTGGCTCTCGGTGCGTGCGCTGGTCAGGTCGGCGACGAGCTGGCCCTGGAACATCGCATAGACCGTCGGGATCGAGCGGACCTGGAATTGGCTGGCGATGAAGTTGTTCGCATCGACGTCGATCTTCGCCAGCATCACGCCCTTGGGCGCATATTCGGCGGCGACCTTCTCGATCACCGGTCCCAGCGCCTTGCACGGTCCACACCATTCGGCCCAGAAATCGATGATGACGAGCTTCGCCATCGAGGGCTCGACGACGTCGCGGCGAAAGGCGTCGACGGCTTGTTTATCGGCGGGGCTCAATCCAAGCGTGGCCAAAATGCGCTCCTGATCATCATGCTGGTGCCGGGCGCCTCGCGGACGACCGGCTCGGTTGCCGCCTATTTGGGCGTTCCGGGTCAAACCGCCAAGCCTTTTCCAAAAAGTGCACAAAGGGGGTTGCGCGGGTGGAAGGCCGCTGTTAGTTGGCCCGCCTCACCCGCCGAGAGCGCTTCGAAACGCTCCCGGCCACGACGCCAGAGCGGGCGTAGCTCAGGGGTAGAGCACAACCTTGCCAAGGTTGGGGTCGAGGGTTCGAATCCCTTCGCCCGCTCCAGCGGTTCCGGCGATCATGCCGTTCCCCGCACGACAGACCAACGCGACGCAGGTCACTGGACCTCCGTCTCTCGCATGATACAGGCGCTTTTCCGGATTCGGGAGACGTCGCATGCCACCCTTGTCATTTGTCGTCGCGCTGGTCGCGCTTTCGCTCGGCGGTGCCGATAGGCCGCAACCATCGGTGTGGCGTAATCCCAGCGATAGCGTGCATATCCGCGCCGAGCCCTGCGGCACCGATGGCATGTGCGCGCGGGTGATCTGGGCGAATGAAAAGGCCAAGGCCGATGCCCGTCGCGGCGGCACGCCGGAACTTGTCGGCACGCAATTGTTCCAGAACTTCAAGATCGTGCGCGACGGGCTCTGGAAGGGCACGGTGTTCGTGCCGGATATCAACCAGCGCTTTTCCGGCACGGTGACCATCGTCGACGAGAACACCATCGTCGGCAAGGGCTGCGCGCTGTTCGGCGCGGTCTGCAAGTCGCAGACCTGGACACGCGTGCTGCCCTGACGGGCGAATTACGGCATCAGCCGCTTTCGTCCTTCCGACAGATGCCAGCGCATCGCGAGGGCTGCGCCGTCCGCATCGTGCGCGCGGATCGCTTCGACTACCATCTCATGCTCGCGCACCATTGCCGCGATCGGCTCGGCCTCGCGCAGGCGGGCGATGTCGACGCCGGCGCGCATGATCCGCATCGTTTCCTCGTGCAGATGCTCGAAGGCCTTTTCGAAGGCGGGATTCGCGGTGGCGCGGAAGATCGCGCGGTGCAGCCGCCAATCCTCGTCATGCGCCGGGTCGCTCGACAGGAGTGCTTTGCGCAGATCGGCCATCGCGGCTTCGATCTCGGCCATCTGCTCGGGCGAGCGGCGGCGCGCGGCGAGCCGGGCGGCTTCCGATTCGAGCGCGAACCGCACTTCGTAGGTGCCGAGCGTGGCGGAAAGTTCCCCGAATGCCATGTGCGCCCCCAGCCGCAGCGAGGGGCGGCGCATCACATAGGAGCCGGCGCCGCGCCGCGACTCGGTGATGCCGTCGGCCGCTAGCCGCACCAGCGCCTCGCGCACCACGGTGCGCGACATGCCGAAGCTTTCCGCCAACCGCGATTCGGACGGCAACCGATCGCCGACGTTCAGTCCGCCGAGAATGATCTCGACGATGCGCGAATAGGCCTGGTCGGCGAGGCGCTGGTCGGTGGGTGCGTGGTTTCGCAACATAGGGTGCCACGATACTAAGGCCCGGCGAAATGGCGAGTCGTGCCATGGTGTTAGGAGAAACCAATGTCCGATTCCCCCGCCCCCATCCGCGTCGGTATCGGCGGCTGGACCTTCGAGCCTTGGCGCGGCACCTTCTATCCCGACAAGCTGCCGCAGAAGCGCGAGCTGGAATATGCCGCCAATGCGCTGACCGCGATCGAGATCAACGGCACCTATTATTCCACGTTCAAGCCGGCGAGCTTTGCCGGCTGGGCGGCGGCGGCGCCCGAGGGGTTCGTTTACACGGTCAAGGGCTCGCGCTTCGTAACCAACCGCAAGGTGCTCGCCGAGGCGGGCGAGTCGGTGGCCCGCTTCTGCGGGCAGGGGCTGACCGAGCTGGGCGACAAGCTCGGCCCTATTTTCTGGCAGTTCATGGCGACCAAGAAGTTCGACGCGGCCGATTTCGGCGCGTTTCTCGACCTGCTGCCGCGCGACCAGGACGGCGTGACGCTGCGCCACGCGGTGCAGGTGCGGCACGACAGCTTCCACACCCCCGAATTCGTCGCTTTGTGCCGGGCCGCGGGGGTGGCGATCGTCTTTGCCGATTCGCCGCAATATCCCGCGATCGCCGATATCAGCGGCGACTTCGTCTATGTCCGGCTTGAAGCGGGCGAGGACGACAACCCCGTCTGCTATCCCGAAGCCGATCTGCCGCGCTGGGTGGACGCGGCGAAGACCTGGGCGGCAGGCGGCCAGCCCGAGGGGCTGCCGACCTTCGCGCCCGAACCCGCGCCGGTGCAGCCGCGCGAGACCTTCGTGTTCTTCATCCATGGCGGCAAGGTGCGGGCGCCGGCGGGAGCCAAGGCGTTTATCGACCGGCTAGGCTGACCGACGAACCTTCTGCGTCCCGCTTCGTTGGTCTCTCGCAACCCGAGGAGGCCCGCATGATTCACGATCCGGAACAGCAGAAGCCGCAGGACGACGAAGCCGAAGCGATGGAAGAAGCCCAGAAGGAAGCCGCCGAAGAGCGCGAGGAAGACGGCGGCTATCAATGAACCGATGGCGCGGCGGCGGACATCCCGCCGCCGCGCTCCACGCGCGCGGGCACTAGCCAAACGCGCGAGTAATTGATAATCACTCGCATCATGAACGCCCCCGCTGCGATTCCCGTGCCCGTACGCCTCGCCCAGCTGCATCGCCATGCCCCCGGTACCGTGGCCGGAGTCGACTGGGATCGACTCGCCGAACCCGAGGCGCGACGCCTGCGCGAACTGGGCCTGGACGAAGGGGTGGAAGTCGAACTCCTGCACCGCTCCGGCCTGTTCGGCGGACCGCTCGCCTGCCGCATCGGTCGCATGACCGTTGCCCTGCGCCGCCACGTCGCCGCTGCCATTCATGTGACGCCGCTGGCCCTACACCCATGAACACCACGCCATTGGTTGCGCTGGTCGGCAATCCCAATGCCGGCAAGAGCGCGCTGTTCAACGCGCTGACCGGCGCGCGGCAGAAGGTTGGCAATTACCCCGGCGTCACCGTCGAGCGCCATTCGGGCCGCATGACGCTGCCCGATGGTCGCCCGATCGAACTGATCGATCTGCCCGGCGCCTACAGCCTCGATCCCTCCAGCCCCGACGAGCAGGTGACGCGCGACGTGCTGCTCGGCCGCCAGCAAGGCGAGCGGCTGCCGGACGCCATTCTCACCGTCGTCGACGCTTCAAACCTCGACAACCATCTCCGCTTCACGCTTCAGCTGATCGCGCTGGGACTACCGATCGTCGTCGCGCTCAACATGGTCGATCTGGCCGAGCGCGATGGACTCAAGCTCGATCCCGAGGCGCTGGAACGCGAACTCGGCGTGCCGGTGGTGGCCACCGTTGCGGTGCGCCGTCGCGGGCTCGATGCGCTGAAGGAGCGCATGGCCGAGATGGCCAAGGGCGTGACCAAGATCCGCCCCTCGGCCGGCGTGCAGCACGATATCGTGTTGCTTCAGCGTCGCGCCCGCCAGATCGCCACCGCTGTCACCGTTTCGGAAACCGCCGCGCGGCGCTGGACGCACCGGCTCGACGCGCTGTTCCTACACCCGGTGGCCGGGCCGCTGATCCTGCTGGCGACGATGTTCCTGATGTTCCAGGCGGTGTTCGCCTGGTCCGAGGTGCCGATCGGCTGGATCGAAGACGGCATGAAATGGCTCGGCGCCGAGGTGGGCACCGCCCTGCCCGACGGCGTGTTCCGATCGCTGATCGTCGACGGCGTGATCGCCGGCGTAGGCGCGGTCGTGGTGTTCCTGCCGCAGATCCTGATCCTGTTCGCCTTCATCCTGGTGCTGGAGGCGACCGGCTATATGGTCCGCGCCGCCTTCCTGATGGACCGGGTGATGGCGAGCGTCGGGCTTTCCGGCCGCGCCTTCATCCCGCTGCTGTCCAGCTTCGCCTGCGCGGTGCCGGGGATCATGGCGACGCGCACCATCTCCGACGACAAGGACCGGCTGACGACGATCCTGATCGCGCCGCTGATGACCTGTTCGGCGCGACTGCCGGTCTACACGATCATCATCGGCGCGCTGATCCCGGACCGCGCGGTGCTGCCGGGCGTCGGGCTGCAGGGGCTGGTGCTGTTCTCGCTGTATATCCTCGGCGTTCTCGGCGCCTTCTGCGTCGCGCTGGTGCTGCGGCGGACGGTGACCAAGGGCGCGACCTCGGGCTTCATGATGGAAATGCCCAAATATCAGTGGCCGCGGCTGCGCGACGTGCTGCTGGGGCTGTGGCAGCGCGCGCTGATCTTCCTCAAGCGCGCCGGCACGATCATTCTCTACACCACGGTGATACTCTGGGCGCTCTTGAGCTTCCCCAAGCCGCCCGAGGGCAGCAACATCTCCAAGGTCGATTATTCGATCGCCGGGCGGATCGGCAGCGGGCTGCAGACGATCGTCGCGCCGATCGGCTTCAACCGCGACATGGCGCTGGCGCTGATCCCGGCGATGGCCGCGCGCGAAGTGGCAGTCGCGGCGATCGGCACCGTCTATGCGGTCGACAACCCCGACGACGAAGCCGGCGAGGCCTCGATCCGCGAGCAACTCCAGAAGCATTGGAGCCTGCCGAGCGCGCTCGCCTTCCTGATGTGGTTCGTGTTCGCGCCGCAGTGCATCTCGACGATCGCGGTGACCCGGCGCGAGACCAATGGCTGGAAATGGCCGGCGTTCATGATCGGCTATCTGTTCGCGCTCGCCTATGTCGCGGCCGGCATCACCTATTGGAGCGCGATCGGGCTGGGCCTCTAACAATTGCATCCCCGGCCTGAAAACGGCAGAGGCGGGGGACTATGAGCACTGTAACTCCCGAACTCCGCGCCGCTGCGCTCGTCTCCAAGGCCTGGCCCTATGAAGAGGCGCGCAAGCTGCTCAAACGCTATCCGCAGATCGCGGAGGGCGGCGCGCCGGAAAAGGGCCATGTGCTGTTCGAGACCGGCTACGGTCCCTCGGGCCTCCCGCATATCGGCACGTTCAACGAAGTGCTGCGCACCACCATGGTCCGCCGCGCGTTCGAGAGCCTGTCCGACGTGCCCACCCGCCTGATCGCGTTCAGCGACGACATGGACGGCCTGCGCAAGGTGCCGGACAATGTGCCGAACCAGGCAATGCTGCGCGAGCATCTCGGCAAGCCGCTGACCCAGGTGCCCGATCCGTTCGAGAAGTATGAAAGCTTCGCCCATCACAACAACGCGATCCTGCGCGAATTCCTCGATCGCTTCGGCTTCGAGTATGAGTTCGCCTCCTCGACCGACTATTATGCCGGCGGCCGCTTCGACGACGCGCTGAAGGGCGTGCTGCGCCACTATCAGGGCATCATGGACGTGATGCTGCCGACGCTCCGTGCCGAGCGCCAGGCGACCTATTCGCCGGTGCTGCCGATCAGCCCCAAGTCGGGCATCGTGCTGCAGGTGCCGGTCGAGGTGGTCGATGCCGAGGCGGGCATGATCGCGTTCGACGATGAAGGCGAGCGGATCGTCCAGTCGGTGCTCGGCGGCAAGGCCAAGCTGCAGTGGAAGGTCGACTGGGCGATGCGCTGGGTCGCGCTCGGCGTCGATTACGAGATGGCGGGCAAGGATCTGATCGATTCGGTCACCCAATCGGGCAAGATCGCCCGCGTGCTCGGCGGCCGCCCGCCCGAGGGCTTCAACTATGAGATGTTCCTCGACGAAAAGGGCGAGAAGATCTCCAAGTCCAAGGGCAACGGCCTCAGCCTCGACCAGTGGCTGACCTATGGCCCCGAGGAGAGCATCGCCTTCTACGCCTATCGCGAGCCGAAAAAAGCCAAGCAGCTGCATCTGGGCGTGATCCCGCGCGCGATAGACGAATATTGGCAGTTCCGCGGCAATTATGCCGGCCAGGCGATCGAGCAGCAGCTCGGCAATCCGGTTCACCACATCCACAATGGCGAGCCGCCGGCGGAGACACTGCCGGTTACCTTCGGGCTGCTGCTCAACCTGGTCGGCGTGATGGGCGAGGCGAGCAAGGAACAGGTCTGGGGCTATCTGGCGAATTACGTGCCCGATGCGAACCCGGAAACCTATCCGGCGCTCGATCGTCTGATCGGTTATGCGCTCGCCTATGCCCGCGATTTCGTCGCCCCGACGCTCAAGAAGCGTGCGCCGGCGGGCGTGGAGATCGACGCGCTGCAGCGGCTCGACGCCGAACTCGCCGCGCTGCCGGCCGATGCGACCGCCGAGGCGATCCAGGACCAGGTGTACGAGATCGGCAAGACCGGCGGCTTCGAGAATCTGCGCGACTGGTTCAAGGCGCTGTACGAGACGCTGCTCGGTTCCGAACAGGGGCCGCGCATGGGCAGCTTCATCGCGCTCTACGGCATCGCCAACAGCCGGAAACTGATCGCCGAGGCGCTGGCGCGGGCGGAGGCGTAAGGGGCAGGGCCTTAGCGCCTCTCCGTCATCCCGGCGAAAGCCGGGATCCATTCGCTTCTAGGGCTGAAGCAGGTGCCGCGCCCGTAAGGGCGATAGATCCCGGCTTCCGCCGGGATGACGCAAGTGGGGAGCGATTGTCGCGATCTCCGCAGAAACGGGAGGAAGACCATGCGACGCCGAATCCGCCATATCCGTTCGGCGACACGCGCCTTTCTCCATGGCGAGGCGGCGGGTGGCATCTGCCTGATCGCCGCCGCGGCGCTGGCGATGCTCGCGGCCAATCTGCCCGGCCTTTCCGAAACCTATTTCCACACGCTGCATCTGGAGACCGGCCCGGTCATCGCGCCGCTCTACGGGCCGATGACGGTGCATCTGTGGATCAATGACGGGCTGATGGCGGTATTCTTCCTGCTCGTCGGGCTGGAGATCAAACGCGAGTTCGTCGACGGCCGGCTGGCGAGCTGGGATCGCCGCCGCCTACCGGTGATCGCCGCCGCCGCCGGTATGGCCGTCCCCGCGGCTGTCTACCTGCTGATCGCCGGGCGTACCCCGGGCGTGACCAGCGGCTGGGCGATCCCGGCCGCCACCGACATCGCCTTCGCGATCGGGGTGCTGGCGATCCTCGGCAGCCGCGCGCCGGCCGCGCTCAAGCTGTTCCTGACGACGGTGGCGATCGTCGACGACATGGGCGCGGTGGCGATCATCGCGGTTGCGTACACGGCGCATATCGACCTGCTGGCGCTGGGGGGCGCCGCCGTGGTGCTGGGCGTGATGATCGCGTGCAACCGCTTCGGCGTGCGGCACCTCGCCATCTATCTCGCGCTGGCGCTGATCCTTTGGGTGCTGGTGTTCCAGTCCGGCGTGCATGCGACCATCGCCGGGGTCGTGGCGGCGATGACGATACCGATCGTGAAGTCGCCCGCGGCGCCCGATGCGGTGGACTCGCCGCTGCACCGGCTGGAGCATTCGCTGCATCCCTGGTCGGCGTTCCTGATCGTGCCGCTGTTCGGTTTCGCCAATGCCGGTGTCTCGCTGCGCGGCATGTCGCCTTCGATCCTGCTCGAGCCGCTGCCGCTCGGCATCGCCGCCGGCCTGTTCGTCGGCAAGCAGCTCGGCATCTTCGGCAGCATCTGGGTGGCGGTGAAGACCGGCATCGCCAAGCGGCCGGGCAATGCCAGCTGGCGGCAGATCTACGGCGTCTCGCTGCTCGCCGGCATCGGCTTCACGATGAGCCTGTTCATCGGCGGGCTCGCCTTTCCGGGCAACGCACTGTTCGTCGACGAAGTGAAGATCGGCGTGCTGCTCGGCTCGATCCTGTCAGCAGTGGCAGGTTATGCCGTCCTGCGGTCCGCCAGCACCGCGACGCCCAGTATCTCCAATCCGCCGAGCGCCAGCAGCGCGCCGACCCAGCCGGTCGACGTCCAGCCGTAACCGGCGGCAATCGCGAGGCCGCCCAGCCAGGGGCCGAGCGCGTTGGCGGTGTTGAAGGCCGAGTGGTTGAGCGCGGCGGCGAGCGCTTGCGCGTCGCCTGCGACGTCCATCAGTCGCGTCTGCAGCACCGGCCCCAGCGCGCCGGCAAAGCCGATCGCGAAAACGTCGAGCGCGATCAGCGGCAGCGAATGCGCTGCGAATGGGTAGAGCGCCAGTGCAATGGCGCTGGCAATCAGCAGCGCCGCTCCAGTCGGCATCAGGGCGCGATCGGCGAAGCGCGGCACGACGATGTTGCCGGCGATCATGCCCATGCCGAACACGCCCAGCACCAGCGGCACCGCCCAGGGCGGCGTGCCGGTGACGTGCATCAGCGTCGACGCGACATAGGTGTAGACGCAGAACAGCCCGCCAAAGCCGATCGCGCTCACCCCCAGGGTCAGCCACACCTGCCCCTTGGCCAGCGCGCCGAGTTCGCGAAGCGGGCTCGCGCCCGCCTCCGGCCGGTCCCTTGGCGCCAGCCATACAACCAGGGCGACGGTGATCAGCGCCAGGACCGCAACCACCGCGAATCCCCAGCGCCAGCCCACCGCCTGGCCGAGCCAGTTTGCCGCCGGCACGCCCAGCACGGTCGAGACCGCCAGCCCGAGCATGATCCGGCCTACGGCCTGCGACCGCTGATCATAGGGCACCAGTGATGCAGCGACGAGCGCGGCGATGCCGAAATAGGCGCCGTGCGGCAGGCCGCTGAGGAAGCGGAACAGCAGCATCCAGTGATAGGTCGGCGCCAGCGCGCTCAGCGCATTGAACAGCGCGAAGCTTGCCATCAGCGCGATCAGCAGCGTCCGCCGCGACCATTTCGCCGCGGCCACCGCCAGCAGCGGCGCGCCGACCACCACGCCCAGCGCATAGGCGCTGATCACATGGCCGGCGGTCGGCTCGTCAATCCCCAGCCCCTTCGAGAAATAGGGGACGAGGCTCATCGTCGCGAATTCGGTGGTACCGATCGCAAACCCGCCCATGGCGAGCGCGAAGTGAACCAGCCCGGGAGAGGCGGCGGCGGAGCGGGGAAGCGGGGCGTGCACGGCTCGCAAATGGGTTTGCTGCAGTGCAGCGTCAACCATGCTTGGCTGCAACTACCGCTGCGTGCGCTGCAAGTCGAATCAGGGGCTTGCAGGCTCGGGTGGCTCCGGCCGGTCGAGAATCCGGGTGAACACCGCCTGCGCCAACGCCGCCACCAGCGGCCCGAGCAGCAGCCCGTCGAAGCCGAACGCCTCCACGCCGCCCAGCGTGGAGAGCAGCACGATGAAATCGGGCATCTTGGTCTCGGAGCCGATCAGCATCGGCCGCAGGATGTTGTCGACCATGCCGATCACGAACAGGCCGCACAGCACCAGCGCCACGCCCTGCACCACCTGGCCGCTGGCGAACAGATAGAGCGCGACCGGCACCCAGACGAGCCCGGTCCCCACTGCCGGCAGCAGCGCCGCCACCGCCATCACCAGGCCGAGCAGCAGCCAGCTCTGCACGCCGAGGATCGCCAGCACCACCGCGCCGACTGCGCCTTGCGCCAGCGCCACGAGGATGCCGCCCTTCACCGTCGCGCGCACCACGGTGACGAAGGTGGAGCCGATCAGCGCCTGATACCCCGCATCGATCGGGGCGAGCACGGCGAAGCGCCGAACCAGCTTCTCACCGTCGCGCAAAAAGAAGAAGGACAGATAGAGGATGACCGTCAGCGACAGCAGCAGGTTCAGCAATCCTCCGCCAAAGGCCAGCGCCTGATTGGCGAAGGCGGGAATGCCGCGTCCCAGCCCCGCGACCAGCTTTGCCTGGATTGTCTCGAAATCGCCCAGGCCGACGCGGGCGAGCATCTGGCGGACGCTTTCGGGCAGATGCGCGACGGCGCTTTCGAGCGCAGAGGCGGGGTTGAAGCGGCCGCTCGCCAGGCTCTGCGAGAGGTTGGCGACCTGGTCGATCGCCACGACCAGCAGCAATGCCATCGGCAGCAGCAGCGTGACCGACATGGCGGCGAGGGCGATCAGCGCGGCGCGGTTCTCCTGGCCCGGATGGCGGGTGAGATACCAGCGCTTGACCGGCAGGAAGAGCAGCGCGCCGACGATGCTCCACAGGATCTCGTCCAGAAAAGGCAGGAACACGCGCAGGCAGAGCAGTGCCAGCCCCACCACCACCACCGGCAGCGCCATCGATCGGACCCAGTTCGTCGTCACCGCTTCGCCCCCATGCACGCGTTGTCCGGCGGGCGTAGCGGCCGGACTGCCCCTTCGTCCAGCATTAGGGCGCCGGCTTGCCCCGGCCGGATTTGCCGCTACACCTGCGCTCGTGGCTTCCTCCACTCCTTCCGCCGGCGACGGTGCGCGGGCCCGGCTCGTCGGGGCGCTCGGCGATGTTGCCCGTGGTGACCGCGCGGCGCTCAAAACCGTCTATGATCTGACAGCGGCGAAGCTGATGGGCGTCTGCCTGCGTATCTGCCAGGACCGCGAGGCCGCAGAGGACGTCATGCAGGAAGTGTATCTGAAGGTGTGGGACCGGGCGGGGCGCTTCGATGCGGCGCGCGCCAGCCCGATCACCTGGCTGTGCACCATTGCCCGCAACACCGCGATCGACTGGCGCCGCGCGCGCGGGCTGGGCGAGACGGCGCCGGTCGAAGCGGCGCTCGAGCTGCCCGATGGCGGCCCTTCGGCCGATGCGCTGCTGGAAGCGGGCGAAACGCAGGCGCGGATCTTCGAGTGCATGGAGGCGCTGGAGGAGAAGCAGCGCGGCGCGATTCGCGCGGCGTTTTTCCACGGCCGCACCTATCCCGAACTCGCCGTTGCCGCCGCGGTGCCGCTGGGCACGATGAAGAGCTGGATCCGGCGCGGGCTCCTCCAGTTGCGGGGGTGTCTCGGCGATGGCTGAACCGCTGCGCCCCGAAGAGGAAGAAATCGCCCTCGCCGCCGAACTGGCGCTGGGGCTGCTGGAAGGCGAGGAACTCGCCGCCGCGCGCCGTCGGCAGCTTGCCGACCCGGCATTCGCCGTCACGGTGGAACGCTGGACGCTGGACTTTGCACCGCTCGCGCTGGGTGGCGCCGAGCATCCGGCGCCCGCCGGCTTGTGGGATCGAATCGAGGCGCGCCTCCCCGCTGCGCGTGAGGGTGCCGCCGTGGTCGCGCTGCGCCGCTGGCGGGCGCTGGCGGTGGCCACCAGCGCGGCGGCGGCGATATTGCTCGCCATCCTGCTGCTGCGGCCGGTGCCGACGCCGGTGGTGCTGCCGCAGCAGCCGGTGGTGATGGCGCAGATTACCGGCACCGAGGGCGCGGCCTTCGCCGCCCGCTACGACGCGGACCAGGGCATGCTCCATGTCCGTACCGAGGCCATGCCGGCGAGCCCGCGCGCGCCCGAACTTTGGGTGATCCCGGCGGGCGGCAAGCCGGTTTCGCTCGGTCTGGTCGCTACCCGTGGCGGACGCGACATGGCCGTGGCGCCCGCCCACCGCGCGCTGCTCGCCGAGGGCGCGACGCTCGCGGTGACGTTGGAAGACGCGGCCACCGCGCCCCATGCAGCGCCCAGCGGAACCCCGGTCGCGGCAGGAAAAATTACGATTCTTTAAGTATCGCTGCATCCGGGTACCAAGTCGGCCCGTAGCTTCCGCGCACCTCCGGTAGAGAGGTGCGTAGAAAGAGGAAGCTAGAAGATGCGCAAGTCCAGTCTCGCCTCGCTCACCGGAATTGTCGGTGCCGCGCTCCTCGCCACGGGTGCCGTCGCCGCCGTGCAGAAATTTCCGATGGTCGGCGGTGCCGCCATGGTTCCGACCAAGAACATCGTCGAGAACGCGGTCAATTCGAAGGACCACACCACGCTCGTTGCAGCCGTGAAGGCCGCTGGCCTGGTCGAGACGCTGTCGAGCCCCGGACCCTTCACCGTCTTCGCGCCGACCAACGCCGCCTTCGCCAAGCTGCACGGC
>Ga0307412_10000524_pt1 | contig 22809 bp, 21 predicted proteins | sample DK1Cmetagenome_3_FD_203823 | JGI IMG/M metagenome (GOLD analysis project Ga0307412, IMG submission 203823) | Maize rhizosphere microbial communities from greenhouse at UC Davis, California, United States - DK15-C-1 | ecosystem: Host-associated > Plants > Roots > Rhizosphere > Soil | place: USA...
AGCCGGATCACGCGCCAGATCGAGGATCACGGCGATGCCGTCGGCGTGTTGCCGTACGATGCCGAGCGCGGCACCGTGCTGCTCGTCCGCCAGTCGCGCCCGCCGCTGCTGTTCCGCGGCGAATCCGAGCCCGTGTACGAGGTGCTCGCCGGCCGGATCGATCCCGGCGAGGAAGCCGAAGCCACCGCCCGCCGCGAGGCGGAGGAGGAATGCGGCGTCACGCTGGGCGCGATCGCGCTGGTCGGCCATTTCTACTCGATGCCAGCCGTTTCCACCGAGCGGCTGAGCCTCTATCTCGCGCCTTATAGTCTGGCCGATCGCACCGGCGCCGGCGGCGGGCTGGCGGAGGAGCATGAGGATATCGAGGTGATCGAACTACGCCTCGACGATCTCTGGGCGATGGGCATGCCGGCGCTGGCCGACATGAAGACCGCGATCCTGGCGCTGGCCCTGCGCGAACGCCTCGCCGCTCAGGCCTGGCCGCCCGCCGCCTGACCGCTGCGGCGCCACGCACCCCGCAACAACCGCGCGGCGAGCGCCTCCACGCCCGGCCGCACGAAGATCCAGTCGCGGATCGCCGGGCCCTTGTCGGCGCCGATGGTGCGCTTGTAGCCGCTGTCGCCCGCGCCCCAATCGACCAGCGTGACGCCCCGCGCCAGCGCGCGGGCTAGGTTGCGATACTGGAGCAGCTTGCCCGGCGAATGCCGCGCCACCGCCGGATCATAGCTGTTGGCGATGGCGTAGCTGCGCGCGCCGGTGACCAGATCGAACGAGAAGGCCGCCGGCCGCCCGTCGATCCGCAACACCGCCGCCGAGACCATGCCCGCCAGCACCGGATCGCGCACCGCCGCCCGCCAGAAGGCGCCGTGGCCTTGCGCCGTGAACTTGGCGTCGCCGCCATCGGTACGGCTGGCGATCCAGCTGCGGCGTTCGATATCGGCCAGTTCGTCGAAGCGCGGCTCGTCCCAGGCGGACACGAACGCCCAGTCGAGCGCACCCTCGCCCGCGAGATGCTTCTCGAGCTGCCGGTTCTTGCGCAGCGTCGATCCGCGCGGCCAACCCTGGGCGGCGAGCGCGCCCATGTCGAGCAGGTAGGAATCCGCCACGAAGCGATCGAGCAGCGTCCAGCCCCGTGCGAGTGCCCGCGCCTTCAGCCATTCCAGCGCAGGATCGCCGTCAGTGACCGGCCCGATCCGCAGCGCCCGCACCTGCCGCGCCAGCCCGCCGAGCAACGCATCCGCAGCTGCGGCACCCGTCCCTTCGGCCATGGGGAAGCTGCGGAACGGCCAGTAGCAGCCGGGCACCTCCGCCAGCCCCAGCCCGCCCGGCCCCTTCGCCACCAGCGGCAGCGCGGCCACCGGCACGCCGCCTTCCTCTACCACCAGCGTCCGCGCGGCACCGCCATAGGCCGCCAGCGCCGCCGCATACCAACCGCGCCGGAGGAAGCGATGACTCTCCACCGCGCGTGCCGCCACGTCGTCCAGCACGACGCTGCAGCCGGGCTCGGATCGGACGTTCGGCGCGGCGGAGACCATGCAACGCCCTAGCGCCGCACCCGTTACCATCCGGTGCAGCCCATGCTTGCACCCCGCGCATCACCGCTTGCATAAGGAGCATGCATGCAAAGCTTCTACCTCTCCACCGTATCGGAAACGATCCAGGCCGCGATCGCGCCGGTGTTCCTGCTCGCCGGCATCGGCGCCTTCCTGAACACCATGGTCGGCCGGCTCGCCCGCATCGTCGACCGCGCCCGCGTGATCGAGGAGTTGCATCCCCGCTCCAGCGGTCCCGAGCATGACCGCCATGTGTGGGAGCTGCGGATCATCGATCGCCGCATCTCGGTGATCAACAACGCGATCTTCCTGTGCACCGCCAGCGCGCTCGCGATCTGCTTCGTCGTCGCGCTGATGTTCGTCTCGCGGCTGGCCAACCTGCATGTCGGCATCTGGGTGGCGGTGGCGTTCATCCTGTCGATGCTGCTGCTGATGGCCGGCCTGCTCTATTTCCTCGTCGAGGTGCGGATCTCGCTCAAGGCGATCCATGTCCGCCAGGAACTGCTCGAACTCGATTCTTGACCCATTGCCCTCAGGCGCCCGCCTGACTAACACCCGCGCTTCCCATCCACAGGCGGCAGGCATGGCGGACGCACCTCTTATCGGCATCATCATGGGCAGCACCTCCGATTGGGAGACGATGCGCCACACCGCGACGATCCTGGAGGAGTTGGGCGTTCCCCACGAAACCAAGGTCGTCTCGGCGCATCGCACCCCCCAGCGGCTGTACGACTATGCCACCAGCGCCGCGGAGCGCGGCCTCAAGGTGATCGTCGCCGGCGCGGGTGGTGCGGCGCATCTTCCCGGCATGGCGGCGGCGATGACGCACCTGCCGGTGCTCGGCGTGCCGGTCGAATCCAAGACGATGAAGGGGCTCGATAGCCTCTATTCGATCGTCCAGATGCCCGGCGGCATCCCTGTCGGCACGCTGGCGATCGGCAAGGCGGGCGCCAAGAATGCCGGCCTGCTCGCCGCCGCGATCCTCGCCACCGCGGACGCCGCGCTCGCCGAACGGCTGATCGCCTGGCGCACCGCCCAGACCGACAATGTCGCGGAGGAACCGGCATGAGCGGCGTACTGCCCCCCGGCTCGACCATCGGCATCCTCGGCGGCGGCCAGCTCGGCCGGATGATCGCGGTCGCCGCGGCCCAGCTCGGCTATCGCACCCACGTCCTCGCCCCCGACGAGGAAAGCATCGCTGCGCAGACCGCCTCCAGCTTCACCCGCGCCGATTACCACAGCCATATCGTGCTCGACGAACTGGCGTCCCACGCCGACGTGATCACCTATGAGTTCGAGAATGTCGCGCTCGCGCCCGTCGCGCATCTGGCGAGCAAGGTGCCGGTGCGCCCCGGCGCCAAAAGCCTCGAAATCGCGCAGGACCGCGCCAACGAGAAGTCGTTCGTGGCGGAGCTCGGCGGCCGTACCGCGCCCTGGGCGCTGGTCACCACCCGCGACGAGCTGCACGACGCCATCGCCCGCATCGGCGCGCCGGCGATCCTCAAGACGCTGCGGCTCGGCTATGACGGCAAGGGCCAGGTCCGCCTGCACGACGCGTCCGAGGCGGACGCGGCCTGGGCAGCCATTGGGGAACGTCCGGCGGTCCTCGAAGGCTTCGTCACCTTCAGCCACGAATTCTCGATCATCACGGTGCGCGGGCTCGACGGCACGCTGGCGAGCTATCCGCCGCCCTGGAACGAGCACAAGGACGGCATCCTCGCCCGCTCGACCCTGCCCGCCCCGGCCGAGATCGCCCGCCACTGGACCGAGGCGGCAACGCTCGCCGGCCGCGTCGCCGACGCGCTGGGCCATATCGGCGTGCTGACCTGCGAGTTCTTCGCGACCGAGCACGGCCCGGTGTTCAACGAAATGGCGCCGCGCGTCCACAATAGCGGCCACTGGACGATCGAAGGCGCCGAGACCTCGCAGTTCGAAAACCATGTCCGCGCGATCTGCGGCCTGCCGCTCGGCTCGACCGCGCTGACGGGGACCCATGTCGAGATGGAAAACCTGATCGGCGACGAAGCCGATCGCTGGGCGGAACTCCTCGCCGAGCCGGGCACGCACCTCCACCTCTACGGCAAGGGCCAGGCCCGGCCGGGGCGCAAGATGGGGCATGTCACGCGGGTGAAGCGGGGCTAGGTCACGCCATCGAGATCGATGGCACCGGCCTTATTCGGGATGTCGACACAGGACAGCCCGAGCCCGCCGGCCATGCCCTACTGCACCAGCCCCACCACGATCGGCAGCGTCGATGCGAAGATCGTCGGCAGGCCGTTATAGATGTAGACCCACTTCGCATATTCCATGAAAATATCGGTGCGATAGGCCGTCACGTCGTTCCCGAAGGTGAACAGCACATAGTCGTTCTCCAGCCGCTCGGTCAGCGCGGCGCTTTCCGCGGGCTCCATGCATTGGACCTCGAAGTGAATCACCGCCGGACGACAGCCATGGTCCAGCACATCGTCGATGATCACCTTGTCCATGCCCTCGGCGTCGATCACCAGAATCTCCGGAGTCCGACCGCCTGCCTGCGTCGCCAGCGCGTCGAAGCCGGTTACCGGCACGGTGATGCGTTCGATGCAGGTCCCGATGCGGCGCGTCGTCTCCGGGTCGATGGTCAGGCCGCCGATCGCGTTCTTGTCGTCATAGACCGACGAAATGCCGAGCACCCAGCGCGGCAGGCCCGACGCCGCCGCCTTGTCCGGATTGATCGCGTTCAGCACCAGCGGCTGCCCGTCGACGCTATACGCCCGCTGCACCGGCACGGCATTACGGTTGTTGGCATAGCCGCGCTCCAGCATGCCGAACATATACGGGTTCGGTTCGAGCAGCAGCGCGGGCGGATCGTAATTCACCAGCGCCGATCGCAGCGGATCGACAAGGACTCCGTCCGCCGCGCCGATTTGCCACACCATCCGGTCGCGGTTCTGCTCGAGCAGCCAGGAAACGATCTTGTCGAACTCGAACATCGGGCGATCTGCCGGCGCAACCGCCAGGTTGTTGCTGAGAAAATGCGCCGCCTCGGCCGCCATGGTGCGCGCCTCGGCCGTGACCTTCAGCACAAGCTGCAGGTCCCCGGCCCATTTGTCCTCGAAACCCTCCAGAATGCCGGCGGCGTCGACCAGATCGCCCTTGCCGAGCAGGTCGAGCGCCTTGCTCTTCTTCAGCTCGGGCGGCAGCCAGGCACCGCCCCATACATGGATGCCCAGCGTCTTGCCGAGGTCCTTGCGCCGGATCGAGGAAAAAGGGGCATCGTACAGATAGGGGTAGAAGCTTGTCGGCGGCAGGCGCCGATGCGCGTGCTTCGCCAGATATTTGCCGAAGAGCCATGGGCCGGTCGTCACATTGGGGCGCGATTCATCGGGCTCGGCGGCAAGGATATGGTCGATCAGGTCGCGGAAGATCGGGTGGCCCGCCGGCGCACCGATGAAACCGATCGAGCAATATTCGGTCGCCTCCGTTTCGTTGCAGACGGTGAGTTCGCGGCACAGCTCCTCGGGCACGAAATGGGCGTAAGGCATGATGTCGCAATCGAGATAGATACCGCCATGCGTGTAGAGGATCTCGTAGCGCGCGAGATCGGCACGCGAGACATGGCTGGCGAAGCGATCAAGTCCCGGCCGCGACAGCGTCAGCCGGTCGAGATCGCGATCGGTCCAGGTGCGGAATTCGCTGTCGGGGAATTGGCGCTGCCAGGCCTGCCAATAGGCTTCGTACGCGGCCGGAATCGGCCGGGTGCCAAACCAGATCCGATGAAAAATGGTGGGCGCGCCGGGAGCGTTGTCTGCGGTGGGAGCGGGCGCCGGGCGCACCGCGGCGACAGGCGCGGGTTCGCCGTCGTCTACCGGGGCGGGGGCCGGGGCCGGGGCGGATGCCGGGGTGGTCAGGGCTTGCTGATGCAATGCGTCATAGATGTCGAGCGTGCTTCCCCACAGCTGATCGGCATAGACCGGGCCCGGACCGTCATATTTCACATGAGTGAAATGCTCGGGGATGAAATAGTGGCTCGGGTAGATGCGCAGGCCATGATACCGATATTGGCGATAGGAGTCGGTCAGCCGCTGCGGGCCGACGCTTTCCCACGCCATCCGGTCGACCACCGTCGGTTCGTTATAGATGTCGCCGATGATCTGCGCGACGAACGGATTCTTGGGCTGCGCGGCGAAATAGCCCGCGGCGATCAGGCCCGGCCGCATCATTTCGCTCTCCCAGCAGGCAAAGGCCTCGCAATCGAGCAGATGGTCGTCGAGCGGCCGCAGGCACACGCTGTCCGCGTCGACGACGAAGCCGCCATGCTCGTACACGATTTCCCAACGCATCATGTCCGCGACGCCGTTCAGCTCGCGCTCGGCCATCTCGGTCATGTGGCGGCCATTGATCCAGCCGCGCTCCTGCAGCGACTCATTGCCCCAGATCATGATCTCCCAGCTCGGGTTGCGGGTGCGCCAGGTGTCGATGCAATTGTCCGGCCGCTTGGTTTCGTCACCCACCCAGATGAAATGCAGAATCTTGGGAATCATGAACGCAGTCCTTTGATCCGGTAGACAAGACGCGCGCGCAGCGCGTCATTCCCCCAACGCATCCCAGCCCGGGCGCGCAGACGGGCACGGGGCCGCGCGCTTCCGGAATCGTGGAATATCTATCCGTCTTATAGACGCCGGGCGCCGGAAGGGTCGGCCCGGATGAAGACTTCGTTCAGCATAGTTGCTAAGGGCGCGCATCGAAGCGCGGCGCGCCGCGGGGTGACCGCCGGGCCTAGCGCGTCCCCGGCTCCACCCGGTCTGCCAGCCGCGCCACCGCCGCCGCGTGGATTCCCTGCGTCGTCGCCAGCACGCCGTACGCCTCGCCCGCCGGCGTGTTGAACGTCAGCGCCTGCCCCAGCGCATCGGTCACCGCCGCGCCTGCCTCCCGCACGAGCAGCACCGCCGCGGCGATGTCCCATTCATGCCCCCAGCGCAGCGTCGCGACCAGATCGGCCTCGCCGGCCGCGACCATCGCGATGCGCAGCGCGATCGAATTGGGCTTGGGCACCATCACCAGATCGCGGTCGACCTTGGGGAGCTGGTCCGCCGGCACCCGCGCGCCGGGCAGGTCCGCCCGCTCGGCCGCACGGAGCGCCACGCCGTTACGCCATGCGCCCGCCCCGGCCCGCGCCGTCCACACCTCGCCCCGCGCCGGCGCGTCGAGCACGCCGATCACCGGCTGGCCATCCTCGACCAGCGCGATCGAGACCGCCCAGCCCGGCCGCCCGCGCAGATAGTCGCGCGTGCCGTCGATCGGATCGACCACCCATAGCCGCGACAAGGCCAGCCGATCGGCATTGTCCACCGTCTCTTCGGAGAGCCACCCCGCCTCCGGCAGCAGCCGCCCGAGCCGCTCGCGGAGCAGCGCGTCCACCTCCAGGTCGACCGCGCAGACCGGATGGCCGGGCACCTTTTCCCAGCGCGCGAAATCGCTCTGCCAGCGCGCCATCGCGTGGCGCCCCGCCTCGGCGGCGATGGCCGCGATCTCGGCGGCGAGCTCAGGCACCGGCGATCGTCATCCCGTCGATGCGCAGCGTCGGTGCATTGATGCCATGGCGGAACTCGAGGTCGTTCGCCGGGGTGATTGCGCGGAACATGTCCTTGAGGTTGCTTGCGATGGTGATCTCGGAGACGGGCACGGTCAGCTCGCCCTTCTCGATCAGGAAGCCCGCCGCACCCCGGCTGTAATCACCGGTGACGCCGTTGACGCCCTGGCCGATCAGCTCGAACACGTACAGGCCATAGTCGATCTCGCCGATCAGCGTCTCAGCCGGGACATGCCCCGCTTCCATATAGAGGTTGCTCGGCGACACGCCCGGCGCCCCGCCCCCGCCGCGGGTGGCGTGGCCGGTCGGCTCCAGCCCCAGCTGGCGCGCCGCGGCGCTTTCGAGCAGCCAGGTCTCCAGCATGCCCTCGCGCACGATCTGCACGGGCTGCACCGGCAATCCCTCGCCATCGAACGGCCGCGAGCGGATGCCGCGCGGGCGATGCGGATCGTCCCAGATCGTCACGCCGCCTGCGAACACCTGGGTGCCCAGCGCTTCGAGCAGGAAGCTCGTCTTCCGGGTGATCGCCGCGCCCGAAATCGCCCCCATCAGATGGCCGAGCATCCCCGACGACACCCGGCGATCAAACACCACCGGCATCGCCCCGCTGGGGATCTTGCGCGGGTTGAGCCGGGCGACGACGCGCTCGCCGGCCAGCCGGCCGATCGCCTCGGGCGAATCGAGCAGCGCGGCGTGGCGGGCGGAGTGGTGGGCATGGTCGCGCTCCATCGCGCCGCCGATGCCGGCCAGCACGCTGGCAGAGATGCCGTGGCTGGTCTGCGCATAGGCGCCGGTGAAGCCGTGGCTGGTCGCGAGCGCGAGCTGTACCCGGCTCGCCCCGGCCCCGGCGCCTTCGCTGTTGGTGACGCCGGGCACCGCGCGCGCGGCTTCCTCGGCGGCGAGCGCGCGCGCCTTCAAGGCAGCGGGCTCCACCTCGGCCCCATCGTCGAGATCGAGCTGCGGCGGCAGCCCGCGCAACAGCCGGTCCTCGGGCGCGAGCCCAGCCCATTGATCCTCGGGCGCCTCGCGCGCCATCGCGACGGCGCGCTCGACCAGCGTGGTGATGGCCTCGTCGCTCAGATCGCTGGTCGAGACGCTGGCGGAGCGGCGCCCCACGAACACCCGCAGGTCCAGCTCGGCGGCTTCGGAGCGCTCGACATCCTCCAGCGCGCCCATTCGGACGGAGACGGAAAGCGAGCGGTCGGCGGAGAAGACGGCGTCGGCGGCGTCGGCCCCGGCACGGCGGGCACGCGCCACCGCATCGGCGGCGCGCTCCAGGGCCTGTTCGTTGTTCAGCATCCCCGCGACTTAGGGGCGCGGGCGCACAAAATCAAAGTCCGGACATTCCCACCACCGCGCAGGCGGCGACCATCAGCAAGCCGGTGTCGCGATTGGCGCGGAAGCGGCGCAGCGCATTGGCGCCGTCGGCGGGCTTGAGCGTCGCGATCTGCCAGGCGAGGTGCAGCGCGGCCGGCAGCAGGGCGAGCAGCGCCAGCGGATCAGGCCGCACGGTCCAGAACGCCATGCCCCACAGCGCCAGCGCGCCGACATAGAACAGTCCCACGCCGCCGCGCACGTGACGACCCATCCGCCGCGCCGAGGAGCGCACGCCGACGATCGCGTCGTCCTCCACGTCCTGCAGGGCGTAGATGGTATCGTAGCCGATCACCCACAGGATGGTGCCGGCATAGAGCAGCCACCCAGCCCCCTGCCGGCTGGCGAACACCGCCTGCGGATCGCCCGCGATATAGCCCACCAGCGCGCCCGATCCGAACACGATGCCCAGGAACGCCTGCGGCCACCAGGTGATGCGCTTCATGAACGGATAGGCGGCGACCACCGGCAGCGTCGCCAGCGACCACAGCTTGGCGGGGGTGGGCATCGCCAGCCATGCAGCCAGCCCCAGCGCCAGCAGCACCACCAGCCAGATCCACGCCGCGCGCACCGACACCGCGCCGCTCGGCAGCGGGCGACTGCGCGTGCGTTCCACCTGCGCGTCGAGGTCGCGGTCGACGATGTCGTTATAGACGCAGCCCGCGCCGCGCATCGCGATCGCGCCGACCAGCATCGCGCCGATCCGCCACGCATCGCCATTCGGCAGCCCGGAGAGCAAAGATCCCCAGGCGCAGGGCAGGAACAGCAGCCACCAGCCGATCGGCCGGTCGAAGCGCGCGAGCAGCGCATAAGGCCGCCACGCGCGCGGCAAAAGCCCGAGCAGGCCGCGGTGCTCGGTATCGGGGACGATGGGGGTCGCGCTGGTCATGCGCCGCCTGCTGCCACAATCGCGCGCCTGCGCCCAAGCCGAAATTTTTGGGCATATTTTGGCGACAATCCTACCGTAGCCGCAAGAATCGGTTTTCGGGTGGAGGGCAGGATATGCGGATTTGGGGATTGGCCGGGCTGCTGCTCGTGCTCGCAAGCGGCGCGCAGGCGCAGAATGGGCCCCCACCCCCCGGCGGTCCGGGAGGCCCCGGTGGCCCCGGCGGACCGGGCGGTCGCCGCATGCTGTTCGTCAGCCCGATGGGCGAGCCGTTCCGCGGCACGCCCGACGGCAAGCCTCCCCAGGACACCTGGTTCGACAATGCCGACACCAACCACGACGGCGCGCTGACCCTCGAGGAGTTCCGCGACGATGCAATGCGCTGGTTCAAGGTGCTCGATCGCAAGGGCGATGGCGAGATCGATCCCGCCGATGTGGAAATCTACGAGACCGTGCTCGCCCCCGAAGCGCGCGGCGGCGGATTCGACATGGGCGGGCCGATGATGGGCGACGACGGCCAGGCCAAGGCGGCCGAGATCGGCTCCACCCGCGTGATGAGCGGCCTCGCCCGGTTCAACTATCTCGGCAGCCCCGAGCCGGTGACCGCAGCCGATTCGAGCCTCAACGGCGGCGTCACCCCGATCGAGTTCATGGGCGCCGCCAAGCGCCGCTTCGACCTGCTCGACACCGATCACGACGGCAAGATCACCAAGAAGGAACTGCCCGACCTCCGCCCCGGCGCGATGAAGCGGCGCGGCGGCGGTGGCGGTCGCGGTGGCCCGGGCGGTGGCGGACCGCGCGGCGGCGGCGGTCATCGCGGCGGCGGTGGCGGCATGGGCGGTTCGATGGGTGGGCAGATGGGCGGCTGAGTCCTTTTTCCCTCTCCCGCCTGCGGGAGAGGGAGGGAGGCGCGCAGCGCCGGAAGGGTGAGGGTGCGTGAGGGAGGAGAGTCCTATTCCCGCTCGGGCACCGGCACGTTGAAACCGTTCAGCGTCACCGACACCAGGCTGTACAGCCCGACCAGGTAGATCAGCTCGTTGGTGCCGTGCTGGCCGAAGGTGTCGATCGCCAGCCGGTAGCACGGCTCGGGCAGCACCCCGCCCTTGACCAGCGCAAAGGCGACATCGAACGCGACATTCTCCTCCGCGCTCAGGTCCATCGGCTTGAGCCCGGCACAAAGCGCGGAGATGCGCGCGGGCGACATCGCCTCGCGCTCGGCCACCGCGACATGGGCATAGAGTTCGTAGGCGGCATCGAAATGCGCGCCGGTGACGAGAATCGCGATCTGCCGCGCCGGATCGGGCAGCGTCGCCTCCATCGACATCGCCTTGGTCAGCTCCCACACCGCCCCGCCGATCCGCGGCTCATGCAGCCAGGGGTTCCACGGGCCGAGCAGGCTACCATCCTCGCCGACCGCGACGAAGGCGTTGAAGTTGGACGAAATACCGCGCTTCATGTCCTCGTACAGCGGCTTCTGGTCGTCGGAGAGCTGGTCGGGCTTCAGGAGAGGCAGGCGCATCGGGGTGCAGTCCTTGGCTGGACGCGGCGGAGATGCCGCGCTGCACAAACCCTATAGCGCCGGGTTCGCTCCCCCAATCATACGCTCGGAGGACCTACCTTATCCTCCCCCTGGCGGGGGAGGATTGGTTTTTACCCCGCGGCCAGCGCCGCGCGGATCCCGTCGATCACGAACTGCACCGCCAGCGCGGCCAGCAGCACGCCCAGCAGTCGCGACACCACCGCTTCGATCTTCGCGCCGACGATCCGCATGATCGGCCCCGCCGCCAGCAGCGCGCCCAGCGTGAGCAGCAGGATCGACAGCATCGCCCCCAGCACCACCAGCGACTGTTCGATGCCCTTGCTCTGCGACATCAGCAGCATCACCGAGGCGATCGATCCCGGCCCGGCGATCATCGGCATCGCCATCGGGAAGATCGAGATGTCGACCGGATCCTCGGCCTTGACCTTCTCGGCCCGGTCCTCGCGCCGCTCGGTGCGCTTCTCGAACACCATTTCCAGCGCGATCAGGAACAGCATGATGCCGCCGGCGATGCGGAAGGCGTTGAGGCTGATCCCCAGCGCGTGGAGCAGCGCCTCGCCGAACAGCGCGAAGCCGAGCAGGATGATCGAGGCGACCAGCACCGCGCGCACCGCCATCGCGCGGCGATGCACGGCGTTGGTCCCCGCCGTCAGCCCCGCGAAGATCGGCGCACAGCCGGGCGGGTCGATGATGACGAAGAAGGTGACGAGCGCGGAGACGAACAGCTCGATCAAATTGCGTCCGCCTCCAGCGGCACGCCGGCGTTGCGATGCGCGGCGACCAGCGTGTTGCGCAGCAGGCACGCGATCGTCATCGGCCCGACGCCACCCGGCACCGGCGTGATCGCGCCGGCGACGCTCGCCGCGCCGTCGAAGTCGACATCGCCGACCAGCCCGTCCTCGGTGCGGTTGATGCCGACGTCGATCACCGTCGCGCCGGGCTTCAGCCACTCGCCTTTTACGAAGTGCGGGATGCCCACGGCGGCCACGACGATGTCGGCGTGGCGGAGATAATGCGGCAGGTTGCGGGTGCGCGAATGCGCCACCGTCACCGTCGCGCTCGCCTTGGTCAGCAAGGCGGCCATCGGCTTGCCGACGATGTTCGAACGGCCGATCACCACCGCGTCGAGCCCGGACAGGCTGCCCAGCTTGTCCTGCAGCAGCATCAGGCAGCCGAGCGGGGTGCAGGGCACGAAGCCCTCCAGGCCCGTCGCCAGCCGCCCGGCGTTCACCGGGTGGAAGCCATCGACATCCTTGTCGGGATCGATGCGCAGCAGCACTTCCTGCTCGTCGATGTGGCGCGGCAGCGGCAGCTGGACGAGAATGCCATCCACCGCGCCGTCCGCGTTGAGCTGGTCGACCAGTGCCAGCAGCGCTTCCTGCGTGGTATCGGCGGGCAGGCGATGCTCGAAGCTCGCCATGCCGGCCTCGCGCGTCTGCTTGCCCTTGGAGCGGACATAGACCGCGGAAGCGGGGTCCTCGCCCACCAGCACCACCGCAAGCCCGGGCACGCGCCCGGCGGCCGCCTCGAATGCAGGAACCAGGGTCGCGATGCGGGCGCGCAGGCCCGCGGCAAATGCCTTGCCGTCGATGATCTCAGCCGTCATGCGCCCCGCCATAGAGGCTGCGGGCGATTTGTTCCAGCGCCGCCACGTCGCCGCGGATCGAAAGCCGCTTCAGCCGTGACGTTTCCCCCGCAATCAGCGTCACGTCGCGCTTCGGCACCCCGAACGCCTTGGCGATCAGCGGTACCAGTGCGGCATTGGCGGCGCCCTCCACCGGGGGCGCGGCGAGCCGGGCAGCGAAATGCTCCTCGGTGCCGGCCGCCAGCACGTCGCGCGACGCCCGGGGCGTCACGCGCACGGCGATCTCGATTCCGGTGGCGCTAGGCCGCCAGGCGGGCACCGCTTGTGCTCAGACCCCGGCGCCGGCGATCATCAGCGCGACCCGCGGGATCACGATCGTCTGGAGGATATAGAGGATCAGCAGCACGATCAGCGGCGAGATATCCAGCGCGCCGAAATCGGGCAGGATGCGCCGGATCGGGCGGTAGAGCGGCTCGGTCATCCGCTGCAGCGCCGTCCACACCGCGCGCACGAAATCGCTGTGCGTGTTGATGACGTTGAACGCGATCAGCCACGACAGGACCGCCTGGATCACGATGATCCACCAGACGATGTTCAGCACCACCTGCACGATCTGCAGCAGCATCAGGGCAATCTGAGTCAATTCACTCTCCGCGAAACCGTTTCAGGAGCGATATAGGAGGAAACGTCCGCCGAACAATCAGCTGTGGACGAGCGTGCCTACGCCCTGACGCGTAAAGATTTCGAGCAGCATGCCGTGCGGGATGCGCCCGTCGAGGATCACCGCCGCGTCGACCCCCGCAGCGACCGCGTTGACGCAGGTCTCCACCTTGGGGATCATGCCGCCCTTGATCGTGCCGTCGGCCTTCAGCGCCGCGACGCGCGCCGCGTCCAGATCGGTCAGCAGATCGCCGTCCTTGCTCAGCACGCCCGGCACGTCGGTAAGCAGGAAGAAGCGCTTGGCGCCGCACGCGCTTGCGATCGCGCCGGCCATGGTATCGGCGTTGATATTGTAGGTGTGGCCGTCCGCCCCCAGCGCGATCGGCGCGACCACCGGGATGAAGCCCGATGCCGCCAGCGACTTGAGGATCGCGGTGTCCACGGCCACCGGCTCGCCGACAAAGCCCAGATCGACATGGCGTTCGATGCCCTGGAGCGGATCGGCCTCGCTGCGCTGCACCTTCTCGGCGCGGACCAGCCCGGCATCCTTGCCCGAAATGCCGACCGCCCGGCCGCCGGCCGCGCTGATCCAGGCGACGATTTCCTTGTTGATCGATCCGGCCAGCACCATTTCGGCGATCTCGGCGGTCGCCTTGTCGGTCACCCGCAGGCCGCCGACAAAGGTCGATTCGACGCCGAGCCGCTTGAGCATGCGGCCGATCTGCGGCCCGCCGCCGTGCACGACGATCGGGTTGATCCCCACCGCCTTCAGCAGCACCACGTCCTCGGCGAAATCGCGCGCCAGCTCAGGATCGCCCATGGCGTGGCCGCCATATTTCACGACGAACGTGTCGCCGGCATAACGCTGCAGATAGGGCAGCGCCTCGGTGAGGGTTTCGGCCTTGGCGAGCAGCGCCGGATGGGGTGCGTGGTCGGTCATGCGCGGCCCTTTAGTGCCGGTTACGCCTTACGTCCATCGAGTGCGCGTCCCAGCGCCACCGCGCCGGTGATCAGGAACGGCACCAGCACGATCGACAGCACCACCTTGGTCAGCATCTGCCCGGCCATCAGCTCCAGAATCGGCCGTTCGCCGAGGAACGAGATGCTGATGAACAGCACGGTGTCGACGATCTGCGACACCACGCTAGCCACCATGCCGCGGAACCACACCAGCCCCCCGGTGCCCTGCTTGCCGCGCAGCTTGTTGAAGATGAACACGTTGAGCGTCTGCGACGTGCCGTAGGAGATGAACCCGGCGAGCATCATCCGCATCCCCTGCCCGACGACGATCGGAAAGGCGGCGATGGCAGGCGGGTACATGCCGGGATCGGTCGGCAGGATCAGCACCAGCTGGATCAGCGCCGCGGACATCAGCAGCGGCACGAAGCCCAGCCGCACCAGCCCGGTGGCGATCGCCTGCCCGTGCAGCTCGGCCACCGCGCTCGACAGCACCACGAGCAGCAGGAAGGCGAAGATCCCCGCCTCCACCGCCAGCGGCCCCAGCGCGACCTGCTTCACCCCCAGCACGCCGGCCATGCAGACCATGCCGCCATAGAGGATGGCATAGACGAAGAGCGAGCGCGGGATGGCGAGCTTGGGGGTATCCATCGCCGGGTGCTAGCGCCAAAGCTTGGCCGGTGGAAGATGGCGCGAGGGCGGGGCCGTCCCAGCGGAGGGCGGCAGCACCCAAGGGCGCGCGCCTTCCAGCCGCGCGAAGGATACCCTGCCCCCCCACGGCCGGCATCCCGGCGAAAGCCGGGATCCATTGGGGGCCCCGTTGCGGCTCTCGCTGACACCGAGTGGCGAATGGATCCCGGCGTTCGCCGGGATGACCAAGTCGTTTCGCCGCGACGACTCGCCGCCCGAAGGGACGCTTGCCCGCCCCGACCGCGCAGCTATGGTGCCGCCCGTCACACTCCGTGGGGGATTCCGCTTCGATGCCGTCCATTCGTCTGTTCTGCAGCACCGCGCTGATCGCGCTGGCCACGCCTGCCCTGCCTGCCTTCGCGCAGCAGGCCCCCACCGCCACCGCGCCGGCGCCGCTCGCCACGCTCGTCGATCAGGTCAAGCTGCCCTACGAACAGTTCACGCTGGCGAACGGGCTGCGCGTGATCGTCCATACCGATCGCAAGGCGCCGGTCGTCGCGCTCTCGGTCTGGTACGATGTCGGCTCCAAGCACGAGCCCGCCGGCAAGACCGGCTTCGCGCATCTGTTCGAGCATCTGATGTTCAACGGCTCGCAGAACGCGCCGGGCGACTTCTTCGAACCGCTGAAGCAGGTCGGCGCCACCGATCTCAACGGCACCACCTATTACGATCGCACCAACTATTTCGAGACGGTGCCCAAGCCCGCGCTGGAGCGCGCGCTGTTCCTCGAAAGCGACCGGATGGGCTGGCTGACTCCCGCCATCACCCAGGGCGTGCTCGACGAGCAGCGCGGCGTTGTCCAGAACGAGAAGCGTCAGGGCGACAACCAACCCTATGGCCTGGTCGACTATGCGCTGGTCGAGGGGCTGTTCGGCAACAGCCCCTATGGCCATTCGGTGATCGGCTCGATGGCCGATCTCGACAAGGCCAGCGTCGACGATGTGAAGGGCTGGTTCCGCGACCATTATGGTCCCAACAATGCGGTGCTCTCGCTTTCGGGCGATATCGACGCGGCCGAGGCACGCCCGCTTGTGGAGAAATATTTCGGCCGCATCGCGCGCGGTCCCCAGAGCACGCTGCCCAAGGTCACCATCCCCACCCTGCCGGCGGCCAAGACGGTGGTGCTCAAGGATCGCGTTCCCGCCATCCAGATCACCCGCAACTGGGCGATTCCCGGCCTGAACGATCCCGACGCCGCCGCGCTCGACGTGTTCGGCCAGGTCCTGGGCGGCCTCGCCAGCTCGCGGCTCGCCAATGCGCTGGTGCGCGAGGAGAAGCTGGCGGTCAGCGCCTATGCCTATGCCGAGACCTTCTCGCAGGCGGGCACCTTCACCATCGGCGCGACGCTGAAGCCCGGCGTCGATCCCGCTTTGGTCGAGAAGCGGATCGATGCGATCCTCGCCGATCTGATCGCCAAGGGCCCGACCGCCGATGAGGTGCAGCGCGTCGCTACCACCAACGTCGCCGGGACGATCAAGGGCCTGCAGTCCACGCGCGCCCAGGCAGCGGCGCTGGCGGAAGGGCTGCTCTATTCGAACGATCCCGGCTTCTTCCGCAAGCGGCTGGAGGAAGTGGCGAAGATGACGCCGGCCAAGGCGCGCGCCGCCGCCGCCAAGTGGCTGACCCGCCCCGCCTTCACCATCCGCGTCGAGCCGGGCGATCGCGACGCCTATCAGGAAGCCGCTGCGGTGGCGCCCGCCAAGCCTGCCGCCGAGGAAGCGATCCCGAAGGGGGATCGCGGGCCGCTGCCGGATGTCGGCCCGATCCGCGATATCCGCTTCCCCACCGTCGAGCGCACCCGCCTGGCGAACGGCACCGAGCTGATCTACGCCCGCCAGACCGCCGTGCCGGTGACGCGCTTGGTATTCAGCTTCGATGCCGGCGCCACCGCCGATCCCGATGGCAAGCCGGGCACGCAGAACCTTACGCTGTCGCTGATGGACGAAGGCACCACCAGCCGCAATTCGATCGCCATCGCCGAAGCCAAGGAGCGGCTGGGCGCGGAGATCGACGGGGGCAGCTCGGCCGATCGCACCTATCTCACGCTCGGGGTGCCCAGCGCCAATCTGGGCGGCGGCGTCGAGCTGTTCGCCGACATCGTCCGCCACCCGGCCTTTGCCCCCGCAGAGGTCGAGCGGCTGCGCGCCACCACGCTCACCGCGATCCAGTTCGAGCTGAGCAGCCCCAGCGGCCTCGCCAACCGCGCGCTGCCGGGCCTGCTCTACGGCCCGGCCAGCCCCTATGCGAAGCTGGCCAACGGCTCGGGCGATCCGGCGGTGGTCGCCAAGCTGTCGCGCGACGAGCTGGTCGCCTTCCACCGCGCCTGGATCCGGCCGGACAAGGCGAAGATCTTCGTCGCCAGCGATCTGCCGCTGGCGCAGGTCAAGGCGGCGCTCGACGCACGCTTCGGCGACTGGAAGGGCGAAGGCCCCGCCGGCATCAAGGCGTTCGCGAACAAGCCGCAACAGGCGACGCCGCGCATCGTGCTGGTCGATCGGCCGAACTCGCCGCAATCGCTGATCGTCGCCGCGCAGATGACGCCGCTCGATCCGACGGGCGACCTGCTCGTCGCGGTCACCGCCAACCAGGTGCTGGGCGGCGGCTTCCTGTCGCGCATCAACATGGATCTGCGCGAGGCGCGGCACTGGTCCTACGGCGCCGGCGGCGGGTTCAACTGGCTCGAACACGCCGTGCCCTATGCGGTGAACGCGCCGGTCCAGGCCGATCGCACGGGCGAATCGATCAAGGCGATCCGCGACGATGTGCGCGGCTTCCTCACCACCAGCGGCGTCACCCCGGCCGAACTCGCCCGCGAGATCACCGGCAGCACCCGCGAACTGGCCGGCCGATTCGAAACCGCCAACGCCGTGCTCTCGGCGATGCAGCAGAACGACCTGCGCCACCGTCCGGACGATTATTACGACAGCATCGCGCAAAAATATCGCAGCATGACCGCCGCCCAGCTTGACGCTGCGGCACGCGGGGCACTCGATGTCGATCGCTTCGTTTGGGTCGTGGTGGGCGATGCCGCCAAGGTCCGCCCGCAGCTTGACAGCCTCGGCCTCCCTGTCGAGGTGATCAGCGCAGCATCGCTGGCGGGGAAGGCCCCGCCGGCAACCAAGTAATCACGTAAGGAGAGATCCAAGATGGCGAATGTGGATGGCAGCTGGAACACCGTGACCAAGTCGCCGCTGGGCGATCAGCAGGCGACGCTCACTGTCACCAGCAACGGCGACAGCTTCACCGGCAACTTCAACGGCGCGATGGGCCAGACCGAGATCAAGGACGGCAAGGTGAGCGGTGACACGCTCAGCTGGTCGCTCGACATCACCGTGCCGATGCCGATGACGCTCACCTGCGAAGCGACCGTCGAGGGTGACGCGCTCAACGGCACGGTAACGGCAGGCGCCTTCGGCAGCTTCCCGATCACCGGCACGCGGGCCTAAAACCCCCAGTCCCACCCGCCTGCCGCACGCGCGCGCAGGCGGGTGAGGGCTTGCCCCTGCCCGGCGACTTCCTACAACATCCCCATGAACGATTTCCCCAAGCCGCCCGTCGCCGCCACCCGCCCGCACAGCTTCACCCGCCACGGCATCACCATCGAAGACCCCTGGGCCTGGATCCGCGACCCCGGCTATCCCGACGTCACCGACAAGGACGTCCTCGCCTACCTCGCCGAAGAGAACAGCTTTTTCGACGCAGCGATGGCCCCGCACAAGCCGCTCTCCGAAACGCTGTTCCAGGAGATGCGCGGCCGCATCAAGGAAGACGAATCCACCGTCCCCCAGCGCGACGGCGACTGGATCTACTGGACCGATTACGAGACCGGCGGCGAATATCCGCGCTGGTGGCGCAAGCCCGCCGCCGGCGGTGCGGACCAGCTGATCCTCGACGAACCCGCGCTCGCCGCCGGCAAGGAATATTTCCGCCTCGGCGAAATCTCCGCCAGCCCCGACGGCCGCTGGCTGGCCTATGCCTATGACGACAACGGCTCGGAGCGGTTCGAAGTCCGGGTGAAGGACCTCACCACCGGCGAACTCCTCCCCGACGCCATCTCCGGCATGCTCTCCGAAATCGTCTGGACCTCGGATTCAAAGGGCTTCCTCTACGGCGTCGCCAACGAGAACTGGCGCACCGACAATGCCCGCTGGCACAAGCTCGGCGAACCGGTCGAAAGCGACATCGAGCTGTTCCGCGAGGCCGACGAAGGCTACCGCGTCGCCGTCGGCGAAACCCAGTCGCGCAAATGGCTGACGATCGGCACCGGTGACCATGTGACGAGCGAAGTCTGGCTGCTCCCCGCCGACAATCCCGCCGCCACGCCGATCTGCGTCGCCCCGCGCAAGCCCGGCCGCGAATATGACGTCGACGAGCATGACGGCACGCTGTTCATCCACACCAACGATACCGACACCAACTGGCGCCTCGTCACCGCCCCCATCACCGCGCCCGGCGAATGGACCGAGCGCATCGCCGCCTCGCGCCATTTCTACATGACCAGCGTCACCTGCTTCGCCGACTTCTTCGTGGTCGAGGGACGCGAGGACGGGCTCGATCAGATCGAGCTGCACCGCTACGACGCCGCCGTGCCGCCCACCCGCCTGCCCTGGCCCGAGGCGAGCTATGTCGCGGATCTGGGCGACAACCCCGAATATGCGATCACCAAGCTGCGCCTCGGCTATGAATCGATGGTCACCCCCGGCACCGTCTATGATTACACCGTCGCCACCGGCGAACTGGAGACGCTGAAGGTCCAGGAAATCCCCAGCGGCTATGACGGCAGCAAATACCGCACCGAACGCCTGACGATCACCGCGCGCGACGGCACCGCCGTCCCCGTCTCGATCGTCATGCCCAAGGATTTCCCGCGCGACGGCACCGGCAAGCTCTACCTCTATTCCTACGGCGCCTATGGCCACGCCATCCCGCCGGGCTTTTCGACCAGCCGCATGTCGTTCCTCGATCGCGGCATGGCCTTCGCCATCGCCCATATCCGCGGCGGCGACGATCTCGGCCAGCATTGGTATCACGAAGGCAAGCTGGAAAAGCGCACCAACACGTTCAACGATTTCGTCGACGTGGCGAAGGGGCTGATCACGCTGGGCTATACCGCGCCGGGCCAGATCGCCATCGCCGGCCGATCGGCGGGCGGCGAGCTGATGGGCGCGGTGGTCAATTCCGATCCCGAACTATGGGGCGCGGTGATCGCCGACGTGCCGTTCGTCGACGTGCTCAACACCATGCTCGACGAGAGCCTGCCGCTCACCCCCGGCGAGTGGCCCGAATGGGGCAACCCGATCGAGGACAAGGCGGCATTCGAGCTGATCCGCAGCTACAGCCCGTACGACAATGTGCGGCCCCAGGCCTATCCGCCGATGCTGATCTCGGGCGGCCTCAACGATCCGCGCGTCACCTATTGGGAGCCCGCCAAATGGGCCGCCCGCCTGCGCGCGACCAAGACCGACGACAACATCCTGCTGCTCAAGACCAATATGGGCGCTGGCCATGGCGGCAAGTCGGGGCGCTGGGAGAGTTTGCGGGAGTATGCCGACGAGATGGCGTTCGTGCTTTGGCAGTTGGGGGTGGAGGGGTAGGGTACGCGACCCGGCCCCGCCACCACTTGTAGAGCTACGCGTTGGTTGCCCATGCGATAGCTTAATTGGTCCAGAATACTTGAAAGCATTTTGACAACGTCAGACTTTTATCGCATCTGATCCTCAGAGGGGATCTATGAAAAATAACACCGAAGGCTTGGGGGCTGGATGATGGATGAAGGTCTCGAAGGACCTCGTTATGCGGAGTGCCTTCCACCCAGCTGCCCTACTGCAGACGCCGTGGAGCTGAAAGAACAATACCTAATTCGCCTATGGGACAGCGAGACGCCAACGAAGCGCTCTTTCCTGTCCTATACTGCCTTAGGAAAACCTGTTCGAGGCGGCCCCCTCAATGCATGTCGCCATGCGAGTTGTTCGATGTTTATACACGACGAAAATGATGAGCAACTTCACGCCATGCGACAGTTGCCAAAGTTTCGACGGTTCACTCATGCCTTCATTACCAAAGTTGGCCCCGATGCAGGAAAAGCTCGCATCGGGAACGACAATCATATCGATATGTGGTTTTACTCGTCTTTCGACGCCCTCAGTGCTGTGATCGAAGTTAAGAATTTTTAATGGCTAGAGCCTCCATTCCACGCTTCGCGCGAAACATGTACCTGCAACAGGTATTAGTGATGTTTGACGGCCCACAAGTCGTTCTTATGAAATCCGATCGCGGCTTTCCGTCGATTGGCATTGCGCTCGACGATTATGGGTCTGACGAGCATTCCATGCATTTCGCCGAGGTTTCCGAGCGGGACCTCGACCGATACTTACAAGAAAAGTTTGATCTTCGTTATCTTTTCAAGTCGGCTGCAAAGAGGCGTTACATCGCAGACTGGTACGACTTAGATGAAAAGGGCTGGGTTCCAGTAAAGCGCGCTGACGACATTACCGAAGAAGAATTTTTTCCCAACCACGGGTTTTGGGCAAGGCATCACACTGAAGACCTGCTGAACGTGGCACTTGTGCCAGCAAGTGTAGCACGGTTTGCTATTGATGGTTCGTGGGACGCAAGCGACTTTTCACGCTTCTACGGTAAATTTGCTGATCTTTATGCCTTTCTTGCAATAACCTCCGAAAAAGCGATCGCGAATTTAAGCCCCGATATGCTTGATTTCGTCAAAAGCACCATTCGCTCGCTTGGGTGGCGTGGCGGTGGTAGTTATGTCGGCTTCTATGACTCTATCTTCTCTAAGGTCCACGCTTTCAGTCCACTCAAGGTTCGTCGCATATCTTATGCCTCACCTGGAATGATCGACCTAAAAGGCGCAGAGGAACCATTAGCCGACGTTAGCCGAGTAGTGGATCATTTCAGCGCACAAGGCTCTGATCTGAAAGCATCCTACTCTGTAGTTGACCGTATCCTTGCCCACGAAAAGCTCAAAACTGCTCGCGTGGGAGCAAGATTCCAATCCGAGGAATCCGAGCGACTAGTACGCTTTCATTGCGGTAACATTTTGCTGAACCTCGGCATCAACGATCCGGGCCTACTTTTGTTAGTCTGCAGTGAAGACTTAGTAGTTTTTTCGAAGGTCACCCTTTCATTCTTTCGGAGAGCGAAAGAATTGCACGCCTTTCACTCCGAAGGGAGGGTTGACGCAAAGGGCTTCATCGCCGATTCTTAAGTCAGAGCCAAAGGGCGAGTGCCAACTCAGCCAACCCCTCAATCCCCCGCAAACCCAAACGCTGTAACCCCGCGCTCCCGCTCGCTCCCCGCCGCCGCTCGCCCGGCCGGCGCCGCCGAGCGCTGCGGGCACGCCACCCGCGTACACGCTCGGCACCCCAGCCCAATCGGCGCCGCACGTCCGGCCAGATCCACCCCGCGCGCCGCCGCCAGCGTCCCCGCCTCTGCCGCCGGCAGGCCCAGCGCGATCACGAAGCGCGGGCGCACGCCGCCGGGCAGCGCCCCATGCGGATGCACGCAGCGCGCGATGGTGAAGGCGCGCGCGCCGTCCTCCAGTTCGACCAGCTGCACCGCCGTCTCGTCGGTCCGCGCAAAGGCGTCATAGGCGTTCCACAAGGGGCACGGCACCGCCGCCTCGACCAGTGCCGATCCGCTGGCGCCGGCATAGCGTTTGGACACCTGCCCCGCGCGATCGAACCGCATCAGGAAGAAGCTCAAGCCCCGCGCGCCCACCCGCTGCAGCGTCGTCAGCCGGTGCGCCACCTGCGCCGCACTCGCGCCGAAACGCCGCTGGAGCAGCTCCAGGTCATAGCCGCTCGCCTCGCACGCGCGCAGGAAGCGGGCATAGGGCATCGTCACCGACGCGGCGAAATAGGCGGTCAGATGGCGGCGGAACAGGCGTTCGGCCGCGCGGTCCAGCGCGGCGCCGCGGACCAGCGCCTCGATCTCATCGCGCGCCTCCACCGCCAGTTGCTCGGCCAGCGCGAA
>Ga0307412_10000525_pt1 | contig 22799 bp, 23 predicted proteins | sample DK1Cmetagenome_3_FD_203823 | JGI IMG/M metagenome (GOLD analysis project Ga0307412, IMG submission 203823) | Maize rhizosphere microbial communities from greenhouse at UC Davis, California, United States - DK15-C-1 | ecosystem: Host-associated > Plants > Roots > Rhizosphere > Soil | place: USA...
TCCACGATCAGCATCTCCCACCCGCTCCCGCAGCAAAGTGCAGGAGCGTGAACCGCAATCGTTCAGGGGGTCAACTTTGGACGCCTATCACCCCAGAACCGGGGTCAACATTGCAGGCTTATTCACAGACGGGTGCACGCTGCTGGATCGATACGGGGTGGGCAGACAGACTTGCGGAAACCGGATTCAGGTCCGTGGTCCTGGACAGCCGGGGTCACGGCCTGAGCGATAGGCCCCATGACGCCTCGGCCTATCGGGCAGAAACGATGACGCGTGACGTGATCGAGCTCCTCGACTGCATCGAGGCCGAGCGCGCGCACTTCATAGGCCATTCGATGGGCGCGCGAACCGCGTTCGACATCGCATTGCACCATTCAAGCCGGCTCGTCTCGCTCGTGGCGATTAGCCTGGGCTCAAATCTTTTCGAGGCGATCGAGCCGGGTCCGCTGATCAAGGCTTTCCAGGGCGAGGATCTCGCCCAGGTGCCCGATGCGATCCGCCGGACCGCCGATACCCTCCTGTCGATCGGAAACGACAGGGATGCCCTGATTGCCTGCCTTTCGGCGCCGAGGCCCGTCCCCGCGGCCAGCGACCTCAGGACCATCCGCCAGCCGGTCATGCTCGCATGTGGTGACCAGGACAGGATCATTGGGGACCCGGAGAAAGTCGTCACTGCCCTGCCGAACGCATGCGCAGGCGTGTTCCCGGGGTACGAGCACACCGACCTCCTGGGTTCCGACGCCCTGAAGGACCGCGCCGTGCGCTTCATAAGTTCGACAGACCCTTGCGAGGAGTGCGGCCGGTCATGAACATCCAGGGCATGCCGGCCATCGTGACCGGAGGAGCCTCAGGCCTGGGGGCTGCCACGGTACGCAACCTGGCAGGCAATGGCGCAAGGGTCGCGATCGTCGATCGCGATCGCGAACTGGGTTCTGCCCTCGCCCGGGAGACCGGAGCAATTTTCGTCCACGCAGACGTCTGCGACGAAGACGGCGTATCATCCGCAATCGCGCAAGCCGAGGCGGAACACGGCATCTGCCGCATCCTCGTCAACTGTGCTGGCACATGCCCGGCAGCCAGGACCATCGGCAAGGATGGTCTCCCGCATTCCATGGAAACCTTCCGCAGGACAATCGAGGTAAACCTGCTCGGGACATTCAACGTGGCCAGCAAGGTGGCGGCTCGCACTGCAACTGCAGACACCCTTGAAGGAGAGCGCGGCGTCATCATCAACACCGCTTCGGTCTGCGGGTATGAGGGCCAAATCGGCCAGGCAGCCTATAGCGCGTCAAAAGGCGGGGTCATCGGGATGACTCTCCCGGTCGCCCGGGATCTCGCGCAACACAAGATTCGCGTGATGACGATCGCGCCGGGCGTTTTCCTGACTCCCATGATCGAGGCGATGCCAAGGGACCTGCAGGTCGCACTCGGCGCGCAAGTTCCCCACCCGGCCCGTCTTGGAAACCCGACGGAGTACGCGCTGCTGGCAGAAGCGATTATCCGAAATCCGATGCTCAACGGTGAGGTCATACGCCTGGATGGCGCCATCCGCATGGCCCCAAGGTGACTGGTTGAGCTGCTAGCCGATAGCGCTGAGTGCGGGCCGGAAGGATTCTAAGGCGGTCGGCGCGTCGAGATGTTGGGTGATCGAAGCAAGGCGCCAGTGTGCAATACAATTGCGATGGCAAGAGAACCGCTATCGCTCGCGGCGTGCCTTCCCTGGAATCTGGCCGATGGAGCAGCCGCGGAACGGAACGCGCCGGGGAAATCTGTGGCGGTGAGCGGTGACGGCGGCGCCCAGGACGTGAAAGCGTGGGAGCGTGGTTGGGATGCGCGCAGGCCCGATTGATCTCTCCGATGCCATCCATGCCACTCACGGCATCATCGCCGCTCTCTCATCGGTCCGGACGCGCGACGCGCTCATCGACCTCATGCACGTCATCACAAGCAGTCTGGGATTTCGGCATTTCGCGATCATCCACCATGCCGACCTGCGCGAAGCTCGGCCCGGGCGCATCGACATCAAGCACTACCCCGAGGCCATCACCGAGCGTCTCATCGAACAGGGGTTGTGGCGGCGCGACCCGATTGTACGGGGCAGCGTGTTCGCCGACGGCGCCTTCTTATGGTCGAACGTTGGCACGTTGATAAGGCTGGACCGTCGCGATCGCGAGGCACTGGCGCTCGGAGCCAGTGTAGGCTTGAACGAGGGTATCACGGTGCCATCCTCATTGACTGGCCGATGCCCCGGTTCGTGCACCTTTGCCGGCATGCGGCATCCTGACTGCGCCGAGCGATTGCTCGGCATTGTCCAGATTGTCGGCATATTTGCGTTCCAGGCCGCGCGACGGATCGCGGGAGATGTGATCGAACCCGCTCCGCCCCCGCGCCTCCATCCGCGGCCGCGAGATTGCGTGGCGCTTGTAGGGCGCGGGTGCTCCAACAAGCAGATTGCGCGCGCCCTGGGCCTCACGCCCCGGACGGTCGATGGCTACCTGACCACCGCGCGCCGACTTTTCAATGCCAGGGACAGAACCGAACTGGTCATCAGCGCCATCCTCGCAGGCGAGGTCGGCTTGGACGAACTCAGGTAAGCCAAGGAAAGGCCGGCACCGGTGGCACCGCGAAGGTAGGCGGCGGCACCCGAGAGAGCCTGCCGCTCCTCGCCGGGTTCGGCGATCTTGCCGCTACCCGCTGTCGGACTGACCTGATGGCGGGCAGAGGCTCGCATGACCCCCACCAAGCTGTTGATCGGCCAAATTTTCGTTGTGCTCGCGATCATTGTCGCAGGCGTCTGGACGGCAACGCAATGGACGGCTGCGGCCCTCGCGTACCAGCCGCAGCTTGGTGAGCCTTGGCTCCTTCTCTTCGGGATGCCGCTCTATCGCCCCTGGTCGATCTTCGTCTGGTGGTTCCAGTTCGACGCCTATGCGCCGGTCGTCTTCGACAAGGCAGGCGCAATCGCGGCAACTGGCGGCCTGGCCGGATGCGCAGCTGCCATCTTCGGGTCGGTGTGGCGCGCGCGTCAATCAAGCAACGTAACGACCTACGGCTCGGCGCGCTGGGCTGGCCTGCGGGATATCGCCGCCGCGGGCCTGCTGGCCGAGCGCGGCGTGATCCTTGGCCGGTACGGCGCGCGCTACCTGCGCCACGACGGTCCCGAGCACATCATGGCATTCGCGCCGACCCGTTCGGGAAAAGGCGTGGGCCTCGTCGTCCCGACGCTGCTAGGCTGGACCGGTTCGGCCGTGATCCACGACATCAAGGGCGAGAACTGGCAGCTGACCGCTGGCTGGCGCCAGCGCTTCTCCCACTGCCTCCTGTTCAACCCGACCGACGCCCGCTCGGCTCGATACAACCCGCTGCTCGAGGTCCGCCGCGGCATCGACGAGGTTCGTGACGTCCAGAACATCGCCGATATCCTGGTCGATCCCGAAGGCGCGCTCGAGCGGCGCAACCACTGGGAAAAGACCAGCCATTCGCTGCTGGTCGGCGCAATCCTCCATGTCCTCTATGCGGAGGAGGAGAAGACGCTCGCCCGGGTAGCCACCTTTCTCTCCGACCCGCAGCGCCCGTTCACCGCCACCTTGCGGCGCATGATGGCGACCAACCACCTTGGGAGCGAAGCCGCGCCGCGCGTGCACCCGGTCGTCGCCTCGGCCGCCCGCGAACTCCTCAACAAGAGCGAGAACGAGCGCTCGGGTGTCCTCTCGACCGCCATGTCCTTTCTCGGACTTTACCGCGACCCGACCGTCGCTGCCGTGACGAGCGCCTCGGACTGGCGGATCGCCGACCTCGTCGAGGCCAATAATCCCGTCTCGTTGTACCTTGTCGTGCCGCCATCGGACATCAGCCGCACCAAGCCGCTGGTTCGGCTCATCCTCAACCAGATCGGCCGCCGTCTGACCGAGCAGCTGCAGGCGGAGGGCGCCGCGGGCCAGGCCACCGTGCAGGGCAACCGTCATCGGCTTCTCATGATGCTGGACGAGTTTCCCGCGCTGGGCCGCCTCGACTTCTTCGAGACGAGCCTCGCCTTCCTCGCCGGCTACGGGGTGCGGGCATTCCTCATCGCGCAGAGCCTCAACCAGATCGAGAAGGCCTATGGCGAGCACAACGCCATCCTCGACAACTGCCATGTCCGCATTGCGTTTGCCACCAATGACGAGCGCACGGCGAAGCGCATCTCGGATGCCCTTGGGACTGCCACCGAGCAGCGGGCCATGCGCAACTATGCCGGCCACCGGCTTGCACCCTGGCTCGCCCACGTCATGGTCAGCCGCCAGGAGACCGCCCGCGCACTGCTGACGCCTGGCGAGGTCATGCAGCTCAGCCAAAAGGACGAGCTCGTGCTGGTCTCAGGCCATCCGCCGGTGCGCGCCAGCAAGCTGCGCTACTATGAGGACAGGCGCCTTGCCGCCCGCGTGCTGCCTGCTCCCGCGCTGACAGCAGGCGCCTACCAGGACCTCCCGCCGCAGCGCGCCGACGACTGGGCTGGCCAGGTCCGCAGCGCTGACGAACGGCTCGGCGGCCGCCTCGACCTTGATGATGGCGCCGATTCCGGGGGGCTCGAGCAGGCTCGCCACCCGGCGCACGAGATCGAGGTTGTCGCATTACCGGACGCAGAGCTCGCCGATCCCCTCGGCCTGGCCGACGACGATGGTGACCAGGCTGCCGAGCGCCGAGCCATGGACCGGGTTCAGGGGCTCGGAGCGGCGCGAGCCGTCTACGCACTCGATGCCGGGACGTCGCGTCCCGACGACCTCCAGCTGGATTTTTGACCATGGAGAAAGTTCGGCACCAGCTCTTCCTGCCGAGGCCGCTCAGCGACAGGCTCGAGGCGCTAGCCGCGAAGCCCGGCGCGACCAAGTCGGCCATCCTGGTCGACGCCTTGACCGCGTGGCTCAATCGCCGCGGCGCGTCCGAGCTCGAGGACCGCTTCTCGATCCGGCTGGACCGCCTGACCAAGGCGATCGGCCGGGTCGACCGGGATACCTATGTGATCCTCGAGACGCTGGCCCTTTTCATCCGCTTCGAACTCGCGATCCAGACCCCGCTTGCCGAAAATGACCAGGCTGGTCGTGCGCTCGGCGCCAAGCGCTTCGAAGCCTTCGTCAACCAGGTGGGCCGCCACGTCGCGACCGGTCGGCGCACGCTGGGATCGGAGGCGGGCGAGTGAGCGTGCAACAAGACCCGACGACGCTGTCGAGCGCGCGACGCCGTGCGATGCTGAGGACCGCGATGGGGCCGGAGATCGCCTCGGCGCTCGCCGATGCCCGGACCCAGGAGATCATGGTCAACCCGGACGGCGCCCTGAGGCTCGACCGGCTTGGCGAAGGGCGCCTCGACACAGGCGTGCGGATCCCGCCCGCGCAAGTCGAGCGTATCATCCGCCTCGTCGCAAGCCATGCCCGCGCCGAGATCCATGGCGACAGGCCAGTGATCTCGGCGGAGTTGCCGCCCCATGCCGAAGGGCGTGCGGGCGAACGCTTCGAAGGCGTGCTTCCGCCTGTCTCCGAGGCTCCCTGCTTCTCCATTCGCAAGCCTGCCGAGCGGCTGCACCTGCTCGAAGACTATGTCGCCGAGGGCATCATGCCGGCTGACGCTGCAAGGCTGCTGCGCACGGCGGTGGCCAACCGGCTCAACATCCTCGTCGCTGGCGGCACCAGTTCGGGCAAGACGACGCTCGCCAATGCGCTTCTTGCCGAGATGGCCAGTGTCGATGCCCGCGTCATCCTCATCGAGGACACCCGGGAATTGCAATGCCCCCTGCCTGACACGGTCGCGCTGCGGACCAGGGCGGGCGCCGCGTCGATGACCGACCTCGTGCGCTCGACGATGCGCCTGAGGCCCGACCGTATCGTGGTTGGCGAGGTGCGCGGCCCAGAGGCGCTCGACATGTTGAAGGCGTGGAACACCGGGCACCCTGGCGGCATCGCCACGGTCCACGCCAACTCGGCCCGCGCTGCGCTCACCCGGATCGAGCAGCTGGTCCAGGAGGCCGTGATCACCGTGCCGCGGCAGCTCATCGCCGAGGCCATCGACATCATCGTCTTCATCGCTGGTCGCGGCGCCGGCCGCCGGGTGGCCGCGGTCGCGCGCGTCGCCGGGTTGGACCCTCGCACCGGTGCCTACGACCTTGCCGATCTTCTCAATCCCCAACCCGACGGAGATGCCTCATGACCAAGCCCACCCGTTTCCCGATGCCGTCCGCGCTGGCCGCGGTAGCTGCCCTTGCCACTTCCCTCATGGTCTCGGTGCGGGCTCATGCCGCGGGTTCCGGCATGCCATGGGAGGAGCCGTTGCAGCAGGTGCTGGAATCGGTGCAGGGCCCTGTCGCGAAGATCGTCGCGGTGATCATCATCATCGTCACAGGTCTCACGCTCGCGTTCGGCGAGACGGCCGGTGGCTTCCGCCGCTTGATCCAGATCGTCTTCGGGCTGTCCATCGCCTTTGCCGCGTCGAGCTTCTTCCTCGCCTTCTTCAGCTTCGGCGGCGGGGCCCTCATCGCATGAGCGGCAGCATCCACAATTCTGCCGGCGGCCACGTCGAGGGCTTCGAGGCGCCAATCCATCGCTCGCTCGGCTGCCCGATCCTGCTCGGCGGTGCCCCGCGTGGCATTGCCATCGTCAACGGCACGCTCGCTGCCGCCGTCGGGCTGGGCCTCCAGCAATGGCTGGCCGGCCTGGTGCTCTGGGCGGCGGGGCACAGCCTCGCCGTCCTCGCCGCCCGGCGTGATCCCGACTTCGCCCCGGTGCTCGTCCGGCACCTGCGGCAGAAAGGCTACCTCGCATGCTGAACCTTACCGAATATCGCTCGCGCGCCGACCGGCTGGCCGATCACTTGCCGTGGGCGGCCCTGGTCGGGCCGGGCATCGTGCTCAACAAGGACGGAAGCTTCCAGCGCACACTCGCCTTTCGCGGGCCAGACCTTGAGTCCGCGACTGAGGCCGAGCTGATCGGCGCCTGCGCGCGAGCGAACAATGTCCTCAAGCGCCTTGGCAGTGGCTGGGCGATGTTCTTCGATGCCGAGCGGGTGGCCGCTCCCGGCTATCCCGCAAGTCGGTTCCCGGATCCGGCCAGCGCCCTTGTCGATCGTGAGCGCCGCGCTGCGTTCGAGGCAGAGGGCGTGCATTTCGAGAGCCGCTACCACCTGACCCTCCAATGGCTACCTGCTGCCGATGCCGTGGATAGGGCTGGGCGCAGGTTCGTCGACCGGCCGGATGCCGACGGGGCAAGGGACTGGCGAGGGGCGCTGTCGGGCTTCGTCGCCGAGACTGACCGCGTGACAGACCTCCTGTCGAGTTTCATGTCGGAAGTTCGTGCACTGGACGACAGCGAGACGCTGACCTTCCTCCACGGGTGCATTTCGGAAAAGCGGCATCCGGTCTGTGTGCCGGAAACGCCGGTCTATCTCGACGCACTGCTGGTAGATACGCCGCTGACCGGTGGGCTCGAGCCGATGCTCGGGGCGAGCCACATGCGAACGCTGAGCGTGCTCGGTTTCCCGAACATGAGCCGGCCGGGCATCCTTGACGCGCTCAATCACCTCGGCCTGCCTTATCGCTGGGTCACGCGCTTCATCGCACTCGACAAGGCTGAGGCAACGAGGACGCTGACCGGAATCCGCCGGCAGTGGTTCAACAAGCGCAAGTCGGTCAGCGCCCTGCTGCGCGAGGTCCTCTACAACCAGCCGACGCAACTGCTCGACAGCGATGCCGACAACAAGGTCGTCGATGCCGACGAAGCGCTGCAGGTGCTCGGGCAGGACCATGTCGCATTCGGCTACCTGACCACGACGATCACGGTAAGCGACCGGGACTGGGGCGCAGTCGAGGAAAAGCTCCGCGCTGTCGAGCGCATCGTCAATGGCCTTGGCTTCACGACCATTCGCGAAGGCGTCAATGCCGTCGAGGCGTGGCTATCCTCGCTTCCTGGCCAGTCCTACGCCAACGTCCGGCAACCGCTCGTCCATACGCTCAACCTTGCCCACCTCATGCCGCTGTCGAGCACCTGGGCCGGCCCTCGCCGCAACGATCATCTCGATGGGCCGCCCCTGCTCCTCGCCAGCACGGCGGGCTCGACGCCATTCCGCCTATCGACGCACGTCGGGGATGTCGGCCATATGCTGGTCGTTGGCCCCACCGGAGCGGGCAAGTCCGTGCTCCTCGCCACCCTCGCGCTCCAGTTCCGGCGCTACGAGGGCGCGCAGGTCTATATCTTTGACAAGGGCTTTTCCGCGCGCGCCGCCGTTCTCGCCTGCGGCGGCATGCACCATGCCCTGGGCAGCGACGATGGCAACGCGCTCGCCTTCCAGCCGTTGGCCGGAATCGACCGGCCCCTCGAGCGCAGCTGGGCAGCGGAATGGATCGCGGCCCTGCTCGAGCACGAGAAAGTCGCGGTCACGCCGGACGTGAAGGATATGCTGTGGTCGGCGCTGGGCAGTCTCGCCACCGCACCGGCGGAGCAGCGGACGATGACCGGCCTCGCGCTGCTGCTCCAATCCAATGCCCTGCGCACAGCCTTGCAACCTTATACGCTGGACGGCCCCCATGGGCGCCTGCTCGATTCCGCCGAACAGGGCCTCGAGCTTGCCGACATGCAATGCTTCGAGACTGAGGCCTTGATGGGCCAGGCCGGCGTGGTCGCCCCGGTGCTGTCCTATCTCTTCCACCGCCTCGAGGAGCGGTTCGACGGCCGCCCGACGCTGCTCATCCTCGACGAGGCCTGGATATTTCTCGACCATCCGCTGTTCGCAGCCCGGATCCGGGAATGGCTCAAGGTCCTGCGCAAGAAGAACGTCTCGGTGGTCTTCGCCACGCAGAGCCTCGCCGACATCTCGGGGTCGTCGATCGCGCCCGCCATCATCGAAAGCTGCCCGCAACGCATCCTGCTCCCCAACGACCGGGCGATCGAACCGCAATCCCGGAGCATCTACGAGCAGTTCGGCCTCAATGACCGGCAGGTCGAGCTGGTCGCGAGGGCAACGCCCAAGCGCCAGTACTACCTCCAGTCGGCCCGTGGGAACCGCCTGTTCGAGCTAGGACTCGGCCCTGTCGCGCTCGCATTCTGCGCTGCCTCCGATCCCGCGACCCAGGCCCGCATCGACGCGCTGCTCGAGGCAGGCGGTGCCGACGACTTCGCAGCCCGCTTCCTGCGCACCGCTGGCCTCGACTGGGCGGCCGGTCTCCTGGCGCAGGCCCCCGAATCCTTGTCCCCCGAAGAAGGAGAATCCTGATGCGAATTCCTGCCCCCGCCCATGCCGTCGCATGCAGCCTTGCCCTCGCATCCCTCTGCGTGACGGGCGCCATGCTCGGCCTGCCTGCTGCGCCTGTTCAGGCGCAGATCTCGGTCTTCGACCCGAGCAACTACGCCCAGAACATCCTGACCGCCGCGCGCACTCTCCAGCAGGTCAACCAGCAGGTCAGGCAACTCCAGAACGAGGCGCAGATGCTGGTCAACATGGGCAAGAACCTCTCCCGGATCGAATTTCCCCAGCTCGATGCCCTTCGGCAGAAGCTCGCCCAGATCGATCGCCTCATGGGCCAGGCCCAAGGTATCGATTTTCAGGTAAACCAGCTCGACGATCGGTTCCGATCGCTGTTTCCGCAGGACTTTGCGACCGCCCTCCGAACGGACCAGCGCGTGCAGGGCGCCCGCGCCCGGCTCGAGGCCAGCATGGATGCCTTTCGCCAAACGATGACTGTCCAGGCGCAGGTCGTCGAGAACGTGCGGGACGACACCCAGGCGCTCGCCGACATCGTCTCGCGGAGCCAGGGCGCCGAGGGCTCGCTTCAGGCGCAGCAGGCGACCAACCAGTTGCTCGCCCTGACGGCAAAGCAGCAGTTCCAGATCCAGCAGATGATGGCCGCCCAGTACCGTGCCGAGGCCCAGGAACAAGCCCGCCGGGCGACGCAAGGCGCCGAGGCGCGCGCCGCGACGAAGAAATTCCTCGGTTCCGGATCGGCCTACACACCGCAGTAGCCCCCAACGCGGCTGAAAGCCGATCCGGTCCTGGCGGCAAGGCGAGCCTCCCGCGCCTGCCGCCGGTCGCGGGGCGTGGCCACCCCAGTCACGCCCCGCGGCATCCAACCCATCCAGGAAGACCACGCCCGTGAACGACCTCAACGTCATCGACCGCTTCATGCAGTCGTTCATCACCTACATCGACAGCGGGTTCGGACTGCTCGGCCCGGACGTGGGCTTCCTGACGTCCGTGCTCATCGGCATCGACATCACGCTTGCCGGCCTGTTCTGGGCGATGGGCGGCGAGGACAACGTCATCGGCCGCTTTCTCCGCAAGATCCTCTACGTCGGCACGTTCGCCTTCATCCTGAACAGTTTCTCCACGCTCGCTGACATCATCTTCCGGTCTTTCGCGCAGGCAGGGCTCACTGCTGGCGGAGGAACCCTGGGCGCCGATGACCTGCTCAAGCCAGGTCGCCTCGCGGGAACCGGGTTCGAGGCAGCCTGGCCCCTGCTCAACCAAGCGAGCGAGATGGTCGGTTTCACGACCTTCTTCGACAACTTCCTGACGATCATGGTGCTGCTGTTTGCATGGGCTCTGGTGATCATCGCCTTCTTCATCCTCGCGGTGCAGATGTTCGTCACGATCCTCGAGTTCAAGCTGACGAGCCTCGCCGGCTTCATCCTCGTGCCGTTCGCCCTCTGGAACCGGACCAGCTTTCTCGCCGAGCGCGTTCTCGGCAACGTGGTTTCCTCCGGCATCAAGGTCATGGTGCTGGCCGTGATCGTCGGCATAGGGTCCAATTTCTTCGCCGAGTTCACTGCTGCCCTTCAAGGCCAGGAGCCTGACATCGGCCAGGCCATGAGCCTCGTGCTGGCGAGCCTGTCCCTGTTCGGCCTTGGAATCTTTGGCCCCTCGATTGCAAGCGGCCTTGTCTCGGGCGCTCCCCAGCTTGGCGCTGGTGCAGCCTTCGGCACGGCGGCCGGGGCGGCGGGCATCACCATGGCGGCAGGCGGCGCGGCCATGGGCGGTGCGCGCGCGCTCGGCGGGGCAGCGCTGGGAGCGGTCCGTTCCGGCACGGCGATGGGTTCGGCGGCGAGCACGGCCTATGGCCTTGGCCAGGAGGCGGCGGGCAATTCCTCGATCGGTGCTGGCCTTGCGGGGGTAGGGAGAGCCGCAGGCAATGCAGTTCGGGCCAAGGCATCGGATGCACTGGGCCTCGGCGGAGCTGCGTCGAACGGACGCCAAGCCGCATGGAATGCGCTCCACGACACGAAAACGAATCCTGCACAGGCCCAGGCAGGAGGCGACAACGAGGCGGCGCCCGCCTGGGCGCGCGCCATGCGGGTCGAGCAGTCATCGCGGCATCGCCGGCAGCTGGCCCTCCATGCCCTTCAACAGGGCGACCGAGGCGGCGGAGCCGCCACTCCCGACATCAAGGAAAGGAACGACTAGGCCATGATCTTCAAGCGCAGCGTCCAGCGCTATGGACGCACCCCAATTCCGGAGACGCCATACCAGCGTGCGGGCCAGGTCTGGGACGACCGAATCGGCTCGGCCCGGGTGCAGGCACGCAACTGGCGCCTCGCGGCCTTCGTGAGCCTCGGCCTCGCCGCAAGTCTGTCCGGCGGACTTGTCTGGCAGTCCCTTCAGAGCCGGGTGGTACCCTATGTGGTCGAGGTCGATCGACTGGGCGAAGCCCGCGCCGTCAGCGAGGCGGCGGCCGGCTACCGGCCAACCGATCCGCAGATCGCCTGGCACCTTGGCCGCTTCATCACGAACGTACGCTCGGCGTCGCTCGACCCTGTCCTGATGAAGCGCGGTTGGCTCGAGGCCTATGATTTCGCGACACGGCGCGGGGCTCAGTTCCTGGGCGACTACGCCCGCAGCAATGATCCGTTCGCGCGGATTGGCGAGCGAACAGTATCCGTCCAGGTCACGAGCGTCGTGCGGGCTTCCGACACCTCGTTCCAGGTCAAGTGGACCGAGGTCGCGTTCGAGCGTGGTGCACGGGCTGGAAGCAGTCGCTGGACGGCCATCCTCACCATCGTGACCAAGCCCCCCGTCGATGCCGACACGCTACGTCGCAATCCTCTCGGCATCTATGTCGACGCGATCGACTGGAGCCGCGAGCTCGATGGCGAACCGCAATCCCCATCGCCTTCGAGGCCAGTTCCGATGGCCACGCCAGCATCGAACCTGCCACTCGGCTCGCCGCTCGATCCCGGCCTAGCGGCGCCTGCCACCCAGAACGCCAAGGAGGTCCAGCCATGATCATCCGCTCCATGCTTTTCCCCATTGCCGCGCTTGCCTGCGCCCCGGCCCAGGCCCATGAAGGTGCATCGCCGCTACGCCGAGTGGCTGCCGCAAACCGCAGCGCGACCGAGCAACCCTCGGCGCAGGGGTTCGTCAACGCAACGCAGGTCTATGCCTTTTCCGAGGGGATGGTCTTCCAAGGCTACACCGCGCCAGGAGCCGTAACCGACATCGCATTGCAGCCGGGCGAAGCCCTCGTTGCCGTGGCGAGCGGCGATACGGCACGCTGGGTTATCGGCGATACGACCAGCGGGAGCGGCGATACCCGGCGAACGCACATCCTGGTAAAGCCGTTCAACGCTGGGCTCGTCACGAACCTTGTCATCACCACCGACCGGCGGACGTACCATCTGCGCCTCGCCAGCACGGCACGAACGCCCATGGCGGCGATAAGCTGGACCTATCCCCAGGACGAACTGCTTGCGCTCAGGCGGCAGGCGGAAGTTGCCCGGTCCGCCACACCGGTCGCAGCTGGCCTCGACGTGAACCAATTACACTTCGACTATGTGTTGTCGGGGGACCGGCCGGCATGGCGGCCGCTGCGCGCGTTCGACGACGGACAGAAGACATATATCGAGTTTCCCGCGGGCCTGTCGCAGGGCGAGGCGCCGCCATTGTTCGTGCTTGGGGCCGACGGAATGGCCCAACTCGTCAACTACCGGGTGCGCGAGCGCTATTACATCGTCGATCGCCTGTTCGATGCGGCAGAGCTGCGGCTCGGTCTCAAGAAGCAGCAGGTCGTCCGTATCACCCGAGGGGGCCGGGCGAAGCATCGGAGGGGCGCATGACGGCCGATAACGCCGGACAGCCGGCTACACCCGCGCCCAAGGTCGATCCCGAGACGCTGGTGCTGCGTGCGAATCCGACACGGGCCATCAGGTTTCGGCGGGGTGCGATCATCGGCATTGCCGCGCTGAGCTCAGCCAGCCTGATGGGCATTGCCTGGATGGCGCTGAAGCCCCCAATCTTCCACCGGCCACCGCAGGAAAGCGAGCTGGCGCAGCCGGTCGGCAAGACCTCGACCGACGCACTTGCGGCCTTGCCGTCAAGCTACGGCGATGTTCCAAGATTGGGGCCGCCATTGCCAGGCGACCTTGGTCGCCCGATCCTGCGCGCGCAGCAGCAACAGCTCGCGCCCGTAGACGGCGCTGCGACCGCCCGGACAGGCGCTGACGCTGCCGAGGCAGAGAGGATGGCGCGCCTCGCGGAGCTCAAGGCTGCGCGTCAGTCGGGGCTCATGGTCCAGACGAGGCCCGGCGATCCCGCGCCATCGGCAACTGAAGCCACCTCGGCGGGCCAACCGCTCGTCCCAGCAGCAGCGGCGGCCCCGCCGGATCGCAAGACGGCATTCGCCGAGCGGGCGGACCCGGGGGGCGATGCCAATCCGCACTCGCTGATGGCTCCGGCCTCGCCCTACATGCTGTCTGCGGGAAGCGTCATCGCGGCCAGCCTCATCACGGGTATCAATTCGGACTTGCCCGGCCTGGTCACGGCCCAGGTCACGCAGAACGTGTTCGACAGCGCAACCGGTCGTTTCCTGCTGGTGCCGCAAGGGACCCGGCTGGTTGGGAAGTATGACAGCGTCGTCGCCTTCGGCCAGCGCCGCGCGCTGGTAATCTGGCAAAGGATCATCCTGCCCGACGGCAGCTCGCTGCGCCTCGACAACATGCCTGCGACCGATCCGTCGGGCTATGCGGGTCTCGCTGACAAGGTCGACTTCCATAGCTGGGCACTGCTCAAGGGTGTCGCCATGGCAACCTTGCTAGGCGTCGGTTCGGAACTGTCGATCAAGGGCGAGAGCGACCTCGTCCAGGCTATCCGCGAGTCGACGCAGCAGAATGTATCGCGCGCTGGCGACCAGTTGACGTCCCGCAACCTCGACGTTCAGCCGACCATCACGATCCGCCCTGGCGCACCCGTGCGGCTGCTGGTCAGCCGGGACCTCATCCTCGCGCCCTGGCGCGGCAATATTGGAGGATTGTCATGGCCGAATTGAAGCTTGCCAAGCTACCGGACCGCACGCCGGTGAAGCTTGCGATTACCATCACGCCCGACCTGCAAGGCGCGTTGCGTGAATATGCCGCGATTTATGCCGCGGCCTATGGCTGCGAAGAGCCCATTGCCGAGCTGATCCCGGCGATGCTGGCGGCTTTCCTCGAGAGCGACCGGGCCTTCGTCCGGGCTCGCGAGGCAGCGCGGCGGGGGCGGGCATGATTGACCATGAGGCCGAGCAGGCACTGCAGCCATTGACGGTCCGCGTCGCCACTGCCGTGCGCATCACGGGTCTCAGTCGCTCACGGATCTACGAGTTGATCCAGTCAGGGGACCTCGAGACCATCAAGGTCGGGCGGGCGACGCTGATCCAGTTTCGGAGCCTCAGGAACCTGACCCAGAGCTAGCCGACGGTCCAGATGTCCGCATCAAGCAAGGTGCGTCGGCAATCGCTCGAATTTTGCCATTGATACATTTGGTCCATTGAAAGCACGCCAAATATGCACTCGTCGAAATCCGATTTGCTTAAACTTTAAAAGTTCCCTATTTAGGCCATTATGGCCGAACCAAATCGGAATCGACTAAAATACGTCCTTGATCGGGTTCCCGCTGGCTTCCTGGTCGACTCGCAATGGTTGGGGGCCCATGACGTCGCCAAGAGTTCGGCATCGAACTATGATCGAGAAGGCTGGCTCGAGCGTGTCGCACGTGGCGTCTATCGCCGCCCCTACCCGGGCAAGCCAGCGGGAAATGTTGTCGAATGGAAGATGGCAGTGCTCTCGGCCCAGTGGATCATGGGTTATGATTTCCATGTCGGCGGTATAAGCGCGCTAAGCCTTGAAGGGCACAGCCACTATCTCGGCCTTGGCCGCAGCGCGGACGTCTATCTCTACGGCGACGTCCCGTCCTGGCTGTCCAGGCTAACTCTCGATGCCCACGTGTTGGTGCGGCGAAGGCAGTTGTTCGGTTCGGAGCCTCTTGGAATCGAGGACCATGACTTCGATCCTACGGCAGGGACTGGACCGAACCCCTGGGACTGGCCAATGCGGCGCTCGACCCCGGAGCGCGCGGTGCTCGAAGCCCTGAACGAACTTCCCGACCAGGAGAGCTTCCACAAGGTCGACATGCTTTTCCAGGGACTGGCGACGCTGCGCCCCGGCCGGTTGAGTGCCTTGCTGGGCGCCTGCAAGAGCGTAAAGGTGAAGCGGCTGTTCTTCCTGTTTGCCGATCGCCATCGGCATCGGTGGCTGCCGCATATCGATCGTGCTGGTATCGATATGGGAAAGGGCCCGCGCATGCTGGTCGAAGGCGGTCGCTATGCGGCAGCCTATCAACTCGTCGTGCCAGAGGAGTTTGCGGCGCCCGAGCCAGCCAATGAGGCCGGCGATGGCGCGTGAACGTTATGCAGCCCAAGTCCGGCTGCTGGTGAGCGCAATCCCCATCGTGGCCGACGAGCCCGATTTTGCACTCAAGGGCGGCACCGCAATCAATCTCTTTTACCGCGACATGCCGCGGCTCTCGGTCGACATCGACCTGACCTACGTGCCGCTCCACGATCGTGAAACCGCCCTTGCCAACATCGATGCCGCCTTCGATCGCATTGTCGAGCGTGCACGGAAGAGCCTCCGCAGCGTCGATGCGCGACGGATCAGCGGCGGGGGCGATGGCGACACCCGGGTGCTCCTCCGCTCCGCCGATGCCGAAGTGAAGATCGAAGTTTCACCCGTTCTTCGCGGCACCGTGAAGGCGCCGCACACGATGCGGGTCACGGATGCGGTGGAAGAGGCATTTGGTTTCGCCGAAATGTCGGTGCTTGCCTTCGAGGACATCTATGCTGGCAAGATCTGCGCGGCACTTGATCGCCAGCATCCACGGGACCTCTACGACATCCACCTGCTTTACGAGCACGAAGGCATCAACGACGACCTGTTCCGCACCTTCCTGGTCTATGCCGCCTGCTCGGGCCGCCCGATCCACGAACTGATCGATCCCAACCGCATCGATATCGACCGCGCCTTCGCGCAGGAATTCGACGGCATGACGATCGAGCACGTGCCGCTGGAAACGCTGCTCGCCGCCCGCGAGCGTCTGATCGAGGATATCCGAGCGCGGACCAATGGCGCCGCCGCCGAATTTCTCCTGTCCCTCCACGATGCGCAACCGGACTTTACCTTGATCGGTTTACCAGAAGGAGCGGATCTCCCGGCGGTTCGGTGGAAACTGATCAATCTCAGGAAGCTCATGGCGCTGAATCCTGAGAAGCATGCCGATCTGCGTGGCAGGTTGAATGCTGCAATCGGCAGATAATGCTGGCCTCGTAGATCTGGCAGTTATCGACCAACACACGCCGTACCGACGCAATGCTGGGAATGTCCGCTCGCGCCGGAAGCCGCCAATCGCAACGCTGATACTTGCCGCGCAGTTACCGACACCAGCGAACGCGGCCGTTGATCACCCAATAGTGAGCGCGACACCCCGATTTGCGCCACACAGATGGCGAAAGGCTCGGACGGCCTTTGGCGTCGAGCGTCAGTGTCCATCGTGGGGTGGCCTCCGCCAGTAGCATCAGCTCTACCGCATCGCCGCAACCGCACGGGCACTTCATGCCGATGCTCCACGCCTCGCCATCGTCTTCGGCCAGCATCAGGTCGCGCCGGGGCAGTTTTGCGGGCAGAATGTCAGAACCGGACCGCAGCAGTCGACGCCGCGGACCCAGGCGCTCCCTGGCGTCACGCCACCATCGGCTGAGCCATCCAATCATGGCTTCGTGGCCCGCGCCGCCAATGCCGGCAGGCCAAGCAGCGGCTCGCGCGCGCCGCGCCCGAGGAGTGGGTTCGGCGCCTTGTCGAAACCGTCTTCGGCAAAGAAGTCCTCGTCGCAGCCTGCCAGGCTGAAACGGGTCCGGGCATAGTTTCGGTTGGGCTCCAGCCGGAAGGGATAGGCCCGAAGGATGAACTCATTCATGCTCGCCGCGGCCGCGCGCATATTGAGGGTGATGACAGCGGGCGCTTCTTCGACAATCCCTTTAAGATATCCCGCCTCGATCTCGTGCGCATGCTCGGCAGGCGCAACACGGCGGAGATATTCGGCCCGCAGCGTTTCGGGTGTGTAGACCTTGCGGTCGCCAAGCGTCGCGCCGCCCGGCTGGACATAGTCGATCCGGCCAACCGCATCGGCGATCGCGACAGTGCCCGCTTTGGCCCGGACAGGGATCACCACGCCCACATCGATCAGCGGGATCAGGAACGCCGAAGCGATCAGGTCCGCCATGTACCGCGCGTCGAGCGTATCGACGCAGCAGAAGATCACATCGCCCTGGCTGGCGGCAATCACGGCCGCGCGCGTGTCGATCGACTTCGGTAGCGGGATCGCCACGCCCGCACCGCGATAGGCGGTGATTGCCGCGCTGAAGGCGTCGACTTTCAGACGTTCGGCCGCAGCGTCGGCAATGGTCGTGTTCAGGATGCGATTGAGGTTCTTCCGCTCCACACGATCGAAGTCGATCAAGGTGACGCGACCAAAGCCCAGCCGGGCTGCCTGCTCAGTATTGACCGACCCCGTCCCGGACACACCGATGATGACGGCGTGCAGCCGACCAAGCTCCTGGGTCATGCCGCTCGTGAAGGCGATCGGCTTATTCGAAGGGCCGCCGAACCCGGCGGTATCTGCCCACCAGTAGTGCAGGTCGTCCCCAGCGACGGTGACCAGATCGACCGGGCTGGCCTGCAGATCGGGACCGTACAGTCGGGCGCGGATCGCGCCATCGGGCGTCATGATCGCAGAACCATGCAGATCACCATAGGCCTGAAACAGGCTCGACATGGTGATTGCATCGCTGGCGTCATCGACTTCGGAAAAGGCGAAGAGACCACCGGGATGCGAATGCAGCAGGATGATTGCCAGCCCTTCGACCTCGCCCTTGTCGATCGCCTTTTCCAGATAGGCACCCGGCCAGGTGATGGCGTCTCGTACCCGGCGCGCGCACGCGTCGTGCGGCACGGGAATCATCTCACGCACAACCAATTTGAGCCGGGGGCCAGGCGTCCGGGCGCACAAGAGGATGGTCGCGGCTTCGCAGCCATCGCCCGGAAAAAGGTGGCTGCGGGCCTCGCCATGCTGGATGCCGGCGAGGGCCAAGGTGCTCGCCGGCATCATTCGCCAACTTCCTTCGCCAAGGCAGCTTCGACTAGAGCGAGTTGCGTCACGACATTGTCGACGGCCGGGTTCCAGCCGACTGCGCCGCGATTGCGCGACCAGCCGTGGAACTCCTTCTTGCGGATCGTACCGCGCATCTGCGTGCTCGGAATCTCGCGCCCCGAAGTCAGCTGGAGCGGCGGATAAACATAAAAGCCATAGATCTGCGCAGCCGGATAGGTCGGCGGCACTTCCAGCGCGAGGAGCGTGCGCGAAACCGCGTAGCCCGCCGGCACGGGATAATTGTGGATGACCAGCCAGCGGCGCTGGTCATCCTCTTCAATCGTTTCCCAGCGCAGCTTGAGGCGGTCCAGATACTCGGCGTCGGCGTCCAGCAACGCAAAATCCCGGCGAGGCGCCGGGGGCGCCTCGCCATTGCCGACATCGCGCGGGCCCAGACGCAGCTTCTCGATGCCAGGGGTTTCGAGATCGAGGACCGTATCGAGCTGGACCTCACGCTTGGGCGCGCCGGCCACCTTAAAATAGATGTGCCACGGCTTGGTGGTGTCGAACCCAGCCTGAGCCATCGCCGCTTCAGCGGTGATGGTCGACGTCGCGGCCTCGATCACGACGCCGTGAACATTGAGCTTCCAGTGCTGCTTGCGCGAGATGAAGGACTCGATGCCCCCGCGATCGAGATCGACGAGATCCCGGTCATCGATCAGGCGATCGGGCTGATCGATCCGCTCTAAGTACAAGGCCTCGTCGCGCTGCACCTTGCCGAGCTTGCGCACGACAGCGCCAGTCGCGACGCGCGCCGGCCAGTCAAAACGCTCGCGGTTGACCGAGAACAGATAGAGGCGATCGCTCTCCACGATGATGAAGCGGCCGTCGTCATGGCGCAGGTCGACCACCTCGTCCGGGCGGATCGTTTCCAGGGCGCCATCGGCGAGCATCTGGAGGACGATGGCCGTATCGGGTGGCTTGAAGCCCGCTGCCTTCGCCAGCTGCGTGCCGGTCGGCGTCAGGTCGGTGATCGCAACCGACCGGAAGGTGAGGGTGTCGTCCGCCACTTCGATGGTGTGACGGTTATCGCCGCGGCTGAGCGCGGCATCTGCAGTGGTGCTCATATCAAAATCTCCAGAGCATCGCCGGGCCATTCGCCGGTGCCGCTAATGATATTGAGCGGTCGCTAAGTATGTCAAGCGCATCCTTAGCGACCGCTTGACAAAATTAGCAATCGGCTTAAGGTGTCATTGCTCGGACTCCGGGTCGGGCGATCATCAAGGAGGTCAGATGAGTGATGAAACAGACAGTGATGCGGGGCGGCCCAACAAGCTGGGCGACTATCTCAAGAACGTGAGACAATCGCTCGGCATGTCCCTTCGGGACGTCGAGGAGGCAACGGAGAAGGAGGTCAGCAATGCATATCTGAGTCAGTTGGAGACAGGAAAGATCACCAAGCCCTCGCCGCACATATTGTTTGCTTTATCGTCGGCGCTGGGTGTGGCGTACGAGGCGTTGATGCAGCTGGCGGGCTATATCGCACCCGCAGCCGATCGTGCCCCCGGCGTGAAGCACGGCCGAGCGGCCACCTTCGCGATCGAAAACCTCTCGGCAGATGAGGAAAAGGCGCTTCGCGATCACCTCGCCTTCATTCGTTGGAAAGATAAGAAATGACCTTGCGCCCGGACGATTGCACGTTGACCCAAGGTGAGTTTGCGAAAGTCCGGGCGGAGGCCGAAAGGGCACTGCGCGAGGCCGGCGCATTGGGCGTGTTCCCGACCCCGATCGATAACATCCTGAATGTGGCGAAGGTCGAAGAGGTCAAGGAAGATGTCCTCAATCCAAGCTTTGTCGAGAAAATGCGTGCTAAGGCGGGCGGCCTTCTGAAAAGTGCGGTCAGCAAGGTGATTGGCCTGTTTGACGCGGTCGCTGGCTTGATCTTCCTCGATCATTCGCTCTACCTGCCAAAGAGGCGGTTCGTCACATTCCACGAAGCTGCACATGGGTTCCTGCCTTGGCAGCGCGGCATGTACAAAATCGTCGAAGATTGTGAGATGGCGCTGGAGCCGGAGACGGCCGAACTGTTCGACCGGCAGGCGAACGTTTTTGCCGCCGAAGTGCTGTTCCAGCTCGACACTTTCGCGGCGATGGCGGCCGACGAAAAGTTCAGCATCTGGACGCCGATAGGATTGGCCAAAAAGTTCGAAGCGTCGCTGTACGCGTCGATCCGTCAATACGTGTCGAAAAACCATCGCCGCTGTGCTGTGCTCGTCCTCAACAAGCCCGAACTTATCGAAGGCGACGGATTCCGCGCCTCTTTGCGTCGCGCTATCCAATCCCCGACGTTTACAGAAGTTTTCGGCAAGCACGCCTGGCGTACCGTATTTACGCCTGACGATGAATTTGGCGCGTTGGTGCCGCTTGGCTCACGACGGGCGTCGGGAAAGCGCGGGATGTATCTAACAGACGCGAACGGCGATTGGCATGACTGCGTGGTAGAAGCTTTCACCCAAACACATCAGGTCTTCATTTTGATCCACTGTGTAAAGACCCTCGGTCCGCCTGCGATCGTATTCTGATCGGAGTAACGGCATCGTCCGGCAAATCCGATCGCATGTCGGCGCGGCAGCTTTCGGCAAGTTGCGAAGCTACAAGCGGCCGGGCATGATCGGCCCAGATGCCGCTGCAATTACTGGGCGGTAGGATAAACGCCGAACGTCGGCTCCTGACGGGACCGGTCATTCGGCATGTCGCGAAGGAACGACTGCTAAGTCCCACAATCAGCCGAAAGGCCTAAATGCTGGCCAAAGAACGCGCTGGCGGTCAGCGGCCGCCAGCGCGTGGAGGTGTGTGATCAGGATGCGCGTCGTGCCGCCGGGAAGCTGGGCCGGAGAATTTTGCCGCCGTCGCGCAGTTCGTCGAGATAGTCCGACCAGCGCTGCATCATCTGCACACGCTCGTCCCAATATTCGCCGCGGGCGTAGGCCCGTCGCACCTGGTTGGTATCGACGTGCGCGAGTTGCCGCTCGATCGCGTCGGGGTTCCATTCGCCCATCTCATTGAGAAGGGTGGCGGCCATTGCCCGGAAGCCGTGCGCCGTCATCTCGTTCGTGGTGTAGCCGAGCCGACGCAGACCTTGGTTTACGGCATTCTCGGACATCGCCTTTCGTGGCCTGCCCAAGCAGGGGAACAGATATTTCCACCAATGCGTGTGCTCGTGCAGTTCCTTCAGCATCGCGATCACCTGTCGTGACAGTGGCACGCGGTGGGGCCTGCGCATCTTCATCCGTTCGGCGGGGATGAACCAGATGGCTTCATCGAAGTCGATGTCGGACCATTCGGCCTGCCTGAGCTCGCCAGGGCGCAGTAGAACGTGCGGAGACAGGCGCATGGCCATTACCGTCACCTTGTGGCCACTGTAGCTATCGATGGCCCTGAGAAGTGCGCCGACCTCAGACGGTTTGGTGATGGCGGCGAAGTGCTTGACCTTCGGTGCCGCTATGGCACCGCGCAGGTCTGCGGCGACATCCTTGTCGCATCGCACAGTCGCCACGCCGTAGCGGAACACTCGGCTGAGTACGCTGCGCATGCGCCGGGCGCTTTCATAGGCGCCGGTAGCTTCGACCTTGCGTAGGACAGCGAGCGCTTCATGCGGCGTGATTTGCGCGATCGGGATGGTTCCGATCACCGGATAGGCCTTGGCAAGCAACCAGCGGATTTTATCGACGGTCACCGGCGCAAGGCCGTCCCGCTCGCATTTAACGAGCCATTCCTTGGCAACCGCCTCAAAGGTGTTGGCAGCGGCATATTTGGCAGCGATCCGCGCGCGCTTCTTTTCAAGCGCAGGATCAATCCCCTCAGCAATCTTCTTCTTGGCTTCGTCGCGCCGGACACGCGCCTCTGCGAGGCTTATGGTTGGCCACCCACCGAGATGAAGCTTCTTCTGTTTGTCCAGAAAACGGTAGTTGAAGCGCCATAGCTTCGAGCCGTTGGGCTGGATGACGAGATAGAGGCCTTGGGAATCGGAAAGGTTCCAAGCCTTCGCTCTCGGCTTGGCGGCATTGATTTGGATGTAGGTCAGCATGGTCGTTTTCCCAGCAAAGCCGGGTCGATCCGAGGGCAACAAATAGAGCAACAATTTGTGGTCGCTGCTGTTGCCCTTAGCCGGATTTCGCCGGACGGTGTCTGGCGATTCTCGGTCAAGAAATGCTGTAAAACCAGCCGCTTACTGGACGTCTCTGGACGTCGCCAGAGCCAGTAGTGGTGCCCAGAAGAGGACTCGAACCTCCACGACCTTGCGATCGCCAGCACCTGAAGCTGGTGCGTCTACCAATTCCGCCATCTGGGCACGGGGTAGGAGCGCGCAACTAGCCTCTGGTCGGAGGACT
>Ga0307412_10000526_pt1 | contig 22796 bp, 20 predicted proteins | sample DK1Cmetagenome_3_FD_203823 | JGI IMG/M metagenome (GOLD analysis project Ga0307412, IMG submission 203823) | Maize rhizosphere microbial communities from greenhouse at UC Davis, California, United States - DK15-C-1 | ecosystem: Host-associated > Plants > Roots > Rhizosphere > Soil | place: USA...
GCCTGATCACCCCGACCGGGAAATTCAACGTCTACAACACCCAACACGACATCTATTGAGCCCCATCAATAAGAGGAAAAACCATGAAGCCTATTCTGATCGCACTGGCCTTGACCGCCGCCTATAGCCTGCCGGCCCTGGCCGATGATGGCCCGACACTGTTCAAGAGCAAGCCGTGCGCGGCCTGCCACTCCATCGACACCAAGGTGGTAGGCCCGGCGCTCAAGGACGTCGCGGCAAAAAACGCCGGCGTTGCCGGAGCCCAGGACGTATTGGCCAAACACATCAAGGAAGGCACCCAAGGCAACTGGGGACCGATGCCGATGCCGGCCAACCCGGTGACGGAAGAAGAGGCCAAGACGCTGGCGGCTTGGGTTCTGACCCTTAAGTAGACACACAACCCGTGGCGAGGGAGCTTGCTCCCGCTGGGTCGGTCCGACGTCTCGGGCGGAGCGGCCCCAAAAAACAACCTGACGACTCGGTGTGTCAGGCAAACCCAAGGGGCTGCTTCGCGGGAGCAAGCTCCCTCGCCACAAAAGCAACATCATCCAACCAGGAGGACGTCATGGAACGACACAGCTTCACCCCCTCGATCACCGCCCTCCTCCTGCTTATACCCGCCTGCGCGCTGGCCGCTCCCGACCCGCCGCGCCAGGCCCAACTCCAACATCTCCTGGACCAGGACTGTGGCGCCTGCCACGGCCTGCGCATGACCGGCGGCCTCGGCCCGCCGCTGACCCGCGAAGCGCTGGCGGGAAAATCCCGCGACAGCCTCATCGCCACCGTCACCCTGGGCCGCCCCGGCAGCGCCATGCCCGGCTGGGCGCCACTGCTCGGCCCCGACGACATTCGCTGGCTGGTGGACCGGCTTCTTCAAGGAAAACCCGCCCGATGATCCGTTCCCTTCTGTCCATTGCCACCGCTGCAATCCTGCTCGCCGGTTGCGCCCAGCCCACCCTGCGCGGCACTGGCGACTTGGGCGTAGTAGTTGAACGCGCCAGCGGCAGCCTGCAAATCATCGAAAGCGACGGCCGCAGCCTGCTCGCCCGCGTCGAAGGCCTGGGCGATCTTTCCCATGCCTCGGTGGTGTTCTCCCGGGACCAGCGCTACGCCTACGTGTTCGGTCGCGATGGCGGACTGAGTAAAGTCGACCTGCTGACCGCACGCATCGACCGCCGCATCCTCCAGGGCGGCAACAGCATCGGTGGGGCGATCAGCCAGGACGGCAAGCTGATCGCCGTCTCCAACTACGAACCTGGCGGCGTGAAAGTATTCGATGCCCGGACCCTGGAACAGCTCGCCGACATCCCGGCCACGCCGCTGCCGGACGCCGGCAAACGCTCCCGGGTGGTGGGCCTGGTGGACGCGCCGGGCCAGCGTTTCGTGTTCAGCCTGTTCGACACCGGCGAGATCTGGACCGCCGACTTCAGCAACGGCCCCACGCCGCGCATCGAGCGTTTCACCGGCATCGGCCAGCAACCCTACGACGCGCTGATCACCCCGGACGGGCGTTACTACATGGCCGGGCTCTTCGGCGAAGACGGCATGGCGCAACTCGATCTCTGGCATCCGGAGCACGGGGTCAAGCGCGTGCTGGGGCATTACGGACGCGGCGAGGCGCGGTTGCCGGTGTACAAGATGCCGCACCTGGAAGGCTGGGCCGTGGCCGACCAACAGGCCTTCGTGCCCGCCGTCGGTCACCATCAGGTGTTGGTGATGAACGCCACGACCTGGCAACAGGTCGATGCCATCGCCGTCGCCGGGCAACCGGTGTTCGTCACCGCGCGACCGGATGGACGCCAACTCTGGGTCAACTTCGCCTACCCGGACAACGACCGGGTCCAGGTCATCGACACCCAGACCCACGCCATCGTCGCCGATCTGCGGCCCGGGCCGGCGGTGTTGCACATGGAATTCACCGCCCGCGGCGACCAGTTGTGGCTGTCCGTCCGGGATGGCGGTGAAGTGCAAGTCTGGGATCCCTATCGACTGGAACGGATCGGCACGCTGCCGTCGCTGAGCCCCAGCGGCATTTTCTTCAGCAGCCGTGCGCACAAGCCAGGGTATTGACCATGACACCCAGCCCTCTCGCCCGCCGCTTGATCGACCGCTTCCAACACGGCCTGCCGCTGTGTGCCGAACCCTTCAAGGCCATGGCCGAAACCCTGGGCTGTAGCGAGGCCGAGGTCATCGACTGCCTCCAGCACCTGCAACTGGCGGGGACATTGTCGCGCGTCGGACCGGTGTTCGAGCACAGCCGGGCTGGCGCCAGCACCCTCGCCGCCCTCGCCGTGCCGCCGGAGCGCCTGCACCAGGTGGCGGCGCGCGTCAGCCAGTACCCGGAAGTCAATCACAACTACGCACGGGAGCATCGCTACAACCTCTGGTTCGTGCTGACCGGCCCCGATCGCGCCCACCTGGACATCATCCTCCAGGAACTGGAGCAGGACACCGGCCTTACGCCGCTGGACCTGCCCATGCTCACCGCCTACCGCATCGACCTGGGCTTTGCCCTGGAGACCGCCCCATGAACATCACCCTCAGCGAGGCACAATCCCTGGCGCTGCGCCGCCTGCTGGAAACCGGCCTGCCCCTGACCCCGCGCCCCTTCCAGGCCTTGGCCGAACAGATCGAGGCCTGTGAAGCGCAGGTGCTCGATCAGATGCGGTTATGGCACGAACAAGGCTTGTTCCGCCGCGTCGGCCTGGTGGTCAACCATCGGGCCTTGGGGTTCTCCGCCAACGCCATGCTGGTGCTGGACGTGCCCGACGCCTTGGTCGATGAAGTCGGGCGACGCCTTGGCCAAGCCCCGGGCATCAACCTTTGCTACCAACGGCCACGACGTCTGCCGCAGTGGCAATACAACCTGTTCTGCATGATCCACGGGCGCCAGCGCGACCGCGTCGAGGCCCAGGTCCAGGCGTTGCTCCAGGAACATATGCTGGATGACCTGCCGCACCAACTGTTGTTCAGCTCGCACCTGTTCAAGCAATGCGGCGGACGTTTCGCCGCACCGGCCGGAGCCTCGATCGATGGATGACCTCGACCGTCGCCTGATCAATCGCCTGCAATTGGGCTTGCCGCTGGTGCGCCATCCCTGGGAGCACCTGGCCCGCGAACTGGACAGCAACAGCGCCGAGCTGCTCGACCGCCTGCATGAGCTGCTCAATGAAGGCGTGCTGACCCGTTTCGGCCCGATGTTCGACATCGATCACCTCGGCGGCGCGTTCACCCTCGCCGCCCTGTCGGTGCCTGAAGCGCGTTTCGACAGCATCGCCGAGCTGCTCGCCGATATGCCCGAAGTGGCCCACAACTACCGCCGCGAGCACGCCTGGAACATGTGGTTCGTGCTCGCCTGCCCCAGCGAACAGGCGATCACCGACACCCTGCTGCGCATCGAGCAGCTGACCGACCTGGTGCCGCTGAACCTACCCAAGGAGGAGACCTACCATGTCGGCTTGTATTTCCCGGTTTGATTCGCTGCGGCAACACCCACTGAGCCCGGAAGAAACCCCGCTGGCACTGCGCCTGGTCGAACTGACCCAGGCCGGCCTGCCCTTGCTGGAAGATCCCTGGAGCTGGCTCGCCGAGCAACTGGGCCTGAGCGTCGAGTCCACCCTCGACCTGCTCAAGCGCCTGCAGGCCGAAGGCGCGATCCGCCGCATCGCCGCCGTGCCCAACCACTATCGCCTCGGCTACCGCCACAACGGCATGACCGTCTGGGATGTCGCCGACGCCGACATGCCACGCCTCGGTGCGCTGTTGGGCGAACAGCCCTTCGTCAGCCATTGCTACCGCCGACCGCGCCGCCCCGGCTGGCGCTACAACCTGTTCGCCATGGTCCACGGGCGCAGCCGCGAGGAAATCGACAGCTACCGCGAGCACCTGCGCTATCTGCTGGGAGATGCCTGCGCCGCCGACGACATGCTGGTGAGCAGCCGGATCCTGAAGAAAACCGGCCTGCGCCTGACGCCGGCCGCGCGTTGAGCCTGCACGCCAACCCCTGCATGCCAACCGAAGGAGCGTTTTATGTTGAGGATCAGCCATTACCTGCGCGCCCTGGCCGGACAATGCCCCGCTCCACGCGTCGCGCCCCCCGCCAGTCGCCGCGCGCCGGTGGTGATCTGGAACCTGCTCAGGCGCTGCAACCTGACCTGCAAGCATTGCTACGCAACCTCCGCCGACAGCGTGTTTCGCGATGAGTTGAACACCGTCGAAGCCCTGCAAGTGATCGACGACCTGCACGACGCCGGAGTCCGGGTGCTGATCCTGTCCGGCGGCGAACCATTGTTGCGCGACGACCTGTTCCAGCTCAGCGCCTACGCCCGCGCAAGGGGTTTCTTCGTCGCCCTGTCCACCAACGGCACACTGATCGACGCCACCAACATCGACCAGATCGCGGCGGCGAGCTTCGACTACGTGGGCATCAGCATCGATGGCCTGGAAGCGACCCACGATGAGTTCCGGCAACTCAAGGGCAGTTTCGCCAGTTCCATGGCGGCGATCCGGCTCTGTCGCGCGCGCGGGATTCGGGTCGGATTGCGCACGACCCTGACCCAGCAGAACCATTTGCAGTTGCCCACCCTGCTGGAACTGATGAACGAATACGACGTGCAGAAGTTCTACCTGTCCCATCTCAACTACAGCGGTCGCGGCAAGCGCAGTCGCAAGCTCGACGCCCACCAGCAGATGAGCCGCGAGGCGATGGAGTTGATTTTCGAGCGCGCCTGGGCGGACGTCGAACAGGGGCGCGACAGTGACTTTGTCAGCGGCAACAACGACGCCGACGCGATCCTGCTGCTGCAATGGGCCGCCCGGCGCCTGCCCCAACACTCAACCGCGCTGGAGCAAATGCTGCGGGCCTGGGGCGGCAATGCCTCGGGCGCCGGCATCGCCAACATCGACAACACCGGCGAGGTCCATCCCGACACGTATTGGTGGCAGCACTCGGTGGGCAATGTCCGCCAGACACCGTTCAAGACCCTCTGGCTGGAGCGCCCCGAGCCACTTCTCCTAAAACTGCGCGAGCACCCGCGCGCCGTCGGCGGACGCTGCGGCCAATGCCGCTGGCTGGCGATCTGCAACGGCAACACCCGCACCCGCGCCTGGGCCGACGGCGACCTGTGGGGCCAAGACCCCGGTTGCCACCTGAGCGATGAAGAAATCGGCGTGCACGCGATTCCCAGCGTGGCGCTGAGCCCGATATAGCCCGATAGCCCGACGGCGAACCTGATGAAGAACCAAGGAAGTCCCATGCCTGCCCCCATCGTTTTGCCCGCTGCCCTGCAATCGTCCTTCCGGCCTGGGGAAGTCGCCCTGGTCGGCGCCGGTCCCGGTGATCCGGGCCTGTTGACCTTGCGAGCCTGGAGCCTGCTGATGCAAGCCGACGCGGTGGTCTACGACCGCTTGATCAGCCCGCAATTGCTCAGCCTGATCCCACTGGCTTGCGCCCGCCATTACGTCGGCAAGGCCGCCGGTTGTCACAGCCTGCCCCAACCGCAGATCAACCAACTGCTGGCCGATCTGGCGGACCAGGGCCAGCGAGTCGTCCGCCTCAAGGGCGGCGACCCGTTCATCTTTGGCCGTGGCGCTGAAGAGCTGGAGTACCTGTTGTTTCGCGGCATCGACTGCCAGGTGGTGCCCGGTATCACTGCCGCGGCCGGCTGCTCGGCCTATGCCGGGATTCCGCTGACCCATCGCGACCTGGTCAATTCCTGCCGGTTCATCACCGGTCATTTGCAGCGCGACGGTGAGCTGGACTTGCCGTGGCGCAGCCTGGCCGATGACAGCCAGACGCTGGTGTTCTACATGGGCTTGTCGAACCTGCGCACCATTGCCGAGCGATTGATAGCGGCCGGGCTCTCGGCAGACACCCCGGCGGCGCTGATCAGCAACGGCACGCGCCCTGACCAACAGGTGCTGCGCGGCACGCTTGGGGCGTTGCCGGACATGGCCCAGGCCTGCCTCGACGGGCTGCCCACATTGACCGTGATCGGCAAGGTCGTCGGCCTGTTTGCCCAGCAGCCGGTGCAGCATCCGGCGCGTATTCATCCGACGCCACAGGCCAAACCCTATGCCTCGAAGGTGGCGTCATGAAGGGCTGGTGGGTCACCCCGGTGCTGTGGATCAGCGCGGTCCACGGCGCCGATGTCAGTGGGCCGGACCTGGAATTGGCCGAACGCAATTATCAGCAGCACTGCCAGCAATGCCACGGCGTCAATCGCATCGGCGCAGCCGGGCCGGCGCTGTTGCCGCAAAGCCTGAGCCGGATCAAGCCCGCCGAAATCCGCCAGGTCATCGAAAACGGCCGCCCCGCCAGCCAGATGGTCGCCTTCGGCACGGTGCTGGACGCCGCGCAGATCGATGGCCTGGCCCACTATCTCCAGCGCCCGCCCGCCGTCGAGCCGACCTGGAACGAAGACGACACTCGCCGCAGTCATCGGCTGCTGGCGGATCTCGCCACCCTGCCGGACAAACCCCGGCACAATGCCGACCCGCTGAACCTGTTCGTGGTGGTGGAGGCCGGCGATCACCATGTCGATATCGTCGACGGCGATCGCTTCGAGGTGCTGGCGCGTTTCGCTTCGCATTTCGCCCTGCACGGTGGCCCGAAATTCTCCCCGGACGGCCGTTTCGTCTACTTCGCGTCACGGGACGGCTGGATCAGCCTGTACGACCTGCACAACCTCAAGCTCATCGCCGAAGTCCGCGCCGGGCTCAATACCCGTAACCTGGCGGTGAGCAAGGACGGGCGCTGGGTGCTGGTGGGCAACACCCTGCCGGGCAATCTGGTGGTACTGGATGCCCGTGACCTGTCGCTGGTCAAGACCGTTGCAACGGTCGGGCTGGACGGCCAGGCATCGCGGGTCAGCGCGGTCTACACCGCCCCGCCCCGGGACAGCTTCATCGTCGCATTGAAGGACGTGAAGGAGGTCTGGGAGCTGTCCACCGGTGCGAACCCGGACTTTGTGCCGAGGCGCATCGAGGCCGAGGATTACCTGGATGACTTTTCCTTCTCGCCCGACTATCGGCAGCTACTCGCCACCTCGCGCAAGGCCCAGGGCGGGCAAGTGATCGACCTCGACACCGGACGGATCGTCACGGATATCGCGCTGCCGGGCATGCCACACCTGGGCTCCGGCACCTACTGGAAACGCGATGGGCATTGGGTATTTGCCACGCCCAATATCAGCAAGGGGCTGATTTCGGTGATCGACTTCAACACCTGGAAAGTCATCAAGCAGATCCCCACCCTCGGGCCGGGCTTCTTCCTGCGCAGCCATGTCAATTCCCGCTATGCCTGGACCGATGTGTTTTTCGGCCCCGACAACGATGCCATCCACCTGATCGACAAACAGACCTTGGAAATCGCCCACACCCTGCGCCCGATGCCCGGGAAAACCGCCGCCCACGTCGAATTCACCCGCGACGGTCGCTACCTGCTGCTGAGCATCTGGGACACCGATGGTGCGTTGATTGTCTACGACAGCAACACCCTGAAGGAGATCAAATGCCTGCCGATGAACAAACCGTCAGGCAAATACAACGTGGGCAACAAGATCGAGTTTGCCGAGGGGACCTCGCACTGACCTGGCATCCGGGGGCTGCTGCGCAGCCCAGCGGGGCGGTGCGACGTTTCGCTGAATCCCCTCGCCACAAGGGCTGCGTTGATAACCCTTTCTTCCAGCCACCCAATCCCCGTGGCGAGGGAGCTTGCTCCCGCTGGGTTGCGCAGCGACCCCAAAAAGGCCAAGCCCAATTAACCTGACCCACCTCGGTGACTGTTCCAAGGTCTGCTGCGCAGCCCAGCGGGAGCAAGCTCCCTCGCCACGGGATCGGTGTCAGCCTGTGTACTGCAAAGCGATTGGAATACCTGTGGCGAGGGGATTCATCCCCGCTGGGTTGCGTAGCGACCCCAAAAAGGCCCAACGCAATCAACCTGACCCACCTCGCTAACTGTTCCAAGGGCTGCTGCGCAGCCCAGCGGGAGCAAGCTCCCTCGCCACGGGATCGGTGTCGGTCTTGTGTTCCAAGCCAATCGAAGCATTTGTGGCGGGAGGATTTGATCCCCCAAAGCGGTCAATGACTCATCGATGACATCGCCCCGGCCTGCCCCAGCAGCTTCTGGTCGATGTCCTCCAAACGCAGGACTTTGCCGCCGGTATCGTGGGCGAGTTTTTGTGCCGCCTCGGGGTCGGAGAAGGAGGCCAGGACCACGCCCATGGCGCCCTTGAGTCCGGAGCCGATCACGAAGTAGGCGGTGCGGGCGTCGATCAGGTGGGCGTCGTCCGGTGCGTCCCAATGGCTGCGGCCCATGTCGTGGACATACAGCTTCACGTCGGCGCGGTGGTTTTCCGGTTGCAGCCACCAGCCAAGCATTTCCGCCGGAGAGCAGAACTTCTTCGTCCCGCCGGCACCGACCGCCGCGCCCTTGGGCCCGGGGAAATCGGTGATGACCATGCCACACACATGGCATTCATCCCCAGGATGAAAAGCCAGTCCCGCCTGGGCAGCCGGCGGCGATTGAGCCTTGTCGCAAGCCACCAGCGCCAGGCACACCAGAACCCCGGCCAGGACACGGCTCACCTTGAAATAAACCCTGTTCATCACATCCTTCCTCATCAAGACCAGAAACTCATGGGCATCGGCGATTGAACAACCGATAGGCCAGCCACAACGGCACCCCCAACCACAACCCCAGGCACAGCCACAGCAGCGGCGCTGAAACCGGCAAATCGCTGCCCAGCGTCAACACGCCGGCCCCACTGGAAGCGGCGTCGAACCCCGACACATTGATCAGTCGATACACATCAGTCGGGTTCAACAGCAACAGCCAAGGCAACAGCTCCGGACTGAACCGGCCCTCGCTCAGCACCAGCAACGCCAGCAGCGCCAGGTCGAACACCAGCACGAAGAAAAACCACACGCCCAGCGCCAGCCCCGCCGCGGTGGATTTTTCCGCCGACAGGCAACTCAGCACATAGGCCAACCCGAGGAACACCCAACCGAGCAGCGTGCTGGACAGCATGAAGCGACCGAAGGCCCAGAGCAGCAGGCTCAGCTCCACGTCATTCACCAGCACGGCAATGGCCAGCATCGCGCAGCCAAAGCCAATCAGGGTCGCCAGGGCCAGGATCAGCCCATGGCCGACAAACTTGCCCAACAACAGCTGCCCGCGGCCCAGCGGATACGTCAGCAACAGCAACAACGTGCCGCTTTCGTCCTCGCCGACAATCGCGTCGTAGGCCAGCAGCAAGGCAATCAGCGGCATCAGGAACGTCGCCAGGCTGGCGAGGCTGGCCACCGTCGCCGGCACCGAGGTGAAGCCCAATTGGCCGGACGCCGCCGCACCGAGCCAGGCGATGCCGATCGCCAGCACCGCGAACAACAAGCTGATCGCCAACAGCCACCGGTTGCGCAGGCCGTCGCTGAGTTCCTTGCGGGCCATGTTCCAGATCGGGTTCATTGGCCGGCCTCCTCGGTCGCTGCGCGGGTCATGTAGTGGCGGTACAAATCTTCCAGCGAGGGAGGCTTGATCTCCACTTCCGTCGGGTCGTCCTGGGCCAGCAACTGGCGCAGCAACACCAACTTGCTGCCGTCCGGCGCGGACACTTGCACACCTTCAGCGCCCCAGCCCTGGGTGACGTGCCCTTCGCTGCGCCAGTGCTGGCGCAGCCAGTCGGCCCGGGACAGGCCCGACGCGCGGATCAGCGTCGGCAGCTCCGCGTCCTCGCGCAATTGCGCCAGGCTGCCCAGGGCCAACAGCCGCCCTCGGGTGAGGATCGCGGCGCGGTTGATGTGCGCCTCCACACCCGGCAAGACGTGGGAGCAGAGAATGATGCTGGTGCCCTGCCAGCGCAGGCGATCAAGCAATTGATAGAGATCCTGGGTGGCGATAGGGTCTAGGCCCACGGTCGGTTCATCCAACAGCAGCAGGCGCGGTTGGCCGAGCAAGGCCTGGGCCAGGCCGAGGCGCTGGCGCATGCCTTTGGAATAGGTGCGCACCCGCCGTTTCGCTGCGCCCGCCAGCCCCACCTCCTCAAGCAATCGCTCGACCTGCTCAGGCGCCGCGCCCTTGAGCCGGGCGAAATGCTGCAAGGTTTCCAACCCGCTCAACTGCGGATAGAACATGATGTTCTCCGGCAGGTAGCCGAGCATGCGCCGCACGTCCGGGTCGCTGGGCCCGCGGCCGAAGACCCGCACCTGCCCCGAGCTGGCCTGCAGCAAACCGAGAATCAGCTTCATGGTGGTGGTCTTGCCCGCGCCGTTGTGCCCGAACAGGCCGAGCACTTCGCCTTGGGCCAGGGTCAAGTCAAGCCCGTGCAGCACGGCGACGTCGCCATAACGCTGGCTGACGCCTTCGATTTCGACGACGTTCAAGACGCGTCCTCCTGGGCAACGTTGCGTGGAAAGGGTTGAATGGGCGCTTGCATCAGCGGATGGCTGTCCATCACGCCGGGGGATTTCATCACCGGGAAGGCCCGCTGCACCCAGCGCAGCAGTTCGACGCCCGGGCTGTTCATCAGCAAGCGCACCTGCGGATACAACCACAGCAGCCGATCAACGTTATCGTTGGGTTCATAGGCGACATCACCAACGCCGTCGCTGTTGCGGTCCCAGCCCAGGTAGTCGCTCCAGTAATTGCCGCGCCCGTCCGCCGACCATTCCTGCAACCGGGTGGCGACGTATTTGACCTGGCGCTGGTTATGGACGAAGGCATTGCCGGCGATGCGGTTGTCCTCCGAGCCGGCAGTGAGGTGGATGCCCACGGCGCTGCGCTCGAAATGATTGCCTTCGATGCGGTTGAACAACGAGTTGTAGATGAACAGCGCCTTGCCCTCGGCGCCGGTGATCATGGTGTCGCCGGTGGACCCGTCGCGCACATCCGTGACGAAGTTGTCGCGCAAGGTCGAATAGGTGATGTAGTTCATCAGGATCCCGTAGTTCTGGTCCTGTTCGGAACGGTTGCCGATCACCGTCAACTGACGGCTTTGCATCAGCGCATAGCCCGTGCGAGTGCGGCGGGTGGTGTTGCCCAGCAGTTGGTTGTCGTTGGCGAACATGTAATGCACGCCGTAGCGCAAATCCTCCAGGGTGTTGCCCTGCAGCAGATTGCCGTTGGACGTGTCGATGTAGATGCCGTCGCGGGTGTCGCGGATCTGGTTGCCGATGACCCGCGCGCCATGCACCGCGTACAGGTGAATGCCATTGCCACGATCCTGGGAGCGCAGGCCCGGATCGCCCTGGATGCGGTTGTCGATGAGGCTGACGTCCCGCGTGCCATCGACCCAGATGCCGAAGCCCTGGCCCTGCATGCGGTTCGCCCGCACCACCGCGCCTTGCCCTGCAGGCTGGATGAACACGGCGGCGTTCATGGCCGTCAGGTCATGGCCCCAGTCCAGGAAGGTGCAGCCTTGGACCTGGACGTTCGGTGCCCGGATGACCAGGCCGTTGCCCTCGCCCTGCCCCTGGAAAACCGCGTCCGGCGCGCACGTGAGCGTCATGGGTTGATCAATGCTGAACGCGCCACGGTACTCACCGGCCGGCAGGCGCCATTGCTGGTCGCCCTCGGCCTGCAATGGCAAGTCCATGATCGACTGCGGCGCGCTGGACGCGCCGCCCGACCACAGACAGAACATCAGCGCAATGACCGTTCGATGAGCGTTTGCATGCGACATGTTCCCGGTCATTGCACCTGCCTCCTCGATGAATGACTCAGGCTTTTTCAACCAGCATGCGCCCGACCATTTCCATGTGCAGCGCATGGCAGAACCAGCTGCAGTAGTACCAATGCAGGCCTGGCTTGTCGGCCATGAAGGTGATGGAAGAGGTTTGCTGGGGGCTGATCTCCATGCTCGCGCCGTGGTTGGTCATGACAAAACCGTGGGACACGTCCTCGATCTGGTCGATGTTGGTGATCGTCACCGTCACCTCGTTGCCCTGTTTGACGGTGAACTCCGTCAGGCCGTAGGCCGGCGCCATGGAGGTCATGTAGACCCGCACCTTGTTGCCGTCGCGGATGACCTTGTTGTCAGTCTCCAGGTTGATGCCGTCCTTCTTCGCCCGGGCCACGGTTTCGGCGAAGAACGGGTCGTTGCGGTTCCAGATCTTCTGGGTCTTGATCTGGTCGCGCCGCGCGAGGATGCAGTCGTGGGGCTCGGCGAAGGCCGGGCCGTCGTGGACCAGTTTCATTTCGTCGCCGGAGATGTCGATCAGTTGGTCGTTCTCAGGGTGCAGCGGGCCGGTGGGCAGGAAGCGGTCCTTGGAGAACTTGCACAGCACCACCAGCCACTTGCCGTCGGCATCACTGGTTTCGGTCAGGGACGCATGGTTGTGCCCGGGCTGGTACTGCACGTCGAGTTTCTGCTTGATGTAATTGACCTTCTCGCCCTTGTAGGCGCGGATGGCCTCGTCCATGTTCCATTTCACCACCTGGCTGTCGATGAACAGCGTGGTATAGGCATTGCCGCGTCCGTCGAAGGTCGTGTGCAGCGGCCCCAGGCCAAGTTCTGGCTCGGCGACAATGACTTCGCGCGGGTCTTTGTAGCGGTCGTTGAACAAGTCATCCAGGCGGTCGATGGCGATCATCGAGACGGTCGGCGAGAGCTTGCCGTTGGCGATGAAGTATTTGCCGTCAGGCGAAGTGTTGAGACCGTGGGGGTTCTTCGGCACGGGGATGTAGCGGGTGAACTCGCTGTCCTTGCCATCGACTTTACGGCCGTCCACCACCGGCACTTTGGAACCGTCCAGGTTGATGAACTTGCCGGCCTTGATCGCCGCCTCGATGCGCGGGATGTTGAACACCACGACCCAGTCGCGCTCGTTGCGCATCATGCCGCCCAGGTCGTAGGCCTTCTCCGAGTTATAGCAGGTGCTGGCGGCGTATTTGCCGGTGTAGTCGGCGTCCGAGTTATCCAGGTTGCCGTCGACGATGACCTGGAAGGCCATCTCCATTTTCTCGGCATCGATGGCGTTGAACATCGTGAAGCTGTTCTTGTCCTGCAGGTCGAAGGTGTGACCGTCGTTAGGGTGCGGAATGACGAACTCGGCGTTGGCGAACACGTACTTGGTGTACGGCACCTTTTGCAGGCGCAGGCCGTGGATCGCTTGCACGTTGGGCACGGTAAGGATCTTGTCGCACTTCATGATGTCGAGGCGAATGCGCGCGACCCGCGAGTTGGCCTTGTCGTTGATGAACAGGTATTTGCCGTCGTACTTGCCGTCAGTCATGGAGATGTGCGGGTGATGGCAATCGCCGTTCTGGTACTTGGCGCTGTCACCGAGGATGTGCTTGCTCTCGTTGGTCAGGCCCCAGCCGGTCGCCGAATCGACGTTGAACACCGGGATGCGCATCAGCTCGCGCATCGATGGCACGCCGAGCACCCTCACCTCGCCTTGGTGGCCGCCGCTCCAGAAACCGTAGTACTCGTCGAGCTCGCCGGGGCCGACGTGGATCTTCGACTTGGCCTCCTTGGCCGCTGCCGCCCAGGATTCGCGGGTGAACGTTCCGGCCCCCAGTGCGGTGGCGCCCGCCAACACTGCGCCAGTGACCGCGCCAGTGCCGAGGAATGTCCGCCGGCTGACGCCCCTGGGCTCTTCCACTGCGTCAGGCGTCGGGATTTTTTTATCGCTCATGCTGTGTGTGCTCCGTGAAGAATGAAAGGGTCGAGGCCAGGTCTTGCGCGCCTTTCAAGGCGTCGGCTCCACCTGCACCACCGGGATTCGTTGCGGGTCGGCCGGGTTTGCCTTGCCACGTTTCTTGCGCTTGTTGATCAAGGGCGGGCATTTGTTTTCGTTGTGCCAGGTCATCTGGCAGTCGAGGCAGTAGTGGCATTCGTTGGCGTTGATCCGGCCGTCGGGGTGGATCGCCTGGATCTCGCATTCCTTGGCGCACAGTTGGCACGGGTTACCGCACTCCTTGCGGCGCTTGAGCCAGTCGAACAGGCGCAGCCGGGTTGGCATCGCCAGCGCGGCGCCGAGTGGGCAGACGTAGCGGCAATAGACTTTGCGGGTGAACAGGTTGATCAGCAGCAGCCCCGCCGCGTAGGCGACGAACCACCACTGGCGATCGAACTTGAGGGTAATGGCGGTCTTGAACGGCTCCACTTCGGCCAGTCGCTCGGCGGTGGCCATCGACTCCAGCGAGACGCCGAACAGCACCAGCAAAATGATGTACTTGATTGCCCACAGGCGCTCATGAACGGCGAACGGCAGTTCGTATTGCGGCACCTTGAGCTTGCGCGCCAGCTCGTTGATCAATTCCTGCAACGCGCCGAACGGGCACAGCCAGCCACAGAACACCCCGCGCCCCCAGAGCAGGATGCTGGCGGCGGTGAACACCCAGAGGATGAAGATCAGCGGATCGGTGAGGAACAGTTCCCAGCGGAAACCTTCGAACAGCGCGTGGACGAAGGTCAGTACGTTGACCACCGACAACTGCGCCAGCGCGACGCCGCCGAGGAACACCACGGTGAACACCAGGTAACCGCGACGCACCCAATGCAGCAGTTTGGGCCGCCGGGCCAGGGAGTCCTGGAAAAACAGGATCGCCGTCAGCACCAGCAACGCGGCGCCGAGCACGCTGATCTCGACGCTTTTCTGGTACCAGAGGGTCAGCCACATCGGTCGGCTGGCCTCTTCGGCCGCCGCCAGTTGCTCGGCCGTCGGCAATGGCCGCTCCAGATAAGGCTCGGGCAGTTGGTAGCCGAGTTCAAAACTGCTGAAGGTACCGCTGACCGGCCCGGTCTGGCGCCGCACCAGCAGTTCCAGGCTCCACGGCGCGCCGGGGTCGAAACGGTGGGCGGCGCGAATGATGAAGATCGCCATCTCGTCGAAGTCCGGCATGTCGGCGGCAGCGACGTCATCCAGGCGTTGGAAATCCAGGTCGCGGAAACTGATGGTGTCGCCGGACTGGCGCAATTGCACCCGGTCGAAAATCCCCCCGCGCACGTAGCCCGAGCCCTTGAACGAATAGCGGCCGCTGCCCATCACCGCGATCGCCTGCTCGCCTGGCTTGAGCTCGGCCATCAGCGTGCGGTACTGCGTCTCGCCCAGCAGATTGCGGCCGATGGTGGGTGGGTTGAGGTGGGTGACGTAGAGGTCGATGAAGGTGTCGTTCACCTGCTCGCCACTGGCGGTTTCGACGTGTTCGGCTTCGGTGCCTTTGAACGAGGCGTCGACCTGGCCACGGGTCAGGTGCAGGCGCCGCACCGCGCCGTTGCCCACCAGGGTGGTCCAATCGGCGGGCTGGTAGAAATCGTCCCGCACGCGGGCCGGCGCCACGGCCAATCCGGCATCGCCCTTGACCAGGCCCAGGGACACGGCGACGTCGTGGGCGGCGCGCATGATGACTTCGTTGACCACCATGGCCGTCACCGTGGCGCCGGCGATCGCATCGACCGTCACCGCATTCGGGTCGCTGGAATGCCCCACCACCACGCGCTGGTTGACCTTGATGCCGCTGTAGCGTGCGCTGAAGGCGTGGAGTTTTTCTTCGGCGATGCCGATCAGCAGGATCGGCTCGTGGTGTTCCAGCACGTAGGCGTCGAGGATCACACCGGCGGGATCGAGGATCACCTGGACGTTGATCGGCTTGCCTGAATAGGCCGGGATGTTTACCACATCCAGGCTTTGGAACACGTAGCCTACGACCTTGCCGGCGGCGGAGAGCTTGCGAACCTTGAAAGGGCCTTCGGGTTCGGAAGTCGAATCGACCTGGCTCAGGACGTGATGGATGCGTTGTTGCTCGATTTCACCGTAGTCCTTGGCCTGGGCAATGCCGGCAAGTATCAGCAGTAGAAGGAACAGCCCGGAAAGCCAGGAACGGGATGGGTGCAGCATCGCTAAGGGACGGGTCATGAGCGCCAGGGCTTGGAGACAGGATCTTGGCGACCATTCTGCGGCTCGCCCCTGCCCTCGGCCCTTGATTGAAATCAACTCGGCGTTGATAACCCGTTTTTCCAGCCACCCCAATCCCCGTGGCGAGGGAGCTTGCTCCCGCAGGACACTGTAGGAGCTGGCGAAGCCTGCGATCTTTTGATCTTTTGATCTTTTGATCTTTCGCTTGAGATTCAAGTGTCCTCGGAAAGATCGCAGCCTCGCTTCGCTCGGCAGCTCCTACAGGGCCCCAGCGGGAGCAAGCTCCCTCGCCACGAAAGCGGTTCGGCGCAGACGGCGGGAATTCTTTTCGCACGCAAGCGGTCGAACCCGGTCGCATAATGGTCAGCGTTGTGATGCAGTCCGCTCCCCACCGCTGTAATGCACCGACCCCATAAGGAATCCTTGATGCACTCACGCTCCGCCCCCGCTCCTACCGCTGGCACCGGTTTCGTCCGGGTGCGTGGCGCCCGCGAACACAATCTCAAGAACGTCGATGTCGACATCCCTCGCGATGCCCTGGTGGTGTTCACCGGCGTGTCGGGCTCCGGCAAATCCTCGCTGGCTTTCTCCACCCTCTACGCCGAAGCCCAGCGTCGCTACTTCGAGTCGGTCGCGCCTTACGCGCGGCGGCTGATTGACCAGGTGGGCGTGCCCGACGTGGACAGCATCGAAGGCCTGCCACCCGCGGTCGCCTTGCAGCAGCAACGCGGCACGCCGAGCGCGCGGTCCTCGGTGGGCAGCGTCACCACGTTGTCGAGCCTGATCCGCATGCTCTACTCCCGCGCCGGCAGTTACCCGGCGGACCAGCCGATGCTCTATGCCGAGGACTTCTCGCCCAACACGCCCCAGGGCGCCTGCCCGGCGTGCCATGGTTTGGGCCGAGTCCACGAAGTGACCGAAGCCACCATGGTGCCCGACCCTTCGCTGACCATCCGCGAACGCGCCGTGGCCGCCTGGCCCATGGCGTGGCAAGGCCAGAACCTGCGGGACATCCTGGTGACCCTTGGCTATGACGTCGACATTCCCTGGCGCGACCTGCCGAAGAAACAACGCGACTGGATCCTCTTCACCGAAGAGACTCCCACTGTCCCGGTGTACGCCGGGCTCACCCCGGCCCAGACCCGCGAAGCCCTCAAGCGCAAGCTCGAACCCAGCTACCAAGGCACCTTCAGCGGCGCCCGGCGCTACCTGCTGCACACTTTCATGCATTCGCAAAGCGCGCAGATGCGCAAGCGCGTGGCCCAATACATGCGCGCCAGCCCCTGCCCCGCCTGCGACGGCAAGCGCCTCAGGCGCGAGGCGCTGACCGTTACCTTCGCCGGGCTGGACATCGCCGAGTTGTCCAACCTGTCGTTGCTGGAATTGGCCGAAGTGCTCAAGGCCGTCGCTGCGCCCGACTATCTGGAGCAACCCGAAGAGCCGGGCGATGTGCTCACCCACCGCCAGACCCGCGAAGCCCGCGAGCAACGCGCAGCCAGGGGCGACAACCCGCACGCCGGCGGGCCTGACGCGCGCCACACGCCCAACCTGTCCCTGGAAAAACGCCTGGCCGCCCAGCGCATTGCCGCCGAACTGCTCGAACGCATCGTCACGCTGATCGACCTCGGCCTCGGCTACCTGGCCCTGGAGCGCAGCACGCCGACACTGTCCTCCGGCGAACTGCAACGCCTGCGCCTGGCGACCCAGCTCAATTCCCAGCTGTTCGGCGTGATCTACGTGCTGGACGAACCCTCCGCCGGTTTGCACCCGGCCGACAGCGAAGCCCTCTTCGGCGCCCTGCAACGCCTGAAGGCGGCGGGCAATTCGGTGTTCGTGGTCGAGCACGACCTGGACACCATGCGCCGCGCCGACTGGCTCATCGATGTCGGCCCCGACGCGGGCGAGCAAGGTGGCAAGATTCTCTACAGCGGTCCGCCCGAAGGCCTGGGGCAAGTGGCCGAGTCCAAGACCCGCGCCTACCTGTTTGCCGAAGAACACGTCACCGCGCGAACCCCACGCAAAACCAAGGATTGGCTGTGCCTGGAAGGCATCAGCCGCAACAACCTCGATAACCTCAGCGCGGCGTTTCCCCTGGGCTGCTTCACGGCGGTGACCGGCATTTCCGGCTCGGGCAAATCGAGCCTGGTCAGCCAGGCCTTGCTGGATCTGGTTGGCGCGCACCTGGGCCAGCCCAGCGCCACCGTCGAGGCCGAAGAACAAAGCCTGGAAGACGAACCGGTGCAGGCCAGCGGTGGCCAGGTCACCGCCGGGCTCGAACGGATAAAACGCCTGGTCCAGGTCGACCAGAAACCCATCGGCCGCACGCCGCGCTCCAACCTCGCCACCTACACCGGACTGTTCGACCACGTGCGCAAGCTCTTCGCCGCAACCGAACAGGCCCAGGCCTTGGGATACGACGCCGGGCGATTTTCCTTCAACGTCGCCAAGGGCCGTTGCGAAACCTGCGAAGGCGAAGGCTTCGTCAGTGTGGAGTTGCTGTTCATGCCCAGCGTCTATGCCCCCTGCCCGACCTGCCACGGCGCCCGCTACAACCCGCAGACCCTGGAAGTGCATTGGGAAGGCCTGGACATCGCCCAGGTGCTGCAACTGACAGTGAACCAGGCCCTGGAAGTCTTCGCCGAACAAGCGGCAGCCCGGCGTTCGCTACAGGTGCTGCAGGACATCGGCCTGGGCTACCTGCGCCTCGGCCAACCGGCCACCGAACTGTCCGGCGGCGAGGCCCAGCGGATCAAGCTGGCGACGGAACTGCAACGCAAGGCCCGGGGCGCGACGCTGTACGTGCTGGACGAGCCCACCAACGGCCTGCATCCCCAGGACGTCGATCGTTTGCTGGTGCAACTGAATCGCCTGGTGGACGAAGGCCACACCGTGGTGGTGGTGGAACATGACATGCGGGTGGTGGCGCAGAGCGACTGGGTCATCGACATCGGCCCGGGGGCTGGGACGCAGGGTGGGAAGGTCGTGGTGAGCGGTGTGCCGCAGGTGGTGGCGGCTTGCGAGGAGAGCCGTACGGCACCGTTTCTGAAAAACGCCCTGCGCTGAACCGTTCGAACGGAAAACAGAACCCCTGTGGCGAGGGGATTTAGCGAAACGTCGCACCGCCCCGCTGGGTTGCGAAGCAGCCCTAAAACCTGACACCTCGGTATGTCTGTTAGGTAGTGCTCGCTGCTTTGGGACTGCTTCGCAGCCCAGCGGGGATAAATCCCCTCGCCACAAGAGCAGTCCCACCACACTTGCAGCCAAGGCATCAAACCGTACGCGAATACTGCACCGTCTGTCCCCCCGCCAGGTACGCGTCGAAGGCCATCGCCACGTTACGCATCATCAGTTGCCCTTGGGGCAGCAACACCAGCGAGTCGGCACGAATGTCCAGCAGCCCATCACCCACCAGTTCCTGAAGCTTATCCAGCGCCTCGCCGAAGTAATCGGCAAAACGAATGCCGTGACCGGCCTCGATCCGGCCAAAATCGATCTGGCCGTGGCACATCAGTTCGCTGATCACCTCGCGGCGCAAGCGGTCGTCATCGCTCAGGCGGTAACCGCGCTGGACCGGAAGCATGCCTTCGTCCAGGCGCGCGTAATATTGCGAAAGCTCCTTGACGTTCTGGTTGTAGCTGTCACCGACCTTGCCGATCGAGGACACGCCCAGGCCGATCAAATCGCAATCGGCGTGGGTGGAATAGCCCTGGAAATTACGTTGCAACGTACCCTCCGCACGGGCGCGCACCAGTTCGTCGTCCGGCAGCGCGAAGTGGTCCATGCCGATGTACACGTAGCCGGCCTCGGTCAGGCGATTGATGGTCAGTTCCAGCAACTCCAGCTTGCGCTCCGGTGGCGGCATGTCCTCGGGGCGGATCATCCGTTGCGCCCTCACCCGCTGCGGCAGGTGCGCGTAGCTGTACGCCGCGATCCGGTCGGGACGCAGGGCGATGATCTTGTCCAGGGTGACGTCGAAACTGGCGATGGTCTGCAACGGCAGGCCATAGATCAGATCGACGCTGACCGACTTGAACCGTGCCCGCCGCGCGGCCGCCACCAGTTCGGCGACTTGCGCTTCGCTTTGTATCCGATTCACGGCCGCCTGCACCTTCGCATCGAAATCCTGGATGCCGAAGCTCAGGCGATTGAACCCCAGCCGGCGCAGACCCTGGATTTGCTCGGCATCGATCGTGCGCGGGTCCACCTCGATGGAAAACTCGTGGGCGTCGCTGTCATCCATGTCGAACGACTGGTGCAGGCAGTCCATCAGGTCAGCCAGTTGATCGTGGGTCAGGTAGGTCGGCGTGCCGCCGCCCAGGTGCAGTTGGGTCAACTTGCGGGAGCGGTCGAACAAGCTGGCCTGCAAGGCAATTTCGCGCTTGAGGTAGGTCAGGTATTCGGCGGCGCGGTGGGTCTTGCGGGTGATGATCTTGTTGCAGGCGCAGTAATAACAAAGGCTCTGGCAGAACGGGATGTGGATGTACACCGACAGCGGCTTGGGCACCGGGGCCTGGTTGCTGCGCTGGGCGGCCTGGCGATATTCGTCCATGGCGAACGCCGGGTGAAACTGCGGCGCGGTGGGATACGACGTGTAGCGCGGCCCTGGGCGATCGTATTTTTCGACCAGGGCGCGATTGAAAGCGGAGGCAGCGTTCATGAAGGGTTCAACTTCTCAAAAGAGTTTTGGCCTGCGTTATCCGGTGCGGGGTCGAACAGGTTGCAGATCGCGTCCACGCTCAGGCGCCCGGCGGGCAGGATGCCGATGAAACGGCTCGACAGCTCGATCAATCCCTGAGCGTGCAACTGCTCCAACTGTGGCCAGATGACCGCGAAATGTTCGCGAAACACCAGGCCGAAACGCGACTCGACGGCGGGAATATCCAGCTCCAGGTCGCAGGACAACTGTTCGGTGACGGTCGCTCGGATCTGGTCCTGCGCTTCGCAGCGCCAGCCACGACACACCGGCAGTTGCCCGGCGTCGAGCTGCTGGCAGTACCGCAGCAGGTCATCGGTGTTCTGCACATAAAGCTGTTCGATCTGGGTGATGGCCGCCAAGCCGAGGCCGACGTGGTCACAGCAACCATGCCGGGTAAATCCCTGGCAGTTGCGATGCAGTCGGCCGTGCTCCTGGGCCACGGCCAGGTCGTCGTCAGCCCGGACAAACTGACCCAGGCCGATGTAGTGATAACCCGCCGCGACCAGCTGTTCGCAGCAAGCGCGACGCATGGCGTCTTTGTCGGCCTCGCTGCAAAAGGCCCCGGCGCCTCCGGCGTTCTTCGAACGATAGCGATAAGGCGCGCGGGCGTAGTCGAAAACGTGCAGGCGATCCGGCTCCAACTCGATCAAGGTCGCCAGTTTCTGGGCGAAACTCCGTGGCGTCTGCCAAGCGTGGCCGTAGCCGAGGTCAATGTTGATGGAGCGAAAACCAAAGGTCCGCGCCGCATCGATCAGCGAATGGATCGGCGCCGGGTTCTGGTAGCAATCGACCGACAGCTCGCTGTCGACACCGATGTCGGGCACGCCGATGCTGACATGGGTGAAGCCTTGGTCGCGGATCAGGCCCATGGTCGACCAGTCGGTATGGTGCAGGTCGACCTCGATGCTGTGGTCGCCGCTTTCGCAGAAATCGAAGCGTTTGCGCAGGTCGCTCATCAACCGTTGCAGATGGGTAATCACCGGGGTTCCGCCGGTCAGGCAAAACTGCTCGACCCGTCGCCCGCTGCCGAGGTGGCAGGCGACCAGGCCCAGTTCGTAGGTCAGGCGTTGCAGGTAGCCGTCGATTTCGCCGCACTGGCACACGCTGGCCAGGGGTGAGCAGGAGGCCAGCCGCAAGCGCGATGGCAGGTGCACCGTCAGCGACAGCGGACGGCGTTTCTGCCGGCTGGCGCGCAAGCCCCTGAGCAAGTCGAGCGAGCCGATGCCGCCGTGGAACTTGCGTGTACCGACCGGACAATCGAAGTCCGCCACCGCAGGGGGTCGCCCGGAGGGACGGTCACCGGGGGAATGGAACAGGTCGAACATGACAATCTCCGAGTGGCTCGCACGGCAACAGTGTCGGGCTTATCCCGTGTGGGCGCCTTGACCTGTATCAAGCGTCCCGCAGCGACTACCAGCTCAGGTAGAACATGCCCTTGGCCAGCAGCACGATCGCGACCATGTGCAGGAACACGCTGGTATGAATGAACTGGACGTAGCGCGCATTCATGCGACCGCTTCGAAACAACCACATGGCCCAGAGAAAATGCCCCAATACGCTGGCGGCGAGCAGGATCTTGAGCCCCAGCAACACACCGAACGACGATTGCAGCGGCGCCGCCAGCACCGGCCGATAACGCAGCCAGACCATGGCGATGCCCGCGCCAAACAACACCAGCAACACCCACGGCATCAACTGCCGGGCACGCCGGCTGATGCCCTGCTCCAGCAGCACCATCACTTTATTGGGCAACTGCTTGCGGATGTTTTCCAGGAACAACACCTCGAAAAACACCGTGCCGATGAAGATCAGCGCGGCGAACAGGTGCAGTGTGAGAAACAGCGGATAAGTCATGGCAGCCCTTTTTCGGCGGGGCGAATGGTTGATTCGAGGGTATCGCGCAGGCGTTGTGGTGGGGTTGATGCCAATCAAGGAAAGGCCACGCCACCGGAGTACCTCGTGTGGGAGCGGGCTTGCTCGCGAAAGCGGCAGTTCAAGCGACATCGATGTGGCTGACATACCGTCTTCGCGAGCAAGCCCGCTCCCACAGGGTTCGATGTTTAGTCCGAAAAAGCGTCAAGGAAATGTTACACATCTGAAATTCCGCTTAACCGTTTATCAGTTTTTTGACACTTCCCCGATGCGCGGTCACAACTTTTTCACTCCGTTGGGTCATAACACCGTGGTCGCCGATGGAATATTGGCATCCAACGAGGTTTTTAGCCTGATACGGAGATAAGTC
>Ga0307412_10000527_pt1 | contig 22775 bp, 21 predicted proteins | sample DK1Cmetagenome_3_FD_203823 | JGI IMG/M metagenome (GOLD analysis project Ga0307412, IMG submission 203823) | Maize rhizosphere microbial communities from greenhouse at UC Davis, California, United States - DK15-C-1 | ecosystem: Host-associated > Plants > Roots > Rhizosphere > Soil | place: USA...
ATTTTTCAGGTGGATTTTGAGAGGTCACCATAATAGGAGCGGGGATAAATTCAGGATATTTAATAATATAGCTCATGATCAAAATGAGGATGAGAATGATTAAAATAATGGTATTTCCCCAACGGATCATCCAGTGAGGAGGCTGCGAGAGGATATCCTGAACGCTTTCCGAGCGAAGCTCAATAGTATCTAAAATGTCTTTTTCTTTCATTATTAATATCGTTATTCTTTCATAAACCAGTCAGGTTTTTAGCCTGACTGGTTTGATATTTCACAATAATCATCAAAAATTATTGAGTTTGGCTCTGGAATCTTTTACAACGGCAATGTGTAATCACACTTTGGATTATTGCCGACCTCAACTCCCGGAATTGCCCCATCCGGGCAGTAGCGGTTGCAGGCATTCCATTGTTTTACATGGTTGATGTAGCAAAAACAGTTGCATGGAAATACAGGAACAGGCCCTGAACCATAGACTTCTTTTAAATTTTGTCTTTCAATTTTTCTTAAATTTTTCATAACTATTAGATTTTGAGTTGGTTATTTAAATTTAATAAAAAATTATATTAATTTCCTAATTCCAATTGATTTTTTACCAATCGGTAATATTCACCTTTCAAAGCCACCAAATCAGTATGGCTTCCTTCTTCCACTACTTTTCCTTTATCCAAGACAATGATCTTGTCTGCATGTTTTACCGTTGAAAGACGGTGTGCGATCACAATGGCAGTTTTACCTTTGAAAAATTGTTCAAGATTTTCCATGATTACTTTTTCGTTATTGGCATCAAGGGCAGAGGTGGCCTCATCAAAGAAAATATATTCCGGGGATTTATACACCGCTCTTGCGATAAATAATCTTTGTTTTTGTCCGCCGCTCACCCCCAGTCCTTCGTTTCCGATTTTGGTATTGTAGCTTAATGGAAGCTCTTCAATAAAATCCTTGATATTGGCAATTTCTACGGCTCTCCTTAGCTTTTGTTTGTCGACATAATCTTCTCCCACAGCAACATTATTGGCAATCGTATCATTAAAAATATAGCCTTCTTGCATTACCACTCCGCAATGATCCCGCCAGAATCTTGGCGAAATATTTTTAAGTTTGGTATTCCCCAGCTTTATTTCCCCTTGTGTGGGCTCGTAAAATTTCATTAATAATTTTAAAAGGGTAGTTTTTCCGCTTCCGCTGGCTCCAACGATGGCTGTGGTTTTTTGAAACGGAATTGTAAGATTTAAATTTTCAAAAACAAATTGATCAGAACCGATATACCTGAAAGAGAGGTTTTCTATTTCAATATCTTTTTGTGGAATGTCGTGGGCGTATTGCTCGTCTTTACTTTCTTCATCGTCTTTATCATGGATCTCACCGAGTCTTTCCAAAGAGATTTTGGCATCCTGGGTCTGTTTAATAAAATCAATTAATTGGAGCAGCGGGCTGTTGAGTTGCCCGATAATATATTGCACGGAAAGCATCATCCCCAGCGTTAAATTTCCACTTAAAACAAGCTTTGCAGAGAGAAAACTTACCAGGATATCCTTCATTTGATTGATGAAATTTCCTCCGACAGATTGCCATTGCTCTAGTGAAAGGGATTTTATTCTTATTTTAAATAATTTTACCTGTAAAAATTCCCAATCCCAGCGTTTTTGCTTTTCAGCGTTGTGCATTTTTATTTCCTGCATCCCGTTGATCAGTTCAATTACTTTGCTCTGTTCCTGGGAAACCTGTGAGAATCTTTTATAATCAAGCTCTTTTCTTTTGCCAAGGAAAAAACTGATCCACCCGATGTAAGCAATAGCCCCGACAAGATAAACGATAAACAGTCTGTAATCATAAAATAAAAGGACAATGCTGAAAATAATCAGATTGACTAATGAAAACAGGGTGTTCAGGGAAGAGCTCGTGAGAAGCTGCTCGATTCTGTGATGGTCGTTGATCCTTTGCATGATATCCCCGGTCATCCTTGTATCAAAAAAGCTGATGGGGAGCTTCATTAATTTAATAAAGAAATCTGAAATAATGGAAATATTGATTCTTGCAGAAAGGTGAAGTAAAATCCAGCTCCGGATGACTTCAATTCCCATTCTTCCAAGGAAAAGCATGATTTGGGCCAAAAGAACAAGATAAATAAAATTAAGGTCCTGATTCTGAATCCCGACATCAACGATGCTTTGGGTAAGAAAGGGAAAAATAAGTGACAGTAAACTTCCCGCCAAAAGTCCCACGGCAAGCTGGATAACCAGCGATTTGTATTTTAATAAATATTTTGAAAGAAAGGAAAAACTGGCTTTACTTTCTTTATCATCAAAATCTGTTTGAAAGAATGCAGGCGTTGTTTCCAGGATTAAAACAATACCTTCCTCGGTTTTTTCGTTGGCATTTTCCCCGATCCAAAGTTTGATAAATTCTTCCCTTGTATAGGTAATGAGGCCATAACTTGGATCTGAGATATAGACTTTATTGTTTTTGTCAATTTTATAAACAACCACAAAGTGATTTTTGTTCCAGTGAACAATGCAGGGAAGGGGAACTTCCTGGGCAAGGGTCTCAAAATTGATCTGAACTCCCAGCGAACGATATCCCAAATCCTCGGCAGCATCACTTAAACCCAAAAGGCTGCTTCCTTCCCGCGTGGTTTCGGAAAGGTTACGAATCTGCTGCAGGGAGATGCTTTTTCCGTAATGTTTGCTTACAATACGAAGGCAGGTGGGGCCACAGTCTTTGGAGTCGGGCTGGCGGTAGAAGGGGAAAGATTTCAAGTTTATCAATTTGTATTTAAAATAAATTGTCGCCATTGTGACGACAGTTCTTTTTCTAATTTTACTCTAAAAATAAGTAATTTTATTTAATCTATTTTTATATTATTTCTTCATCTTCTGTAAGCTCATCAATAAAGTAATAAATATCTTCACGGTCATATTTTTCCGGAAACTGGTACCCGTTGATTAATATAATTGGAGTGAAATTCAATCCGGCATCTCGATTTTCTGTGGACATTTTAATTAAAGGTTCCAAATTTTCGTGTGTTGATACAACACCGGTTTTCTGTCTTATTTTATCTTCGTCTTTGGTTTCAAACCAATATTCAACCATGTTAAGAAATTCTTTTTCCGGTTTGTTGTTGTAAATATACATGAAATCTGAGATGAGACCGGTGAATTTTTCATTTTGCTTTTCCTGAGAGTAATTGAACCTCATTTGTACAGAAATATCATTGGGATATTTCTCCAATAAATTTTCCATAATCTTGTGAGCGTCTTTACAAAATCCACAATAAGGATTTGAAATGATTGATATTTTTAACCTGGCATTTTTATTCCCGACAAATAAAGTTTCATTATCTGTAAATGTAATTTTCTCTTTTTCTACAAGTTCTCTTTTAAATAGTTCGTAGTTTCTTTTAAATCTTAGGTTCTTAGCATTTGATTTTTGCAGATTTTCTTTTTCATTAAGTGTATTGTTTAAATATAGAATTAATGAAAATGAAGCGATCCAAAGGATAAGGCTTAATAAAGAAGTGTTTATATCGAAATAATTGGTATCAAATAACGATACGCTAATTATTAATTGAATCACTAAAACTGAAATAATCAAAAGACAGATTCTGCAGAAAGCTTTTTCTACAAATGCTTGAATATAAAGTGAATACCCGATAGCAATTACCGATGCAAAGGTAAATCCCTTAATAATAAATGATGTAGATGGTAAAAATAAACCAAGAACGGTAATACCAATGAAATAAATTAATGAAAAATCAGAAAATTTCAATCCTAAGATGCTTGTTTTGTCCTGATCAATGATTTTGTTACAGGAGTTGACTGTTTGACTGGCTGCTGTATCACCACCACAAATACTTCCGATAACCACAGAAGTATTACCGAATTTCTGATTGAAAATCTCCAATGAAATATACACCCCTATCAATGATAGAATATTGAAAGCCGCTTCATACCACATTTGATTCCAAAGGGAATATACTGCTATAATAGAAAATATGGCATAAATAAAAGGTTTGTAGCTGGTTACTGATTTGTTTTCGACGTTTTCCTTTTCAAAAAGTAAAACAAAATTCGTTGCTTTTTTATGAAGCTCTTCTTTGTTTAAAGTTTTCGCTTTATCTGAATATATGGAGTAATTGTTTCCTGTTTTTTTTACTAAAGAGAAAGTATTGTCTACAATAGCAATAAATTCTTCCGGCAATTCATCCCAATACTCTTTATCCAATTCGTAGGCATCATTTCTCACGCCCATAAAGTTTAATGTATCGCTAAAAGCTAGCGCCGACGGATAATTGGGATGTGAACTGAACTGAAAGAGAAACTCCTGTTTGTCGAGTTTAAGGTAATTGATGAGTTTGTCCAATAGCATATTAATATTTTTAACTAAAATACGCAGATGTTTGAAAAAAACAAATGGTTTTTCATTTTTTGGGGATTTATTTTTTAGTTTGAATTGAATTAAGGTGATATGATTCTTAATACAAATAAAAGTATTATTAACATTATATCAGTCATCACTTATATTTAAATGAGTTTCGTGCCCTGTCTTTTCCACATAGATTTATAAACAGAATCTTTATTAAGAAGTTCTGTATGATTGCCTTGCTCTATAATTTGTCCTTCCTTCATTACCAGAATAGTATCTGCATTCGCAATAGTACTCAAACGATGTGCAATGACAATCATGGTTTTCCCTTGATTTCTGAACTCCTGTAAGGTATTCTGAATAACCAATTCAGACTCCGTATCCAAAGAAGAGGTGGCTTCGTCCAGAATTAAAATTTCAGGATTTTTATATAAAGCTCTTGCAATCGCAATTCTTTGTTTCTGTCCACCGGATAATAAAGCTCCGTTTTCACCTAAATACGTTTGAAAACCGTTTGGTAATTTTTCAACAAAATTCAATATCCCCAAATTTTTAGTAATGTTTAAAATCTTTTGTATATCTGGAAAACCTTCTCCTAAAGCGATGTTTTCAATAACATTTCCTGAGAATAGGTCTATCTGCTGAGGAACAACAGAAACTAAATTTCTTAAAGAATAATTAGAAATATAATTAATATCATAATCTCCAATCATAATTTTGCCTGTCTTTAACGGATACAAATTTTGAATTAAAGAGGCTAATGTGGTTTTTCCACTGCCACTTTCTCCAACAATAGCCGTTGTTTCTCCTTTTTTTATAAGACAATTAAAATTTGTAAAAACCTCGGTTCTACTGCCATAGCTAAAGCTTACCTCCTTAAACTCAATATCTCCAATATTTTCTTTTGTAAGATCTAGCTTTTCGGTATTTTCCTCACGTTCGAGATCCATGATTTCAAAAAGGCGATCAGCGGCTATCAAAGCATTCTGAATAGTTTTATTCATTCCGATTAATTGTGAAACTGGGCTTGTAAAATATCCGATCAAAGCATAAAAAGACAGCAATTCTCCGGGAGTGATAACTCTGTCAATCACATATCCTGAACCTGCCCAGAGTAATACAATCGTAAATATTCTTGATAAAAATTCTGATGAATTACCTGAAAACAGGGCATTCATTACCGAAGTGTAAATCGTTTTTAATAATTTTGAAAAAGCATTATCTGTTTTATTATTTGCAAAAGATTCTACACCAAATTGCTTGATGGTTTTTACAGAAGTGATGGACTCAACCAAATGGGATTCCAGCTCTGCACTTTCTTCCATTAATTGTCTTTCTGATTTTTTATTCAATTTATTGGTAACCCAATACACTAAAAAATAAAAAGGAATTACCAACGCTGTAATTAATGCAAGCTTCCAGTAATAGGTAAACATTAAAGCAAATGAAAAAATAATGATAAATACGTTTACGAAAATCTGTATGGAAACATCATTGATAAAGGTTCTTATTTTGACGGCATCATTTACCCGTGAAATAATTTCCCCTACTTTCATCGTATCGAAGAACCGTTGCGGAAGTTTGAACAAATGTTTATAATAACCAAGAATAAGATGTTTATCCATTTTTTGCCCGGTTTGCAATACCAAAACACTTTTCATGGCTCCAATAAAAATTTGAAACAACAATATAACAATCATTCCCACAGAAAGTAAGTTGAGCAAACGCTTGTTTCCGTCTATCAGCACATAATCTGTTATTTTTTCAATGTAAATAGAGGTTGATAATCCCAAAATAGTATACACCAATGCGCCTAATAAAGCTTGGATTAAAATACTTTTGTGTGGTTGGACTAAGTTCCAGAATCTTTTATAAAGGCTTGTTTTTTCATCTCTCTGTTCAAAATATTCATTAGGTTCTAATAGGATAAGAACTCCTGTCCATATTTTTGAAAACTCTTCTATTTTGTAATCTTCTAATTTTCCTCTTGCGGGATCCATCACAGTTATTTTATCTTTCACAACTTTGTAAATGACCACATAATGATGCATTTGTCCGTTAACAATAATGTGTGCGATAGCAGGTAATGGAAGTTCAGGTAAAGCATCAATGCCGCCTTTAACACCTTTAGCATTAAAGCCCATCTGTTCCAAACCTTGTATTAAGCCTAAAACATTAGTCCCTCTGGTATCGGTATGGCAAATCTGCCTGATTTTGGCAATTGGCATTTTTAATCCGTAATGAATAGCAACGGAAGCAAGACAAGCAGCCCCGCAATCTTTAATGTCGTGCTGTTTTATCAATATATTTTTTTTCATCATTTAAGTTTTGGATTAAACCAATCATCTACGCGGTCAAATAACAATTGCCATAATGTGCGGTCAATGAGATGAAAGCGTGCTGTAAAAGTCATTCCTTTATCAACTCGTCCTTTGTAGCCGTTTTTCAATTGTAAGTAGTTTTTATCCATTTGGCAGAGAACTCTAAAGAAAGCTTCTCCGGTTTGCTCGTTAATTTTAATATTCTGATCGATTTCAGAAACCTTGCCTTCTAATAATCCCCATTGGTTATAATTATAAGTATCGATTTGATATTTTACGTTCTGACCTGTATGAATAAAACCTATATCCTTTGGCGAAACCAAACATTCTGCAACCAGGGAAACTTCCGGAGAAATTTCTCCTATGTTTTGTCCTAGCGTCAAAAAATTATTTTTCTGTATTCCGGAGAAGTTTACAAGCCTTCCAGAAATGGGAGCTGTAATGATATAGTTTTTTTGTTCTTGATTGATACGTTGTACTTCTGAACCTAAAGAACGGATTTGTCTTTCTACTTCTCTTTTTTGTGTTTGCCATTGGGCAATTTGTTGTTCTCTTATTCCGGCAATCTGTTTTTTAAGTCCTTGAAGATTGTAGAAAAATTTATCATATTCTGCTTTGGGGATTACCCCCTGGTTATAAAGGGTAGCTGCCCTGTCAAAATCTTTTTGAGCTAAAGACAATTGTGTTTGTATTTGTGCAATTTTCTCCTGCATGGCAGATAATTCTCTTTGGTATTGCCCGGTTTGTAAGCCTGAGATTTGTCCTCTTGTCAGTTTATTTAAGTCCTGTAATTGTGCTGAATAATCTGAACTTTGGCTGTTTTGTAAATTCTTTTGAGTATCCAGCTGTTCTGCTGTTACGATGAGCAAAGTATCACCTTGTTTGAGTTCCTGATTATTTTTTTCTAGTTTACTATAAATAACTCTCCCTGAAACAATAGCAGAAATTTTAGTGTTCTCCTGAACAGATCGTATCACTCCTCTTGAAGAAGAGGAAATGGGAACTTTTATTATTGGTAAAATGCATAGGAGTGTAATTACAAGAATTAAAATTCCTATATAAATTGATTTTTTCATTTATGTTGTTGTTTCTAATAGGCAAAAAGTAAAATAATTGCCGTAATAAATTGTTTAAAAAGTTCTTGGGTTTTGGTAATTGGATACTCGAAAAAGCTGTAAGCAGGACAGTCATGACAAACTAAAGTAGAAAATCCGTCGATCAAATAAATTATTCCTAGAATAAGGGAAATTTCTTTAAATTTGAAAGGTTCATGTATAAAATTATTTTTTATAATTAATTTCATTTTATATTATAAAAAATTACGCTTATTAGATTTATAAGACAATGTAAAGCGAGTCCCCACCAAAAATTAAATTTTAATCTCATATTACTTATGAAATATCCCATTATCATTTGTGGGATTACATAAAATGGATAAAAAAGAATAAGGCTGCAAATAGGTTTTATATTCAAAATATGCATTAAACCAAATAAAATTATTGAGGAAGCAATAATGTATCTATAATTTTCTACAGTTACTTTAGATAAATACTCACTTTTAAAATAAAAAATACATCCCATAAAAAAAGCTCCTCCTAACGAATAATAGAAATTTACGTTTTGTAAATTTATTTTATAAAAGCTTTCATATAAAGCTGCAAATGTTAGAAAAGCTGCAAATATTGCAAGATTCCATTTGCTTTTTTTTAAAGCTAATCTAAATAATATTTCTTCTATAAGAGGAGTTAAAAATACAATTTTGATCCATATATATTTATTTATGTGTTCACGAGACTTTTTAAACTCTGCCAAAATAGAATCATAATGAAGTATTTTTGTAACGAAAGCATCCACTATATTTAATAGAATAACGGACATTCCAATGAACATTAGGGTTAATAAATATGAGATGATTAATTTTTTTACCTTTTCTTTAAATGGTATATTTTTATAATTGTTTTGTAAATTAAAAATATTATAGAACTTCATCTTTACTATTTATTTTTTTAGATAATAAATGTCTATGAAGAAAACTTCATAGACATTTTTATTGTGGATTAATTAAAATCCAGAAAATACAGCCGCTAATACTAAAACGCCTCCAACAAGTTTTGTAGCTTTGCCTAATGCAACTCCCATGTCATAAGCTAATCCTTCGTGGCCTCCATCTATTGTTTGTAATTCTACTAAACTTAATTCTTGTAAATTGTTCATATTTTTGTATTTAAATTATTTATTTATTATAATCCGTCCATAAAACCATCAATAAAATCACCTATAGCATGAGCTAAACCTTTCCAATTTCCAGGTCTTACAGCTCCATATGTTCCAGGTAATTCCCCACCATTAATGGTTTTTAATTCTGTCAAATTTAAATTTTGTAAATTTTTCATTTTGTTTGTTTTTAAGTTAATAATAAATTAGATTAAGGATTTAAAGGTGGAGTACCAGTATATATAACATTCCCAAGAATATTAATTGTTTGTGGATCTCCACCAGTTGAGCCGCCTTCAATTGTTAATAGCTCATTTGTTGTTAAAAAGGTTAATTTCATTTTTTTAAATTTTAAAGTTGCTTTTTGTCATATATACCCTGACATTGGTTTTGCTGATCAGCTCTATTTGTGCTTTTCATACTGCGCATTATGAAAAGAAAATATTTGTGTTTTTACCCAGAGCAAACTTAGGCAAGAGTTGAACGTAAAAAAAACAATAGGTATCAGGATTTATAAATCCATACATATCAATTTATAAATCCTGATAGGTGTATTTTGTTGAATTTCAATAAAATAGATAAACGATTAAGTCGTAATTGATTTTTCAATTTCCTTAATATAAATTGAGAGCGTAATTCCCGTTTTTTTCTTGAATGCAGCTGAAAATGCCTGTACATTGTTATATCCAAGTTCATCTGCAATAGCAGGAAGTGTGTAAGATCTGAATTTTTTGTCATCTATCAATCGTTGTAATACATAGTCAATACGTAAATCATTAAGATAAGTTGTAAAACTCTTTTCTTTGTGGTTATTAATGACTTCTGATAAATAGGTAGTATTAGTTTTTATATTTTTCGCTAAACTGGATGATGTGATACCTTTTCTTAAAAAAAGTTCTTTGGATTCAAAATTTTCTAATTCTTTTAAAATGAACTGTGTAACTTCTTCAGGAGTACTTTTAGCTATTTTATCTTCTATTTCAACTTGTTGAATACTTTGAAGTTGCATTGGAGCCAATATCGCTTCCGGTGTTTCAACATTTCTCTGTTCAATAGAATTGATTAAATCCTGAGCAATTTTTCTATGTTGTTTCTCTGTTTTTTTAGATCTATAATAGAAAAAGGAAAGCAATAGAAGGGCTGTTAATAGAAGACCAATGGAAGCATATAGAATTATTTTTCTGTTTTCTAAATCATTGATAATATGCTCCTTTTGCTGTAAAAGATTTGGAGTATCATATTTTTTAGGTAATTCTGTTGACAAGTACCTGAATTGTTCATCGAGTTTTTTATCAACTTTTAAAAACCTATCAATGTAATAAATTTGTTTTTCTTTATCGTTATTTCTTTTATAATAATCTATGAGATAGATGTATACCTCACGGAGTTCAGGAAATGTAATATTAGTTTTTTTTACATTAGAATCTAAAACAACAAAATATTCAACTGCTTTTTCTTTGTCTTTCAAGCCATCATAGGCTTTACCTAAATTAAAAAGCGTATAATTTGCATTATCGTCGTTGATATTTGAAAAATATTCATAAGCTTTTGATAATTCAGCTATGGCAGCTTTATATTTTTTTTGTTTAAGATTAGAATACCCAGAATAATAAGAATATTGATTAACTATATATTTGTTTTTGCCTGTGAATGGTGATTTTTGACCTTCTTTAATTAAAATATTGGCGGAATCCAATTTATTAAGTTCAATATAGCAATATATAAGACTTATACGCATTTGATTATGTTGAGATTCATCCGTAATGTTGCTGCCATTATATAAATAATATCTAAATGTTTTAGCAGCTTCTGCATTTTTACCTATATAACTATTCAAATATGCAATATTCATATTAGCATATGCTGTCAGCTTTTGATCTTTCTGCTCTTTGGCATATTGTAATCCTAAAATATAATTATCTAAAGCAACTTTTAAATTGTCATATTTATAGTAAAGGTTTCCTTTCATTAAATATGTCTGAGAGGGATATATTGTTCCTTTTAAACTTTTCGTAATTGTGGCTGCACTATCCAAATATTTAAGTGCATTGGAAAAATTCTCATTAAAGTGAACAAGGACATAGCCGTCAGCTATTTGAAGAGTGTTTTTTTCATTTTTAGCCTTTTGCAGATAATATTGAGCTATAATTTTAGCTTTATCGGTTTTAATATTATCATTATAGTTATAAAATTTGTTTTTCAGTTCCGAGTAGCTGAATTTATTTAAGGTGTCAACTTTGTTTTTTTGAGCAAAAAAACAGTTGGTGAACAAAAAAACAATAGGAAGTATAAATCTCATCATTTGTAAATAAGTTACAAAAATATGATTTTCATAATTAAAAAATCTATACAATATAAAAAAAAACACTGATGCTAAGTCTAATAATATCAATGGTTTATATTAACTAAATGTAGATTTATAAAACTACATCTATAGATTTATAAATCTAAGTATACTTAACTTGTTATATACATATGAATTTTCCACATTTGGAAATTACAATTAATGAAACTTAACAGCATGAAAACAATTATTGGAGGAGGAGGCACTCAAGCGGGTTATAATATTAATGGAAATGATGATCCACTTCCTACTCCTTTTCAAACAGCGAGTAGTAAATAATTTCTGATATAATGAAAATAAAAATATTTATTATTATCTGTTCACTATCAGTTTTTATTAATGCCCAAAAAACAAAATTAGCTCCATCAAAACCAGTTACTGATGAATATTTTGGAACTAAAATTGTTGATAATTATAGAAATTTAGAAGATTTAGAAAATCCTAATACAACTAATTGGATAGAGTCGCAGACTGCTTATACCAATTCTGTTCTTGATCTGATTCCTAAAAGGCATTATTATGTAGAAAAAAGACTAGAGATCGATAAGAGACAAGGATATTCTGTATCTGATTTGAAAATAACAAGTAATGATAAATATTTTTATTTAAAGAAAAAAGGAGAGGAAAAAGTAGCTAAATTGTTTTATCGAGAAGGATTTCAAGGAGAAGAAGAGTTACTTTATGATCCGGCCAACTACAAAAAATTAGAGGCAAATCATAATTTTGTTATCAATTACATCAATCCAAGCTGGGATGGTAGTAAAATCGCTGTTTCAATTGTAGAGAAAGGAGTAGAGTTATCAGACTTGATTATCATCGATGTGAAAAAAAAGCAAGTTTACCCCGAATTTATTACAAATACAGCACCTGCTACTTTAGACGGGGTAAAATGGTTAGATGATAATAACGGGTTTTTCTATGTGAATTTTTCTACAACTGATCCTAAATCTAAAGATTTTTATAGAAATACACAGACTGTTTTATATAAAGTAGGAACAGATCCCAAAAAAATAATTGATGTTTTTTCTGCTAAAAATAATCCTGATTTAAATATTACTGCCGACCAATTTCCTATGATTCTAGATTCTGATATTAATGATCAGTATTATAAAGGAATGTTGGTAGACTTTCAATCCTACAGAAAAACATTTATCATCAGAAAAAAAGATTTGTTAGAAGGTAAAAAAAACTGGAAACCATTTTCTGATTCAAATGATAAAGCTAAAAATTTAGATTTTTGGAATGATAAGGTTATTTTTCAGTCATCTCATAATTCATCTCTCAATAAATTATGTAGAACAAATATTGCTAATCCAAATTTTAAAAGTGCTGAAACTTTAGTTCCAGAAAAAAAAGATGAAATTATTAAAAGCTATCGAATAACCCGAGATGGCATTTATTATACTACCACGAAGAATGGTGTAGAAGCTAAACTATATTTATATAGGGATGGTAAAGATAATGTAATTAAACTTCCTTTTCCATCTGGAAATATTGATTTACAATCTAAAGGGAAAGATTTTTCTGATATATGGATAACGTGCTCTGGTTGGGCAAATGATGAACAGAGATTCAGATATAATGTAAAAACTAATACTTTTTTACCGGAAAATCTTTCTCCTGTGGCAGAATATCCTGAATTTAAAGATATTATAGTTAATGAAATTACCGTGAAGTCAAGAGATGGAGAAGAAATTCCATTATCCCTTATATACAGTAAAAACTTCAAGAAAAATGGTAAGAATATGGTGCTTATTGATAGCTATGGATCTTATGGAGTGTCTAGCAGTCCCTTTTTTGCTAAAACCTATTTATTATGGGTGAATCAAGGGGGAATAATTGCCGTAGCTCACGTAAGAGGTGGTGGTGAAAAAGGAGAGAAATGGCGTTTAGGTGGATACAAGGAAACTAAACCTAATACGTGGAGAGATTTAATAGATTGTACGGAATTTTTGATACAAGAAAAATATACATCAAAAGATAAAGTTGCTATTTGGGGTGGAAGCGCAGGAGGAATTACAGTAGGAAGAGCTATGACTGAGAGACCAGATCTTTTTAAAGCGGTTATTGCCGAAGTAGGATCATTGAACATGCTCAGAGATGAAGTAACCCCCAATGCTCAACCAAAAGAATTTGGAAATGTAAAAGATCCAAAAGAATTTAAGGCCTTGTTAGAAATGGACGCCTATCATCATATTAAAAAGGGAGCTAAATATCCTGCAACACTTATAACCGGAGGAATAAACGATCAAAGAGTGATTGTTTGGGAACCTGTAAAATTTGCAGCTAAATTAATGGCTGATGATTCTTCTAATAATCCTATTCTTTTAAAAATAGATTTTGAAGGAGGACATTCTGGTAATGTTCCCGTAGCACAGCGATATGCTAACTTGGGGGATATTTTTACTTTTGCTTTATGGCAACTAGGGCATCCTGATTACCAGCCAAAAGAAAACACACAGAAATAAAATGTCACGTTTTCCTTACCAATTTTTTGATAAATATGTAGTACGTACTCCTTCATTTTCACGCAAAAACTTTCAGCAGGCAATAAGTGGTAAAGATGAAATTACGGATACAGAACTGAAAGAAATCTGTACTGATCCCATATTTCAGGAAGCTATTTATTTAGCCTCGCCAAATTTGCATGATGAACTGACTAAATGGATTCATTCAGAAAAAGAGTTTTCCCAAAAAGAATATCAAAAACTAAAACAGGCACTATTAAAATATTATAGCCGAATAAGTACGCGTTGTACTCCATTCGGCTTATTTTCATTTGTTCATTTAGGAAATTTTGATAATGAAAAAGCCATTGATGATAACCTAAATAATATCAGAGATACCAAATTAGACATGCACTTTCTGGTAAGTCTGGCTAAAAGTTTTGAGAAAATACCTAAACTAAAGAATCAATTGCGGTTTTTTTCTAATAACAGTATTTACCAGATTAGGGACAATATTCGCTATGTTGAATACGAATATAACAGTGGCAAAAGGAATTACTTTATTTCTTCCGCTCCATTTTCAGATGAATTACAGCGGGTATTGGAGTTTTCGGAAGAAGGTAAAACGATCACACAAATTGTAAAAATTCTCATTAATGAAGAAATAACTGAAAATGAAGCTATAGAATTTGTAGATGAACTTATAGAAAACCAGGTTTTAGTAAGTGAAATTGAGCCTAATGTTTCTGGAAAAGATTTTTTAGATACATTGATTGCGGTTTTAAATAGAATAAATGCAAAGGGAGAAACAGAAATTTTACTTTCAATCAAAACCAAACTCAACAAAATTGATCAACAATTAGGAAATTCAGTTTTGTTATATTCTGAAATTGAAGACTTAATTAAAAGCTTTGAAATTAATTATGAGAAAAAGTTTCTCTTTCAAACCGATCTTTATAGTGTGGATTTTTTTACATTATCCCCAAACTGGAAGAGAAAATTAAAAGAAGGGATCAGTTTTTTAAATAAAATTTCTTTATTACAAAAAGACACTCAATTTGAAAAGTTTAAAAAAGCTTTTAATGAAAGGTTTGAAACTCAGGAAATGCCTTTAGCTTATGTCCTTGATGCAGAAGTTGGGATTGGGTACAAGCAAAATGTGCAGGCAAAAGGAGTTCATCATTATTTGGAAGATGTTAAATTACCTGTTTCAGCAAAAAATCAAGCTCTTACTATTGAGTTTTCAAGGGTGCATGTCGTTCTTAATGAAAAATTGCAGATGGCTTTACAGAAAAATAAAACAATTATTGAGTTATTAGATGATGATTTTAAAGATTTTGAAGAAAAATGGAATGATTTACCCGATACCATTTCTTTCATGGCAGAGATAATTTCAGAAAATAATCAGGAAAAACTATTCATAAATGGCAGTACCGGAAGTAGCGCTGCAAGTCTTTTAGGTAGGTTTTGTTCCGAAAAAGCAGAAGTGCAAAACTTAACAAAGATTATTACCTCAAAGGAAGAAGAACTGAATCAGGATTATATTCTTGGAGAAATCATTCACTTACCTGATGCAAGAATTGGAAATGTAATCCGGAGGCCTACTTTGAGAAACTATGAAATCCCATATCTGGCGCAGTCTGTTTTACCAAAGGAAAATCAAATTTCTATTGATGATTTATTTATTTCTTTGGAAAATGACAAGATTGTTTTACGGTCAAAAAAGTTGAATAAGAAGATAAAGCCTTATCTCACAAACGCTCACAATTATTTTTCCGTGACTTTGCCTGTTTACCATTTCCTGGCAGACTTTCACTCTCAGAATGTAAGATCGGGCTTATCGTTTGATTGGGGTGGGCTGGAACATATCTATCAGTTTCTGCCAAGAGTAGAATACAAAAACATCATTCTTTCAAAAGCTCAGTGGAAGATTACGGATAAAGAAATACATATTTTAGAGCAATTGATCTCAAACAAAAAACAATTTTCAGCCAAATTAAATAACTGGAGAAATGAAAGAAAAATTCCTGCATGGATTCAGTGGGTGAAATCAGATAACAAACTTACAATTAACCTTGAAAATCTTGATATGGTAAAAATGTTTATTGATTCTGTGAAGTCTGAAAAATCAATTATCATTGAAGAGTTTTTATACAATAAAAATGATGATTTTAAACGTGAATTTATTTTTCCAATGTATAAATTAAAATAACAAATGATTAAAAGAAAGTTTATTCCCGGATCCGAATGGATTTATATAAAAATTTATACCGGAGTAAAAACGGCAGATATTGTTTTACAAGAAAGCATCTTGCCTTCAGTCAATGAGCTTTTAGATAAAAATTATATTAAAAAATGGTTTTTCATTCGTTATTATGATCCGAAATCCCACCTGAGACTAAGATTTGAATTAACAGATATCAATAATTATAATATTGTTCTTGCACAAATCAATAATTACTTAGAAAAATATATTGCTTCAGGGGAGGTTTCTGATCTTACGCAGGGCATGTATATAAGAGAAATTGAAAGATATGGAGACGACACCATTGAAGAAGCAGAAATGTTCTTTTGTCGGCATAGTGATATCGTAGTGCAAGAATATCTCAATTTTGATGATGAAGATAAAATCATTGTTTCCATGTATTATATTGATAAGATATTAGACAAATTAGAACTTCCGGCGGATGATAAATTCAATTGGATCGAAAACTCTAACGCCGCTTTTAAAAAAGAATTCAATGCGGACAAAGAATTAAACTCTCAATTAGATAAAAAATACAGGGAATTTAAATTAAAATATATTGATTTTTTAAATTCTGAGGAATATGAATATTTTCGGAATACAATTACTTCTCATATTAATGACAGTGAGAATCTTCTAAAGAATTGTATAGCTAAAATTGATAAGTTATTTTTGCAAGATTTTTTCGGGAGTATTTTTCATATGAATATCAACAGAACCTTTATTTCAGAGCAAAGAGTTTTTGAAATGATTATTTATGATTATTTGCATAGATATTACAAGTTTATAAAATTTCAGAATTATTGAGTTAATTGACGTATTTCTTTTGAAATTTCATCTCTAAAAACTCAATTTAGTATTTCATCATTACCTCACAATTCTGACGATGCGATAAGTTTGTTTTTTAATGTCGTTTTCAAAATTAACAGCATAAGTTTTTATTAAATTTCTATTATAAAGAAAAATTTGTCGAAATAATTTCAAATAAAAAACAAATGAAAACGAAAATCATTAATCATTAAACAAACGTTTAGTTTAATGAATTTTTTATGTTAAAATTTAATTATATATGACTTTTTTATAGTTATCTAATAACTTATTAATAAGTCTTTTAAGAGTGATTAAATTCAGTAAAACTTAAAAAATCTTAAAGTTTTCATAAAGTTTTAAAAAAAGGGGGAAATGTTTTTGTATTTCTAAAATATATTGTAATTTTACAACGCCTTGAATGAGGGAACAAGTCAAGGTAATAAATTTTTTTTCATCATTTGTGTTTTTAGAATCGTATCGCCTGATACGATTCTTTTCATTTTATAGCCTCATAATTTAGAAGCAGATCGATAAAATAAGAATATGTTACTGATCCTTCCTGTTGGTTGCTCTTTAGGAAAAGATTGTTCGTAAATCCAAACACATCATCCAATATACCGTGATGTCTCAAAACAAATGCTTTTTCGTATGCTCTGTCTCTTTTCATCTCTGGAGAGTAGCTTTTCAGAAGATATTGTACAAATTCGGGATCCTGTTCAACAATAAAATTTAATAAGCTTTTTAAAGTAAAATATTCTGTGCTATATCTTAATTCTGCGTTTTGTGAATTAATACCAATCAAATACCCAATAAAGTTTGCTTCCTGCTCTCTGGCAAAACCAAGCTGATGTGAGCTTTCATGGGCTGAAGTGAAAGGGATGTAGGTATTCGGCAGTTCTGAATTGTATTGAGCCTCCGCAGTAAAAGGGTTATAATAACCAAGAATTCCTGTAAAGCTCATTATGTTTCCGAATATACTTGATTTAAAGGAATTAATTTGAGGTACTTTTTTACCAGAAATATATTGAGGCAATGTTGATTGTTGCAAAAGAATTTCTCGTTGGATTGATCCAAGATCGGTTACGATAAAGACTCCATTGCGGTCTTGTTTTACCTTCTTTCGTGTTTCTTTGCATTTAGCTAGATATTTTAAGCTTAAAGCTTTTGCTTTAGCGATACTCGGCTCATCCTGAGTAGATAATTTTTTAATAATCGGAACCTGAAAATAGAGCATTCCCCAAAAAATCTGGTAAGTGAAATAAAAAATATTAATAACGATAAATAACCGTATTAATGCATTGTTTCTACTTTTTTTTCTGAGACTTTTTACAATAAAATAAGTAATAATAATACCCAGCAAAACATACAGCACATCTCCGAATGAAAACGGTATCCATGAGAAAATTATCTGGTGAACAGATTTCTGAGCCTCAAATAAATGCTCAAAAAAAGAAACCATCATTGCCGATTTTGAGAAAACATAGAACAAAAGAAATTGGGCAAGTAATAAACCTGCCCAAAATCTTTTCTTATATATTATTTTTATATTCTTAATGACCACTGCCTTTTGCAATTTTATCAAGGTCGATACCCTGAGATTTCAAGATTCCGCTTACTCTGATGGCATAGAATGCAAGATAAGCAAAACAGATAACTCCTACAATATAGCTGAAATGGATATTCGTAAGATCCGCAACATATCCCTGGATGAAACTTACAATTCCACCTCCCATAATCATCATAATCAAGTATCCTGAACCCTGGTTGGTGTGTTTTCCAAGCCCGTTGATTGCCAAAGCAAAAATACAAGGCCAAAGGGTAGAACAGAATAAACCAACGCTTGTGAAAGCATACACGGAAACCATTCCTGAAGTAAGCATTCCTATTAATAAAGCAGCAATACCTGCCACTGAGAAGATTAATAGCATTCTTGCTGGATTTCCTTTACTCATAATGTCACAAATAATCATTGCGATGATAATGAATCCATATACGTAAAAATGAGTAAGATCATGCTTGGCAATGGCATTCACTAACAAGAATACTCCAAAAGCAAGGTAAGGGGCTAAAAATCTCAGGATTTTTTTGAATCCTGCACTGAAATCAAAAGCTTCCACCGCGCCTGTCCACCGACCGATCATCAGTGAAGCCCAGTATAATGAAATATAAGGCGCTACATCTTTAGTCTCAAAGCCTAAGCCTTTTTCCATATAAGCAGGAAGGTTACTTGCTGTAGAAACTTCGACACCTACGTAAACAAAAATTGCAATCATACCCATTACAAGCTGAGGATATTGGAAAGCCGATTTCCTGTGTTCTCCCGGAACTACATCTTCCGTATCTTCTAAAACAGTCGGTGTTATAGCCGGAAGTGATGAAAATTTAAGCATAATCGCCACCAACACAAAAGCCACACCTAATATAAGATAAGGAACTTTTACACTTTCAATACTTGCTACGCTGTTAGCAGCAGAAGCAGAACCGAAAATTGCAAAAGAAACGATAAGCGGACCGATGGTTGTCCCAAGGTTGTTGATACCTCCCGCCATTGTCAATCTTTGGGAACCTGTTTCGGTTGGCCCAACTTCGATGGCTAGCGGATTGGCTACAATCTGCTGTAATGAGAATCCTAATCCTACGATAAATAGACCGGAAATCATCAATGGGAATGATCCCATATTGGCTGCCGGATAAAACAATAGTGTTCCTGCGGCAGAAATAAGAAGGCCTATTATTAAACCGTTTTTGTATCCGATTCTGTTGACCAAATCCTGTTTCAATCCTTTCGAAATCACCATATAAATCAAAGAACCTACTGTATATGCTACATAGAAACATATCTGTACGAGCATACTTTCGGTTTGAGATAAATTAAAGGCTTTTTGAAAAACCGGGATCAAAATGTCATTACTTGCCGCCACAAATCCCCAGAAAAAAAATACAGTAACTAATGGAATAAACTGACCCCAATTAGTTTGTTTAGAATAATTTGACATATTTGTTGATAATTGTTGAAAACAAATATATTATTATTTCTTTTAATTAGTGTGTTTCAGCAAGGTTTTTTTTATTTTATCAAATGCCTCTGTTTTCAGGTTTTTTGGAGAATCTGAAGGTGCTAGAATTCCATTAAAATAAACTTTTGCCTTTCCCGGATGTCCTTTTGAATTATCAAATGGGAAAATTTCCTTTAATCCTACAAAAGTATAGATTACAAGGGGCGAATTGTGCTTTGATGAAAGCGTAAAAGCTCCATCTTTAAATTCATCCAGAATGACAGAAGTATCATCAGGAACTCCTCCTTCAGGAAAAATCACGATGCTGTTGCCTTCCTCCATTTTTTCGGCACATCTCCGGTACACATCGGCTCGGCTCCTTGCACTTCCACGATCTACCATCACACATATTCTTTTATATATGGTCCCGAAAATCGGGATTTTTACCAATTCTTTTTTTCCGACAAAGCAAACCGGGTGATCTTTACACAAAATACACATCAGCATAATATCCATAATCGAAGTATGGTTGGAGATGAAAACGTATTGCTGATTTTTGTCTAATTTTTGGTCGGAAAGCTTTGTCAGCTCATATCGTAGGCCCATTCCAAAAAACATGCAGTAGCTCCAGTATCTTATAAACTGATAGGCATATTTGTAATGTTTTTTATTAAATGATAAGATATAAACCGGTATTCCGAATAATACGGTAAAAACAAAAGCCAATAATAGCAGCCAGAATCTCCAGAGATAGTTTAAAACCTTTGTCACAGCTTATCCGTTAAAAATTACTTTTTTCTTCACAGAATAATTGAGGATCGAAACCAATAAAATAGCAGCAATTTTACTTATCATTTCCGGGCTTAAGGTATAAAAAATCAAATCTATATTATCCTTAAAAATATAACTGTAAAAAATCTGGAAGAAGCCAAGGCTTAATAAAGTTGAAACGAAAGAAACCATCATAAAATAAGCAAATTCTTTTCTTTTAGAATGCTTTCCTCTTTCAAAGACAAACCAGATGCTCAGAAAATAATTACTGATGATCCCGCAGCAAGTAGAAAAAATATTGCTCAGAGGATAATGTATCCCATGGAAATTCATCTCCCGTGGAAAAAATTGCGGCAGATAAGTGCTGAAAACCTTAAAGCTTCCTATTTCTAGAATGGCGCTGAGCCCTCCCGCAATAATGAAGAACAAAACTTGTTTCTGGCGTATTAGTATTTCTCTCATTCAATATGATATGACATGCAAATTTATAACTATATGTTAAACAGTAAAAAAAGATGTTAAAAATTTTTTTAGATTCAAAATAATTTCTAAATTTAATTTTCTGAATGATGTAAATTTCACCTGATAATAAATTCATTTTCAACTGCTTGTTGATGGTTTTTTCTATCTTGTAATGCGTGATCGAAACACGTACAATCAAAACATTTTAGAACCATTTATAATAATATTTGTATGAAACGTCAAAACAAATACAGAAAATTCCAGCTTCAGCAAAAAAATATTGAGGCTCTTGAAAGAGAGAATTCCCGTTTCAAACGAGTATACTCAGAGTATGAAAATATGTCCGACGAGCTTTGGAGCCTTGAAAACTCCAGCGGAGAACCCGTACCGGATGATTTTATTAATGCAATGATCCTCCAGACATCATATCTTGAAGACGAAATTGAAGATTGGTTAATACAATTCAACGAAAAGAAAACAGAGGTGTAAGGCTAAATGATTTTTAGACAGTACTGGCTCTTTTTCCAGATGGTTTAAAGATAAATTCATAATTTAGCATCTTTAAACTAAAATCTAAAATATGGTTGCTATTGTTGATGGTGGCTCTACAAAATGTGATTGGGTGATTTTGGATGACTTCCACAAAGTCTTTCTGAAAACTGAAACCATCGGTTTCAATCCTAATAATACTGCAGCAGAACTTATCGTACCCGAAATTGAGAAAAATATCAGCCTTGGAGCTGTTAGAAATTCTATAACCAAAGTTTTTTTTTATGGTTCAGGGTGCGGAGTAGCTTCAAACCGTGTGATCATTCAAGGAGAGCTTCAGAAATTTTTTATTAAAGCTGAAATCATTGTAAAAGAAGATCTTACAGCCGCAGCCTATGCCGCCTATACCGGAAAACCGGCCGTAGTGTGTATTTTGGGTACAGGATCCAATTCATGTTATTTTGACGGAACCAATCTCAAGGTGAAACTCCCTTCACTCGGATTTCTTATGGACGACGGAAACGGTAGCTCAATCGGGAAACAGCTCGTACGAAGATACTTTATGCAAAAACTTCCGGCAGATCTCCATCAGGAATTTGAGAAAACATATAATCTTTCTATCGAAGAGGTGCTGAAAAATATGTATCATACTTCCATGCCAAATGCTTATCTGGCCAATTTCAACAGATTTGTTGTAGAAAGAAAAGATCACCCTTATTTCAAAAAAATGATTTTCGATGAAATGACGAGTTTCTTCGATTTTCAGGTTCTTCCTTATGAAGAATCAAAAGAAGCGGAAATCAATTTTATTGGTTCTATCGCTTATTATTACGAAGATATTTTACGTTCTGCAGCTGCGGAACTCAACCTTAATGTGGGACAAATTGTACAAAAACCTATCGAAAGTTTAGTCAATTACCATATTAAATATATACTATAAATAAAAAACAAAATTTTATGTCAAGTAAAACTCACCGCGACGAAAAGAACTTTAATCAGGCCGCGTTAGATTATCATAAAGCCGAACCTAAAGGAAAAATTGAAGTAATCCCTTCAAAACCGCACTCATCACAGAGAGATTTGTCATTGGCGTATTCGCCCGGGGTTGCAGTTCCTTGTATGGAAATCCACGAAAAACCGGAAACAGTATATGATTACACGGGAAAAGGAAATCTCGTAGCTGTTATTTCTAATGGTACAGCGGTTCTGGGATTAGGAGACATTGGTGCTGAGGCTTCAAAGCCGGTAATGGAAGGGAAAGGTCTTTTGTTCAAAATTTTTGCGGATATCAACGTTTTTGATATTGAAATC
>Ga0307412_10000528_pt1 | contig 22761 bp, 20 predicted proteins | sample DK1Cmetagenome_3_FD_203823 | JGI IMG/M metagenome (GOLD analysis project Ga0307412, IMG submission 203823) | Maize rhizosphere microbial communities from greenhouse at UC Davis, California, United States - DK15-C-1 | ecosystem: Host-associated > Plants > Roots > Rhizosphere > Soil | place: USA...
GACAAGTACGGCATCCTGATGGTCGTCGATGAGATCCAGATGGGCTTCTGGCGCACCGGCAAGCTGTGGGCCATCGAACACTTCGATGTCACCCCGGACGTGCTGGTGTTCGGCAAGGCGCTGACCAATGGCCTCAACCCGTTGTCGGGCCTGTGGGCGCGCGAAGAGCTGATCAACCCGACCGTGTTCCCGCCGGGCTCCACCCACTCCACCTTCAACTCCAATCCGCTGGGCACGCGCCTGGGCCTGGAAGTGCTGAAGCTGGGCAAGGAGATGGACTACGAGCGCACCGTGCCGGAGAAGGGGGCCTACTTCCTCGACGGCCTGCGCGGTCTGCAGAAGCGCCATCCGGAAATCGGCGATGTTGATGGCCTCGGCCTGGCACTGCGTGCGGAAATCTGCGCCGCCGATGGCTTCACCCCGAACCGTGAACTGCTGGACCGCATGGTCGACATCGGCCTGGCCGGCGACCTGCTGCACGACGGCAAGCGCATGGGCCTCGTGCTCGATGTGGGTGGCTGGTACAAGAACGTGATCACCTTCGCGCCCTCGTTGAACATCAGCTACGAAGAGATCGACCTGGCGATTACCCTGCTGGACCAGCTGCTGACCAAGGCCAAGGGCTGAGCGGGAATGCGCTGCCGGTTCCCGTGCCCCGCATGGACATGATCCCGCGTGTATCCAGCACCGCGCTGGAACCGGCCGCGCTGCTGGAGGGCTTCCTGGCCCACCCTCCCCTGGGGTTCGATGCCAGCCGCCTGCCCAGCGGCCTGCCCAGTTTCCGTGCGCCATTGGATCTGACCACAACCCTGGACGATGCACTGCGCTCGCGCCTGCTGGGGCTGCCGCTGTCGCGCCTGTGGCGGCCGTGGCTGACCTGGCAGACGCGGTTCATCGGTGCCACCAGCACCGAGTACACACCGCTGCCGGCGCATGTGTCGGCGGCTGCACTGGCCGACGACGTGCTGCGCCATGGCGTCGGTGACAGCCGGCTGCTGGTGGTCAAGGATGTGGCGATCGATTCGCCCTTGCTGGACGATGCCGCCAACGCACACAGCCACGCCTTCCTGCAGGCGCTGGAAGCACGCGGTTTCATCCCGCTGGAAGGCATGCCGCTGGCATGGGTGGCGATCGATTTCGATTGCATCGACGCCTATCTGGCACGCCTGTCCGCAGCGCGTCGCAAGAACATCCGGCGCAAGCTGCGCTCACGCAGCAACCTGCAGATCGACTGCATCGCCACCGGTGACCCTGCCCTTGCCGAACCGCGGCTGCAGGCCGAACTGCATGCGCTGTACCTGCAGGTGTATGCACAGAGCGCCGTGCATTTCGACCGGCTCGAGCTACCCTTCTTCCAGCACCTGCTGGCAGACACGCAGGGACAGGGGCGCTTGTTCCTTTACCGCCACAACGGCGAGCTGATCGGCTGGAACCTGTGCTACGTGCATGCCGGCAAGCTGGTGGACAAGTACATCGGCCTGTCCTATCCGCAGTCGCGCGACCACAACCTGTACTCGGTCAGCTGGATGCACAACCTGGAATACGCGTTGCAGCACGGCCTCAGCCACTACGTTGCCGGCTGGACCGATTCACGCATCAAGGCCGAACTGGGTGCCCGCTTCACCTCCACCGTACACGCGGTGCATGCGCGTTCGCCGCTGCTGCGCGCCGTCCTGCGCAGGCTGGCCCCGCACCTGCAGGCTGAGCCGGATGGAGGAGGCTGACCGATGCAACTGCGTCCGCCGCTGATCCTCGACCTCGATGGTGGCGTACTGCCATTGCCACAGGCACGCACGCTTGCGCTGCAGCACTGGCATGACCCGCTGCGCTTTGCCTGCCGCAACGCCACGCTGTCACGCTTTGCCGGTGAAGTTCTTCGGCCGCTGCCGGCACAGCTCGGCACGGTCATGCTCGGCAGCGGCGACTTCCACCATCTCAGCCTGCCGCTGCTGCAGCACCTGCACACGCGTGCCCCGTTCCAGCTGGTGGTGCTGGACAACCATCCGGACAACATGCGCTTTCCCTTCGGCATGCACTGCGGTTCCTGGGTCAATGCTGCCGCCGCATTGCCGCAGGTATCGCATGTGCATGTGCTGGGCATCACCTCCGCCGATATCGGCCTGGGCCATGCGTGGGAAAACCACTGGCGGCCGCTGCTGGGGCGGCGGCTGACCTACTGGTGCATGGATGTGGATGTGGGCTGGGCCAGCCGCGTGGGCATGGCAGCTGCCTTCCGCCGCTTCGACCATCCCGAGGCCCTGGTCGCCGCGTTCGCCGCCGAACAGGCGCAGGCCCCTCAACCGACCTACCTGTCGATCGACAAGGACGTGTTCGCTGAAGATGTTGCGCGCAGCAACTGGGACCAAGGCCGCTTCCAGCTTGAACACGCACTGATGGTGATCGAGGCCCTGCGCACCGGTGGACTGGTGGGCAGCGACATCACCGGCGAGGTGTCACTTGCCAACTACCAGAGCCGTTTCAAGCGCTGGTTGTCATCGCTGGATGGGCAGCCCGACGTCAGCGCCGATGATCTTCCGGCATGGCAGCAGCAGCACCAGCAGGTGAACCGCGAACTGTTGGCGGCGATGGCCGCCGTTCCGACGGCCTGCTGAGCGGGGGTAGTGCCGTCCGCTGGCCGGTAGCTGTACCACGATGTGCCAACCAAGGTTGGCACCTACCAGACCCAGGCAGAGTCGGTAGTGCCGGCCGCTGGCCGGCAACCTCATTGTTCCCGGGCTCACGAGGATGCCGGCCAGCGGCCGGCACTACACTGGACGTCTGCCCCCGGAGCCGCCGCCATGCCCCAGACCGTCATCCCGCAGCTGCGCATGCGCCATGCCGATACCAGCCTGCCCTTCTACGTGCAGGGCCTGGGCTTCCTCGTCGACTGGGAGCACCGCTTCGAACCCGGCTTCCCGCTGTTCGCCCAGCTCACCCGCGAAGGCCAGACGATCTTCCTGACCGAACACACCGGCGACTGCGAGGTGGGCGGTGCGGTGTATTTCATCGTCACCGACGTCGATGGCCTGCACCGCGCGTTCAGCGCTGCGGGAGTACCCATCGAGCAGCCGCCACACGATACCGACTGGGGAAGCCGCGAGATGCTGATCGTCGACCCGGATGGCAACCGCCTGCGCTTCGCCACCGACGCTGGCTGAATGCCACGCGCTTGAGCGGGAATATACGTTTCGTATACGCTTTATATATTCCCAATCGAGAACGCCCATGGGCATCGTCAACATCGATGACACCCTGCACGACCAGCTGCGCCGTGCCTGCACCGTCTCCAACCGCTCGATCAACGCCCAGGCCACGTTCTGGATCCGGGTCGGCATGCTGTGCGAGATGAACCCGACCCTGAGCTTCCAGGACGTCGTCGCCAGTGAACTGCGCGCCGCCGGTGTGCAGCCGCAGCTGCTTGCCCCCGGGCGGGCCTGAGCCGATGGCCATGATCAAGCGCCCCGACGAGATCGACCGCCTGGCCGAGTCCGGACGACTGCTGGCGCAGGTCTTCGCCATGCTCGACGCCCTGCCCCTGCAGGGTCGCAGCACGCTGGAGATCAACGACATCGTCGAGCGGATGATCGTCGACGAGCTGCAGGCGCGGCCCGCCAGCAAGGGGCAGTACGGGTTCCCGTACGTGCTCAACGCCTCGATCGACAACGTCATCTGCCACGGCATGCCGTCGGCCGATGACGTGCTGCGCAATGGCCAGATCGTCAACCTCGACATCACGCTGGAGAAGAACGGCTACATTGCCGATTCCAGCACCACGTATCTGGTGGGTGATGCCGACTACGCCGCCCGCAAGCTGGTGCAGGTGACCTACCAGGCGATGTGGAAAGGCATCGCCGCCGTGCGGCCCGGCGCGCGCCTGGGCGATATCGGCCACGCCATCGCCCGCCACGCCCGCAGCCACGGCTACAGCGTGGTCAAGGAGTACTGCGGCCACGGTATCGGCCAGGAGATGCACGAGGAGCCGCAGATCCTGCATTACGGCCATGCCGGCACCGGCATGGAGCTGCAGGAAGGCATGGTGTTCACCATCGAGCCGATGCTCAACCAGGGCAAGCCGGCGATCCGCCAGCAGCCCGACGAATGGCCGGTGTACACCCGCGACGGCAAGCTGTCGGCGCAGTTCGAGCACACGGTGGCAGTAACCGGCAACGGCGTGCGCGTGCTGACCCTGCGCCCTGGTGAAACCCCGTTGTGCGCGGTGGATGCGGCCTAGAGCGGGCGCAGCAGCAACAGCAGCGCAAGGCACAGCATGAAGGCCGCCACGCCTGCATCCAGCAACCGCCATGCTGCCGCGTTGCGGAACACCGGCTGCAGCAACCGTGCGCCGAACCCCAGCCCGCAGAACCAGAGCACGCTGGCCACGCAGGCGCCCGCTGCGAACACCCAACGCAGGTCACCCGGGTAGCGCGTGGACAGGCTGCCCAGCAGCACCATCGTATCCAGGTACACGTGCGGGTTGAGCAGGGTGAACGCCAGGCAGGCCAGCAGCACCTGCCGCCGGCTGCCACCACTGGCATCGGCCGCGGCCAGCGCGCTGCCACCGCGCCACGCGCGCAGCCCGGCCTGCAGCCCATAGCACAGCAGGAAGGCGGCCCCGCCGAAGCGCAGCACCTGCAACAGCAACGGCCACTGCAGCACCAGCGCCCCCATGCCGCCCACCCCGGCCAGGATCAGCGCGATGTCCGCGCCCATGCAGGCCAGTACCACCATGCCCACGTAGCGGCGCTGCAGCCCCTGCCGCAGCACGAAGGCGTTCTGCGCGCCGATGGCGATGATCAGGCCGGCACCTGCAAACAGACCGGCCAGGGCCGCAGCAATCCACATCCGACGCTCTCCACCTTGAAAAGAGGCGCAGGGTGCGACCAACGGGCTCGTTAAGGCCAGCTGGTTTTTCTTTATCCTGTGCAGAAAAACTGAAGAGGCACCGCGTGGACCTGGTACATCCGCAGTTGAGCGCCTTCACCGCCGTGCTCGAAGAAGGCAGCTTCGAGGCCGCCGCACGCCGCCTGTCGATCAGCCCGTCGGCGTTGTCGCAACGGATCAAGGCGCTTGAGGACCGGCTGGGCCAGGTGCTGGTGGTGCGCCAGTCCCCGTGCCGGCCTACCGCTGCCGGCGAAGTGCTGCTGCGGCGGGTGCGGCCGATGCAGGCACTGCAGGCCGAAGCGCTTGCCGAACTGCTGCCGGAACGCGGCAGCGATGCCACCCGTACGCCGATTCCGCTGGCGGTCAACGACGATTCGCTGGACACCTGGTTCGTCGCCGCCCTCGCCGAGCTGCACCAGCGCCACGGCTACCTGTTCGACCTGCGCATGGACGACCAGGACCACACCCTGGAACTGCTGCGCACCGGCAGCGTGCTTGGCGCGGTCACCGCCGAACGCAGGCCGCTGAAGGGTTGCAACGTGCATCCGCTGGGCGCGATGCGCTACCACGCCATCGCCTCACCGGCATTTGCGCGCCGCCACTTCAGCACGGGCATGCAGGCCGAGGCGTTGGCCTCGGCGCCGATGATCGTGTTCAACCGCAAGGATGAACTGCAATGGCGTTTCCTGCGCAGGCTCACCCGCGCGCGAATGCAACCGCCCGTACACTACCTGCCCTCCTCCACCGGCTTCGTCGATGCTGCCGCGCGTGGGCTGGGCTGGTGCCTGGCACCGGAGGCCCTGGTCACGCCAGCGGCAGAGGCCGGGCAGATAGTGGTGCTGGAACCGCGTCGCTGGCTCGACGTACCCTTGTTCTGGCAGCATGCCGCCGTGCGTTCGAGCACGTTGCAACACATCACCCACGCGCTGCGTACCGCCGCGGGCAATACCCTACGTTGAAAAGAGCATGATCCAGACCACCGCAGACCCCGGCTTCACGCGCGGACCACTACCGTTTGCCCACTTCTTCACTACAGGAACGGCATGCGCCTGAGCTGCCCACGGACAAGGATGCATCGCGCGCTCGGCGCTGCCGGCCTGGCCTTGCTGGCCAGCCTGCCGCTGGCTGCAGCGGCACAGACCAGCGCGCCTCCCGCACTGGAATGGGAACAGGCGCGGCAGCGTCTGGAACAGGTCTCCGACGCGCTGGCCGCTGCTGATGCCGGCGTGCGCAACAAGGAAGAACTGCACGAGGCCACCCGCCTGCTGCGCCTGCCGGAGATCACCGGCGAAGTGCGGCGGCTGCAGTTCCAGAAGACCCTGACCCTGCCGCTGGGCTCGCTGGCGCCGGTGGCCGAAGCCTTTGGCATCGACTCACCGCTGTCGTTCACCGAACGCGACTGGCGCACGAGGCCGGTGGTCACTGCGGTGCTGCCGCTGTACACCGGCGGCCTGATTCCGGCCGCGCAGCGTGCTGCCGGCGCGGCCAGCGAACAGGCCAGCGCCGAGCGCGAAGCGCAGCGGCAGTCGCTGACCGTGCAACTGGCCCAGGCCTACTTCGGCCAGCGCTTGGCCGAACAGGCAGTGGTCGTGCGCCGCGACGTGCGCGATGGTTTGAACCGCCACCTGTCCGATGCGGAGAAGCTGGAACGCGAAGGCTTCGCCACGCGTGCGCAGCGCCTGCAGGCCACCGTCGCCCGCGACAAGGCCGAGCGCGAGTACCAGAAGACCCTCAATGATCTGGCCACGCTGAAGGCTGCACTGGCCACCCTGCTGCGCAGTGGCGGCGATGTGCAGCCGCTGTCGCCGCTGTTCGTGCAGCGCGCGCCGCTGGAACCGGTCGCCAGCTTCGAGCGCACCGCGCAGGCACGGCAGCCGCAGATCGCCCGCCTGCGGGCGATCGTGGCGCAGGCCGAACAGGGCGTGCGCGTGCAGCAGGCCAAGCTGAAGCCAACGGTATTCCTGTTCGGCCAGTACGACTTCCGCCGCCGCGACGAAATGCTGACCGATCCGGACTGGGCGTTCGGCATCGGCCTGAAGTACACGTTCCTGTCGCCGAACTCACGGCCGGCACAGATCAGTGCGGCACGCGCGCAGCAGGAACAGGCCGAGGCCGGCCTGCGCGAGGCCGAGAACCAGGTCGCGCTGGGTGTGCGCAAGGCCTGGAACGAGCTGGAAACCGCACGCCAGCAGTTCGTGCTGCTGGACAGCAGCATCGCCCAGGCTGACGAGAACCTGCGCCTGCAGGAGCTGGCCTTCCGCGAAGGCCAGGCCACCTCGCTGGACGTGATCGACGCACGGCTCGGTCTTGGCGGTGCCCGCGTCGAACGTGCGCAGGCCGCCTACCAATACGATATCGCCTTGGCACAACTGCTCGAGGTGAGTGGACAGATGGACCGCTTCGAAGACCATCGGCGGCGTGCAGACGAGGTAATTGATCATGAGTGATGTGTTGCACGACGAAGCAACGACGCCCCCGGGCAAGCGCCGGCTGGGGCCGATTCTGCTGGTGGTGCTGCTGGTGGCGGTGGTGCTGGGCCTGTGGCTGGCCTGGCGCAGCCCCGCCGACCAGATCCAGGGCATGGCCGACGCCGACACCCTCAACGTGTCGGCCAAGATCACCGCGCGCGTGGCCGAACTGAAGGTCCGCGAGGGCGATCGCGTGCAGGCCGGGCAGGTGCTGTTCCTGCTCGACAGCCCCGAAGTAGCAGCCAAGGAACAGCAGGCGCACGGCGCACTGGCTGCGGCGCAGGCGGTGGCCGACAAGGCTGCCGAAGGCGCACGCAGCGAAGACATCCGCGCGGCCGAAGCCAACTGGAAGCGCGCCGAAGCCGGTGCCACGCTTGCCGATGCCACCTACCGGCGCGTGCAGAACCTGTTCAACGAAGGGGTGATGACCCGGCAGAAGCGCGATGAAGCGGCGGCCCAGGCCACCAGCTCGCGCGAACTGGCCCGCGCCGCACGCGCCCAGTACGACATGGCGTTGACCGGCGCGCGCGAACAGGACAAGCGTGCCGCGCAGGGCCAGGTGCAGCAGGCCCAGGGTGCGGTGGCGGAAGTCAACGCCGCGCGCGTTGAAGTGGAAGGCCGCGCGCCGGTGGCCGGCGAGATCAACAAGCGCATGGCCGACCCGGGCGAACTGGTACCAGCCGGCTATCCGGTGTTCACCCTGGTCGACATCGACCGCATGTGGGTGTCGATGAACCTGCGCGAATCGCAGATGCAGGGCCTGAAGGTCGGCAGCAAGCTGCAGGGCAGCGTGCCGGCACTCGGCAAGGACGGTGAGTTCGAGGTCTACTTCATCAATCCCGCAGGCGACTACGCCACCTGGCGCACCACCCGCCAGTCATCGGGCTATGACGTGCGCAGCTTCGAAGTGCGGGTGCGCCCGGTACGCCGCATCGAGGGCTTCCGCCCCGGCATGAGCGTGCTGTTCGCATGGCCGCAGCACTGAACACCAGCCGCAGCAGCTTCGGCAGCTCATGGCAGCGCGAACTGCGCCGGTTGCGCAGCAGCCGTGCGGACCTGGCGCTGGTCACCGTGCTGCCACTGTTGATGCTGGTGGTGATGGCCTGGATGTTCTCCGCATCGGTGATGCGCGATGTGCCGATTGCCGTGGTCGACCTTGACCACAGCAGCGACAGCCGCCTGCTGCTGCGCATGCTCGACGCCAGCCCCGGCGTGCGCATCGCAAGCCAACCGGTCGATATGGATGAGGCGCGCGCGCAGCTGCGTCGGCTGGAGGTGTTCGCGGTGGTGCTGGTGCCGCGCGATGTGACCCGCCAGGCGCTGCGCGGCCGGCAGGGCACGGTGTTTTCCTATTACAACGCCACCTACATGACCACCGGCCAGTCCGCCGCGCGGGATATCGGCGACGCGGTCTCTGCGTGGAACGCGCGGCTGCTGCGCGAACGCATCGGCCTGCAGGTCGGGCCGGGCAAGCTGCGTGCCGCGCCCATCGCGGTGCAGTCGGACATCCTGTTCAATCCGGCGCGCAGCTACGAGCTGTTCCTGCTGCCACTGATCTTCCCGGCGGTACTGTCGCTGGTACTGGCGCTGGCCGTAGCCGGCAGCCTCGGCCGTGAGATCCGCGACGGTACCCTGCCCGCCTGGCTGGGCCATGCACCATGGTCGGCCATTGCAGGCAAGGTGCTGCCCTACGTGCTGCTGTTCTCGTTGTACGGCGCGCTGGGCGCGGCCTACCTGGCCTGGCTGCGTGGCGACGGCATCGCTGGCAGCGTGCTTCTGCTGCTGCTCGCACAGCCGCTGTTCTACCTGGCCACCGCGGCCTATGCCCTGTTCTTCGTTGGCGTTACCCGTGACATGGGCACGGCCCTGTCCGCCGTGGGCCTGAGCATCGGCACCGCGCTGGCGTTCTCCAGCGCCACGTTCCCGGTGATCGACGCACCGTTGTTCACCCGCGTCTGGCACCTGCTGCTGCCGCTCAGCGCCTACATCAAGCTGCAGACCCAGCAGCAGTTCATCGGCTCGCCGTTGGCGGTATCGCTATGGCCGCTGGCCACGCTGCTGCTGATGATCGCGGTTGCTGGCGGCATCGGCGGCTGGCGCCTGCTGGCGTTCGCGCGCACGCCGCAGGCCGCGCAACCGGCCGGGGCAGGCGCATGAGCCGTATCTGGCACAGCCTGCGACAGACCCTGTTGGCCGTGCTCTGCGACCGCTACGCGATCGTGGTGATGGTCGGCGCGGTGATTCTGTACTCGTTCTTCTACCCCGCCGCCTATCGCCATCAGGTGGCCGGCAACCTGCCCGTGCTGGTGGTCGATGAAGACCACAGCGCGACCAGCCGCGAGCTGCTGCGCAAGCTCGATTCGCTGCGCGTGGCCCATGTGGTTGGGCAACCGGCCGACCTGCAGGAAGCGCGCGCACAGCTGGAGGCCGGCCATGCCGAAGGCATCGTGCTTATCCCGGCCAACCTGCAACGCGACATCCTGCGCGGGCATCCCGCCAAGCTGGTGCTGCTCGGCAACGGCGCCTATCTTGGCCGCGCCAGCTGGGTACTGGGCAGCGTGGCCGATGCGCTGGGTGCGTTCGGCCGTGAAGCGGCGGTCACCCAGGCCGCGTTCATGGGCGCGCCACAGGCACCACCGGTCACCCTCGTGCAACGACCCTTGTTCAACACGCAGGAAGGCTATGGCAGCGCGATCGTCCCCGGCGTGGCCGAACTGATCGTGCACCAGACGCTGCTGATGGGCATCGGCGTGCTGCTCGGCGGCCGCCGGCTGGTGCTGGGCCGGCGCCTGCAGTTCGACCTGCCCACCCTGACCGGCATGGCCCTTGGCTTCGGCCTGATCGGGCTGTTCGGGCTGTTCTGGTACGCCGGCTTCACCGCCTGGGTGCAGGACTATCCGCGTGGCGGCAACCCGCTCGGCCAGCTGCTCGGCGGCACCCTGTTCATCGCTGCCACGGTGGCGTTCGGCCTGTTCGTCGGCAGCTTCTTCCGCACGCGCGAACGCGCCTTCCAGTACATCATCGCCACCTCGATCCCGCTGTTCTTCCTGGCCAGCCTGTCGTGGCCGGCGGTGATGACCCCGCGCCCGCTGGTGTGGCTGGCGCAGCTGCTGCCGACCACCTCCGGCATCAACCTGATGGTGCGCCTGAACCAGATGGACGCCAGCCTGGCCGAGGTCAGCCACGAACTGATCACCCTGGCCGTGCTGCTGGTGCTGTACGGCGCCCTCGCCCTCTGGCGCCTGCACAGCCCAAAGGGGACGAAGGGGATTAAGTCGTAGCTGGCACGGAGAGGGAGAAATCGACTTAATGCCCTCCGTCCCCTTTTACGGGTCTGGCGCGTACCAGAACGGGATGGTCCAAGGAAGGAATGGGCTTGAAACGAAGAACGCCGGCACAGGGCCGGCGTTCGGGGTACAGCAGTGTGGAAGGGGTTATCGCATGGAGGGATCAGCGATAGACGCGCTCACAACGGCGCTCGACCACGCGGTCGCCAGTCTTCTGCTGATGGTTGCCCTGGATCTGCCGCCCAGCTGCACCGCCTGCCACGGCACCGGCGACGGTCGCCAGCTTCTTGCCATTGCCGCCGCCTACCTGGTTGCCCAACAGGCCGCCGACCACGGCGCCCGTAGCGGTACCGGTGATGCGGTTGGGATCGCGGGTATTGCGCTGCACTTCCACGTTCTTGCAGACCACGCGGCTGCCATCGTTGAACTTGCGCCCTTCATCACGCGGGCCGTAATTCTGTGCGCCAGCAACGGACGAGGCCGCCAGCAGGGTGCCCAGCACCATCAATCGGGTCGAGGTCTTCATGGCCATCTCCTGTGCTCCGGTATGGCGCAAGTGTCTGCCTGCACGTGGCAACTGCAGGTGAAATCCACGTCTCCAGGCGCTCAGCGGCCATCATCGGTTCAGGAAACAAAAATGCGCCCATCGCGACCAGCCATCGCGATGGACGCCGTCTCCCACCCGGCTTAGAACTCTTCCCACCCACCCGTGTTGGCAGCGAGCGACGGGGCATTCCGCAGCGGCACCCCGGTCACGCGACGCACCGGCGGCACGCTTGCAGCGACCGCTGCCAACATCGGACGGACCGCTGCAGCCGCCACCGAAGCGCCGGTGCGGAACACCGACACCGCCTCGGCCAGCAGGTTGGCCTGTTCTTCCATTGACCGCGCAGCAGCGCTGGCCTCTTCCACCAGCGCAGCGTTCTGCTGGGTGGTCTCGTCCATCTGCATCACGGTCTGGTTGACCTGCTCGATGCCCGAGCTCTGCTCCTGCGAGGCCGCAGAGATCTCCGCCATGATGTCGGTCACCCGCTGCACCGAGGCGACAATCTCGCCCATCGTCGTGCCGGCCTGACGCACCAGCGCCGAGCCGTCGGACACCTTGCCCACCGACTCCTCGATCAGGCCCTTGATCTCCTTGGCCGCACCCGCCGAGCGCTGTGCCAAGGTGCGCACCTCGCTGGCCACCACCGCAAAACCCCTTCCCTGCTCACCCGCACGTGCCGCTTCCACGGCGGCGTTGAGCGCCAGGATGTTGGTCTGGAAAGCGATGCCATCGATCACGCTGATGATCTCGGCGATCTTCTTCGACGACGCTTCGATGGCGCTCATGGTGGTCACCACCTGGCCGACCACCTCGCCGCCCTGTGAGGCCACCCCATGTGCACCGATCGCCAGCTGGTTGGCCTGGCGCGCATGTTCGGCGTTCTGCTTCACCGTGGAGGTCAGCTCCTCCATCGACGCTGCCGTTTCTTCCAGGTTGGCCGCCTGCTGCTCGGTACGCCGCGACAGATCGGTATTGCCGGAGGCAATCTCCCCCGCTGCCAGATTGATGCTGGATGCACTGGCCTGGATACGGCCGACGATCTGGGTCAGTTGCTCGACGGTCGCGTTGCAGTCGTCGCGCATGCGGGCGAACACACCGTGGAAATCGCCCTGCATGCGTACTGTCAGATCGCCGCGCGAGATCGCCTGCAGCAGGCTCGACACCTGCACCAGGTTCTCGTCCGTGGTCTGCATCAACCGGTTCAGCCCGGTCACCATGTCGCCGAAATCATGCTCGAAGCGTGTTTCGTCGCCACGCAGGCTGAAGTCGCCTGCGGCCGCGGCTGTGGCCAGCCGGCGGATCTCGCCGTTGATGGCCGACAGACTCGATTTGGTCTCGTCCATGGCCTGGGTGATCGCCGCCTTCTCGCCCGGCAGGCGATCCATGTCCACCGACAGGTCGCCGCGCGCGTAGTGCTTCATCACCTCGATCAGGCGGTTCTGCACGTGCACGTGCGAACCCACCAGCGCGTTGGTGTCATGCACCATGCGCCCGTAGTCACCGGGGAAGGCGCTCTCGTCCATGCGATAACCCAGGCTGCCATCATCGTGCTGCCGCGCCATCTCGCCCTGCGCGGCCATCACCGCCTGCAGCTGCCCCTGCATGCGCTGCATGGACTTCAGCAACTGGGTCACCTCGTCATTGCCCGAAGCATCGATGACGTTGTCCAGACGACCGTTGGCGATGCCATCGGCCAGCTTCACCGCGCCCGCCAAGGGGCGGGTCAGGCTGCGGGTGATCGCCCACGCGGCCAGTGCGCCGAGAATCAGGCTGAGCACACCGAAGGCGATGGACAGGGTTCCCGTCCACGCTTCCGTGGCGCGGTATTCCTCACGGCTGCGTTCGGTCAGGGTTTCCTGGTGCCGCAGCAGGCTGGAGATCGCTCCATTCCAGGCCGTGGCCAGACCATGCTCGGCCAGCAGTTCGGTGGCTGCACCGTCGTAGTCACCCGCCTTCATCCGCTCGTGCAATTGTTGAGTGGAGACGTCGGTCGCCTTGCGTGCCGCCGCGATCTGCGCCACCAGCGTATCGCCGGTGGCATCGCGGGGAATCTTGACGTACTTGTCCCAGATGCTGTCGTAGGTGCGGCTCAGTTCCTGCGCCCGCTGGTAATCCTTGTCGAACTCCTCGCCGCGCTTGATCACCATCAGGCGACGATGCATCAGCACCGCGTTGTTGGTATCGAGCATGTCGTTCAACAACCGCATCTTGACCATGTTCACGCCCACCACTTTCTCGAACTGGGCGGACTTCAGATGGTTTCCGTACAACACCAGGCCGACAATGGCCAGGATGAACAGCAACAGCAGACCGAAGCCGGCGGAAAGCCGGGATCCCACACGGAGGTTGCGTAAGGCGAGCATCTCAATTCCCTTGATCGTGGCCCTATATCGGTGGCGGCACGACCCGGGGAAACTTTAAGGGAGTTTTACGTTGGAAATCCTCATCAAGGTGAATCCGTTCAAACACGCTTCCATATACACCGGGTTATCATACAAAGGGACTGCCTGATTGTTCCTCGGCCTCACGGCACCAGTGAATTTAACATCTCCAAGCTTCAGGCGCGGGTTTGCCAACATCAATTCGTTTGCCGCCCTGAGTTCCGCGCAACGAACAATAGCGTTTCCACACGAAGTCTTTACCCCAAGACCACCAAGCGAATCAGCGTAGGCTCCCAGTTCTGGAGCGATCACCTCTGGAACAGGGCCGCTCGAAACGGTGACGATCTTACCGGTCATGCGCACACCGCCGCCCACCGACAACTGGGTGCCGGTGATGGTATCGCTCTGGCCGCTGCCTTCGCTGCGCGAGTTGTTGGTGCCGAACGGCAGGCCACTAGTGTTGTTGGCAAAGCCCCAGCCCTTGCCACGGCTGCTGCTGTCGCTGCGCTCGGTGTTGTGGGCCACATCGAGCACGATGTCCTTGGTGGCCAGCAGCACGGCATTGCCCTCGGCGGACATCTGCGCGCCCTGGCTGAGGATGGAGCCGCCGTTGGAACCAATTTGCCACGGTTGATCAGGCGCTATGCCTGGGAAGTATTGCAGGCGCCATAACTAGCACACTGTTGGGTAGCGAGCGGCAGGAAAAATGAACACATTCGCCGCAACCAATTATTGATTAGAAACCAAAAATTCCGACTCAGTTAGCGTGCACCGCCCTCCCATGCGCCAAAATTCAAAGTAAGGATCAAAATTCACATCCAATTCAAACAATGAATCCCCAATATACCATGACAAATGATAGTCGGCAGCTAACCCATAAAGCGCTTCAAACAACGCATACACCTGGTCGGACTCAGATATTTTACTCCGCCTTACCGAATCAACAATTCCATCAAAAAGCCAGTGATGAGGAATATCATCTCGAAGCACGGCATCCAGATCACTCCCGGCAGCAAAGACCACCTTCACGCGCCTGCAGGTTCTTTCAATCTCAACATCACCTATCCTTCTGCATATCTCTTCCTGCCCTCTCAGCCACGCACTTCCGAGCGCAGCAATCTCCTCGCGCGAGGTTGAAAATCGTGGACGCAGGTACAACGAACCATCCAATCTGCCGGAAGAAATAACTCTAACGGCCCTCGCATACAAATCCAACGATGACGAAAAATAACTAATATCTTCCGAAGCTCAACATCAGTTCCGTGCTCTTTCAACAACCCCAAAAAATGGGACTTATCAAACACAGCCGACCCTTCACAGAACGCGCACCAGTCAGACAGAAGAGTCCTCACATCTACATCCCTCCAGATTCTTGGAGCGGCGGGAGCAGCCGCCCTCGTGGCAGCATCGCTGTGCTGCTCGCATACATAAGCAATAAAGGCGGAACTTTACGTCCCCCTCACCGCCGCGGCCCTCAGACTCAGCGGTCCAAACTGATCATCCATGCATGAATATTCTCGTCGCCGAGTCGGCTACAGGCTCCATTCCTCCGCAGATGGCACCCGCTCCAGAACATCGCTTGAGGCAGAAAAACAGAGTTTGGAACTCCTGCATCAGCATCTGGACGTCCGAAGGCTCCGCATCAAACGACACCTCAACGTCAATGGCACCGTTGAAGCCGATGACGCGGAGCAGCAGGACTTTCAAACGAGCAGAACCACCCAGAGAAAAGTCGCCGAGCCTTTGAATCAGGCAGAAATTTCTCTGCCGCTCCTCGGACCGGAGGGCGCTGTGGCTCCACGGGTGAAGGTCGACGACGATGCCGTCAATTTCCGGGGGGAAAACGGATCCAGCGAGCCCATGAAGTTCAGACACAACCATCAGCACGCAGTCATGCGGAACATCCTCCATAACCACTTCGTATGCATCACCCATAGATAGACCCTTTGTCGTAAATTTCATGAACACACAGTCGTTACCGCGCTATCGCAAAACAGGCTCAGAAATAGTCTGGATCGAAAATGGATTCGTACTCCTGCCACCTCGAAGGATCGTCGAACGCAGACCTTTATGAGCCTACTGATTTCCGCGGTTGACACGGGATCACGAGCATCCCCTTGGAACATTGGCATGCATCCATCTAAGCATTGCGCAACGTCCACCATCGACAGCAGACGTCGGGTTCAAACATCACTCTAGCCTCGGCGATTGATTCGAAAATATCAAATACAACATGAACTCCTGCCCCCGAACCATCGCGGACCAACTCAATAGACTTGACGCTCTCTGAAGAAATAACAGCCATCTCCTGCGCGGCAAGCCTCAGAACAACCTGAAATGATTTCATCACAGCGCTAAAAGAAACATCAACCTCAACATCACTCCTGCTTGATTTTTTTATATAGCGACACAGGGCTAAGATTGGATCAACCTCGATGGGCTCGATACCAAATGCTTCGAGAAAGTCACTTTCGCTTGGAAATTTCATTGCAACCTCATCAGTAAAGCGGTACGACGGCACTGAATACACGAGGTCCGTCATCAAACACTTGGATATGCTCCGAGAACAGGCAATCCTACAAGCTGGCAGAGCAGGTCTTCGAGAACGACGCCATCAAGGAAGCCCTACGAAAAAGTGGTGACCGCGCCAGCGCGCGAAAGTGGTGACCGCGCCAGCGCGCGGACCGCTGGTGGGGGCCTCCGCCGCCGCGATTTGCTTGCCTCCGATATTCCCCTCGGTCAGCGTGGCAAGGGTCGAGCTGCTGTCGCCCCCCCCCCCTTCTCCGCCATCGGCGTACCCGAGCCCCCGCGCGGCGCAGCGTTGCCCGCCTTCGGGTCCCAACCAGTCATCTGCCCGCCGGCACCAACACTGATGCCGCCCGAGCTGGCCGAGTGGTCCATCTGGTTCTGCAGATCCGTGAAGGTCAGCGTCTGCGCGGTCAGCTCACTGTTGCCCGCGTTGGTACTGGCAATGACGCCGCCGATCAGGTTCACGTGTCCGGCGTCGACGTGGTAACCGCCGTTGCCGGCAAACGGCCCGCTTTGCTGGCCCATGCCCTGGTAGCCGCCCTCGGCCTTGCCCGCGCTGGCATAGCCGTCAGCATTTCGGGCGTTGCCGAACGCCACCTGCACGCGGCCACCCTCCTGGCTGTTACACACCTACGTCAGGGATGATCTCGTATTCACACTCGTCACGAATGAGAGCGATCTTAGATATCTTTGAAATGGACGCCACATCCCTGCACGTCGTGCCCGGCCCCACAACTCCATGAATAGTAACTTCATCAAAATATGAAGCCACCCCGCCAACCCATCCCCCTACAACGCTGTCAAGTGAAGCCTCCAGGCCCGGGCAATAGATTTCAACACGGGAATCAGGAAATGGATACCGCGACTCACCTACAAGAAAGCACTCCCGACCTCGAATAACCAAGTAACCACTGACAACTGCATTCTTATTGAAAAAATCCGAATTGTCGTCACAGGAAAACAAATCAATAACCTTGCTCATGAAATCACCTACTTTTTAGTGAAAATAGCTTCACCAGAGAATTTTCTCTTGAACTCATCAATCGGAGTAAAGTACTGCCCCCATAGCGGGATCACGAATTGCAACTACGTACTGTCCATTCCGCATCGTGACACCGTCTACGACGACTGCATGCCCACCACGATCCAAACTCATCCGGACGATTGCTGGATTGCCATTTGCAGTTGCATCTGCAAGCTCTTCGATGGTAACCCGCATTGCTCTTGTCGCGCCAAGTCCATTGTTTCTTAGAACCTGGGCAAGCACTGGCATAGTGGTTCCCCGCTGGGTGACGTTAGATTGCGAAATGATCGCTCCTACATCCACCGTCTTCCCGGCTGTATCGAGCACCATGGCACACGATGTCGGACCGCAAGTCGGCAGCTGCCCTTGATCAATCAACGTTCTATCGCCAAAGCGCGGGGTGCTTGAGCTTTCAGGATTACCTGGCTCCAGCTTGCCGACAGTCTCGCCGGTTCGACTATCCACGACACCAGCCTTGCCTCCCGCTCACTCCACTGGCCTAGCAGTTGCCCCCCCGAACTCGCAATTCTGTTCTCGACAGCCACAAGCTTCTTTGCGTTGGCAGCAGCCCTCAACGTCGCAATATCGCCCATGCTGACCAGCGCCAGAGCTGCATCAAGCCCTATGTCCCCCTTGATGAAGCCATTGCCGGCGACGTCCGCCAGGTTCCACTTCTGATTGAAGCCAAGCTGGTAGGTTGTCGCGTCCCAACCGTCGCCAAAGTAGCCAGAAACTCCGGACCAGACGCCTGCCCCCTTCTCATTCAATACGCCCCAACCGCCAATTTCCTGAGCCCTCTGGTAGTCAGCGATTTACCCTTTGACTTCGTTGATGACCCTGTTGTAGATGTTCATGTTGGCAACATCCATCACCAAGCCGCCCACATTGGTGCCCGCGCCCGCAATCTGTCCGCCTTGGTTGAACACCAGATTCAGCAGAGCATTGTCAATAGACTCTTGGCCTCTTCCGTTGAGGAAGAGAAATCCGGTGGTGAAAGGATCGCACCGCCCCGCTTCTGCGCAGGTGAGCTTGTAGCGCGCGTCCAATCCAGAAGTGTGCGTAAGGAAATCACCGGCAATTTGTCCGCTATTACCATTCTTCAATGCGGCTGCAGCCAGTTCTGCGCCGTTGTCCTTGATCCACTTGATGTATGTGGACTCGTTCATCGACAGCGACCAGTACGCGTCACCCAGCAGGTCTGCTCGGCCTTGCAGGCGGGCGAGTCCGACGCCCCCTTGCATGCGGCGATCAGTGCGCTGTTGCGCGCATCTGACAGCGCGGCAAGCTGCTTCTCTTCCGCGCAGCTCTTGCCCTCCTTGGCACAGCTAAGCATCGCGTTGAGCTACTGCATGCGCTCGGCATGGTTGAGGTAATTGTTCTCGACGGCCTTCTTCCCGATCGTCGCCCCCAACGCCGCCCCCATCAGGCCGTCACCACCGATGCCCCCTGCAAGTGCGCCCACGGCCTGACCCAGCGCCTTGACCTACTGCTCCTGCTCTGGAGTCAACTGCCCGCCATTCTGTTTGGCGTAGTAGTCGCCAAGGAACTTCGCTGCCAGCTCACCCCCACCCGCCGCCAGCGCCCCACTCCCCGCCGAGCCACCATTGGCCTCCGCCAACAATGCTCCCAGCAGTGCGTGCGACAGCATCTGCATGGCCTCGGCCGAGTAGTCCATCTGATTCTGCAGGTCGCTGAAGGTCAGCGTCTGTGCGGTCAGTTCACTGTTGCCCGCGTTCGTGCTGGCAATCGCGCCACCAATCAGGTTCACGTGCCCGGCATCAACGTGGTACCCGCCATTGCCGGCAAACAAGCCACTCTGCTGGTCCGCGCCCTGGTAGCTGCCCTCGGCCTTGCCGGCACTGACGTAACCGTCGGCATTCCAGGCATTGCCGAAGGCCACCTGCACGCTGCCGCCCACTTGGCTGTTCTTGGACATGCTCTCGGCTATGTCCTGCAGCGATTCGATGGTCAGCGTGCCGCCCGTCTTGACGTCAATGCGGTCAGCCGTCGCGGTCGCGCCACGCAGGGTGGTGTCACCCTCCGCCTTCAACAGCTCAGAGGAGCCACTCCGAGTCAGCCTCATTTTTCCCGGCGGCTCCCAATCCTCAATCCAGGCGCGCAGAAGGGGCCAGCCCGCCGCTCAAGAATGAAGCCCATAGGCGTCCATTTCTTTCAAGCTGATAAACTTCAAACTCTCTCCACTCAGCGACGATCCATCCAAGAATTCGCCATATCCGCAAGTGTCACATTGGAATGCAGGCAAAGACCTGGACACTCCAATGTACGCTCGCATATATGTCTCGCCACAGCGGCAGCAGACCCGATCAAACTCAACTGCAATCAACTCCTCCATCAAGTCGCGAACAAATTGAGCAATCACTTCATCACTCGCATTTGCCAGACGGGACGCTCGCGAAGATATACGATCAACATCTGCCTCACTAATGTCTGCGAGAGGATATTCGCTTGCACGCCCCGTCATATCCGCGATCGAATTAAACCCATAACTCAGGAACGGCTCTGTGCGGACCTCGTTTCCGCACTTTGCCATCCATTGCAGCAGCGCCTCAACAACACCCCTGCCACCGTCATCAGGAGCTACCGAAGCAAGCAGCAGCACCAAGCTACTCCGCAAATCATCTGGCAATCGGGCCATCACCACCTGCCTCTCACAGGATATCCCGCATTCAGACCTCCAGCCTTGCAACTAAATAATTTTGTTGCACTTATTTAGTACGACTGACAATAAACCCAATATCCGCCTCAGCACCCACCTCATTGCGCAGAACTACATCAACTCACCCCAGATAGCCACCTCGCCAAAATCACCGCTACAAATTAGATATCGTAACCGGCAATTCTCATATGCTCAATGACAGCACGATCAAATTCCTCGTCGCCAATCCCCCTAACTGACCTGACACTCCTCCAATTCCAAACCAACGGGAGAATCTTACTATCCAACAAATCATACTCAACCAATAATAAATTGGCCAAATCATACTTATCCAGATCAGGGCGACGAACAAGGACGGCGTTTAGTACGCGACTCGGCGCATCACCAGAGAGGATGCCAGTAAATAGTTTATTTTCCAAATGTGACATAAGTAACCGATCCCACCTCTTCAATTTTTTCAACATTTTTATAACCATACTTCTGCGCAATTCGGCCTGTCCACGTATTCATAGCCGCACCCTCCTTCGACATGCCATTTGCAACATTCCTTAAATATTCATCAGCATTAACACTATCAGTACCGCCCACCCATGCGCCTCGGACCTTGTTTACCTCCACCCCCTCATTAGCCAGACGACGCATGGCGCTAGCAAACATATCAGTCCCTGAAGCTTGATACAAAGGATGATCGACCGCAGAGCGGATGTCGAAACCGAGTACACCCGAGCGATCCACATTAACAACCAGGCCCGCAACACCATCAGGGTCACCATATCTGAGCGTAGTTCCCATACCGGATTTACTGACCAAGAACTCGTTAGTAACATCAATTCTAGGAATCGGAACTTGCCTGCCAGGGGGTTCAACAGCGTGAGATTCAGTCGGTGCTGGAGTACTGGGACGCGGTCCAGCCTTCGGGATCGAGACTGCCGACGCAGCGCCAACTTGAGATAAGGCATACAGCAGCTCTGCCACATCTGGCGAAATTCCAGCCGCTTGGAATGCCTGACCGCCCCAAGTCGCGGTGGGCTTGCCGGTAAACAACGTATTGGTCCCGGCTACCGCATTGTCATAGCCGCTTGCAATCAGAAAACCGGCGCCCACACAACCAATTATCGAGGCGCACGATGGTGATACCGCAATGCCACCAGCCGCTTGCGCCGCTCCGCCAACCGCCTGCAGGCCACCGAACGCACGTACTCCAGCCTGATTTCTCGAGCCCCAGTCGAACAAGTAATCCGTAAAGGCATAGTCGAACAGTTGTTCCTGGGTTGCTACTCCATTGCCCGCCGTATACAGATAGCCTGGCTGTACCTGCACCTTCAGCCACTGGCGATCGTCCAGCGCCTCCGGGGTCGAACCCAACGCTTCGATGGCTGCCCACTCGGCCCTCTCAACACTGCCTTCCGCGAACCCAGCTGAACATTTGACGAGAGCACACGCTGCTGCTGTGAGCTCAGCTTCACGAACGACGTCGCCGTTGCTCAACTCCTTGATGCGGGCCAGCTCTATTACGTTTAGAAGTCGATTATTTTCCACGGCATTTTTGCTGATCCCCATGTTGAGAGCGATCTGTGCAAGATCGCCCCCCGCCGCGCCACCCGCCAGCGCTCCAACCGCCTGAGATAGCGCCGAAATCGTTTCCTTGTCCGCGTAAGGGAACGCCTGCATCAGCACACCTGCAGCGATCTCTCCACCGGCTCCGGCCACCGCCCCCACTGACGCCGAGCCGCCGTTGAGCTCCGCCAGAACTGCACCAAGCAACGCATGTGACAGTGCCTGGGCTACGGCATTGGGATTGCTACCATGGCTGGTGTCGAATTTTTCTCCGATCAACTGCGCAGCGTACGGGGCAAGTGCATTGCCTACGATTTGGCTGCCGCCTTGGCCGGACGCGCCGCCTATAAGAGCCGTAGTGACGGCGCCCAAGGCCCGGCTGTAGTCCCCGCCGATCCCCCACTGGAGCTGGGATCTATAGAAGTTGCGGTAGTCTGCACTATGGCTGAGAACGTAATTCTGCTTTCCGTTCGCATCAAGTGCTTGGAAGTCGGCGAGATCCTGTCCCTCAAGTGATTCCACAAAGCCGTCATAGGCGTTCGCAGCACCGGCCTGAGCGCGGGAGGCAAGGTCCCCAGAAATCTGTCTGCTGGTTGAAAGCACCGTCCCCGCAGCACCCGCCATCGCCTGCTGGTCCGCCAGCAGCTTGGTGGCATCCGGCATCGCCTCCAGCGCACGATGCGCTGCACTGGCATCGGTATTGATACCCAGCTCCGCCGCCGTGGTCTGCTTGCCACCGATGGTGATGTTGCCTTCGGTCAGCGTCGCAAGCGTTGAACTGCTGTCGCTGCCGTTCTCCGTCATCGACATGCCTGGGCCACCGCGGGGGGCGGTAGTGCCCGCCTTCGGGTCCCAACCCTTCATCTGCCCGCCCGCACCACCGCTGATGCTGCCGGAGCTGGCCGAGTAGTCCATCTGGTTCTGCAGATCGCTGAAGGTCAGCGTCTGTGCGGTCAGTTCACTGTTGGCCGCGTTGGTGCTGGAAATCGCGCCGCCAATCAGGTTCACGTGTCCAGCATCCACGTGATAGCCACCGTTGCCGGCAAACAAGCCACTCTGCTGGCCCACGCCCTGGTAGCTGCCCTCTGCCTTGCCTGCGCTGGCGTAGCCATCGGCATTCCACGCATTACCGAAGGCCACCTGCACGCGCCCACCCACCTGGCTGTTCTTGGACATGCTCTCGGCAATGTCCTGCAGCGATTCGATGGTCAGCGTGCCGCCGGTCTTGACGTCGATGCGGTCGGCCGTGGCGGTCGCGCCACGCAAGGTGGTATCACCCTCGGCCTTCAGCGAAATGTTTTGGCCGGTCGGCGTGGTGTTCTGCCAGGTGTTGCTGTCCGAGTTCGCCTTGCTGCTGCCCACGCTGGCTTCGGCATACACATACACGCCCGTCTGCGCGCCCACGACAAC
>Ga0307412_10000530_pt1 | contig 22745 bp, 18 predicted proteins | sample DK1Cmetagenome_3_FD_203823 | JGI IMG/M metagenome (GOLD analysis project Ga0307412, IMG submission 203823) | Maize rhizosphere microbial communities from greenhouse at UC Davis, California, United States - DK15-C-1 | ecosystem: Host-associated > Plants > Roots > Rhizosphere > Soil | place: USA...
ATTGGGAAAATTCCTGACAAACTCATACGCTGCACATCCTTTCTTTATATATAAGCCGGTTTTTACTGATCTAGACTCTATAAAAACTCCCGAAGGTAAAATTAATTTTATAATCGATAACAAGCCAGCTCAATTTGATTTACGTTAAGGGATATTATATGTGGTTACTAGTCAGTAAGTTTAAGATTATGTAGGGCGGTGCTTTTTTCTCCGTAATGTGATAGTATTTAAGATGAATACAAACGGCGCGATCAAAAAAAAATTAATGGCAGAAGCCCTTAAATGCTGAAATACCTTTTAAATAGTTGATTTTTATCAGTTTTTTAACTGATTACTTTCATCGCATTCAGCTCAAATTCAATCTAATTTTGTTCCAGGAATTATGTACCAATCAAACACTCTCGCCCCGATAAGAAAAAGTTGCAATAACCGCTTTTGCGTTACCATTTAATTAATGAAATTTTGTTTATCCTCTTTATCATCAGGCCATAGTGATTATCGGTTCGACAGGTTTTTTCCCGAGAAGATCAGAATGTTGTCAGATAGGCACTGGACGCCGCACCTGATAGCAAAAGACGCAGCCAATTTTCTTGCCCATCAGCCAGGAACACGTGTGCTGGATATTGGCAGTGGAATAGGTAAATTCTGTTTAATGGCAGGCTATCACTATCCGGAAACTATTTTCTATGGAGTAGAACAAAGGAGGGAATTGATAAACTTGTCGCAAGAGGCAAAAGCTTTTTACCAAATAAAAAATGCTCATTTTATTCATGGGAACTTCACTGAAATTAACTTTGATAACTTTGACCACTTTTACTTTTTCAACTCATTTCTCGAGAATATTGATCCTACGGATGCTATCGACGATTTAAATAAGTCTCTCCAATTATATAGTTATTATCGCAATTACCTTTTCGAACAACTTAAAAAACGTCCAAAGGGCACAAGGCTGGCTACTTTTGATTGCGACATAAGCCAAATTCCTTCCAGTTATCAGCTTACGAGAATTTCGCATTCGTCGTTGCTTAAAATGTGGGTTAAAAGATATTAAAAGAGAAAATGGAGCTTGCCATTCGGCATGAATGAAATCAATGAAGGAATACATATCAAATTTAGAGGAGCAACTTTCGAGGGCTCAAGATTATCAGCAGGTAGCGGCTTTAATAAATTCAGCTGTTTTAAATCTAGGCGAAGGTTTCCAACTATTAAAATTTAAGGATGAATTTATAAATAGGTTAGAAGGGCATTCTCCTTTCGACTATGATAGCACTCAATGGAGTTGTTTTCGGTATGCTTTGGTGTTGCTGCGGCAAATTCAAGTTAGAGAAGAAGAAGTAGCTACCTAACTAAGGTAAATAGAATATGGCTTAATCGTTCTTTCAATGAGTTTTATAAAAGCATAGCCTCGTCCCGCGGTGGTGGGCTGCCAAAAATGAATATGATTTCTTTGCAGGCAGCCCCTCCAAAGGAAACTATTATAGATCAGGAGGAGGCAGCAAAGGCAAAATTTGGCTTTGAAAATAATGACAGCATAAAGGTAAGCCTCGGCAGGAAGAGTTTCATTATATCATTCTACCCTAAAAGCAATTGGCATGGTATACAAAACTCTTAGAGGAGTACACATCACAAGTCCCCTTGAACCAATTACATCACATCACTGTTAGCATAAAAAGGACTAACAGTTGTTGGGATGAAGAAATCAAAAGCACGTAGGCATGTAAATAAGCTTTTTAAAAAAATGATTGGATTGCTGAAGGAATTCAGGCGTTCTGGTGAGCAGGAAAGCCTGCACAAATTTAGGGTCCAGGTTAAAAAGATATGGGCATTACTGCCGGTTTTTTTTAATAAAAAGAAAGGGGCTAGAGTTTTTATGCCTGTTAGATCCGTATTTAAAGCTGCCGGTGTGGTGAGGGAGAGATACGTGCAGCTTCAGGTTGTTGGTGTTTTTCTTCCGAATTCATCTCCTGAACTGATGCGGGGCAACCACTTGTTAAATAGGGCATCGCTGCGGTTCCTTAGAAAGGGGCGAGGCAACATTCGCAAATTGAAAAAGGCAAAGGTTAGAATCAATAAAGATTTACATGCCTTACCAGAAAAACGTACCGTAAAATATCATCGGAGGCTGTTGGATGCAATAGTACTTGCCCTTGCCAAACGAGATTTTACTGGCGAAATGCATAGATGCCGAAAGCAGATTAAATGCCTGCTCTATACGCAAAAGGCCTGGCTGGTTAAAAAAGGTAAACTTAATTTAAATACCCAATATCTGGGTAAAGTGGAAGATGCAATAGGCAGGTGGCACGATGGCTTAGTGGCTAAAGAAGCATTATCAGGCAGAAAATCCTATCGTTTTTTAGTGTCGAAATTAGATGAAGAAATTAGCCGCATGGAAAGAAGTGTAACTGCCCTAACCGCAAATTTCTGGCATAAAGCTTTATATAGCAATCGCTTTTAAATTAAAGACGATCTATCTCAAAAGGATAAGACAAAAAAGAAACGCCAGACAGTTGTTCTAAACGCTGTCTGACGTTCTATAAAGCTTTAAAAGCAATTTCGCTGGTAGTTACATGAAGAAATGAGTGTTTATTTTATTATTGCCTATAAATTGACAGTGCTGGATTGTATGTTTTTATAGAAAATGTCTCCCGCCCCAGAATGTGTGCCCGTAACCATTTTAGAATGGCTTTGGCAAATATGCAGGAGAGAGTCATTAGCATCTTGCGTAAAACCTGCTTTAGGGTATGCGCAGAACAAAGAAAAGGACTCATTCTCACAGAACTTATTCCATAGGTGTTCTAAATTAACTGTAGCGCCGCTATTCCCTTGTGCCCAAAGTATGGCCACCATTTCTCCAAATGCCCTTATCCTGGGGTTTGCTTTTTTAGCCTTATTAATAATCTCGGTTATTGCCTCGGTAAAAAGCGCTTCATCTGGCCAGCCATTAACCATGAATTTTGAGAGCGCTTCTTCTGCATTTACAGGCAGGTACGCATTGCTTTCTGCCAGAACAGAAACATTTATACCATGTGCCCTAAGCCTGGATTCTAGTCCGTCAATATGAGCCTGGCTTGCAATTACTATAACACTCTCGGCAGAATTGATTCCATCGCCTACAAAGTTGGTAAGTACATCCAGAAAAGAATCATCATCTTCATAAATCTGGAGAACATGTTCGCACGGTGCAATTTCTCCCCAAAAAACCTTTGCTTTACTCTTTTGCCATCCGTTATTTATCATTTTACAAACTAACTCAATTTTTTATTTATTGTTAAAGAAAGAACCGCGCATTGCTAAAAATGTTATTATTTATTCTATAAATATTGTCTGTTTAATTTAACTCTCCAAACAATGCCTCCTAACAGGCGGCTCGATAGCTGTCAGTGCTGCTTTTATATGCAGCTGGGTAGGCTGAAACAAAAAGTTGTACCCTTTCCAATTTCACTTTCAAACCAGATATCTCCGCCCTCCCGGTTAACAATTTCTTTTGATATATATAGTCCCAGCCCTAAGCTCATTCCCGAATCTTTGTTGAGTTGTTCTGCTTGGTGGAAACGCCCAAACACATAAGGCTTTTCCTGTTCGGGGATACCCACGCCAAAGTCCTGAATGCAACATATCATTACAGAATTTTCTTGCTTTAAAGAGATATTCACCTTATCTGCCAATGGAGAATACTTAATGGCATTGGTAATGAGGTTGGTAAGTACCTGAGAAATTCTTGTCTGGTCGGCAAATACCTGAACCGGGGAGCTCTCTGTAATGATCAGTTTATGTGTCGTTGTGATCAATTGCAGGTCGCCCACTATTTCAACAAGAAATTTGTCCATTGCAAAGAGTTCTGGTTGTAGAGTCAGTTTTCCGCTTTCTATCCGCGTAATATCCAAAAGGCTTTGAATAAGAAATTGCAGCCGGTCTACCTGGACTTGCATTCTTTCCAAAAAGTGCAGGTTTTGGGCATTTTCTGTTCCGCCCAAAGTTTTCTTCAGAACCTGGGCGTATGCTTTAATGGAGGTAACAGGGGTTTTGAGTTCATGGCTTACGGTGCTGATAAATTCGTCCTTTTGCCGCTGAATTTCCATTTTGTCCGTTACATCGGTGGTTGTGCCGATAATTCGTTCTGGCTCGCCTTTGCTATCGTAATGTACCCGGCCAATGATACTTATCCAGCGTAAAGCACCGTCTAAGCGGCGTATTCGCAAAACTGTATCGAGTGCACCCTCAGTTCTAACCTGCAGGTAGCCGGCTTTTGCCAGCTCCTGGTCTTCCGGTATTACATGTTCAAGCAGCCTTTCAAAACTCCAGTCCTGCTGCAAGGTGTCGTAACCAAAGGTCTGCGAATGAAGCAGCGACACAATGGATTTTCCGGTTTTCAGGTCGGTATCAAACACTCCGGCAGCGGCATTTTCAACAGCCAGTTTCAGGCGTTCCTCATTTTTCTGAATGTTTTGGCGTGCAATTACTAAATCGGTAACCTCGTAGGCGAATACGATAATTCCATCAATCTTATTTTCTGCATCGTATCGGGGTTGATAAATAAAGTTCCAGTAAATATTTTCAGGAGTAGATCCTTCATGCCTTGAAATTTGAGTAAGTATTTCGTTGCCTTCGTAAACCTGGCCGGTATCATATACAGTTTTTAGCACCTGATAGATTTTTTGTTCCTTAAACTCGGGCAATGCCTCCAATACAGGTTTTCCTAATAAGTTTCTGCCGGGGAATATTTGTTGATAGTTGGGGTTTACCAGCTCAAAGATAAATTCAGGCCCTCTCAAAATACAGATTGCTCCGGGCGCCTGCATAAACAATGAGTGCAATTCCTTTCGTCTGGTTTCAGCCACTTCAAAAGCAACGCGTTCCTGCCTGGCCAATTGAAAGGCCCCGGTAATATCAATCGCAATGTGAATAATGAACTCCACCTCCCCATCATCATTAATTATTGGTGAATTGCTTGCCTGCCAGTATCTGGTTTCAAATTCGCTGCTCCCTCTAATAGGAATATCATAACGCTGGCTGGGCAATACGGTTTGCCGTTTTGCAGTCAGGCATTCAATTAAGGCATTACGCAAGGTATTAACGTTGCCGGTAGCAGTATCCCCCGGATTTTCTGGAAACGCTTCAAGTATGCCGATGCCCAGTAAGTCAGCCTCGGTAGTGCTGGTTGCTTCTAAATAGGCCTTGTTTGCCATTAGCACAGTAAATTTCGGGTGGTCTGGTTTAAGGACCATACATGGAGGAGCTGTTTCAAAAAAGTGTAAAAAATCAGATGATAGCGCCACGGTTAAAGCTGTTTCTGTGCTTAAATATTGATATAACTTAATCCCGAACTAATAAGTTTGCTATGCTATGCCATGACGAACAGCGTTCGATTTTGAAAGAAATAATCTTAAGCTCAAGCGAAAATAAGAGGGTCCAGTTGGAGCGCTTTTGCGGATTTTAGTGTAAATGAACAATAATCTCAGTTGTGAAGTTCTTATTGTAAGAGCAAAGTTCGATGCTGTCCTCAAAATGTCAGAACCTTTATCCGAGGAAATCCTTGGAGAGGGGCAAGACACTCAGAATAAGCACCAAGGCTAAATTTCAAATAGATAGCTGAAATCAGGCAGAGCTTGCAAGCATATAGTAAGAACAGTTTGCGATTAGCCAGCTGCCTGACGTCCTTACCGTTAAGCCTCGAATAATCCAGCTTAAAAAATGTACCATGGAAAACTATCCCTATAATAAGCGGTACCGCGTTTATAAAAATGATACTGCGGTTACTGAGGTGCCAATAAATGATTTTAAAATGCAAAAACTAAAGCCCGGCCTCATTTCAGAACTTCAGTTTTCCCTGCCACCGAACGATGGTATGTTTTATGAGTACAATAACAAGATTAAGGCAATGGAAAAGGCGAAAGCCGGGGCACTGGCACATATCAACTCTCTGATACAGGAAGCAGTGCAGGCGATTGATAGATTAAAAAAATACCGGGAAGAACATTTTGAAGATTTGAATAGCGCCCTGCTCGATAGAAATATTCGGGAGTTAGAAAGGGAAATGGGGATAAAGTGAGTGGCCTAACCGGCAGATGGACGTCAATGTCCTTTTAGGAAATGTGAATGAAGTTCACGATTGTCTTTGTGGCTACAGTTAATCTGTGTTACCTTGGCTGCAAATCTTATTCACATGAAGAAAAATTTACTTCTTTTCATTTTTTTATTAATTAATCTTATTAGTGAGGCGCAATCGATCGAGCGCTTATCCTTAGTGTCCACAACGGTTTTCAGTTTGACATAAGGTAGAGTTACCGGAACTCAGCCTAAGAAATAATTCGGCCTAACATTTCGGGGCTTAAAGGCTTAGCGATGTAGCCATTTATTATTCTAAAACTCGTTGACATACTCTTGTCATAATTACTTACCGATGCGGTTATCATAAAAATCTCAATCGTCTTTTTAATAGATTGGGAAATCCTTTCGTATGCGTTTAAAAACTCCCAGCCATTCATTTCCGGCAGGTTAATGTCCAACAATATTAAATCGGGCAGGAGTTTAACATTCTCCAGATTGCTCAAAAGAAATTCAAGGGCTGGCTTTCCATCAAAAAAATCTACAACAGAAAACTCGCCTCCATTAATCTGCTTTAAGAGGTGTTTTATAGTGGAGTGAAATAACCTGTCATCGTCAATTAGGAAAATAGTTTTCATAATATACCCACCTTTTCCAGGCCTTGTGCGGCTAATCAGCCAATAGATAGATGCCTGCTTTATATTTGAACAGCCGGTTTTTAATAAGGTTTCGGCGTTGGTTTATAATTAGTGGTTGAAGATTATAAGGAACAATGGCCCTTTCTTCGCAAGCAACAAACTGTCCTATTTTCGAAATTAACTGTATAAATAAGGCATATTTCTGAATCGGCGTTAAGATGTTTGATGCAGTAAGAGCGAAGCTTTCTTTTTGTTTAATAAAATGGCTTTTGCCAGAAATTTCAATATAGCCAGGGGAAATTGAAGCTGCATTAGTTAAAATAGAAAGCTGATTGTTTTTGGCTTTATTTTTGTTTTTAGTCTAAAGTAAATTTTATTTCTATAAAGTAGCTGTCTAGCAAAAAAAGGAGTAACTTAGTAATTCACCTATGAAACGAGTTCATTTAAGCAGTTTGCTGCTTTATAGCCTTCGGCGAACTCCTATACACAAGAACCTTAGGATAAAATGGATGATATTAATAAAAAACACTCTGAACTTACCTTCCAGGCAATAGTAGAGGCAACACCTAATGCCATTGTGCTTGTAAACAAGGAAGGGAAGATTGCATATACAAACAATCAAACTGAAAAGCTTTTTGGCTACAGTAGATTTGAGTTGGTAGGCCAGATGGTCGAAATGCTTATACCTGAGCGTTTTCATCGCCACCATCCACAATTTCGTGGCACTTTTTTCGCCTCACCCGAAACCAGAGCAATGGGCTCTGGGCGGGAACTATTTGCCATTCGTAAAGACAATGTTGAGTTTCCGGTAGAAGTTGGGCTTAATCCTCTGGTTACCATTGACGGTACCATGGTGCTGGTTTCTATAATTGATATTACTACCCGAAAAAAAGCGGAAGAACGTTTCCGGTTGGTTGTAGAATCGGCTCCAAACGCCATGATTCTGGTGAATAAGGAGGGAGTTATTACTCTTATTAATAAACAAACAGAAAAACTGTTTGGCTACGATAGAAGGGAATTAATTGGGCAAAAACTTGAAATACTAATTCCCGAGAAATTCCGGGCAGGCCATCCACATCATAGAAATATGTTTTTCTCATCCCCTTCGGTACGGTCTATGGGCGCAGGGCGCGAACTATTTGCCGCCCGAAAAGATGGCTCAGAGTTTCCTGTCGAAATAGGTTTAAACCCAATTGAGACAGATGATGAAACGGTTGTGCTGGCTTCTATTATCGACATTACTGAAAGAAAAAGGCATGAGGCCTTTGTTAAGCTGGAATTGAAAAATAAAGAGTTGGAACATTTCAATTACATTGCTTCGCATGACCTCCAGGAGCCTTTGCGGACGGTTTCTAACTATATACAGATACTGGAAGAAGACTTTTCAGTCCGATTAGATGAAGAAGCCAAGGCACACCTCCAAACAATAAGCAATGCGACTAAAAGAATGAGCGTTTTAGTACGCTCGCTGCTGGATTTTTCAAGGTTAGGGCAGGGGCAGAAACTGGTCCCGATAGACTGTAATGTACTGGTACAAGACGTGATAGCAGACCTAACTGGCCTTATTCAAAATAGCAGCGCAATAATAAAGTTAGAAGAGCTGCCCAAAATAAACGGATATGAAACAGAGTTAAGGCAGCTGTTTCAAAATCTGATTAATAACGCAATTAAGTTTAGGCGAAAAGGCCTGCCGCCCGCAATATCTATTGGTTGTTGGAAAAACGGACTTTATACAGAGTTTTACGTGGCCGATAATGGTATAGGCATTGATTCGAGGCATTTCGAACGAATTTTCCACATCTTTCAAAGACTTAACAGTGCCAGAGATTACGACGGCTACGGCATTGGGCTCGCCAATTGTAAAAAAATTGCAGAGATCCATGGAGGAGCCATCTGGGTTGAGTCTGAATTGGGCGCAGGTAGTACGTTTAGATTTACAATTTCAAATCTTCAAATATGAATAACAGGGTAAACTGCATAATGCTGGTAGATGATAACAAATCTGATAATTTTTTTCATGAACGGGTTATTAGAAAATGCAACGCGGCAGATACAATAATTACAAAGGAGTCTGCCCAGGAAGCGCTTGATTATTTGAAGACAAGGGAGAGTGTCGAAAATGTTAATCCCGACCTGATATTCCTTGATATTAATATGCCTGGGATGAATGGCTGGGAATTTCTTGAAGAGTATAAAAAGCTCGATAAGAATCGGCAAAGCACGATGGTAGTGATAATGCTTACCACATCCGACAATTCTGACGATAAAGTTCAGGCAAAAACAACCGGCGTACTTTCAGATTTTAAAACGAAGCCTTTGACAAAGGAGATGCTGGAGGAGGTTTTAGACAAATTCCACAACGATAATTTCAATGAAGAGAATACTTTTTGATTGGGGTGTAACTTGAATTGGAATTTAATTAAAACTGTAGTAAGGGGAAGGGGTCTAGATCTTCATTTGAAAAAACAATCTTATTTTCTACAAAAGCGAGGCAAGGGAATGAGGCCTGCGCCGCACTATGTGCCCTGACAAGGGAACTGCAAAGCACTCATTGAGGCCTTTCAGAATAAGAATCTCTCAATAATTGCATAGTGGATTGTGCGAAAAAAGTCACTGGTCGCGAGAGAATGGCGATATAGCGCTATTTTAAGTTCTTACAAAGAGAAATTACATTACCTTAAGTTAACAGCCAGCTAAAATAGGCGAACATGAGATGTTACTTTGAATTGGTCAAAAAAACCAAACTTAGGCTTATAAACACAACCGCCTACGATTAAGTACTTTGTATTTTGTGGATAAATAATATTCTATCAGTTAAATTTAATTGCCATTCCTATTGCGAAAAAATGTATTTTCGCCCCCAAACTCTGGAACTTATAAGTATGTAAATTCCTTGCAGTTATGCAGAATCCCGAGTTCTTTAACTAAACTTTTATTTATTAAATCACAATTTAATCCCAATGAGGACTTTAAAATTTTTATCACTGCTTTTTATAGCGGTAAGTGTTGGTTTTGCTTCATGTAAAAAAGATGACAAAGAAGAAGCTGCCCCAAGCAATGCAACAGCGATAGTTGGAAAATGGCAAAAAACGAAAGAAGTAGAAACAGAATACAATAGTGGAGGAACCAAACAGGGAGAAAATACAAACTCAACCTTTACGGCTGAAGACTACGTTGAATACAAAAGCAACGGCCAATGTGTAGTTAACGAAGGCATTTCGTTAACGTTGACCTATCAGGTTAGCGGAAGCAAAATCACCTATAAATATGGGTCATTTGCGTATGGTGAAGAAACAATTAAAACTGTCAACTCTACTGAATTAGTTCTTGAAGAGACTGATGTGGAAGACAATGGAAGTAAATTTGTTACAGTGACCACCTACAAAAAAATGTAGACTTTAACAAAGTACATTTTAACAAACATACTTATACAAAAGGCCGATGCAAAAGTATCGGCCTTATTGTTTATGGAAACCTCTAAAAAATCCTTATAACCTGAGGCGATCATTGTTCTTCTATTAAATCGCTTAAAATAAAAAGTTTGCATTCCCTTCTCCTCATCCCTACTGTGTGTACACAAGTTTTGGATCTAACCAACATATTTATTATGCCTGAAATCAGTGCATAAACGAAACTGTTTCTCTTTGGTTAGCGCTTTGCGATTGGCGGAATCGAACTCAGGTTTATAAGCTTTTGTGAATTAAGGAGAAAACTCCCTCAAGTTTTCAACGATAAATCGCAAAAATTGCCGTCCTGTCAATTTTTATTTAGATTTCCTCTAAATAATTTTCTCAATTCACTTAAATCTTTTACTTTCGCGGCACAATTAAGAATTATTTTAAATAAAAATACCACAACCCAAATGAACTTTAATCTACACAATCTAAAAAAAGTTGGCTTGTATCTGGCTATCGGAGCTGCGTTTACAGCTTGTAAAAAAGACGATGATGAGCAAAAGGTATCACGTGCTAAAGTTGACTATTCAAAAGTTACTGATACTACTACTTACAGCAAAACAAACGGATTATTTGTAGATGCAAGTGGAAAAACTACGGTTGACCTGACAGAAGGAAATGTGCGCTATAAAATGTTCCAGGGCATTAATTCCTATAATGGACGTGCTTTAGGTGCAAGTGAACCTTTGGATTCTGTAAAATTGAAAAATCTTTTTTCGAACACAAATAGTCCATTTATTTCTACTTACCATGCTGATTACGCTACTTTAAATGCATCTGGTTTACAGTTGCGTAATGTTGTTGCTTCTTCATGGAGCGCTGCCAATGCAGAAGTGGTACGTAAAAAGATTGAGTCAGAATTCAAAACGATGGCAGAAATCAGCACTTCTTTTGGTGTGCTTGGTGCCCAAGGAGTAGCAGGTTATTTAACTAACGGAACAAGTAAATATCTCGTAACTTCCAAAGGAATTGAGACTGCTCAAATCATACAAAAGTCTTTAATTGGTGCCTACCAGTTAGATTTTATCGGAAATGTACTGCTAAACTCCGGTCTTGATGCAGACAACTCCACTCTTGTATCAGGCAAAAACTACACAGCTCTTGAGCATGTTTGGGATTTGGCTTATTCTTCTTTAACCTTAAATCCAAACTATTTACGTAATTCAACAAGCTCAGCTAAAGGAACTACAGAAAGCTTCTTAGGATCTTATATGTGGGAGTATAATCAAGGAAATTATGCTAAAATCTTGCCAGCGTTCCTGAAAGGCCGTGTAGCAATTATAAATAATGACCAAACAGAATTAAGAGCACAAGCACTATTTATCAGGACCCAATTTGAATTAGCAATAGCAAATGCAGCCTTGGGATATCTTACGAAATCAATGGACGCAACTAAATCTGACGGATATCGTGCACATGCGTTTGGAGAGGGGCTTGGATTTATTTACTCTTTACGTTTTGCAAGTGTTCATGGCGCAAATGCAGCCTTCTCCGATAAGATTATCAGTGACTTGGTAGGTTCTGCAAATGGCTTCTGGGATTTGACTGCAATCAAGACTAACGCTGCTGCTACCGAGATCAAAGCAAAGTTCGGCATCTAATACACAACACACATTTAAAATACATTAAATGGATTGGCAAATCTTGCCAATCCATTTTTATCGTTTATAGATATGAGACAGTACACAGGAAAGAAGATAGGTTTAGTGCTGATTTTATTGGCTGGCATTTTCGCATGTTCTAAGAAGGAGGCTGCTGAAAAGGACAATACTAATACCGGTGCCTCAGCAGACAGGAAGGCTGTGTTAATCCAACTTGCAGACGAGATAATCATTCCCTCTTACGCTAATTTCAAATTGAAACTGGATGTAATGGTATCGAAAACCAATGCTTTTGGCAATGCCCCAACGGTTACTTCTTTACAGGAGTTGCGTACAGCCTGGGTGGACGCTTACAAAGAATGGCAGAAAGTGGAGATCCTCGATTTTGGCCCTGCAGAGATGTACGCCATTCGTGGGTATATGAATATTTACCCGGCTAACGTTACCAAGATAACTGCTAACATTGCGGCTGGTAATGCTAATCTTGATTTACCTGCTAACTATACTGCTAGCGGTTTTCCTGGCCTTGACTATTTAATTAACGGTGCCGGCACTAACGATACCGAAATCGTAGCCTTCTATACCTCGCCAACAGATGGGGCAAAACGTATTGCCTATCTCAAAAATATTGCAGCTAAAATGAGTGCTATGTTTGGCTTTGTATCGGCAGAATGGAACGGTGCTTACCGCGAAACATTTGTCAATAAAACTACAATAGATGCTTCATCTCCATTCTCTTCACTGGTAAATGGCTATATAAGAAGTTATGAGAGTGCTGTAAGGTCCGGTAAATTCGGTATCCCGTCTGGAGCAATGGAAAACGGTACTGTTTCACCTCAAAATGTGGAAGCTTACTATAAAAAAGACATCTCATTAACGCTTGCAAAAACAGCACATCTGGCAGCTATCGATTTCTTTAATGGTAAAAGCGTTAAATCGGGCACTGAAGGCCCTTCGCTTAAAACCTATCTTAACTCATTGCCGTCAAGCACAACTCTAGCTGCTGGCATTAATGCTCAGTTTGCAGCAACTACCCAAAAGTTAAATGCTATTAACACAGAAAATTTAAGCAGCGTTGTTCAAAACAACAACCAGCAAATGATTGATGTGTATAACGAAATGCAGAAGTTGGTGCCTTTGCTGAAAGTAGACATGACCTCTGCGATGAGTATTTCCATCTCGTATACAGATAACGACGGCGATTAGTGGACTGGCTAATGAAACACTATTTTCAAAAGCCAACACATGCAGCGCCTTTAGCTGCATTCAGAATAATATTTGGAATGATGCTTTTCATAAGCATCATTCGTTTTTGGTGCAAAGGCTGGATATACGAGTTATATATTAAGCCTTTGCACTTTTTTCCTTTCTACGGCTTCGAATTCGTTAAGCCTTTAGGCAATTACACATACCTCATTTTTATCGCCTGCGGCGTATCTGCATTGCTTTTTGCGGCCGGATGCCTTTACCGAATTGCGAGTATAAGCTTGTTTTTATCTTTCACTTACATTGAACTGATGGATAAAAGCACTTATCTCAACCATTACTACTTTGTAAGCATGGTGCTGCTATTGATGGTGTTTTTGCCAGCCAACAGGTACTTTTCGGTAGACGTCCTCAGAGATAAATCTTTGTTCGCCAGCCAGGTACCCAAATGGTGTTTAGACTCGCTTAAGCTGTTGGTGTTGATCCTGTATTTTTATGCGGGGCTTGCTAAACTGAACAGCGATTGGCTGCTTAATGCACTGCCGCTTAAGATATGGCTACCTGCCCGAAACGATACCCCCATAATTGGCCCCTTGTTTAATTATACCTGGGTTGCTTACCTGTTTAGCTGGTTCGGCTGCGCTTACGACCTGCTGGTTGGTTTCCTGCTCTGGAATAAAAGAACCCGCCCCTGGGCTTATATCACGGTGGTGGCATTTCATGGGCTAACCGCGATTCTTTTTCCTATCGGGATGTTTCCATACATTATGATAGTTACAGCCCTGGTTTTCTTTTCTGCTGATTTTCATAGAAAGATAATAGCCCGCCTAAAAAGCTTTTTCAAAAAGGATACTACTTTGGTGGAACCGCATGTGGAATTTAAGTACAGGCCAATTGTACAAAATGTGTTCGTGTGCCTGTTAGCAGTCTTTTTTGCCATACAGGTACTAATGCCATTTCGTTATCTGCTTTATCCCGGCGAATTATTTTGGACGGAGGAAGGTTATCGTTTCTCCTGGAGGGTGATGTTGATGGAGAAAGCCGGCTATACTCAGTTTACTGTAAAAGATGCTTCAGGTAAACGGATCATCGTAAATAATAACGAATTTTTAACACCTTTGCAGGAAAAAATGATGTCGGCTCAGCCAGATATGATTTTGCAGTATGCTCATATATTGCGGGATCATTATGCTAAGTCTGGATTTATTTCCCCGCAAGTATATGTTGATTCTTATGTAACGCTTAACGGGCGCAGAGGGAAGGTTTTTATTTCCCCTGAAACCGATCTGGCCAAGGAAGAGGAATCATTTAAACCCAAGACATGGATATTGCCCCTTAATGATGAAATCAAAGGTTTTTAGTTTAGCACTTCTTTTATTTAGTTCTTTTTCGGCATTCGCCCAGTATAAATTATCGGGTAAAGTTATTTCTTCTACAGATAGTTTGCCGGTAATCAATTGCAGTGTTTTCTTGAGTGATAAAAGCTCGGCTGTAACCAATGCCCAGGGCGAGTTTACGTTCCTGAATAAGCCTTCCGGAAATTACACCTTATCCGTAGCTTGTATTGGTTATAAAAGAAGGAATTCTCAGATCAAGCTTAATGAAGACAAAGTTGTTGTGATTAATTTATCGCAAGATACCAGGGCTCTCTCTGAAGTTGTAGTAAAAACCAGGAAGAATGACTTTGGCTTCTCACATTTGAAAGCGGTTGAAAACCTTGGAATCTACGAAGGAAAAAAATCTGAGGTGATTGTACCCGATGAGCTGGTTGCCAACCTTTCTACCAATAATGCAAGACAAATTTATTCGAGGGTTGCAGGCCTTAACATCTGGGAAAACGACGGCGCTGGTTTGCAATTAAGTATTGGAGGAAGAGGCTTAGACCCAAACCGCTCCTCAAACTTTAACGTTCGCCAGAACGGGTACGACATTAGTGCCGATGCTTTGGGCTATCCTGAAAGTTACTATACGCCTCCGGCAGAAGCAATCGGGCAGATTCAAATTGTACGGGGCGCCGCTTCTTTACAGTATGGAACTCAATTTGGGGGCTTGATCAATTTTATCATGAAAAAGCCGGTTAGTGATAAAAAGTTTGAGCTAACGGCCAGGCAAAGTATGGGCTCCTATAACTTTTATAATGCCTTTACCAGCGCCAGTGGTACAGTGAACAAGTTGAGCTACTATGCCTATTTTCAATATAAAACCGGCGACGGCTTTAGAGGAAACTCTGACTTTGACAGCCACGGCGCCTATGGAAACCTGAATTACCAGTTTAGCGAAAATACCAAACTCGGTGTTGACATTACCCACATGGATTACCTGGCGCACCAGCCGGGCGGTTTGACAGACAATATGTTCGAGACTGACCCCACGCAAAGCAACCGTGAGCGCAACTGGTTTAAAGTAAATTGGAATTTGTACGCTTTGCACTTCGACCATAAGTTTAATTCGAAAAATGAAGTAAACCTGAGGGCTTTCGCGCTTTCAGCATTAAGAAATTCAGTTGGCTTTAGAGTAAATAGGGTGGAATCTGCAGATGATAATAGCGAAAGAGACCTAATTAAAGGTAATTTTGAAAATTGGGGATTAGAAGCCCGGTACTTAAAACGTTACGCAGTAAAGAATATCAACTCTGTTTTTCTTGTTGGCACCAGGTACTATCATGGCTTTAACCATAGCATACAAGGTTTCGGAACCACAGGAAAGAATGCCGATTTTAATTATATCGACAAGGATAATCTTATTCTGAATGATTTTAGGTTCCCGAACAGGAACGTTGCGTTGTTTGCGGAAAATATCTTCTGGATTACTCCAAAGTTATCTGTAATTCCTGGAATCCGTTACGAGTATATTAATACGAAAGCCGAAGGTTTTTGGGCATCACGGAGACCTTCATTGGATCCAAGCCAAATTGAATTAGGCTCCCGGGAATATGAACCGCGGCAGAAAAAACGTGATTTTATTTTAGCCGGAATCGGGCTAAGCTATAAACCTAAGGGTAGCATTAACTTGTATGGCAATATTTCGCAAAATTACCGGTCTATTACGTTTAGTGATATCCGCACTTCTAACCCATCTTCAGAGATTGATCCGAATATTACCGATGAGAAAGGCTATTCAGCGGATATTGGTATCCGAAACGATGCTTCGCGAATTCTGAACTATGATGTAAGTGTGTTTTACCTAAACTATGGCAATAGAATAGGAGAACGCCAGGCAGCGGCTGCCAACGACCCTCTTAAGGCAGTGATGCGCCGGGAAAATATCGGTAAAGCTGTAATCGTAGGCGTGGAATCTTACATAGAAACAAATGTGCTGCAGTTCTTCAGTACCCCGCCTCAAAACTGGATGTGCTCTGTTTTTGCCAACACAGCATTTATTAAATCGGAATATAAAAAGAGCGATGCACCCGGCGTGCAAGGAAATCAAGTTGAGTTTGTTCCTGATCTAAATATCAAAACTGGTTTTAGAATTGGGTATAAAAAATTAATGGGCTCCTTTCAATGCACTTATCTTTCAGAGCAATTTACGGATGCCGGTAACGATTATATAGATGCTAACTCAACTAGGAATTCAACTACGGGTATAATAGGACAAATCCCTGCCTATACCATTATGGATGCCGGACTATCTTACCAGTTTAAGCGCTTCAAGCTAGAGGGAAATGTAAATAACCTTGCGAACGCGTACTATTTTACCCGCCGTGCAACAGGTTACCCAGGGCCGGGTATTATTCCTTCAGATAATCGTACTTTTTACCTGACCTTACAAGTTAAAATATAGCGCTCGTGATACCCCTAGTGCAAAGTTTACCCATATTGCGGGCGCCTTTCGTTTCAATGACAACGGGGTAAGTGATTTAAAATAAGAACTTTCCTTTTCCCTCTCATTGTCCAAAGGACTCCTTTGGAGAGGATACCTGTCCAAAGGAGTCGGGAGGGATAGGGGCAATGTTATTAACCTAAGGACAATAACCCCATCGGGGTTAAATGTCGGTAGAAAAAATAGGTCGTTATAAATTCCGTGCCGTAGGTACGATACCATGTAGCCTACCTACGGCACGAAAAACCGTTTGCATTCAAATTTTCTACCGACATTTTGCACCTATGGCGCATTTCTAAATCCTTAAGTTAATGACATTTGGGGGTAGGGAGAGGTGATAACAAGACATAGGAGGGCGAGAAAAATCCCCCCCCCGCGCCCTTCAAAACGGCATATTCATAGTCGAGCTCAAGTTATAAACCTTCGAAATTATAAACTCCGAAGAGCCTAAGCTTTTTCTATGCTGTAATGCTTTTTAAAGGATAAGAGCTTGCATGGCTTGCTACAATCTTATCCACTATCTCCTGAGTTCTATCGGGATAACTAACCGCCAATGGATCCCCATTTTCAAGCCATTGTTTGAGCACATCGCTATGTTTGGGTTTAAGGCTTTTCATTACCGGAACATCCATAGCTTTTAAGGCAGCGGCATTCAGATGCTGTTCATATTGGCTTTTCATAGGTATTACCAATAATTTTTTTCCCAGGTAGAGCGCTTCAGCCGGCGTTTCAAAACCCGCTCCACAAAGCACCCCCGACGATGAAGCCATGCTTTCGGTAAAAAGGGCACCGTCTATAGGCTGTATGCGGATATTTTTGTATTCCGTTTTTTTCTTATTATGCTTTGAGAATACATCCCATTTTATATCCTTAAATTCTTTTAGGTTTTCGATAAGCCTCTTGTCATCATATGAGGGGAGGTACACCGTATAATGTCCATTATCCGTAATTTCCTGGTTGCGTACCTGCCGGCGTATTACTGGCGTGAATATGTTTCCGTTGTTGCCCGAAAAATGAAACCCATATTTCTCATTAGCCGGGGCATAGTTTTCAAGGATGAGTTTGCCAGCCATATCACTGCTCTCTGCCGCGGGGTATGCCGCATTGAGTACCGCAGCCTGATGGCTCAGGGCAATGCAGGTTTTGTTTTTGAAATAACAAGCCCATGCAGAAACCGGCTCGAAATCATTAATAATGAGATCATAATTTTCAACCGGTAAATGCTTTACGCTTTTTGCAAACTTGCGCAGATTAGTGCTGGCAAAGGTCTTCCATAAATTAACTCCTCCGCTTTTGCCAAAAATAAAACTTAGTCCACGTAGTTGGTACTTAACAGAATAAGGCAGTTTTAAATCCCCCTGAATACCGCTTACCAAAATATCAACCTCACCATGTTTTTGCAGGCAGGGAATCACATCGGTTGCACGGCTTAAATGCCCATTGCCGGTACCTTGAATTGCGTAAAGGATCTTCATGTTGAAAAACGGTTTAAAGCGTAGATGCTGCTATAGGCCATCTGTTGATTTGGATGGTTAATGGCATCAGGGTTTTATTTGTTTTGTTTAAGCTACAAAAAAGGCAGCCCTAAAGCTACCTTCCTTAAATTTAATAATGACGGATAATATATATTCTTCAAAGTAAGAATGTGTTTATTGGCTTAATGTTACCTGAAGATCAACTTTATAACATAAAATGATTATACCAGCAAGCAACTCATTTTTGCAACATTTCGCTTATGCGCTTTTTATTGCCTACAATCCACATAACATCACCAGGTTCAAATATAAAATCAGATTCGGGATTTAAGATCCTTGCTTCATGGCGTTCGATGCCAACAACCAGGCCCTGCACCTTTTCGCGAAGCCCCGACTCTCGTATGGTTTGTCCCGACAAGGGGCTTTGACTTGAAATTGAGATTTTTTGCAGTTCGAGGCTATCTCTAAGATCACTGGGAGATTCACTATAATCATTCGAAACTTCCAGCAGCTCTTTTAGTCGGGCAATCTGTTCGTCATTGCCAATTACCGTTAATTTATCATAAGGATAGAGACTCTCATTTCTGCCCGGTGTTGCAATGCGTAGTTTGCCTCGCTCAATCAATGCAATATTAACTCCAAACCGTTCCCTTATTGCAAGGTTGGTAAGGGTTTGCCCTACAGCGCTGCTCTCGGGCGCAATAACAAGTTCAGTCAAATGAGCATCCCAGGGTACTATGTCATGTTTTTTACTGCTGAGTTCGCGTTCATGGAGATTTAGCAGGAAGTGTTTTTCCAGCCGTCCATAAAACGCCTGGAGTTTGCGTGAAAATATCACTATAACAAAGGCTATTATAGTAAAAGCTACGCCAATGGCCAAAGTTGATGGTAAGAATAAATAGAGCAATAAGCCTACATAAAAAACGGCTAATGCCACCCTGAATAGTTCGAGTGCAATTAGAGGCCCGCGTGTATATTTTTTATTCAACCATAAATTAGAATAAGCTTTCTTCTCCACTCTTTTTATTGCTAATGCCCACAGGAAAGGAGCAATAGCTATGATTGAGATTAAAATAATTATTGAAGTACCCAGATAGCCATTTTCAAAATTTGCGATTACAAAGGGTTTAATATAACGCGACGAGAGGAATATCACCCCCAAAATAATCACCGAGTGGACAACAATATTGAAGATTGTGGTCTGGAGTAAGATTTTCCAATCACTTAAAGTGCTAATTCCCTGGGTACTGGCACTGTAATTATTTAAACTGCCCAGCCACCTGGCTGGAACATGCTTTTCGAGGTAATTATAAACGTCTCCCGAAAATCGGATGAGATAGGGAGTGGTAAATGTTGTAAGTGCGGAAACGGCAACTGCAATTGGGTAGAGAAAGCCGCTGGTTACCTTTAGGGTGAGTCCCAGCGTGGCAATGATAAAAGAGAATTCACCGATTTGGGCTAAGCTCATTCCGGCTTGAATGGATGTTTTGAGCGGCTGCCCGGATAATAAGGCCCCAATGCAGGAGCTGCTGAGTTTGCCCAGGATGGTTACAATAGTTATGATTAATATAGGCAAGGCATATTCTACCAAAACCGATGGGTTAATAAGCATTCCAACCGAAACAAAAAACACTGCGGCAAAAAGGTCTTTAACAGATTTAGTTAAATGTTCAATGCGTTCGGCCTGGGTGGTTTCTGCCAAAATAGAGCCCATAATAAATGCCCCTAATGCTGGTGAGAAGCCTACTTTTACGGCCAACATCACCATTAAAAGGCATAAGGCCAAAGACACAATTAACATTGTTTCGTCGTTCATCAGCTTGCCGGCTCTTTTCAAAAATGTTGGTATAATAAATATGCCGCCCAAAAACCATAGCGTTAAAAAGAAACTTAGTTTTAACACCGATATGAGCATTTCTGTGCCCGAAAATTGCTGGCTAACGGCTAGTGTAGATAATAGAACAAGGAGTAAAATGGCTACCAGGTCTTCTACAATCAATGCGCCAAATACCAGCTTGGCAAACTGTTTATGTTTCACGCCCAGTTCATCAAAAGCCCTTATAATAATAGTTGTGGAAGAAATAGAAAGGATACCGCCCAGAAAAATGCTATCCATAATGCTCCAACCTAATATTCGGCCGGTAATAAAGCCAAAGGCGAGCATACAAATTACCTCTATTACCGCGGTGATAGAGGCCGGCCCGCCCACCTTAGCGAGCTTCTTAAAGCTAAACTCCAGCCCAAGGTTAAATAAAAGGAATATCACGCCTATCTCCGCCCAAATAGTAATGCTCTTTTCTTCAAAGACAGTTGGTACAAATGAAAAATGAGGCCCAACCAGAAAGCCCGCAAGAATATAGCCCAGAACCAATGGTTGCCTGAATTTTTTAAATATGATGGTAGTGAGGCCTGCGGCGGCCAAAATGAGTGCAAGGTCGGTTATCAACTGGGGTAAATGTATCATCTTTTAGATGTTTATAGAAGCCTTTGAGTAAACCCGCAGCAGCCCTGAAATGATTTGTATTAACTGAGAATTCGATAGAAGTTTCGGTTTGCTTTAGCGTCAGTTATTTTAAGAATGACTGCGAAAGACAAGCTTTCCAGCTACTGATAAAACATCATGGTGATGCCGCGCTTTACAAATGTGTCTATATCGTGAAGTTTTTGCTGCGACTACAATAGTGTGTAGGCTGCGAGAAGTTTTTTCATGGCTCGCGCTGTATATTGAATGCTAGCTTTACAAAAACTGCCCAGACAAAGCATTAGGCAAACATTTATATTTGAAACTGTGTTATTTGCTTAAAACGCCACAGTTCGAAGGGTGTTTATTTAAAGGCCGGGTGGCTGACAGGAAAGTAAAAAGTGTGCAAGCTTTTTATAGTGGTTCGAATCCACTCCTGGCCTCTTTTCTAACACTGCAATGTCAATGGGCGAGCTTTAAAAAAGCAGGGGGCCTACTGATTATTGTTTACATAAGAAACGAACGCTTATAAGTACCTCCCGAGAGAATCGAATCTCGGGAATATCTTAGCTGTGTTATCTGCTTAAAACACCACAGTTCAAAAGCGTTTATTTAAAAGGCCGGGTGGCTGACAGGAAAGTAAAAAGTGTGCAAGCTTTTTATAGTGGTTCGAATCCACTCCTGGCCTCTTTTCTACCACTGCAATGTCAAATGGGGCAAGCTTAAAAAAAGCAGGGGGCTACTGGTTATTGTTACATAAGGAAACAAACGCTTATAAGTACTCCGGAGAGAATTGAATTTCGGGAACATCTGAGCTGTGTTATTTGCTTAAAGGCGGCGGAGTTCGAAAGTATTTATTGAAGGCCGGGTGGCTGACAGGAAAGTGAAAAGTGTGCAAGCTTTTTTATAGTGGTTCGAATCCACTCCTGGCCTCTTTTTACCAAGCTTTTAAATTATTCGGTATGCTTTACATCATGTTAAACCCTTGTAAACCTTCGAGATGAGAAGAACGCGTTTTCCTTTGCTGAAATACCTATCAAAAAAAAAAAGCCAGCATAAAACACCATATCTCCCCCCTGCTCTTTTGTTCAAAGGACTCCTGTGGAGGAGCTACTGTGTGTACACAAGTTTTTGGTATTTAGGCGATTTGCAGGAGGTCATTTGAAATAAGCAGAACCTTGATTCGGAGGCGGTGCCTTGCGAAGTGCCTGGGTAAAAATTCACTTATCAGCGAGCCTGTGTATGAGGAAGGTGCATTGTCGGGTTTTCTGAAGCGGTGGGATGTGCGGAAAGGGAAAGGCCGGCGCAGCACCGTGCGGCTGATAAGGGAATTTGCGCAGAGGAATGTGCGAAAAAAGGCACCTCGCAAGGCACAAGATTTTTGTTTCTTTTCATCGAATGGAAAAGAAAAAGAAAGAATTGAATCAACAGAAGATGTGTACACAACAGTAGCTCAAGGAGAGGGGAATGCAAGTTTCTTATTTTAAGCGATTTAATAGGGAAATAATAATCGAACTCAGGTTTATAGTAATAATAGATGCATCCATTCTTACTTCGCTAAACTGAGCAGGAAGGAAATTATTATAGCAGTAAACATATCTATTGCCGTTGTGCTTCAGCCCAATGTCATTTAGTTAAGGATTAGAGATGCGCCGTAGGTGTCCCGAATGTTCGGGAGTAGAAAAATTTAATGATATACGATTTTGCGTGCCGTAGGTACGCTATCCCGAATGTTTCCCGAATGTTCGGGATACCTACGGCACGGAATTCATATCGGCTTGTTTTTTCTACCGACATCTGACCCCGATGGGGTCATTGGCCTTAACTTGACGACATTGTGCTTCAGCCAACGGAATTATCCTGCCAGTAAAGTATATCCATTGCCGTTGTGCTTCAGCCAACGGACAATTCATTAGAAACCTGAGCTCGATTAATAATTAAGAAAAAAAGAAGGAGAGAATTAGGTGTAAAATGAGGGACAAAAAAGGGTAATATCCAGTATTGTTTTATATATTTAAGTATCTGAAATTCAAACATATAAG
>Ga0307412_10000531_pt1 | contig 22735 bp, 68 predicted proteins | sample DK1Cmetagenome_3_FD_203823 | JGI IMG/M metagenome (GOLD analysis project Ga0307412, IMG submission 203823) | Maize rhizosphere microbial communities from greenhouse at UC Davis, California, United States - DK15-C-1 | ecosystem: Host-associated > Plants > Roots > Rhizosphere > Soil | place: USA...
CCGCCCATAACTCAGCTGGATAGAGTAACGCACTTCTAATGCGTAAGCCGGGAGTTCAAATCTCTCTGGGCGGACCAAGGATTGCAATGTGTACGATAGGGCGCTTCGCCCGAAAAGCCAAGAGGTTCAATTCCTCTGTATCTGGGTAGGTGGCCTGTTACTGGATCAAGGTGGTTCGATTCCACCCCATTGCATAAAGAGCATGTTTGAAGCGACCAAGGGACAATACGCCTTAATAAGCGGAAACTAAGCTTGGGCAGAGTTCAAACCGTAAACGTCAGCGGAGGCGTGACCCTTGGAGAGACTTGACCAAAGGATAGTTGGATGAGTGGTTTAAATCAGCAGCTTGCTAAGCTGTCGGATTCGCAAGAGTCCCGTAGGTTCGAATCCTACACTATCTACCAAATAAAGGGAAACTATGGCAAAATCAAAAACTACGACAGTGACAATTGAAGAAGCAGATGCTGATGGCTTCAGAGCACCCGGTAATTACTACATTGTGAATGCTTTTGGTGACTTGGTGTTTATCTCGGCTAAGAAAAGAGATGTAGCACAGAAGTTAGTAGATGAAGAATACGGGAATGGTAAATATACTATTCGTTTATGGAAAATTTAAATAAAGGAAATATTATGTACAAAGAACCAACAATGGCAGACATGGGTACTGCTTTCATTCTTTACCAAACAGTTTTGGACATTCTCTCTGAAGAAACACAAGGTAGACTGGAAATTGAAGCAAAGGAAAAATTCAAAAAGTTCTCTCCCCAAGCACCAGCAATTGACGCTGCTATGGTAGCCAGTGCAGAAGCGGTGGAAGCAAATTGTGAGAAGTTTTGTTCCATGGCATTAGATGGTATTTTTGAAATGCTAGAAAAACTGTTCCCTGTTGAAGAGAATGTCTCCGAATAAATACGATGAGATGTACATGGACATTGCCTTGCGTGCAGCGCGAGAGAGTAAGTGTCCTAGAAAACACGTGGGGTGTTGTGTTCTCTTAGAATCTGGTATGATTGCTATTGGCTTCAATGGCTATCCTCCCGGTGGCCCGAACGAATGGGAAGACACCGGAACATCTAACCCAGAAGTAATACATGCAGAAATGAACGCACTGGGGAAACTTCTAGAAGAAGGCGTATCTGCTAAAGGTGCTACAGTGTATGTTACCTACAGTCCTTGCCTTGAATGTGCAAAGCTGTTGGTGAGGTCTAAAGTAAAGCGGGTAGTTTACCTAGAAGCTTATAGAAAAACGGAAGGGATTGATTATCTTGCGAAGTATGGTGTTGAAGTGGAAAAGTACCCTCGCTGGTATCCTGAAGGTTATTCTGCTATTGACTTTGTTATTCACGTACACGAAGATGGGAGAATTACCAACGAAGGAACCATTTGCTGCTTGTAAAAATGCCTGCAACCTACTGGCTGAAGCAGCCTATTACGAAGCTCGGGGCGAGGGAGATAAGGGAATGTTAGCTGTCATGGCTGTTATCAATGCCAGAGCGGAACATAGCTCCCGTCGATGGCCCAACACTATCGAAGGTGTTGTTAAACAGCGATGCGAATTTTCTTACAGGTGTGATGGGTCTATGAAAAGAAGAAAAGACCTTGTACAATGGGAGAGAGCGGAGAAGTTGGCTTGGTGGTATTTGAATACGAAACACGATGTTGGTTTTGTAGCTCATTACTATCACAAGAAAGGAATCGATAGAATTCCTAAATTCTCCAAGACGGAGAAGTACGTTGGTAGAGTGGGCAACCATGTTTTCTACTCTTGTGTAAATAAATACTGCTAGGAGGTATTATGACTAAATTTTTTGTTGAATATTCAATCGGTGATACGCCTCATCTAGTGGGCAATCTGTTCATTGGACTACCAACACCCCGTATCAGTGTAGAAGGCTTGCGAGAAATCATTAAGCGCATCGCGCACAAAGAGGCTTGCCCTGAAGTGGAAGTGTTTATTGACAACATCGCAAAGATTAATAGCAACTAAAATGATTGAAATTATTATCAACTGCCTCCTGTTTCTCTCCGCATTCTGCACGTTAGTAGAGTTTGGATTCATCCTATTTATGATCTTTGTAGGTAGGCGCTTTCTAAAAGATTGCTGGAACTACTGGACTAAACCTCTACATGTGCTCGAATAAATATTATGCTGGGATTGGTGCGCGTAAGACGCCAAATGAAATTCTAGACTTCCAATGCAAAATAGCCACTCGCCTTGAAAAAGATGGGTGGCTTTTGTCGTCTGGAGGGGCTGAAGGTGCAGACGATGCGTTTGAATCTGGAGTACAAGAAATAAGCGATCATAGAATCATTATTCCTAAAAATGGATTTAATGGTAAGCATGCCAATGATGGGTATATAAATTTTGGTAATGCTACACAGCTTATGAAGAATCAGTGTGATGCATTGGCTTCCACGATTCATCCTGCGTGGGACAATATGCCTAGGTGGATGAAAAACCTACACTCAAGAAATGTAATGCAAATTCTTGGGCCAGAGCTTGACAGTGTTGTGAAGTTCGTACTATACTGGGCACCAGAAGACAGACATGGTGTAGCAAAGGGCGGCACTCGTACTGCTGTAGTGCTAGCTCAACGGCTAGGAATACCAACATTCAATATGTTGCATGCTGATGTTATAGAAAGACTTGAAAGGAAATATTTATGAGTGATTTTAAAGTGGGACAGCGGGTGTGGTCATTTATCCAAGGTTGGGGAACTGTTACGAACACAGAAATTGATGAGACAACCTACTATCCGATTTTGGTGCAGTACGATGATGGCGATCAAGATACTTTCACTAAAGAGGGAGAACGCGCCCTTTCCGAACGGAGAACACTATTTTTTAAAGAGATTCCCATTCCTGCGGATGCGTTAGTTCCTCCTGTGGATGAGATTATTCTAAACGTTGGCGATATTATTCTTTTCAATAACGGCCAACTGCGCTATGTTGCGGGTTATAGTGGCCCAGAAAAAGATACAGTTGCTTGTCATGATTCTGTTCCTCAAGACCTTGATTCAGCGTTCAATTACGTAATTTCTAATAAAAAATACATCAAGAAAGTGATTGGCAACATCAATGACTAAGCAAATCTTTGTATTTGGTAGTAATCTTGCTGGGCGCCATGGGAAAGGTGCTGCTAAAGATGCACGTGATAATCATGGCGCCATTACAGGACAAGCTTCTGGCCTAATGGGAAATTCTTATGGGATTCCTACGAAAGGACATAATCTAGAGGTGTTGCCAAAGACCTCTATTGCTGTGGAAGTGATCAAATTCAATATGTTCACGTGGAACAATCCAGACATGGAGTTTAAGGTGACAAAGATTGGCTGTGGGTTGGCAGGCTACCGGGATGATGAAATCGCTTTTCTATTTACAGGGGCTAATCATAACAATACCAAATTCGATACAGTATGGGCACCCTATCTCCCTATCTTCGCTAATTTTTGGGGAACGCACGGAGAAGGAACTAATGGCTGATTTAAAGATGTACATTTGTGTGCGCGAGGAAGTTCCATCGTTTATGGTTCCCACCCTCGTTGCTCACACAGTATTAAATAATGATACTGCCTACAATAATTCCTGCAACTGGAATCATATTGAGCTTTACTATGAATGGAAACACGAGTCTTTCAAAAAATGTGTTGTTAAAGTGAACGAAAAAGAGTGGAGGAAGATTCTACAAATTCCATTTGTTTTCTTGGGGCACGAAAATTCCACATTGGGCGGAGAAAAGTCTTGCGCTATCCCACCAATCATGTTTGAATACCCAAATGTCATTAAATTTGCAAAACTTTGGAAACCATAAAGGAACACACTATGAAACCGTTTGATCTAGAAGCCGCTCAGCGAGGTGATAAGTTAATCACCCGTGCAGGGGAAGAAGCTGAATTTATTGCTTATGTACCTAAAGCGGGTAAATATTATCAAGTGCTCGCTTTATCTGGTTCGATGCCAAAGACTTACGACACAGAAGGTCGTTTTCTTGAAGGAGCAGAATCAACATACGATCTTTTCATGGCACCCAAGAAACGCACTATCTGGGTGAATGTTTATAGCGTAGGTCAATCAGCTTACTATAACACGGAAGAACTAGCTGACGAACGTGGTAATATTGGGCGTATTGGTAATAAGGCGTGGCCTTTGGAGATTGAAGAGTGAAGCGCAAGAATAACTCCTATCTAATGACTGTGCTAGCTTATAGTCCGGGGGTTTATATTGTCACCCTGTGGAGCAAAGATAAAAAGACAGGGGTTAACTTCGAATACAAAACAGCACTTGGTTTGTCTGACGTTCAGGATATTTTCTATGACCTCACCGATTACCAATGTGAAGACATTCTTAAAAACAAACTTATTGGAGAAAATTTAAATGCGACACATGGTTAAAAGCTGGACAAGCTTCTACAAATACATTGAATCAGGGGAACGCTTATCCGACATTCGTAAGAATGATCGTCGTTATGCAGTTGGCGACATTCTAGAGCTAAATGAATTTGATCCTGTGAAATTTGTCTACACAGGGCGCAAGATGGATGTAGAAATTACTTTCATTCAAAATAACAAATCTAATCCTTGTGCAATCTCGGAAGAAGCGTTGCACCCCGATTACATCGTTCTCACCATTCAAAAAGTTAAGGAGACAGTATGACAATTTACGAAATTTATGTTCACGGGGAATTCTATGAAGCGTGGGAAGAAGGTACTGACGCCTATTTACGTGCGATGAAACTAATCCCTGTTTATGGTGAGGATGCCATTTATGTTGAAGAACATCAGGTGAATTTAGGAATCTAAAATGCGAATCATCATGCGTTACTCGGAGAGCGACGGCTGTACCTACTCCTGCGAGAACATTTACCCCATTGAGTACGAATCCTGCGAAGCCGCTTTACTAGATTTTGAAGTTTCCTTGAAAGCGGCAGGTAGTGGTGAATTCAAATTTGCAAATCTGGATTTGTGGGGTTATACTTTTTACAGTGATTCTTGCTGGTCAAAAATGGAACCAGAGCTTGTGCTTCCTGAATTTCTAACTATTGATGAATGGTTTGGAGAGGTACAACAATGACTATCTACGTCTTAACTGAAGAATATAACCAATATGATCAGTACGGGGAATATTTTGTTCATGCTTGGACTGTTAAACCAACCCGCGATCAATTACAACTTCATGTTCATTATTATGCGGATTTAGATTATATCCTTTGTGGTGGTGGAAGACGTGGTAAAGAAGATCAATGGTACAATCTTGTAGAAGTGAATGAATAAAATGACCCGACAGCGCTACTGCAATATCAAGGCACATTCCTTGCAAGACATTCTTACCACGTGCGAGCGACATATTCATAACATTGCACTAACACGTTTTGACCTGATTGATAATGGAGATATGACACCAGAGGATGAGTCTTACATTAAAATGTTTGCAGAAACATGGCTCGATCTTAGAGATGACGTAAAACAAATGCTAAAGGAGCGAGAATGAACGACTTCAGCCAACCCCTTAAAGATTGGGATTATGATACCCTTCAACGCTATATGGCGTGGAAAATTATTGAAGGATTCACTTCAGGTAAAACTCCTATGGGAATCGTTTGGGGATTTCCCAACTTAGTGATAGAGTGGAAAAAGCACCAAGACGAAAAAGAGAAGAAGAAATCATGACCGAAAACGAAATGTTAGAAGCCGCAGCCATGGCAGTAGGAAAAGAGATTAGTTTTGGGCCTGAAGGCATTCTATTTCGCAACAAAGGTGAGGAATACTGGAAGGGTTGGTGGAATCCAAGTTACAATAGTGGGGACGCTTTTGATTTAGCGGCTGTGTTACGTTTAACAATCAAGCCCGGTAAGTATCTCGGGGATGGTTGTACAGTTGAAGCAGATGGGTGGGGACTTCCTATCACAAGTTGCACAGCATTCCGTCAAGACTCCGCAGACCAAATGCGTATTGCAATCTTGTATGTTGCTGCTGAAATTGGTGTTAAAATTTATGGATACAAACCAAACAAGGAAAGATCATGACACTCCGTTGGAGAAAAGAACCTAAAGAAACCGGTCTCTGGGCTGTAGGCGCTGGCCCGTATCGCAGCAGCGGCCTTTGGCTTGACGATGAAAAAGAATGTCTAGCTAATGTTTCTCCTGATGGTGGAAATTGGCAAAAACCTTTTAGGGGTTGGTATTGGTCAGTGAGCACGAACAAGGAAAAGGGGATTACCCGTTTCAACACTTATCCTAAAGTATACGAAACCGAAAAAGAAGCTAAGGATGCTGCGAAAAAGTATGTGTTAGAATGCATGGCTGCACATAACGCTAATAAAGGAACCTAAATGAAAGTTTATCCCCTCTCTATCACTCGTGACTATGTATCCCGCTGGGGAATGGTTGAGGCCGTCCGCGAATTAATTCAAAACTCGCTGGATAGTTCAGCTTCGTTTAAATACGAGTTCAAAAAAGAAAACAATGGTAGCTACACTTTGCTTCTAACAAGCGAAGACGTGACGCTAGCCCCTCACACCCTCCTTTTGGGAGCCACAGGGAAGCGTCATAGCAGTGACACCATTGGTAGCTTTGGGGAGGGCTATAAGCTCGCGCTACTGGTGCTGCTACGCGAAAACTTTGACGTTACAATTCTCAACGGGTGCGTTGAATGGACACCAAAATTTGAATTCTCACGAGCGTTCGGGTACGAACAGCTTGTGATCGAAGAAACACCCCTAACCCAAATCGTAAATACAAGTCTTATCTTTCGCCTAGGTGGCCTTACAGAAGAAAATGTAGAAGCCATACGCAAGTGCTGCTTGCGGATGCAAGGGGACGTTGGAGCTATTCGTACAACCCCAATGGGTGAGATTCTTCTAGATCGTCCCGGCGAACTGTACGTGGGCGACCTCTTTGTTTGCAAGGTGAACACAGACTTCGGGTATAATGTTCTGCCACGATATCTACGACTGGAACGTGATAGGCAAACTGTCGATGGTTGGGATTTGAAGTGCCTCACTCGTGATATGTGGTATGCCACAAAAGATTACGATGAAATTGCTACGCTTATCGCTCGGGAATCGCCTGATTTGGCTTACGCCAAGTATTCTTGCCCTGACATTGTTAAAGAAGCATGCTATGCTTTGTTTAAAGAACAACATCCGGGGGAAGTGATTGCTAATACTAACGAAGAATTACAAAAATTAGTAAGAGATGGCCTCACTGTCGTTGTGGCTGGTGATTCCTTCTATGCTGCGGTAAGCGAGTCATCAAGCTATCAAGCTGAAATGTCAAGTGTTCTTCCTAAGAAACTCTCTCCGGTTGAGATTCTGGAAATTTGGCTTCGTGAGAATCGTAAAGAGATTCGTGGGAAGGCTATCGAGAGTTTCCGTAAAGAAATTCTGCAAGACAAAGCACTAGAATGGAAATAATTTTCTGCATTTGTCTTCTTATCCTAGGAATGGGTGTTGCGGCTGGAGGTGGAGGATTTTCAGACGCGGGCCAATTACGAAGGAATAAATAATGGAAATAATTGGCTGGATTGGGAGCTTCCTATTCGCATTCTGTTGTGTTCCTCAATCTTGGCAATGTTATAGACAGGGACACGCAAGAGGGTTGGATTGGATGTTCATTCTTATGTGGTTGTTTGGTGAAATCCTCACAACCATCTACGTATGGCCTAAACAAGACCTCCCGTTATTGCTAAACTACTTCTTCAATATGCTGTGCATTTCAGTTATTGTCAAATACAAACTCTGGGAGAGAAAAGGAATACAATGAGAGACATGGAAATTGATCTAACCGACCCTAAAAAGCCCATCCTGTGGGTGAAGGGACAGCCTATTAAAAGGCATAGTTGGCATAAAGCAAAACCTGCTGATATAATGACTCAGGCTGGACTGTGGGGACCGAAGAAGCAAAAGGCTATGGATTTCTACCGTAAGTATGGAACTACCGCTAAAAACTGTGCTGACTTTCTCAACAAAGGTCTTATTAGGATGAGTGTTGGGGCTGTAAAGGGTCATGAGTCGCTTTGTTACGTGCGTAGTAAGTTTAACGCTGCCCGGACAATTGATGTTTGTGAAATGAAGGATGAACTAGATCAAGCTGTTGCTGACGGTATTAAAAACATCACCCCATTCATTGCGCTCTACAAACAAAATCCAAAGGAGCTAAAGCAAACACTTGGCAATGCTACTTGGAAAGCTATTTGTAAGAATTCCTTCAGTCGCAACCGGGGGATTGCAGATGCTATTGGGGGTAGAAAGGCCGACCATCTGGATAATGAGTATATCGAGATGCTACTTAAGGCGCGTTCAGGTCTTTTTAAGGTCACTCATAGGTGTGGTATTGAGACAGCTAATTATTTAAATAAAAAGTGCGGGCTTCCAATTAAGAAAATAAATGAAGGTAAAACAGACGTATACACGTTGGCTATTTTAGTTGCAGACACACGGCGAATGGCTGAGATGTACGGGGAGAAATTCTCATTTGATTGGTCATGGAGAAAGATGCAAGAAAAGCACAAGGAATTTTCTAGGATTGCTCTAGTAAGAGAAGCTAAACGTCTTCAGGAAGAGAATGAAAAATATGCTAGACCCCTTCGTGAAGGGAAGTGTAAGCAATGGGGGTTGGAAGGTGTTAAAGCCACTTTTGTAGATACCTATCTTGGGATTCTAGAAGAAGGGGATAAAATGGATCATTGCGTTGGATCGTATGCACGTGATTGTTACGAAGACCGTTATGCTGTGGTTCATCTAGAGGGTGATGGTGAAAAGACTACGCTGGGTATCTCGATTTCTCGTGTTGATCGCCATCACAGTATTCAACAGCATTACGGCTACCAAAACGAAGAAGTGAAAAGCGTGAAGCACAGAGCTTTGGCTAATTACGTATTGTATTTTCTCAACCAAGAAAGATTAGATGAGGTGACAAATGGAAAACTCTAGCAATATTTGGGATGCTTTCCCGGACTTTAAAGAATACACGGCTGAGGAAAAGATTTATTATTGGATGGGTAAATTTAAAGATCAACAAAATGATATGCGTCAGCTTGTCTCTGCTTCGATTGAAGCACTTGTGGCCTACGAAAGAAGGTTTGACACAATCAATGGGAGATACGGGCCAATCGATAATGAAATGGATGCTCTTAGAAAAATTTTGGAGGGACAATGACAAAACAAGTTGGTGAGTGGGTAGATATAAACGACAAACTGCCAAACAGTTGGTGGCTTCCAAATGATCAAGGAATTATGGCTGTTAATTCCGTAATTGTTCGTTACAAAAACAGGCCGGAATGTAGCAGCGAGTTTCAAACTTCTAACACTGTTTACGTAAATAAATTCCCTGAAAAATTTACACACTGGGCTTACATCAATGACCCAGAAGGAGTTTGAAATGAAAGTATACGCAGCCAGATACACAGAATGTAAATATGAATATGGTCCTTCGGTTATTTCTTTGCACAAAACACCCGATGGGGCACAGAATGCAATTTTTCGAAGTCAAGCAGCGTCAAGAGAAAGCTTTCGACAAATGCAGGAATGGTTGAGGCAAGAAGCCGAGGAAGGACGTGGATATTATCCAGACAATGAAGAGTGGTCTTTCGAAAATGGGGATGGCTTCGAAAAATGGATGATTACAGAAATGGAAGTGGAAGAATGAGCGAGCGTACTCCAGACGAACAACTTTCTCTTGTACAAAGGCTAAGACTCCGTGCAGCTATCCGTAGAAGCATTCCCACACGTAAGTCTGTACAAGAAAATAAGCCAGATAGAATTTCAGACCTCCTAGAAGAAGCTGCGGATGAAATTGAACGGATAAATCAATTATTAGAAACTAAAGATGCATGCCTCAGGGCAAGTTCTGAATATATAAAAGAGAGAACATGAAAACTAGAAAACACAGAAAGTGGTATCAGTTAAATGGAATGCTGAGCGCAGGAAAGTTTGACAGTATTGTTGAATCACCTTTCGCTATTTTCTATATTTGCCCTGAAGCTCTCGAATTGAAAACCGTAGTCACAGGGGATTGTGTTGTCTTTTCCAGAAAAGGATTTGCTCTTGACAAAAAGACGGCTGCTATTACAGCAAACTACCCAGAACACCGGCTTTGCGTCTGGGCGGGTATTCATCCTGAAGATGTTGAGTCTGTTCGACAACAACTCAGCAAACAATTCAATGGAGTGAATTACAGATTCCACGGGAATGCAGCCCAATTACATCTTTCTGCAAATTTACAATAAGGAGCAAAATGAAGACATATTTTATTGCTGGACACAGCACTTTTGCTGACGGAAGCATATGGCATTTCCATAGGTTGGTCAATTGGACTGAAAAAGATACTCCACGTCAATTCATGGAGAGCATGCTAGAAGAACTGGAAAATAGTAAAGAGAACAACAGATTTGTCCCCTTTGCTCCCAACTATTGTTCGAATGACCGTGGAAAAGTCGTCCTCACTGCATTCAATCAAGTGTGATTGGCATCCCTATCATGACACAAGAAGAACTAGAAACTCATATACGTGAGAAACTTTTCGAGCTTCTTACTAAGACCCCTGTTCGTATGGGGCCTGACTATGATCCAATGGCGGGATTCACTGGCCCTGTAAGAACAGAATTGATCGAATACATAACTAAATTAATAGAATAAGGAAAACTATGCTAACAACACCAGAAATCGTTGAACTAACCCAGAAACCAACCACCCTTGTTTCTGCATGGCACGTGGAGACAGATGCCTATCGAATTAGACGCCTAGGGAAATCGCTAGAAGAGCTTGGGGAGCTTGTCTCCGTTCTAGCCCGTTGCCTCATCCAAGGTGTGGATGAAATCGACCCATCAAGTGGTGAAGTCAATCGCATGCGTATGCAAAAAGAAACCGCTGATGTTCTGACACAAGTTGGTGGGCTCACAGAAACATTCAATCTAGACATGGGAGCAATCCTAGAGCGTGTTCAAGACAAGAAAGCTTCTATGGACAAGTGGGAAGAGCTTTTAGTGGAGGAACAAAATGAACAGCAATCTTAAAAACTACATTCTAGCTGAAGCTCGCACAGATTGGATTATTGAATTACTGGATTCTCCTGAAGATGAGCAAAGACTCTGCGAGTTTGTAAAACGGATAACACTGGAGGCTCTGTGGTTTCCAGAAATCTCCCGTTTATTTTTGGATTCGGCATGACTGAAGAATTAATTGGTTGCCCCTTCTGTGATAGTTATCCTTATTTTACAGGGAGTGGAGATAATTGGCAAGATGATAATCGTTATGTAGAAATGGGATTGCAATGTTGTGTCTATATGCATGATGCTATTGGATGGAGGCAAGCAAGAGACATGACAACAAAAGAAAGAGCCGACCTGTTGACACAAAGGCTTATAGAACGTTGGAATGATAGAGTGTAAAATTTAGACAAAAATAAAGCCCGCTAAATGCGGGCTTTTTGTTTATCACCACCGGATATGCACCAAGGCGGGAGATAGTTTGTAATCGTAGTGTTCCACAAGCAGTGTGCATCCCTTACGATCATCGTCAACACCAAGTACGTAAGGGTGATCTAGTCTTTCAAACAACAGTTGGTCTACTAGGGCACTATAATGCTTAGATTCTAAGTTGTTCATCAATATGGCCTTGTATTCATCCAGTGATTGTCATCATCCAAAGAAGCTTCGTAGCCCCCTTCAACAAATAAATCTAAATCTGTCATCCTAACTCCTAAATTCATCATCTGCCTATGGATATGGGTGTCTAGATCATCTGAGTGATAAACAAAATTGTAGGATTTCTGTCCCACAGAAACAGTGCCATGGTTGTCTGAGGGATTGCTTTTAGGACAAGCGTAGAATGATCCAAACTTACCACAACGTAGCACCAAATCTGTTTTACATCTCTGACATTTCATTTAAATTACTTCGTTGTAGGCTTTACGTAAATGCTTTTCTTTAACTTCAGGGAAAGCTTTAATTACGTCTTGGAGAGTGACGTGGTGGTGATTTGACATATTTATATCAGCAATAAATTCCGATACATCATCAACTAGCTTTTGGTATTTAGAATCTTTCATTATTCCCTCCATCATCCCAATCGCTTTCAAAGTCTTCTTCTATTTCACAATCAGTGAGCCAGAAACAACGATGACAAAGGAATGAATTATTTTCCCTGTGGTATTTCAATGGGTGGTCTTGAGCATTGCACCTATCACAAACAGTTGAATAGCCGTTCATAGCTTTGCTTCCTCAATTGACTCAAGCAGGTTGATTACCCATTGCAAAGCCTGATTCCAACCAACTTCCCATGCAGCGCCATTACCGTCAAGTTCAATCTCAGATTCAATGATTTTAACTAGTACACTTGTTTCCATATTAATCCTTTCCCTTTGGGATTCCCTACGGCGTTCCATAGTCAATAGGGTAGTCTTCACTATAACCAATCAAGTAAGCAAAATCTACAGCTTCATTGTAGCTATCTTCATCCTCAAACATAGAGCGGTGATACTCCGCTATATTCACTACTCCCTCTGCTGTTTTACGATACAGGCGTAGAGTGCCACTATTCATTCTACACCTCCAAAAGCTGCATTAAGAAGATCATTTGCTAGATAAGAGATACCCAGCCCTTCAATAGCTGATTGAAAATGTTCCTCACTTAATCGGGATAGTTCTTTTTCTACAAAAGAAATATCTTTGATGGAAAATCCTTTAATTCTGTCTAACATTTCAGCTACAGCAATAGCCTCTGTAGCATAACGATTTATCATACCGTTGTCGTAGGCAATCTCTTTACAAGCCCTAACAATGTTTGGAATCTCATTATTCATACACTCTCCTTTTCAATTTTATGAATCCATTCCATGATGAGCCGTAGGGCGGCATCAAACCCATCATCCCATTCATCATGACATTCTCCGTTTAGATCAACTTCTTTGAGTATCTTGAGTTTCAGCTTTTGTAAGTCATTCATAGGTATTCTCCTTTTCAATATTCTCAAGCACCCATTGTAGTGCTTGTTTCCAGCCTACGTCCCATCCGCATGCCCACCTATCTAGCTCGAAAGCATCCTCTCCATCTTCTTCAAATAGGGACAGTTCTCTTTGTATGGTTTTCTTGAGTTCTTCGGTATTCATAGACTTTCCTTTTCTAATAAAAATATTATGGTGGTAGTGGATTCTAATTATTTTTATGCGTAGCTAACAAAAATAATTGAAATACCCCTCATTGTACAAGAAATCTGTGAGGATGGCTACCCCAATTCCCCCAATTTTAGAATGCCCCTTTTCTTGTGCCCCTCTTAGAGTGGGGACTGAAAGTATCTACTAGTGATACTTCAATGGCCCGATTGATATCTGAGCGGCCTAGCCTGCCCCCGCGAGGCACGGGGCGACCCTGCTAGGATTGTAAAATATCCGAGCCCATTTGTCAATCGGTATTACACACTGTTACATCTGGCCCACACAGGGCTATTTGTAGGATGCATCTTAGCTATCTCTTTGTGCCACTGCTAAGGGCTATGCCTAGGGCTGACGCTATGTAATGTTTGAATCAATCCTAATGAATACTTCAGGTCAGTATTACATGTTGATACTTAGGTGTTGTATTGATAATACATAGAAGCATAGACACAAGCTATGCAGGGCAGCACCCATGGTGCAACACAATGACCATTATGTTAACTGGACAGTGTACACAAGTAGGCCAATAGAGAGAGCCTATTAGAGGGGGCTTCCTGTTCACCAAGCAGGCTATGACCTGCGCAGCGTGAGTGCCCCCTTGATAGCCCCTACTGAGATTATTGCTATTAAATGCATAGCAAGAGGGGCTATTCTTAATTTAGCTAAAGAATAAAGTTATTTGTTGATATTTTTATTAGCTTACACTTTGTTTCATTTATTTTTAAGAGGTAAAGCTAGAATTAGGGGCTTAGCCCACTGACGTAGGGCACGCAACTATGAGATAGCTACACAATAATCATCTCAGAGCCCCCTTTTAGCTCTTTCTAAGAAAAGCCTTTTTAGCCCCCTCTAAGAGAACGCCGAAGGCCATTAAAGCCCCCTCTTAGAGAGTCTTACACTAAGGCGTTCTCACACAAAGAATATTCTTTATAATCAAATACTTACTGTCATTTATAAGATTGTTTTAAGACCCTTTTAAGGGGCTTTCTTGAAAGGTAGTGTGTAGAGGCGTAGACGTGAAAAAGCCCGCTAAAAGCCCCCTTTGTGGGAGCCCTGCGGGCATTGATGGTTGATAGCTTACTGGTGATTATTGATAGATTGATTTTATTTGCTATCAAATTAAGAGTGTATTATTTTCATACATTGTGTATGATATTCAGACACTAAAGGCCCCTAGCACGTTAGTGCGCTCTGTCATTGTCGTAGACGTAGTGAGGGGCTTCAAAAATTCTTTGGAGAAACATTTTATTGATTGTTTTTGTTATTTCTTTCTAATAGTATGTTTCTCTTAAATACTTACTTATATAGTAAGTTTAACACTGGGTATCCACATTGTTTTGATACTTCATGCAGTGATACTCAAAATGAGTATTATGTGGTGATACTTCGATAGTGTAAGACTAATGGATTGATGTTTAGTGATAGTTAAATACTATCGATTAGACCAAAAGAAAGCCCCGTTAGGGGCCGTGTCTTATGGGTAACGAGAATCGAGGTAATCTCTTTGTTCCTTTGTAGTATTCACCATGATTGGGTCTACAGTGATAAAGAGGCCAGACTTACGCAAACGCTTGGCGATCTTCATTGCAGCCTTACGGGGCAGCAAACGGGCCTTGTGTCCCACTTGCCTACCACTCCACAGACCATCATTAGCATGGTGGCGGACTTGGTAAAGTTTGCGGGTCTTAAGAGTGTTCGACATTTCAGTTACTCCGTTGTTGATGGCTCTATTCTACAATAGAAAATGGCCCACAAGGAGCCATAATTGTAACACTTTGTAAAACTTAAGATTGCTTCTGAGTCTGGAGCCATTGATACCAATTCATTGGACGAACTCCAGTTCGCACGCAAGTGATACCATATTGGCTGTATTGATGGCGAACATAATCGTCATGGCTACCACGATAGCCATTATTCATGGCATATTGATATTCTTTATTGAAGACTTGGTGAATTTCGATCATGATATTTTCTCAGTATGTGACAGTTGTCATGGTCACTTGCTTACCGTCTTCGAAGTAGGCCCGGAACAATTCCATAGCAGAGTGCCTAGCCTTTGCATTCTCATGGTTGTAGGTGGGCTCATTCGGGTTGATTGGGTAGACGGTTACCACATCTCCATTTTCGGTATGCAGAACTACTTTGATTTCGATAGTGCGGGCCATTTTGTTTCCTGAGTGTTTGGAGAATTATAGCCCCTTTCGAGGCATTTTCGGAGATTATTCCTTAATCTTGGTAGGCATTTCGTAGGTGCCGATCCACTCAGCACTAGAGGGGATGGATTCGACACGTTCCCACTTGTACAGGGGATGATTAAAGCTGCTGCTAGGCTTGTGTGTATGCTTGAGAATAACATCACCCTTCATGGCATACAGAGTTTCTGTGCGGTCTTGACCGTCGATCCAGTCACGGGTCATGAAACCAAGGCAATAGCCGTTCTCAGCTACTTTGTTGATTTCAGCGAGACGTGCAGCTTGTTCGGTAGAGAAGTAGAGGGCCATTTCAGTTCCTTGATGTTGCCTTGCGGTATTGCTTGGCATGGCTTTATTCTACAACAACAAAAGCCCGCACAAGCGGGCTAAAGTGTAACTCTTTGTAAATTAGATTCGGTCGATAAACTCACCTGTTGAGATAGACCACGCTGCACAGGCGACATAGGCCCCTTTGCACACTTCAGCCCGGAATGCATACACTTTACGTTGAGGGACAAGGAACGGGCCATCCTGAATGTAATAGCCATCGTTATCAGCCACGCGCCGAGCGGCTGACTTTTCACCTACCCAAAGGGGTTTATTGTATTCATCCTCAACCCGCTGCATTGCATGTTGAGCATCTTTCCCTTCCTGATCGTAACGAACAAATTCCTTGCCATCCTGTTGACGAATGAAAATGTTAAAGCGGGCCATGTTAAGAACTCCAGTTGTTGAAGCCTCTATTCTAACGACAAAAAGCCTGAAAAGTGTCTTTATTTTCAGGCTTAGATGTAACAGAGTGTAAAACTTAGATGAGTTTCTTGGCGTGCTTCTTAGCTAGGCGTTTAGTCTTAAATCGCCCACAGTAGACATTACGGATAAGCAGAATGTAGGTTCCGCCACGATTAGAACTAAAAACCACATCTGCATATTGGTGGTTTCCTAGGGCTAAGCACCAATCGTTTGCAGGGCAATAGAGGCGAGGTTTCATAGAATAACCCTCCAGCCCAGCAAATCTCCAGACCAGTAAAAGATATGAGCCTGCCATTTCTGGAATTGCCCCATTGGTTGAGACAACCTCAGAGCATCAGAAATGTAATTCAATTGGTCGTCGTAAAGCATATTATTCTTTCTGGGTTAACGGTAGAGCCAATGGCTTCCCATGGGTTGCGGCTTGGTAGTGGCAATGTTTCCCCTTGCTCCCTTAGCTGGCGCTGCCCAGCTAGCAGGTTTGAGAATGTTGCCTGTTTCAAGCTCTACGAAACAAACGACAGTGTTTTGCCCTCCCACTTTGACCATGTATTTTGCATTCTTCTTTCCCTTGGTGACAGTGACGCCACCGAAGTAATTTTCGATCTTTACATCGGAATAATACTCCCGATTGACATTTTCCAGCGCCACCCGGAAAGCTTCAATTTGTGCATCTGTGATCATGTTTATTCCTTATTCGGGGTGATTGATTGCAGCACGAAAGTCACGTTCAAAGATTTCTTTCTCTTTGACAATGTGATAAGTGCTCTGAGGGAGAACTAAATCTCTATTTGTGTTGCACTTGACAACCCGTTGAACAAGGCCAGTGTTTTCATTCCGAATTGCGATATACCCCATAGGGACACCATTCAAAACGATTTCACTGCGATGATTAAGAGTCAAAGACATGATTGTTCCTAGTAATTGAATGGAAATTATAGCCCCTCTCGGGGCTCTTTCGTCTTAATTGCTAACAAATTCTTTCACTTTTTCGATGATGCGTTCGCCTTGACGCTTCTTGTCTTTGTTCACGATGTAAGCCTTGCCAGCAGGGAGCCACTTACCGTCCTTAAGATATTCTTGACGAATCCAACCACCAGCCGAGACAACAACGCGAATCTTTGTACCCTCAGAGTATTCAACATAGTAGGCCATTTCCGTACCCTTGTTGATCGAAGCGATAGAGGCGTTTACGATGGTGATCATTTCAGGCTTTCAAAGTGTGTTGCGGTGTAGAGATTATAAGCTAGAAAACCCGCTCATGGCGGGGATTTCTTAGATTTACAAAGTGTTACATCTTCAGTGTTCTACACGGTAAAACTGCCAATAGCGTTCCCCTACCATACGAAAGATGATAGGCCCCTCAACCCATTGTTGCATGCGGCCAATCTCTGTATCGGGGAATTCGAAGCTCAGATAAGCTAGTCCAAAGCACTTATGTGCATTGTCAAGCTCTTCTTGTGTCATGGTGGGAGCATTAACGTAGAACTCCTTAGACATTTGTTTAAGCTCATTCCAATCTTTAGCAATGATGGAACCATGCTCTGTATTGAGATTTTTAGTATTGGTAATGCTATCTACTGAATTCATTTTTATTCCTTAAGCAATATGTTCTGATATCCAATACTCGGCACTATCTCGAAAGCTGAATGTGGCAACGACATTACCAGCAAACATAACTACAAAGGCTTCCTGCCAGCCTTCGGGCTCTCTTTGTTTAATGTAGTACATAGTTACCCTCTGAATCCATAAGAACGAATAGAGCCACCAAGCTCCCTAGCGCGGCTCTCAGCAACATCACGAGAGAACACAGCAGCGAGGGCAGCAGTAGTAATCCATTTGCCAGTTGTTGACAAGTAGCGTTTCTTACCGTTGATCGTCTTGAAAATGATGTATGAACCCATGATGATCTTTCGTTTGTATGTCTCAAGTGTAGCACGAAAACCCGCCTTGTGCGGGTAGTCTAGAAGTTTTACACTTTGTTACAAGTAGCGCGTATTTTGGTTGAACAGGACTAGATTGATATCCATTAACATCACTTCACCCCACCACATAGCAGGGTCATCATATTGTGGATCGGCTGCTTTGTAGGACTTATGCACTTTCAGCATATGCTCTAAATCGTCCTTGAGTTCTTCAAGGACGTGACGGGCTTGGTCTTTAGTAATCACTTGCAATCCTTAGTGAATGGCGTTCCATTAAATCATGCCGATGCCGATCTACATCAATGAAAACACCATTAACACGGAGAACCCAGCGGCCATCTATTTGATTTCCATTGGGAGTATTACCGTATTCACGATTTATAGTGAGTTGCCTATCGTGATTACTATATGCAACTTCATTTTGTAAATAAATACTCATTTGATCCTTTGTTCGCATTGCTGCGGAGTGGTATAGCCCAATTGACCACATGCATTGCCATAGCGGAATGAACAGCTAGAGACAATGATAATTGTCAACGTGTAAATAAATACGTGCGCCATTTGCATTAGTTTTTCTCTTTCAAAGCTTTTTCTAGTGCATCTTCAATTTGCCATTCGGCATTTTCGAGAGCATTGAGAAGCTTATCAAGTCGCGCCCTGCTAACAAGCTCTAGGGCGCGTTCTTCTACTTTCTTATTAATCTTGGCGTTCAAGCTTTCCCATGCAAACGTTACAGCGGCTGCAAAAGGCACAGAAACCCCGTTGACAAACAATTGAACATCCACCGTAGGCTTTTCGCCTTTGACATATTCAAGTTTGAAGATTTCTGCAATGTCGCCAGCATCACCAGCCAAAGCAGCCATTGCATTGATTAGCATAACACTCGGGGCATTGTAGGCAGTCGGGTCTATGGCCTCAGTAATCACGTTTTGATCAGACATATTTATCCTTTCAGTGCTTCAGCAATAAGCAGGTTAAACCAAGATTCTGTTTCATGAGACGCAGAATAGCATTCTTTGGTATTCCAGCCGTATTCGTTGCGAATTAGTGATATCCCCTGCCAATCGTTAATTGGAGATGCACTAGGCTTATGGGAAAACCACCATTCCGCATCTAAGCGGAGTTCTTCAATCAATTGTTTCTTATTCATTCTGGAATACTCCCATGTACAACAGGGAAGGGCCAATTAGCCACGTCTTCAGGGTCTTTTTCAACCTCTGCAATCAGTAGAGCAAACCACGAATGATGCTGAAAATCTATAAAGTTCATGTGTTCACCCTCTGCATTCGTTTTGCATCCGTAGAATTCATCCAAAGCAGCAATTCGGGCAATGCCGCCCATTGTTGCCATAGCGACTAGTTCCCCACCCGAGAGAGTGCCAAACCAATATTCGGCATCGGCAATCATCAATTCTTCATTGGTCATAGCGTAGCACTCCTTTTAGTCAGGGAAGGGCCAAACGCCCGCACGGTCATTAACAAATTGTCGCCATGCAGATTCTTCCTCTGCGACTCTCTCAGCCGCTTCGGCATCTTCATACATTTCTTCGTCAGTGTAGTCAAGATCATTACAAATGGGTTGAATCATCTTTAGTCCTTTGGTTAATCGAGAAAATCGGTTGCATCAATTTCAAACTCATCTTCAGGGAAGGCGAGAGAGTAATCCGGTTCGTTGTGCTTGGTTTCGTTGAGAGTGAACATTTGTTATCCAGTGTGATAGTGTGCAGCCAGTATAACGTAGAAAATGCCCTCTCGGGCATTCTATTTTGTAAGAGATTGTAACAACTAGTCTTGCAACTGACGCTTGCGAATGTCGCAAAACCTACCGTAGATGAACCCCACAAGGAAGCCCATGAGCGCAGCTAGGAGGGATAACATACTAGATCATCCGTAAACGATATGGCCGAAACAAGCCAACTGAAGAACAATGTCTGCAATCTCTGCATCCACATTGCCCGCGTCACCAAGGGCAGCGGCGCGAAGCATTGCTGCGCTGTAAGACACGTGCGGAATAGCATGAGATTCTTCGCTATTGAAATTGCGGCCAATCAGGCGTTCGATTCCTTCAGCCACTTTAGCTAGGGTAATTTCATATTTTGCCTTAGCTTCTTCATCATCACCAAGATCATTAACAGTGATTGATTCATAATCTTTATAATGCTCCCCTTGGTGCATTACAGGATTTTCAAAACCTGCCCAATAGCTGGAGCCATACCAGACGGCAGTAGCCAGAACATCCCGAAGGAATTCATCTTGCAATTCAAGCTTGATATTGATGGTGGTCATATTTGCTTTCTTAAATGGCTTGAACAATAAAAGCTTTGTATGCATAATTTTCATCAGCATATTCTTTTGCAGCTTCTAGAAAAAGGAACGGTTTACGAGTCATAAACTCAATCTCACCGTCAATATATCCCATAACGTAGTACATATTTATTCCTTTAAACGTCGATTTCAACGGGGTAAGCTTTCTTCCCGATCCGCTCAGCGTGCGCGAAGTTGTTTGCAATATCCTCGCTCTCAAAATGTTCTGCGGAACTTCCATAGAAATTCACCCAGACAGTGCGCTTTTGAGGGGCCATGAAAAGATCAATGTCAGATTCTAAGCTAGTGAATGCAAATCCTTCTGCAGAGAGTTGGAAAACCTTATTTCCCACCAAAACAATAACCTGAGACAACGCCTCACCCTTTGGGACGTAGGCAATAAATTCCGCTGGCCTACCGTCCCGAGTGCAGATAGGGACACCCTTACGGGCTTCTTCTAGGTTGAATGGCTTCATGTTAATTACTCCTTAATCAGGTGTTGAAATTCAGGGGTCAAATTGCGGGCAATCGTGGTGTCCACCACATCATAATCATACACCAATTGGCCCATGAATGGGTGCGTAGAGACATAGCGAATCTTCACAAGCTCACACGCACTGTTGTACGTCCTTAGAATGTCTACCACTGTGCATTCCTTTGTGTGACCGCCTCTATATCTTTGGATATACTTAGTGCCGATGGGGAAACGAGCCTTGAGAGTCATGCTGTGCATTCCTTAGTTAGTGTGTGAGTATTCTAGCCTAGCTATCGTAGAAAGGAAGCACTGTTACAATGTCTTACAAAAGAAAAAGCCCCTAGTGTTAGTAGGGGCTGATTGGTTATTCTACCGTTGGAGCCTGAGCGCCTGAGTTTAGCTGTCCACTATAAACACCTGTATAGGCGTAGTAGAAATCATTACCTGTAGCATAGGTTTCTAAGATTGTAGGGGAGGTGGCTTTCTCAACCGTGATCGGCTGTCCCACGGCTGTAGTTACTCGGCGTGACTGAGGCCAAACGATTTTCATACTTGTCATGTTGTATTCTAAGAATTCAGCATAGACACGCCATGCAGACCAAAATTGATCCATTGTTAATACCATATTTAAATTTCCTTATTAATTAAAACATCCTGCACGGAATTGCACAGGATGTTACAATTATAGCAGAAAATGAAACAGTATTCAACGACTGCGGGTATTAATTAGTGCCTTCACACAGAAAAAGCAATCCATAAGTATTAAATTTCCCTCTTTATCACAAGAAATATTTCTAGGGGAAATCTCGAAACGCATCTTTTGTGGGTCGATACCGTTGCATACGTCACCAGCTAGAGAAATAAGATTCTCTTTATCTTCTTCAGACAGTCGGGGATGTTCTTCAATCACCTTGGTGAATTCGTAATAGTCAATCCCAGCTTCAATGCTTCGCAATTCTCTATACAGTTGATAGCTTTTGGCATTCAACTGCTTTGATGCCGCCTTGATCTTCGGATACAGAGGCATGAAGAAAGAATTCTCTTTATCAAAGTTTCTTTCAATCTTCGGAGCTAGGGGATTGTGCTGCGAAAACAGGGCATAGCATTCTTTTGCCGGACACGTGGAAATCAATTCAACACGATCTTCAGCAATTTGATATGCCTTGCTGAATGTGCCTTTGCCAATGAGTTTGCGCATCGTGTCCTTAGTGTTATGCAACAGATTTAGGGTGCAAACGCTTAAATGTGGTTGCACAGAAATAGAAACTCCCCTGATTACCAAACTTCACAGGGCGACGACGATAGAGTTCCCACGCTTCACAGATTGAATCATCATTCATGATCACTTTGGTTTTGCAAACACCGAAGTTTTTCATGGTGTCGCCGAATCCACGCATAGTTTTACGATCAAAGAAATAAGGGCTATGCCCTGCTTCTTCAATGAACATGCGGAGGTGCGATGCGGTTTTGATTTGAGAGGCAAGCATGATGTTCTTTCAGAATCCACCAGCCAACAGGAAGGCGATGGCGACGATTACAGCCACGACAGCGGCGGTTTTAACGATGATTTCCACAGGGCCTGCTTTCGGAGTAGGGGTGTAGTTGACGCGGGCCATGTGTTGAGCATATCGCATGGGGGTGCTACTTGCAAGGGCTTCGTTAGCAGAGAATTCGTTACGGATCATGTTATACCTACTGGGTGGTTTGTTACGATGGGTCTATTCTAGCAAGCTTTTCTAGAATGGCAACACCCTAAAGTGTAACAATGTGTAACTTATTCTTGCTTAACGGGTCTAGCCAGATCAACTGATGTTTGCATTCTCTTTTTCATTTCCAAGTATTCATAGATATCATTGATCAAAGAGAGAGCTACATAATCAAATTCTGTCCAATGCGTTTCTTTAAAATTCATGTGCTCAAATGCCTCGGCTCCGCCAGCATCA
>Ga0307412_10000532_pt1 | contig 22729 bp, 17 predicted proteins | sample DK1Cmetagenome_3_FD_203823 | JGI IMG/M metagenome (GOLD analysis project Ga0307412, IMG submission 203823) | Maize rhizosphere microbial communities from greenhouse at UC Davis, California, United States - DK15-C-1 | ecosystem: Host-associated > Plants > Roots > Rhizosphere > Soil | place: USA...
GAGATACAAAGCTCTTCAGGATATCATCGCGATTCTTGGTATGGAAGAACTTTCAGAAGAAGATAAATCTGTAGTTTACCGTGCTAGAAAAGTTCAGAGATTCTTATCTCAGCCTTTCCACGTAGCAGAACAATTTACAGGTATTCCAGGATCATTGGTAGATATCAAAGATACCATCAAAGGATTCAACATGATTATCGATGGTGAATTGGATCACTTACCGGAAGCTGCTTTCAACTTGAAAGGAACTATCGAAGAAGCAATCGAAGCTGGACAAAAAATGTTAGCTGATAACGCTTAATAAATTAGACATAAGATTTTTAGACCTGAGATGAGAGACATTATTTGTCAAAAATCTTTTAATCTTCAATCTTTTAATCTTTTAATCTAAATTAAAATGAATATAAAAATTTTAACACCAGAATACGTAGTTTTTGAAGGAGAAGTAGACTCAGTATTGCTGCCTGGAAAGAATGGTGAATTCCACATCATGACAAATCACGCAGGAATCGTTTCTTCTTTGAGTGGTGGTAAAGTAAAATTATATGCAAAGTCTGTTGGCGAAGCGTATGCAAAATACTTTACTAAAGAAAATGAGAAAGATTCAGTTTTTTCTTACCCTATCAAAAGCGGTGTTGTAGAATTTAATCATAATAAAGGAATTATCCTTTGTGAATAATTAAATGAAAAGCTAAATATATTTTCAAGAAAGTGTAACTTTGGTTACACTTTTTTTATTTATGTAAGAATCTGATTTTATGAAGAGAAGTTTAATCATTTTATTTACAGTTTTGGGAGTCCTTCTTAATGCTCAAATCATTAAAACCAAAAGAGGAATTGTAACTCTTGATGGAATTCATGTTGCAAAGATTTCCGATAAATCAAATGTTTATACTTTCATGGATTTGAAAGAAACGCCGATTTATACTATAGAATTTGTTGACAAAAGCATAGTTGATTCTGTAAGAGACAGTTATATAAAACTAAAAAGGATTTACAATCAGGAAAAAGTTCTGGAATTGGATTATATTTCTCCGTCAGCATTTTCCGGAGATGAAAAATCTGCGGTGTATACTTGTGTTAAAGGATTAAAAATTATTGACAATAAAGGAATTAATATCAAAAATTTGGATGATCTTTTTTCTAAACCTCCTAAGAGAAATTTAGATAATAAAACTAAAGAAGCATATTCTATCAGAAGCAAAATTGATAAGCTGAATATTACGGTTAATAATGTCGGTGAAATTCTAAGCAACGGAAGGCCAGTTGGTTACTTTACAAATTTACCTGTAAGTTTCGGTTCTGATGATACGATTATGGAGAAAACTTTTGTGGATATTGAAATTTATGATGCCAAAAGTAAATATATCGGAAGGTATATCACGACAACCAAACAGCTGAAATCTGCCGGCGGAAAAACTTTTACCATTTATAGGGAAATGTCGGGTAGGGCTTCAATTTTAAAGTTTCCGACTTACAAAGCTATCGCAGAAAGAATGGCAATAATGGATCCTAATTTTATAAAAATTCAAGGGAAAGTAGAAGCTGGCCCTGTTCTGAAAGACGGTATTGAAAAATAAGATTAAAGATTAAAAGTTTTACAAGCTCAAAATCACACCATTTTCTTTCAATTGTTGTATCGGTTTTGAAAACCAAAACAATTCAAAATCTTCAAAATTTTCTTCAAAGTTTTCCTTAAGTTGTTGAAGCGTAATCTTTTTTGATTGGTCTGTAGAATTTTCTTCAAACATTTTCATCAGCCATTCTGCATAATCCTGTTGCAGCTCTAGGTTAACGATGTTAGTTTTTAAATGGACTGTAATTTTTGTATATGGGTAAAGATATTTCTTTTTTGTTTTTACGCGATTCTCAGCGATTACATTTTTAGTCAGAAAAATAACTTTTGAATTTCCTTTAAATTTAAAATCATCTTCTTCCAGCAAACAGTCATGAATATAATCCGGATGAACTGTAGTTCTTGGAATTTTAAAATCAAACCAGTCTTGCAAAGGAATTTCAAAATTAATTCCGTGCATATAATTAAAAAGAGATTTTTTTAATCCTAAGCTAAATTTACCATGATCGATTCCGGTTTTATCTGTAAAATCAATATCGTTGTTGGCAAACAAAATTTCCTGTTGAATCGGGGTAACTCCAAATTCTTCAGGATTCAATCCGACCGGTGAATGAGCAGTCATCGCAAACTGATGCCAAAATCCACTTTGTAAAATTCCCATTTCAAATAATTGACGCACCATTTCCAGAGAATCTATTGTTTCCTGAACAGTTTGAGTCGGGTAGCCATACATCAAATATGCATGAATCATGATTCCGGATTCCGTGAAATTTCTTGTTACTTTTGCAACTTGTTCTACAGAAATCCCTTTGTCAATTAATTTTAACAATCGGTCACTCGCAACTTCTAGTCCTCCCGAAACGGCAACGCAACCGGAAAGTTTTAACAGAAAACACAGATCTTTAGTAAAACTTTTTTCAAAACGAATATTCGTCCACCAAGTGACAACAAGGTTTCTTCGTAGAATTTCCAATGCAACTTCTCTCATCAAAGCGGGTGGAGCAGCTTCATCCACAAAATGAAATCCTGTTTCGCTGGTTGTTGCAATGAGCTCTTCCATTCTGTCGACCAGAATTTTGGCAGAAATTGGCTCGTAAATTTTTATGTAATCTAAAGAAATATCGCAAAAAGTACATTTTCCCCAATAGCAACCATGCGCCATCGTTAATTTATTCCATCTTCCGTCGCTCCACAAACTGTGCATCGGATTGGCAATTTCAATAACGGAAATGTATTTATCTAATTGTAAATCAGTGTAATCGGGAGTTCCTATATCAGCTTGCTTGTAATCATGCCTTGTGGAATTGTTTTTATAGGTAACTTCTTCATTTTCGATTAAAAAGGTTCTTTTGTATTCTAAATTTTCTTCTTTATTTAAATTTTCATAAAGCAGCTCAACTGGAACTTCACCGTCATCCAACGTGATAAAATCGAAAAATTCAAAAACTCTTTTGTCTTTAATTTCTCTTAATTCAGTATTCGGAAAACCGCCACCCATCGCAATTTTTATGTGAGGATAATTTTCTTTAATAAATTTTGCAGATCTAAATGCGGAATATAAATTTCCTGGAAATGGGATTGAAAAACATATCAATTTTGGTTGAACCAATTCAATTTTTTCCTGAAGTATTTTTAATGTAAAATCATCAATAAAAGTTTGATTTCCATTAATTTTTGAATATAATTCATCAAAAGAATTGGCACTTTTCCCCAATCGCTCGGCATATCTGCTGAAACCAAAATCAGAATCAATACATTCAACAATATAATCAGATAAATCTTCTAAATATAAGGTAGCCAAGTGTTTAGCTTTATCCTGCAATCCCATATTTCCAAAAGCAAATTCCATATCATCCAATTGATTGAATCGGGAAGCTTCCGGTAAAAAATTCATGGAACAGATTTGTCTTGCTAAAGTCGGACTTTTGCCCTGAAGAAAAGAAATAACCTGATCAATCGTTTTTATATATTCATCTCTTAATGTGAAAATTCGTTGTGAGTTTTCTGAAATATTTTGAATATCAATTTGTTTGTTGAATATTTTCTGAATTCCGTTTTTTGAGAACAACTCCAAAATCACTTCAATTCCCAAATCAACCTGATAGCTTGAAATATCTTTTGTGTTTAAAAAACCTTTGATATAAGCTGTCGCGGGATAAGGAGTATTGAGTTGAGTAAAAGGCGGAGTGATAAGGAGCAGATCTTTCAACAGTAAAATTTTTGCAAAGTTATTTTAAATATTTGAATTTTAAGAGTGAACAGTTTTTTTACTTCCTGCGAGAACATTTAAAATTACTCCGAAAAGTATCAAAATAATTCCAATTAATAAATTAAAAGTGAATTTTTCATTAAAAATTAAAACACTTACCATCACTGCAACTACCGGTTCCAAAGCTCCTAAAATTGCTGCAGATGTTGAGCCAATACTTTTTATGGCAAAAACCAGACAAAGCGTAGAGATTACCGTAGTTAAAAAAGCAAAAATAATGAAATTAAAAAAAACAGTTATTGAAGGAATTTCAAAGGATTCCTTTCCTATTAAAGCTTTAATCATAAAAAAAATAGATGTAAAAAGCATGGAATAAAAGGAAAGTTTAAATCCGGAAACTTTTATGTTTGATTTATTAACAATAATAATATAAAGTGCATAAAATAAAGAACTTAACATGACAATTCCTAATCCTGCATAATTGATTTCCAATCCTTTTCCCTTTAAGCATAAAACAATTACCCCTGCAAAAGCGAGAAATAATGAGAGGATGGAAAGTTTGGTTAATTTCTCTTTATAAAAGAAAAACATAATCAACGCAACCATAACAGGATAGATAAAAAGTACGGTGGACGCGATTCCTGCGGTGAGATAATCGTATCCTAAAAATAAAAATTCTGATGAAAATGCGTAGCATAATCCAAGTATAACCAAAATTAATCCTTCTTTCTTATTGATAGAAAAATTTTCTTTGGAATAGAGTAGATATCCACCAATCATTAATGCAGAAAATAAAAATCTATAAAATAAAGTAATGTCTAGTGAAAAGTGAGCTTTCTTCACAGGCAAGATAAAAATCGGAATCAAACCGTATGAAACCGCCGAAATAATTCCTAAAGTATAACCCTTAATTTTCATCTATTCTTTATTTTATAAAAAACCACTGATTATTTTCAGTGGTTTTTAGTTTTATATGATAATATTCGAATTACATTTGTTTGTATTCGATATTCATTTGCTTTTCCATTTCTGCGTACGCACCTGATTCCAATTTTTCTTTAATGCCTTCGAAAGCGGTTAAAGTTTCATTAATTTCCGAATCTGTATGCGAAGCCGTAGGAATTAATCTCAATAAAATCATTCCCTTTGGAATCACCGGGTATACCACCACTGATGTGAAAACCCCGTAATTCTCTCTTAAATCTTTTGCTAAAAGAGTAGCTTCAATTGTAGTTCCTTGTATAAAAACTGGTGTTACACAAGTATTTGTATTCCCAAGGTTGAAACCTCTTTCCTTCAATCCGTTTTGAAGTTTATTTACGTTTTCCCACAATTTATCTTTAATTTCCGGACGAGTTCTTAAAAGCTCTAATCTTTTTAAACCTCCGATTACCATTGGCATTGTTAAAGATTTAGCAAAGATCTGAGAACGAAGATTATATTTTAAGAATCTGATAATTGTTTCATCTCCCGAAAGAAATGCTCCGAAACCTGCCATAGATTTTGCAAAAGTGGAGAAGTAAACATCAATCTGATCCTGACAACCTTGCTCTTCACCAGCTCCGGCTCCGGTTTTACCCAAAGTTCCGAAACCATGTGCATCGTCTACCAACAATCTGAAATTGAATTTTGATTTTAAATCACAAATTTCCTTCAGTTTCCCCTGCATTCCTCTCATTCCGAAAACACCTTCCGTTATCACTAAAATCCCGCCTCCGTTTTCTTCTGCTACTTTAGTTGCTCTTGCTAAGTTTTTTTCTAAACTTGCAATATCATTATGTTTGAACGTAAAGCTTTTACCCATATGAAGACGAACTCCGTCTACGATACAAGCGTGAGAATCAGCGTCATATACAATTACATCGTGTCTTGTAACCAATGCATCGATGGCTGAAACCATTCCCTGATACCCGAAATTCAAAAGATAAGCAGCTTCTTTTTGAGTGAATTCTGCTAATTCTTTTTCCAATTGCTGATGTTGCTGGGTTTCTCCAGACATTGCTCTTGCGCCCATCGGATAAAACATTCCGTATTCTGCAGCAGCTTTTGCATCAGCTTCTAAAACTTCCGGGTGATTGCAAAGACCTAAATAATCGTTTGCGCTCCAGAAAATTACATCTTTACCCTGAAATTTCATTCTTGGACCAATCGGGCCTTCTAATTTTGGGAAAACAAAATATCCTTCTGCATAATCAGCAAATTGTCCCAATGGACCTGGATTTTGTTTAATACGATCAAAAATATCTAACATTTTTATTAATATTTAAGTAAAAAAGCCTTTCCTGATCTTCAAAAAAGGCTTAATTTGTATAAATTGATTTATTTCTTATTTAATGATTTCGGTTTTGAAGACTTCATCGTAGTTGTGAACACAGTTATTTACAAATCCTTGTTCCGCCATCCATTTGTCGCTGTATACTTTTGTAATGTATCTTGAGCCGTGATCCGGATAGATCAGAACAACTACATCTTTTTCTGAAAATTGATGAGATTGAGCATATTGTAATAATGCCTGGGTAACAGCTCCTGTTGTATAACCACCCATAATTGCTTCTTTTAAGGCAACTTCACGGGTTCTGTAGGCTGACATTTCGTCATTTACTCTTACAAATTCATCTACTTTATCGAAAAGCAGAGCAGAAGGGATTAAATTTTTTCCCATTCCTTCAATCTGGTAAGGATGAACATCTTCTTTGTGTATTTCTCCTGTCTCGTGATAACTTTTCAGGATAGATCCATCAGCATCCACACCAATGATTTTAATATTTGGATTTTTTTCTTTCAAAAATTTTGCAGAACCGGATAATGTTCCTCCTGTTCCTGTACAAGCAAAAAGATGAGTTATTTTACCTTCAGTCTGTTCCCAAATTTCAGGCCCGGTAGTTTGATAGTGCGCATCAATATTCAATTCATTAAAATATTGATTGATATACACCGAATTGGGTGTTTCTAAAGCAATTCTTTTGGCAACTTCATAATATGATCTGGGATCATCCGCAGGTACATTTGCAGGGCAGACATATACGATAGCACCTAGAGCCTTCAGATATGCTATTTTCTCGGGCTTCGTTTTGTCACTTACCGCAAGAATACATTTGTACCCTTTGATAATGCACACCATTGCAAGAGAAAAACCTGTATTTCCGGAAGTAGTTTCTACAACTACGGAATTTTCATTTAATAAACCTTTTTTCTCAGCATTTTCTATAATATGAAGTGCAATTCTATCTTTTGTGGAATGTCCAGGATTATATGATTCTAACTTGGCATAAACGGTTGCAGGAATTTCTTTCGTCACAGTATTAAGCTTCACCATAGGAGTATTTCCTATCAGGCCAAGTATATTATCGTAAACATTACTCATTATTTGTTATTTTTCAATAAAAATCTGTCGGCAAAAATACAAAAAAATAAATTATTTCTAAACTTTTGTTTGATTTCTCACCTCTAAAATAGGTAAAATTTATTTTTCTATTGCCATATAAGACCAAAGTTTTCAAAAAGTGAGCCAAAATTTTTAAATTTTGTTAAAAACAATCGTAAATCATATAAAAGCCTTATTTTCGCGTAATTGATTTAATACTATGAAAAATTGGACTTTTAAGCAATGGAACACCGTCTTGGGATGGGTGATTTTCGTCATTGCATTTTTTACGTACTTGTCCACCATAGAACCCAATTTCAGTTTTTGGGATTGTGGCGAGTATATTTCTTCTGCGGTGAAACTTGAAGTAACACACGCTCCGGGAGCTGCTTTATTTCAGATTGTGGGTGCTGTGGCAGCCATTTTTGCTTTAGGAAAAGGCGAAAATTATTCTATTGTGATCAATGCGATGTCTGCATTGTTCAGTGCATTCACCATTTTGTTCCTCTTCTGGACTATTACTCACTTCGTAAGAAGGCTGTTGAACAAAGACTTTGATGAAGTAACAAAGCATCAGGAAATTTCTATCCTTTTTGCGGGTGTTGTTGGGGCTTTATGTTTCACCTTTTCGGATACATTCTGGTTTTCTGCGGTGGAAGGTGAAGTATATTCTATGGCGACAATGTTCATCGCACTTTTAGTCTGGTTGATCACAAAATGGGAAAATGAGTATACGGCTCCGGACAGTGACCGATGGATCATCCTTATTTTCTTTATTTTAGGACTTTCTGTTGGGGTTCATATGATGTGTATGCTGGCGATTCCTGCGGTTTGTTTAGTATATTATGCAAGAAATTACAAATTCACGTGGAAGAATTTTCTTTGGGCAAACGGAATTACTTTATTAATATTAGCAATTGTATTTAAAGGAATTTTCCCTTTTATCATGACGATTTTCGGGAAACTGGAAATTTTCTTTGTTAATGGCTTAGGTTTACCTTTCCATTCGGGGACAATTGTAGCATTTATTTTAATGGTTGTGATCTGCTATTTCCTGATTTCTTATGCAAGAAAAATGAAGCGAAATGTATATCAGATTATTGCATTATCGGTTGTTTTTATGATGATCGGTTTTTCATGCTGGATGGTAATTCCTATCAGGGCTAATGCCAATCCGCCGATGAACCTTAATGATCCGGATAACGCGATTGGGATGCTGGATTATTATAACAGAGAGCAATATGGTGACTGGCCGACATTCTATGGTCAAAACTATACTTATAAGCTTGATGCTAATGGAATTGAAAAAAATGAAGACGGAAGCTTTAAAACTACAAAAACAGGTGAAATCTACGAAAAAGATGAGAAAACGGGAACTTACAGAAAAACGGGAGATCGATTCAATTATGTATTCAATAAAGCTCACGTAGGATTTATGCCGAGAATGTTCAGTGATGATGATGATGTGATCGCTAATTACATTTCAATGTACGGTGCACCGGATTTTTCATTTAATTATGGAAATGAAGAAGTTGCTGATAATCCTCAGGCTAAGCAGATTTTTGATGAATTAAGACAAAAATACGAAGACAAAACTATTACGGCTGCCGATTATATGAAGGTAAGGCCTTATAATTTAATCAATGTTCAAAAGCCTTCTTTGGCTCAGAATATGGATTATTTTATTACTTTCCAGAACGGATATTATTTTGTAAGGTATCTAATGTGGAATTTTGTAGGACGCCAGAATGACCTTGAAGGAAACATGGAAGGCACAAGAGGAAACTGGATTTCCGGGATTTCTTTCATTGATGATACTTTGGTAGGGAATCAAGATAAAATGCCTGCAAAATTTAAGAATGAAAGTACCGTAAAATTCTTCTTTTTACCTTTAATTTTAGGATTAATAGGATTCTTTTTCCAATTAAACAGAGACTTCGGAAGATTTTATGCTTTATTGTCTTTATTTGTTTTAACAAGCGTCGGAATTGTATTCTACACAGGGGTAAAGCCTTTTGAGCCAAGAGAAAGAGATTACGCAATGGTAGGCTCATTCTACGCCTTTGCTATATGGATTGGATTGGGAGCCGGAGCCATTCTTTGGTTTTTACAATCTAAAGTCAAATCAAATGCAGCCAATATTGTTGCCGGTGTTGTTTTATTGGGAGTTCCTTTTATGATGGGCTTCCAGAATTATAATGTACACAACAGAAACAACAGATATACTTCTTACGATTACAGTTATTCAGTATTAAAATCTTTACCGAAAAACGATATTTTGTTCGTTTATGGTGATAACGATACGTATCCGGTTTGGGCAATTCAGGAAACTGAGAGATTCAGGGATGATGTAAAGGTTGTTAATTTTACCTTAGCTTCGACTCCATGGAATATTGATCAGATCAAGAGAAGAACCTACAATGCAGCACCGGTTCCGGGAGTATTGACGCATGACGATTACAGAGATGGTTCGAATGACCAGATCTATATGATGAAGAAGGACGATTGGGAAGGTCTTTTCTCAATGTTGAAAGAACAGGGCGCTCCTGAGACAGAATTTGTGGAATTCAGAAAATATCTGACACAGGATTCTATGACGATGAAGGAAGCGATCAACTTCCTTAAACATAAATCTCCTGCAAAAGATGAACTTCTTAAAATGTATTTTGGAGAAGAGAAATATGAAAAATATAATATTTTACCTGTAAACAAATTTATTTTACCTGTAAATAAAGCCAATGCATTACAGGCTGGAATTATTAATCAGGCGGATCTTCCAAACACAGTAAACCAGATTATGATTACTTATAAAGGAAATACACTTTATAAAAATAATTTGATTATGTTTGATATTCTGGCAAATTTCGACTGGAAAAGGCCGATTAATTTCTCTTCAGGCGGTATCTACGACAGCGAAAATGTTTTTTATCTCGATGAATATCTTCAGTTTGATGGATTCAGTTATAGGTTAATTCCAATTCATACACCGCAAACTCCTGATGGTGAGATGGGTAGAGTAGATGCCAATTCTCTGTACAATGTGGTGAAAAACTTCAGATGGGGGAATTTCAAAGATCTTAATACTCATTTTGACGAAACGGCAACTTCAAATATTATAAGCTACAGAAGTTCCGCGAGCAGAGCTGCAGCAGCGTTGGCAACGTTAGGTCAAAAAGGAAAAGCTATTGAATTGTTAGACCTTGCTTCTAAAGAAATTCCTGCTGAAAAATATAATGATCCGCGTTCGCTAAGCTCAATGGTTTACGGATATATCGTTTCCGGACAGGAAGCCAAAGGATTAAAACTTGCGGAAGTTCTTAAAAAAGGAGTTTTTGAAGAATATGATTATTACATGAGTTTAAGTAAAGCTGATCAAAGTTATCTGAGAAGACAAATTAGGACAAAACCGATGGAATATTCTCTTGTAATCTCTGCTGTTACAGATGCTTACACAAGAATCGGGAAGAAAGATAAAGCCTATGATTATCTAGTAAAATCCATTGAACCAATTGATAAGAAATTCAACACATTTGTAGAAAATCTTAAAGAAATGGGCAAGGAAAAAGCAATGAACGAATCAGAACAAGTCCAAAAGATTACACCATTTTATCAATATTTATTTGATATTATGGAACCTTTTGATTCTACATATTCGAAAGAAAAAGAGACTCAGATCACCAATTCGATCATTAAAGCAACTCAGTAGGTTTGCTTTAACCGCAAAAGTTACAAAAGATGTTTGTCAGTTTTGAGTATTATTGCAATATTTCAAAGTTCACAAAAACGAAATGAAAGATTTTAAAAAACTTATGTTTTCTTATTTACAGTTTTAAAGATGAACTTAAAATAACTAATGTGTTAATCTTTTGTAACTTTTGTGGTTAATAATAAAAAGAATAAACAAAATTTAAAACGGAACTTCGGTTCCGTTTTTTTATTATTGGGATTCAAAAATTTTAAGATTATATTTGCGAATTCAAAGAAGCACAATGGCAGAGACGAAAAACAACAAAATCCCAATATATGCTGTACTTGTTACAGTTGTTTTTAAACTTTTATTTTTATTAACCCATTACATTCAGGAAGATGCTTTTATCACCTGGAGAGTAGCACAGAACCTTTTGGATTACGGAGTTATCGGATTCAATGGAGCTACGAAAATCTCTGCATCTACAACACATCTGTATGTTTTTGTTTCCTGGTTTTTTAATCTGATTTTCGGAAAAGAATACTTTTTAGAACCGATTCTTATTTTTAATTCAATACTTTTTACGTTAGGAAGTTTATTTCTTTCTCATTTGGTGTTAAAAAATGTCTGGCATAAAGCAATATTTATATTTTTAATCGGAATTTTACCTCCAGCTATAAAAATTTCTATTCTTGGGATGGAATACGGAATTCTTTTCTTTTTAGAAATGGGGTTGTTGTATTATGGTTTTAATAAAGGAAAAAAATGGGCCTTGATCATTTTACCGATCTTAATATTATTTACAAGGATTGACACCGTAATTTTCTTAGGAATTGTCTTTTTGGTTGATATTTTCTGGACTAAAAAAATCAGATGGAGCTATATTCTCGGCGGAGCTTTAGGTGTTTTAACAGCACTGGCTTTCAACTGGTTTTATTTTGGTGAAATTGTCAATAATACGATTGTTGCTAAAAAATTAGCTTATGATAAACATTTTACATTTGCCCAGAATTTAGAATATTTTAGATTAAATTTCGGGAACTTTTGGGGAATGCTAAAGCTTCCGGGAGATTTCAATCCGTTGACGATCTTACTTTTAATTTTTGAATTACTTTGTTTCATTTATTTAATCCGACAAAGAGAAAAAAGAAATTACTTCCTTTGGATGATCTTTATTTTCGGATGGGTAAAACAACTGATTTTCCTTTCACAGAAAAGCCTTTTCGACTGGTATTATTGGGTTCCGCAGATCTTGCTTTTTGTTCCGATCTTGATTTTTATTTTGGAGCAAAAAGTGAAAAGAAACCTTTGGTTGTCCTTATTAATTATCATTTATATTCTCCCAATGCTCGCTTTCCAAACGATACATTCCATTGCAACAGGAAACGGAGAATGGAATTACAGAAGAACGATCGGGGTATTTTTAAACCAATATGAAAAAGATAAAAACCAATGGATTTTATTGGAGCCAGCCGGTTATATTCCGTATTTTTCGGGGTTAAAGACGATTGATGAAGTGGGATTAGTCGATAAAAAAGTTCAGGAAGAAATTAAAAAAGATAAACCGAATTTCTGGATTAATACCGTTAAAAAAAGAAAACCTAAATATTTACTTTCCTACGACGATTTATATCAAAGAAAAGACGCGGAATATTTTAAAATTCATTATAAATTAATAAAAGAATTCAGGGTAAAAGACCATCTGAAAAGTGACAATAAAATTTTAGAGAAAATCTATATTTTAAAACCTTCCGGAACAGATTATAATTTGTACGAGCGAATTGAGTAAGGCTGGAAGATGGAGGCTGGATGCGGAAGTTTACGGCTCATCTTTAATTTTTATTAAAAAGTTAACTCTCAAACCAAAAAAACTATGAAATACTGTGCATTTCTTCGCGGCGTCAATGTAAAAGGAACCAATATGAAAATGGCGGACGTTTGTCAGGTCTTCAAAGAGGCTGGAATGGAGGATGTAATTTCAATTCTGGCTTCGGGAAATATTGTTTTTTCATCCGATAAAAAAGCAGATGAATTAAAGAAAATCCTCGAAAAAGCAATGTCCGAACATTTTTCTTATGAAGCATTTTTATTTATAAAATCTCAGGAAGAAACGGAAAGTTTCTGGGACGGAAATCCTTTCGAAAAAAATGAAAATCTTCATGCTTATGCTTTCGTAGGAAGCGATGGTATTGAGAATGTATTGATGGAAGAATTCAAAAATGCTTTAAAAACTGAAGGTGAGGATGCTAAAATTGTGAATAATATTTTCTATTGGCAGGTTCCGAAAGGAAATACTTTAGATTCTACTTTCGGGAAAATTTTAGGTAAAAAAAGTTTGAAGGATAAGCTTACGAGTAGAAATATCAATACGTTTGAGAAAATTTTAAAGAAGTTTTGATTTAAATCTTCATAAAGAAAAACTATTGCGATCATAATCTGTAAAGCCTTCAAATAATTTCCTAATCCAAAACTTATCAGTATTTTTACTCAACTTTTTAATTACAATACAATGATTCAGTATTTAGATAATATTCATCACAAAGATTCAAAAAACTTTTTCCTGATTTCCGGACCTTGCATCATTGAAGGGGAAGATATGGCATTAAGAATCGCTGAAAAAGTAGTAGAATTAACCAATAAATATAATATTCCCTATATTTTTAAAGGAAGTTTCAAAAAAGCCAACCGAAGCAGAGTAGATTCGTTTACGACAATTGGTGAGGAGAAATCTTTGGAAATCCTTAAAAAAGTTGGGGAAACTTTCAATATTCCAACCACAACAGATATTCACGAAAACGAGCATGCTGCTTTGGCGGCTCAATACGTTGATGTTCTGCAGATTCCGGCATTTTTGGTTCGTCAGACAGACCTTTTGGTGGCAGCTGCAAAAACAGGAAAATGTGTAAGCTTAAAAAAAGGGCAATTTCTTTCACCGGAATCTATGAAATTTGCTGTTCAGAAGATAACAGATTCTGATAATCAGAAAGTTGCAATCATTGAAAGAGGAAATTCTTTCGGATATACGGATTTAATTGTTGATTACAGAGGAATTCCTACAATGAGGCAGTATGCGCCTGTAATTATGGATGTTACACACTCTTTGCAACAGCCTAATCAAAGTTCGGGAGTTACAGGAGGAAGACCGGATTTAATAGAAACGGTTGCAAAAGCAGGAATCGCAGTAGGTGCAGACGGGATTTTCATCGAAACTCATCCAACTCCTGAAACAGCTTTATCAGATGGAGCAAACATGCTTAGACTGGACCTCCTGGAAGATTTATTACAAAAATTAACAAGAATCAGAGAAGCTATTTTATAGTAATCAGATATTATTTATACAAGAATCAGAATGTTTAAAATGCGATGTACATGCCATTTTAAGCATTCTGATTTTTAAATGTTAATAAAGTATAAATAAGTTAAAATAAAATTTATATATTCACGTTTGAAATTCTAAAACATTTCTTTTGAAAAAACTAGTTTTACCGCTAAGCCTTATCGTTCCCGCATTAGTATTCTCTCAGGCAAAGAAGAAGGATACGACTATTAAAGTCAACAGTATAGAGGAAGTCGTTTTCCAGAAAAAAGGAACAGGAAGAACGAATGACCTTACCACTGTAAAGATATCGGCGAAAGATGCTAAGAACGTGGCGAGTATTTCGGGGGGTATTGAAGGGATTATCAAGACTTTACCTTCTGTAAACTCCAATACGGAACTTTCTTCACAATATATGGTTCGTGGTGGAAACTATGACGAAAACCTTATCTATATTAATGACATTGAAATTTACAGGCCTTTTCTGATCAGAAATTCTCAACAGGAGGGTTTAAGTATCATTAATCCTGATATGGTTTCTACGGTGAATTTCTCTGCAGGAGGTTTTGAGCCGAGATATGGCGACAAAATGTCTTCGGCTTTAAATATCTATTATCGTGAGCCTCAGAAGTTTGAGCTTTCAGGAGAGGGGAGTTTGATTGGCGGAAGGCTAACTGCCGGATTTGCCGGAGGAAAAGATAAAGACGATAACAGGAAGTTTACTGCTTTATTTTCAGGAAGATATAGAAATACAAACCTTGTTCTTAATACATTAAAAGAGGATACGGATTTCAATCCTAAATATATGGATTTCCAGACGTATCTTAATTATCATTTCAGCCCGAAATTCACGCTTTCATTTATCGGATATTATTCTAAGAATGATTATGAAATGATTCCCAAAGCAAGGGAAGTGGATTTTGGAAGTCTTCAGCGGCCGCTAAAGCTTATAGTGGACTATTCCGGTCGTGAAGATGATAAGTATAAAAATATGATGGGTACGGTTTCGATGAACTTTAAACCATCAGATAAATGGAGGTTCACTTTGGATGCTTTTGCCTATCAGAACCGTGAAAGGGAATATTATTCCATCGGTTCCAATTATAAATTAAGCACTTTTGATCCAATTACGGGAGCACCTGTTACTTCTTATGATACCGCATCACAAATCGAGCATGCAAGAAATGACCTATTTGTAAAAACATACGGAGCCCAGTTCAGAACCCGTTTTTCACCGAATGTGAATACAGATATTGAAGTTGGATTCAAATACGAAAAAGAAAATCTGAAGGATCTTACCAATGAATGGAAACTATTAGATTCTGCTGGATACAGCCTTCCGCACGACGCAATTATTAATGATCCGAGAAATCCGGGAGATCTTGAATTATTGTATAATATTTCAGGTAAAAATCACATTGAGCCAACAAGAATGTCGGCCTATGCCCAATATTCCCAAAAGTTTTTCTGGGGAAGCAATAAGGTATTTGTTAATGCCGGAGCAAGGGTAGCACATTGGAGCTTCAACAATGAGACTATTTTCTCGCCAAGAGCGCAGTTTGCCATCAAGCCGGATTGGGATACGGATATGTTGTTCAGAATTTCGGGAGGCATCTATTATCAGGCTCCTTTTTATAAGGAAATTAAAGATTTAGATGGAAACTTTAACTCGAATATAAAATCTCAGAGATCAATTCAGGCTATTTTAGCTAATGATTATGAATTTTATTTTGATGACAGACCTTTCAAATTAACGACCGAACTTTACTATAAAAAAATGAATGACCTGATTCCATATTACATGGATAATGTGAGAATTCGTTATACAGGAAAAAATAACGCTTCCGGGTATGCATACGGGATAGATACAAGATTATTCGGGGAATTTGTTCCGGGTGTAGATTCTTGGTTATCTGCAAGTTATGCAAGAGTTTATGAAAATATTGATGGAAAAGGAGATATTCCAAGACCGACGGATCAAAGGTTCAGGTTTGCGATGTTTTATCAGGATTATATGCCGAAATTCCCACAAATGCGTGTGAATCTTACATTGGTTTATGCGATGGGATTACCTACGGGAGCACCGGTACTTACGGATCCTTATCAATATCAGAAAACTTTACCGTCTTACAAAAGGGTAGATTTAGGACTTTCTTATGCATTTATAGATCCTAAAGAAAAGAAAGGCGGGTATGGATTCTGGGGTAATTTTGAAGAATTAACGCTGGGAGTTCAGGTTTTCAACGCTTTCAATATCAGAAACACCGTTGCGAATCAGTGGATTGCGGATGCTAATACAAATTTAATGTATCCTGTTCCGGTACGTTTAACGGGACGTTTCTTTAATGTGAAATTAGAATTTAGGATAAAATAAAATCAATTTATAGGTTACAGAAACAGTTAAAAGTATTCTTAATTATCTTTGAAAATTGTGCATCTTTGAAAAATAAAAGATTCAAAACATAAATAAAACTCCTGAAACTTCTCAGGAGTTTTTATTTTCCAAATTTTATAACAACAATACAAAATTTTATAACAGACCTACCACATATATTTTTACCTTTGCTTCAATGAAAAAGATTCTCGCCATATTGTTCTCTATTTTCTATTTCGGATTTTCTTCCGGGGCGGTTTTTAGCGTTCATTATTGCATGGAAGAATTGGCTTCTGTAAGCCAGAAAACTGATGATATTTGCAGTAAATGTGGTGTTAAAACAAAAAAAGACTGTTGCAAAACAGAAATCAAAGTTGTAAAAGTAGACGATTCCCAAAAGTCTGATTTACTTAAAATTGATTTCATAAAACAGATCCCGGAAACTCAACATCAGGAATTTTTCTTTGCTGATAAATCTTTTTCGGCTACGAAGTTCACGCAAATTCAGATCAATGCGCCGCCAGATATCCGGCCGGTTCCGATCTTTATCAATCATTGTAATTTTAGAATTTAAAATCCGTTGGTCGTTGATATTCTTATCATTACGAACGACACGACTTGTCGCAAGATGCGATATTTAAACAATCTCTATTAATATTATCCATAATTTGATAATAATTGAGAATCTTAGTGAACTTTGCTGAGTAGAACGCCTTTGCGAACTTTAAAGCATTTAGTAGTTAAGAAATCTTTGCGCTCTTTGCGTTAAAAAGAATTATTTCTAAACGGATATTCAAATCTAAATTCTAAATTCTAAAATCTAAAACAATGAAAAAGTATATTTTCACAGCAGTATTATCTTTATTCACAATCATTTCATTATCAGCACAATCTAAAAAAGATGCTCAGGTTTCAAAGCTATATCAGAATTATATCGCTATAAAATCGGCGTTGGCTTCTGATGATGCAGATAAAACTTCAAAAGCAGCAACGGAATTTATCAAAACAGCTTCTGCGATTGATTATAAAATGGTTTCGGAAGGTAATCTAAATATTCTCAGAAAAGATGCAACGGTAATTTCAGAAGCAAGAACAATCAGTGCTCAAAGAGAGACTTTTTATAATCTTTCAGACAGTATGATTGCTCTTACAAAAGAATTCAAGGTTTCAGAAAAACCAATCTACGTTCAATACTGTCCAATGGCTGACGGAAGTTGGCTAAGCGACGAAAAGAAAATCATAAATCCTTATTACGGAAGTTCAATGCTTTCTTGCGGAAATGTAAAAACAGAGATTAATTAATTTATCTATTTGATTTAATAAGTTGTATAGTTTTAATTAGAATTAGCTTTACTTATTGAGAGTTGAAAATTAAGATCACTTGCTGAGTAAAACGCCTTTGCGAACGAAAAATATTCTCAATTATTTCAAGAAAATTCTTTGTGTCTTTGCGTTAAAAATTTAGTAATATTTAATTTTCAAGAATATTAAGCTATACAATTTTAAAATTCAGAAACTTCGGAATATTATGGAAAAAGTAATATTATTTCTGATGCTTTTGTTCTCTGTTTTTATCTTCTCACAAACAACAAAAACGGTTTATACGTGTCCAATGGACCCTGAAGTTATCTCCTCAAAGCCCGGTGACTGCCCGAAATGTGGAATGACTTTAAGAAAAAAAACGACCGTAGTAAAACCAAAAATTGTTGCAAAACCAGAAATAAAAACTGTTAAACCAAAAACAGAGATAAAATCAACGGAAACTAAGAATAAGGCTGGGAATAAGATTAAGGCTAAGGTTGAGAAAAAAATTGATGTTAAAAAAGTGAATAAGGTTAAGGCGAATGATAAATCAAAGCTTAATTCGGATTCTAAAAATAAAATACACGATAAAACTTTAACGCAATCAAAATCTCAGCCTAGGCCTGAACCTCAATCTCAAAAATATACCTGTCCGATGCATCCGGAAGTAATTTCCGATAAGCCCGGAAAATGCTCGAAATGTGGAATGGATCTGGCTGAAATTGAAGACCATTCCAAAGATCAACCTGAAACTGAATCTCAAAATTCAGTTCTGAAAAGAAATTCCGAAAACGGGAAAGTTTCTTTTGGCGGAAAAACGGTTCGCTACGATTTGTATGTAAAAGACACAATTGTAAATTTTACAGGAAAAAGCCGCCGTGCTATTGCCGTTAACGGCAAATTACAGGCTCCAACTTTATATTTTACAGAAGGAGATACGGCGGAAATTTACCTTCACAATATGTTAAAGGAAAACACAGGCTTTCATTGGCATGGCGTGATTTTACCGAACGAACATGATGGCGTTCCATATCTTACGACAAAGCCTGTAAAGCCGGGAGAAACTCATTTATATAAATTTAAAATTTCGCAAAACGGAACCTATTGGTACCATTCCCATGAAAGTTTGCAGGAACAGATCGGGATGAATGGAATTTTGGTTTTTAATAAACGAAAAGGCGATACAAAAGTGAATTATACCAAAGAAATTCCTGTATTACTGGGTGATTGGAGTGACGAAGATCCGATGCAGATTGCAAGAAGACTTCACATGGCCAATACGGATTGGTATGCGATTAAGAAAAATGCCGTTCAGAGTTATTGGGAAGCGTTAAGATCAGGAAACTTTGGAACTAAAGCTTTAAACGAATGGAAAAGGATGGAAGCTATGGACGTGAGCGATGTTTATTATGATAAATTTCTCATTAACGGACAACCAAATTCAGACTATTCTAATTTAAAAGCTGGTGATAAAGTGAGATTAAGAGTTGCCAACGGCGGTTCCTCCACGTATTTCTGGTTAAATTTCGGAGGCGGAAAAATTAAGGTGGTAGCTAATGACGGGAATGATGTGGTTCCTGTGGAAGTTGATCGTCTGATTGTCGGAGTTTCGGAAACGTATGATATTGAAGTGACAATTCCCGAGAATAAAAGCTTTGAATTCCGTGCAACTTCGGAAGACAGGATTGGTCATGCCTCGCTTTGGCTAGGCTCCGGTGAAAAAATTGCTGCTCCAAATTTACCAAGATTAAAGCTTTTTGAAGGCATGAAAATGATGAACGGAATGATGGAAATCAGTGGAAATATGAAGCCGATGAACATGATAATGGGTAATCAGATGATGGATATGAACGAAGTAATGTATCCCGAACTTCCTGAAGGCCAACGACAAATGACAATGAAGCATATGAATGAAATGATGGGAATTAAAGCTAAAGCTTCGGAAGCCGAAACTACCGATCATTCTCAACATTCAGGGATGGAAATGAAGGAAGAAAAATCGATTAAAAGATTGTCTTATAATATGTTGAAATCTCCTGAGAAAACTATTCTTCCAAGCGAAAATGTAAGAGAACTGAAGTTTACACTGGAAGGAAATATGAATCATTATCTGTGGACTTTAGACAATAAAACTGTTACGGAAACAGATAAGATTTTGGTTAAAAAAGGGGAGATCTTGAGAATTACGATGTATAATAATTCCATGATGCGGCATCCGATGCACCTTCACGGACATGATTTCAGATTAATTTAATTCAAAAGGAGAATATTCGCCGTTGAAAAATGTGGTTGACATTATGCCAATGGAAACTGATACGATCGAATTTGCTGCAAACCAGGATGGTGACTGGTTTTTTCACTGTCATATACTATATCACATGATGGCCGGGATGGGAAGGATTTTTAGTTATGAAAATTCTAAACCAAATCCGCAACTTCCGAATACAAAATTAGCCTGGAAAAACTTTTTGAAAGACAACAGGATGATCAGTTCAATGGCAATGCTGGATATCAACAGCAATAAACTTCACGCAGAAACGATGACGATGTTTGGACCGAGATGGGCAAATCTGAATGAATTTCATACAAATTGGGATTTTAATCATTTCGACGGAAATTTTAAAATCGGAAGATTCTTAGGAAAATTCCAGTGGGCTTTACCTTATGCAGGTTTCAGAATTCAAAAAAATCATGAAATTATGGAAAGACAAATGGCAGAAGAAATGGGAATGGATTTTCATGGTAAGAAAACCTGGTTCGGACAACAGAAAGCTTCAAAAAGTAAGGCGGTTTTTATTGTCGGAGCTCAATATTTGTTGCCCATGTTGATAACAGCAGATGCAAGTGTTGATCAAAACGGAAAAGTTTTATTGGAATTGAGTCGGGAAGATATTCCGATTTCAAGAAGACTGAGAGGAAATTTTACAGTAAATTCTGATGAAGAATTCAATACGGGATTACGGTATATTTTACAAAAATGGTTGTCCGTTTCAGGAAATTATGATAATGAAATGGGGTGGGGAGCCGGAATTACACTCACTTATTAGATAAAAAAGACTGTTCAATTTTAGAACAGTCTTTTTTTTAATTATTTTAATTTTTTCAATTCTTCCAACAATTGGTTTTGCTTGTTAACGAAATTCTCTAAACTATCTGTTTTCAGAGGATGAGTATCCTGGTATTTTTCAATTTCAGGAAGAGTTTTTTTGATTTTATAGGCATCATAAAAAGAATTAAGCTCTATAAAATTAAGATTTATCTGAATCTTTAGTGCATTCAGTTTATTGATCTTAGTATCATATTTTTCTGAGCTGTTTTTCAAAAGATTTAAAACTTCTTTTTGTAAAGTTGAATCCATAATATTTTTTGCCCTTGTTTCTGCATCGGAATAATAATTTTGGGATGATCTTGTAATATCATCATAAAGATGTTTCATGATTTCACTGTCATTCTGTATTGATAAAAATCTTTTTTGGAAATCTTTAAGTTTTTCGTCATCTTTAATTTGCTCATTATATATTCCGTCAATAATATTCTGACCTTTACTGTATCTGGAATAAGATTTTGATTCAGCATTTTCAACAGCATTTTCTACAATTAGTTTATTCTCAGGTTTATTTTCTGTACACGAAAAAAGTAATAAAAATAGAGAAGAGGTAAGAAGAGTCTTTTTCATAATTTGTTGTAAGTTTTAAAATCTTTCAATGAGTTGAAGATACTGTAAAATTTGTTACAAAAAAAAACGGAGCCTGAAAAATCAAGCTCCGCCTATACACTGTTTCGTTAAAATTTATTTACCCAAATAAGATTTCAAAATCTTACTTCTGGTATTGTGTTTCAATCTCTTGATCGCTTTTTCTTTGATCTGACGAACTCTCTCTCTTGTAAGATCAAAAGTTTCACCAATTTCTTCCAAAGTCATTGGATGTTTTCCGTTCAGACCGAAGTATAATCTTACCAAATCGGCCTCTCTTGGCGTCAAAGTATTCAATGCTCTTTCGATCTCAATTTGCAGAGATTCAAGCATCAGATCCTTATCTGGACTTGGAGATTCTCCTGAACGCAATACATCATAAAGATTAGAATCTTCACCCTCTACCAAAGGTGCATCCATCGACAAATGTCTTCCGGAGTTTTTCATAGATTCTTTAATATCTTCCTCGCTCATGTCAAGAACTTCAGCCAATTCTTCCGGAGAAGGTGGTCTTTCATTTTCCTGCTCAAGATGCGCGTAAGCTTTATTAATTTTGTTGATGGAACCGATTTTATTCAAAGGCAATCTTACAATTCTCGACTGTTCAGCCAGGGCCTGTAAAATTGATTGACGAATCCACCAAACCGCGTAAGAGATAAATTTGAAACCTCTAGTTTCATCATACCTTTTTGCCGCTTTCATCAGTCCTAAGTTACCTTCATTGATCAAATCGGGTAAAGAAAGACCTTGATTTTGGTACTGTTTAGATACTGATACTACGAAACGAAGGTTGGCTTTTATTAATTTCTCCAGTGCTGCTCTGTCGCCCGCACGTATTCTTTGTGCCAATTCTACCTCTTCGTCCGCAGTGATTAGTTCTACCTTACCAATTTCCTGCAAATACTTGTCTAATGAAGCAGTTTCCCTGTTGGTTACCTGCTTAGTGATTTTTAATTGTCTCATCTATTTTATCCTCAAAAAAGAGTTTCTATACATTATACGTTTGAAAAGGTAAAAAGGTTACACAAGTTTCAATTATTTTTCATTTAATTAAATTAAGTTTGAAAATTTAGTTGTAAATTATAGCTCTCATATCACAAAATGGCGATTTTAGTATGTTAGGAAATTTTTCAATTAAGCCTTTTTATATTTTTATTTGGAGCTTTATCCCGCTTTCCGCACTCGCTATTTTGAGGGTTTCGGCGG
>Ga0307412_10000533_pt1 | contig 22669 bp, 19 predicted proteins | sample DK1Cmetagenome_3_FD_203823 | JGI IMG/M metagenome (GOLD analysis project Ga0307412, IMG submission 203823) | Maize rhizosphere microbial communities from greenhouse at UC Davis, California, United States - DK15-C-1 | ecosystem: Host-associated > Plants > Roots > Rhizosphere > Soil | place: USA...
GGCGTGCTGCGGACGGTGGAGCGCGTGGACCGCCTCGGCTACGAGCGCGGCGTGCGCGACGCCGCGGCGGAAGCGCCCACGCCTCAGCCCGCCGCCGCGCCGCCGGGGGCCGACCGCGCCGCGCTCGCCCCCCGTCCGCCGCGCCGCTAGCGCCCAGACCCCCAGCCCCCGATGCCATTTTTCCGCTCGCGCAAGCCCGACGCCCCGCCCCCGCCGGCCGAGCAGCCCGGCCCCGATGCCGATGCCACGACCGACGACGAGTCGTACGACGCCGACGGCGAGGAGGAGGGCTTCAGCGCGAGCGACGCCGCGGTCGAGTGGCGGGAGCGTGCTGACGCCGTGATCCCGGGGGGCTCGTCCACCGGCAGCAAGCGTCCGGAGGCCCTGTTCGGTCCCGACGACCGCGAATCCGCGGCGCACTACCTGCGCGCTGCCGGCTGCGAGATCGAAACGGTCGCGGGGGAGACGCTCGTGGACTGTACGATGGCCCTCGGCGCCGTCGCCCTCGGCTACGCGGACCCGCTCGTCACGCGCAACGTCGTCCAGGCGGCACACGCCGGCAACGTCGCCGGCATGGCGAGCCACCTCGAGGTCGAGCTCGCCGAGCGGCTGTGCGACGTCATTCCATGCGCCGAGCAGGTGCGCTTCCTGAAGACCGGCGCCGAGGCGTGCGCGGCCGCGGTGCGGATCGCGCGCGTGTCCACCGGGCGGCGGCGCGTCGTCGGGGCGGGCTACTTCGGGTGGCTCGACTGGTGGGCGGCCGACGCCGCCGGCGTGCCGCCGGGCGCGCACGCGGACTACACTGCCGTCCCGTTCGACGACCTGCCGGCCCTGGAGCGCGCCGCTGCGGCGGCTGGCGACGACCTCGCGGCCGTGATGCTCGAGCCGTTCGTCGAGCGCGAGCCGTCGGCCGGCTTTCTCGCCGGCGCGCGCGCGATCTGCGACCGCACGGGTGCGGTGTTGGTGTTCGACGAGATCAAAACCGGCTTCCGCGTCCGCACCGGCGGCTGGCAGGAGTACGCCGGCGTCGAGCCCGATCTCGCGACGTTCGGCAAGGCGATGGCGAACGGCTATCCGCTCGCCGCCGTCGTCGGGCGGGCGGCCGTCATGGAGGCGGCGCAACGGACGTGGATCTCGTCCACGCTGGCCGCCGAGAACGGCGCGCTAGCCGCCGCACTCGCCGTCCTCGAGCGGCACGAGGAGAGGGACGTTGCCGCCGCGCTGTGGGAGACTGGCGGCGCGATGCTCGACGTCGTGCGCCGGGCGGTCGCGGCGAGCGGTATCGCCGGCGTGACGGCGGACGGCATCGGCCCGATGTGGATGCTGCGCTTCGACGCGCCGGCGCGGCAGGACGAGTTCCTCCTCCGTGCCCGCGGACACGGCGTGCTGTTCAAGCGCGGCGCCTACAACTTCGCGTCGCTCGCCCACGACGACGAGGCGATCCTCGCGATCGAGCGCGCCGCCAGCTCGGCCCTCGTCGAGCTGTGCGAGCGCGAGCGCCGCGCGCGATGACCGCCGCACCGCTCGCCGGCGGCGGGCCGCTGATCGATGTCCACGCCCACTTCGCGCACGCCGGCTGCGGCGGCGCCGACTGGCGCCGAGTGAACGCGGCACGTCTGCGCGCCGGCGCGCGCATCGGGATCACCTGCCACGTCGCCTCGATCCTCGGCTCGTGGGGCCACACCTCGCCGACCTACTTCGCCTCGCCGGCCGACGTCACGCGAGCGAATGACGAGATGCTCGCCCTCCAGGCAGCACACGGCGCCCGCGTCCGCAGCTACGTGCACGTCAACCCCAACGAGACCGAGCACGCGCTGGCCGAGATAGCGCGCGGCGTCGCCCGCGGCGCAATCGGCGTGAAGCTGAGCGCGAGCCGTCGCGCCGACGACCCGCAGGTGGACGCCGTCGCCGCCGTGGCGGGTCGGTGCGGGCTGCCGGTGCTGCACCACGTCTGGCAGTACCGGCGCCGCGAGTGGGGGAATCAGGAAGCGTCGGACGGGGTCGAGCTCGGACGGCTGGCCGAGCGCCACCCGGCTACGACCTTCATCCTCGCGCACATCGGTGGGGGCGGGGACTACGCGCACACGTTCCACGCCGTGCGCGATCTGCCCAACGTCTACTTGGATACGTCGGGGAGCGGGGTGGACCGCGGCATGCTCGATGACGCGCTCGCCGCAGTGGGCGCGTCGCGCATCGTGTGGGGATGCGACGTGACGATGTGCACGGGGCTCGCCAAGCTGCGCGCCCTTGAGGTGATCGGGCTCTCGCCCGACGACCTGGCCAACGTTCGGTGGCGCAACGCGGCCCGCATCTTCCCCGCCGGGAGCTTCGAGCTCGCCGACGTAGCCGCCGGCGCGGCGGCGGGCGGTTCGTGAGCGAGGCGACGATTCGCGCCCGTCGCCGACGATCCCCGTGCCACGTGTCCCTCGCCGCCTAGCGATGCGCCCGACGACCGACGTCCACACGTTCATCGGACCGTACCCGTTTCGGCACGTGCCGCACCCCGACCCGGAGGTGCTCGTGCGGGTGCTCGCCCGAGAGGGGATCGCGGAGGCGTGGGTCGGTCATCTCCCGTCCGCGTTCCACCGCGACCCGACGCACGGCAACGAGCTGCTCGCCGCGGCGCTCGCTCCGCACTCGCCGACGCTCCGCGCGACGCCCACGGTGCGACCCGATTGGCCCGGGTGGGAGCGCGTGCTGGCGGACGCGGCGGCGGCCGGCGCGCCAGCGGTGCGCGCCTTCCCGCCGCAGTGGGGACTGGGGCCGGGCGACGCGGCGATGGCTCGTCTCGTCGCCGCCTGCGGGGCGGCGGGAGTGGTGCTGGCGCTCACCGTGCGCTTCGAGGACCTGCGCCAGCGCCACTGGATGGACGCGGCGGGCGACCTGAGCGCCGCCGCGGTCCGTGCGCTCGCGCGAGTGGACGCGCGGACTCACCTCGTCGTCGTCGCCGCGGGGCGCGAGATGATCGAGGAGGTGCACTGGGGACTGACGCCGGACGAGCGGGCTCGCGTCTGGTGGGACGTCTCGTGGATCTGGGGACCGCCCGAGGATCACCTCGCGCACCTGTTCCGCACCGTTGGCAGCGAGCGCTTCCTCTTCGGCACCGGGTGGCCGCTGCGCCTCACGCAGACGCCGACCGCGAACCTGCAACTGCTCCCCGACGACGTGCGCGAACGTCCGCTCGCGCACCCGTCGGACGTCGTCGCATCGGCGCGTCGCCACGCCTCGGCGACGCGGTGAGGCGACGTGCATACGTGACGTCGGGAGCGACGCGGTGCGGCTCTTGCGCGCCCACTGCGCCCGGGTAACTTTCGCCCGCTTGCGCACGGGCTTGTGAAATAGTTCACAAAGCCGAGCAATTCATTCGGCTTACCACCATAGGGTCGGTGAGATGACGAGAAGGAGGGAGTGGGCGGCGATTCCGTCGCTGCTCGCCGTGGGCGCGCTGGTCGCCGGACTCGCCGCCTACAGTGGAGCGCAGTCGTCCGCCGGCCCGGGCCCCGACCGCCCCCACAGCGAGCGGCTGAACACGAGTGACACCGTATTCCGCGGCGTCGACCTCGAGGCCCCGCGCGGTCCGTGGGGCTACTCCGCGGGCTCCTCGGACCTGGGCTACTCGCCCGCGCAGCCGGTCGCCTTCCCGCATCCGCTGCACGTGCAGAAGCTCGGCATGAACTGCCTCTACTGCCACAGCAGCGCGAACAAGTCGCCCGACGTCGGCATGCCGTCAGTCGGCACCTGCATGGGGTGCCACGCCGTCGTCGCCGCCGGTAAGCCGGAGATCAAGCGCCTCGCCGCCTACTGGAACAAGAAGCAGCCGGTGCCCTGGGTGCGGATCCACAAGGTGCCGGAGTACGTCCACTTCCCCCACATGCGCCACGTCAACGCCGGCGTGAGCTGCCAGAGCTGTCACGGACAGGTTCAGAAGATGAACCAGGTCTACCAGTGGTCGTCGCTCAACATGGGGTGGTGCGTCAACTGCCACGTCAACGGCTACGACCCCGCCGAGGGCGACCGTCGCGCTGGCTACCGGCGGACGGCGACCGGTTACCAACCGCTCAAGACGGCGGACGCCGGGGCCGGCGCACTGTCGCTCGTCGCCACCGCGCACGCGCAGACGAAGGAGCCGAGCGCGGCGATCCCGAACCAGCCCGGCGGCGCCGCCACGACGGGAGAGCGGAAGCGCGCCCGCTACGACTGCTCGAGCTGCCACTACTGATCGGTGACGACTACCGCATGGCGCCCGGCGACCCCGCGACGGTCCCGCTTCGCGCGCGCTCGGCGCGCGCCACTCCTCACTTCTCTCGTCTCGTCTGCCCTCGCGGCGCGAGGACCACTGCATGAGCACTGAACCGGAGTCGACCGGCGTCAAGCGTCGGGACTTCCTCAAGATCCTCGGCGTGACGGGCGCGGCCACGGCGACGATCGGCTGCGGTACCGATCACGTCGAGAAGCTGATCCCCTACGTTTCGCATCCCGACCAGACCGTGTCGGGCACGTCGGCCTACTACGCGACGACCTGCAGGGAGTGCGCGTCGGCGTGCGGGGTGATCGCCGAGACGCGCGACGGACGGACGACGAAGCTCGAGGGGAACCCGGAGCACCCGCTGAACCGCGGCGCGCTGTGCGCGAAGGGGCAGTCGGCGCTCCAGGGGCTCTACAACCCGGACCGCTTCCGCGGGCCGATGATGCGCGAGGGGAACCGCCTCGTCGCGACGACGTGGGACCGCGCCCTCGCACTCTTCAACCAGCGGCTCGGCGAGCTGCGGAGCCGCGGGCAAGCGGGAAGCGCCGTCTTCGTCAACCAGCACGAGTCGGGGAGCTTCCCGGCGTTCCTCGACGCGTGGCTCGCGGGCTACGGCATGCCGCCGCACGTGAGCTACGACGCCGACGCGCAGGTCGCCGTGCTCGCCGCCAACCGACAGAGCTTCGGCGCGGCGTGGCCGCGACTCGACTTCGGCGCGGCGCGGCTCGTCGTCTCGTTCGGCGCCGACTTCCTCGACAACTGGGGCGACTCGGTGCCGCAGCAGCTCGAGTGGGCCGACGCGCGCGCCAAAGTGGAGGGCGCACCGCGCTTCGTCTACGTCGGCGCGCGTCGCTCGCTCACCGGCCTCAACGCCGACGAGTGGCTGCCCGCCCGTGCGGGGAGCGAGCTCGCGATCGTCAACGCGCTGAGCGGCGCGGGCGGCGTCTCGCTCGAGCAGGCGGCGCAGGCGGCGGACGTTCCGGTCGCCCAGCTCCAGCGGCTGCGGGCCGAACTCACGGCAGCCCGCCCGAGCATGGTGCTCGCCGGCGGCGCTACGGCGGCGACGACCGAGCTGGCCCTCGCCGTCAACGCGCTCAACCAGTCGCTCGGCAACGTCGGCCAGACGATTCGCCCGGCCGAGGCGCGCGCCGGATACGACGGGGTCGCGTCCCACGCCGCGATCGCCGACCTGCTCGACCGCATGAACGCCGGCGCCGTCCCGATGCTGATGGTGCGCGGCGTGAACCCGGTGCACACGACGCCGCGTAGCGCGGGCTTCGCGCAGGCGATGGCGAAGGTCCCGTTCAAGGTCAGCTTTTCGAGCTACCCCGACGAGACCACCGAGCTGTGCGACCTCGTCCTCCCCGACCACCACGCGCTCGAGCAGTGGGGAGACGCGGAGCCGCTACGGGGGACGATCTCCCTCCAGCAGCCGACGATGGACCCGGTGTTCAACACGCGGGCGACGGCCGACCTCCTCATCTCGGCGGCGAAGAGCGACCCTGCGCAGGCCGCGCGCTACCCGGACGCCGACTACCGGAGCTGGCTGATCCGCCGCTTCCCGGGCGGCGGCGCGGCGTTCGCCGACGCGCTGGCCAGGGGGCTCGCCAGCGGATCGGTCGCCGCCCGCGCCGCGACGCCCGCCGCGCCGGCGGTCCCCGCGCCGCGCGCCGCGGCGCCGATCGACCAGGCTCCGGGCGACTCGTTCTTCATGGTGTACCCGTCGTCGCTGCTCGGCAGCGGGCGCGGCGCCAACAAGCCGTGGCTCCAGGAGCTGGCCGACCCCGTCACGAAGCTCGCCTGGCAATCGTGGGTGGAGATTCACCCGTCGCGCGCGAGGCAGATGGGCGTCGAGCAGGGCGACCATTTGACGATCCGCACGGCGACCGGCTCGATCACGGCGCCCGCCTACCTGTATCTGGGGATTCGGCCGGACACCGTCGCGGTCGCACTGGGACAGGGTCACCGCAGCCAGACCGGGCAGCGTCACGACACGACGCACACGGCCGGCCCGCACTTCACCGGCTACGGCCGCTACGCCGACGGCGTCGGCGTACACGCGCTCGACGCCGTGCCGCTGACGCTCGACCGCTCCGGCCAGTTCGTCCTCACCGCCGGCAAGGCGACGGTGACGAAGGCCGACGGCGGTCATTCGCCGCTCGTCTCGACGGAGGGCTCGTCCCGGCAACACGGCCGCGGCATCGGCCAGGCAGTGCTCGTCTCGGAGCTCGGGCCGCCCGGTCGGCTGCAGGAGGATCGCGGCGCGCAGCACGCCGACGAGATCTCGACCGGCGGCACCGAGGGCGCCGGCCGCGGCACGCAGCCGCAGGGCGTCACCGGCCCGCAGGGGCAGGGCGGTGCGGCGGGCGAGGGCGGCGAGCAGGGGCGCGGCAGCGGCGCGCCGCAGGGCGGGGAGCACGGCGCGGCCGCCGGCGGCGGCGAGGGCCACGAGGGCGGCGGCCACTCGTTCGTCGGCGACGCGTCGCACGCCTTCCTCCCCGGTCTCCGCTCGCCGGTGGCGAACGATGCCCAGGGCGACTTCGGCGATCCGAACTCCAAGGACAAGGGGATGTACGACCCCGGGCACTGGAGCGGGATGGCCAAGCGCCGCTGGGCGATGACGATCGACCTCGCGCGGTGCACGGGCTGCTCGGCGTGCGTCACCGCCTGCTACGCGGAGAACAACATCCCGACGGTCGGCGCACCCTGGCAGGGGCGTGCGCTGCGGCCCGGCACGCCGCGCGACGACTCGGGGTGGGACACGCGACCTGGCGCGAACATCATCAAGGGGCGCGAGATGACGTGGATCCGTCTCGAGCGCTACTTCGAGGGCGCCGAGCGGTCGGAGCAGCAGTTCGACGCGAACTTCGACACGCGCTTCGTCCCCATGCTGTGCCAGCACTGCGGGAACGCGCCGTGCGAGCCGGTGTGCCCGGTCTACGCGACGTACCACTCGCCGGACGGGCTCAACGTCCAGGTCTACAACCGCTGCGTCGGCACGCGCTACTGCTCGAACAACTGCCCGTACAAGGTCCGCTACTTCAACTGGTTCGGCTTCGGCGAGCCGGAGCGCCGGCAGTACGCCTTCCCGGAGCCGCTTCACTGGCAGCTCAACCCGGACGTGACGGTGCGCGGCAAGGGCGTGATGGAGAAGTGCACGTTCTGCGTGCAGCGCATCCGTGAGGCCGAGCACCGCGCGAAGCTCGAGCACCGCGAGCTCGAGGGTGACGAGTTCACCGTCGCCTGCGCGCAGGCGTGCCCGTCGCGCGCGATCGTGTTCGGGGACGCGGCCGACGACGCCTGGACGGTGGCCCAGCTCGCGCTCGACCGCCGCGCGTACCACGTCTTCGAGGAGCTGAACACCTACACCGCGGTGGTCTACTTGAAGAAGGTCAATCACCCGGCCGGCGCCACGCCGCCAGCGGCCTAGGGAGGGGCGCCCATGGCAATCGCCACACGTCCCGTCCCGCGCCCGGAGGACGAGGTCGTCCGCCGCCCGAACGTCGCGACGGCGAACGTCCAGCTCCCCGCGGTCCGGGACTACGAGCAGGTAGACAACGAGGTCATCCGGACCCTCGCGCCGACCAAGGCGTGGTTCGGCGCGCTCGCCGTGGCGATCGCGTGCTTCCTGCTCGGCGCGACCATGTGGACGTACCAGATCTACTGGGGGCTCGGCAACGCCGGCTATCAGCCCCCGGTGATGTGGGGCGTCTACATCATCACGTTCGTGTTCTGGGTCGGCATCGGGCACGCGGGGACGCTGATCTCCGCGATCCTCTACCTGTTCCGCGCCGGTTTCCGGACGACGATCTACCGCTGCGCCGAAGCGATGACGGTGTTCGCCGTCATGACGGCGGGACTCTTCCCGATCATCCACATCGGGCGGCCGTGGAAGTTCTTCTGGCTGATCCCGTACCCGAACTGGCGCCTCATCTGGCCGCAGTTCAAGAGCCCGCTCGTCTGGGACGTCTTCGCGATCTCGACCTACCTCACGATCTCGACGACCTTCCTCTACATCGGGCTCATCCCCGACATCGCGACGCTGCGCGACCGGGAGACGAACCCGATCCGCAAGCAGATCTTCTCCGTCCTCTCGCTCGGCTGGCGGAACTCGGAGCGCGAGTGGCGTCACTTCGCGAAGGCGTACCTCTTCCTGGCCGCGCTGTCCACGCCGCTCGTGCTGTCGGTGCACTCGGTCGTGTCGTTCGACTTCGCGATGGCACTCACGCCCGGCTGGCACGCGACGATCTTCCCGCCCTACTTCGTCGCCGGCGCCATCTTCTCGGGCATCGGGATGGTGTTCACGATCATCATCCCGCTGCGGCGGTGGTTCGGGCTCAAGCACTACGTCACGATCAACCACCTCGACGCGGCGGCGAAGCTCTGCCTCTTCACCTCGCTCGTCGTCGGCCTCGGCTACCTGTCCGAGTTCCACATCGCGTGGTTCAGCGGCAACGAGATGGAGAAGGACTACTTCTGGAACCGCGTCTTCGGGCAGTGGTGGTGGTCGCAGTGGATCCTGCTCACGTGCAACATGATCATGCCGCTGACGCTCTTCTCGCAGAAGCTGCGGCGCAACACGACGTGGCTCTTCATCCTCTCGATCTTCATCAACATCGGGATGTGGTACGAGCGGTTCGACATCGTCGTCCCGTCGCTCTCGCACGAGTTCGAGCCCTGGCAGTGGTCTGGCTACATGCCGTCGTGGGTGGACGTGTCGCTGCTCATCGGCAGCTTCGGCTGGTTCTTCATGTGGTTCCTGCTCTTCGTCAAGCAGCTGCCCATCGTCGCCATCGCCGAGGTGAAGGAGATCGTGCCGCCGAAGCTCCGCAGCGCGCACCCGCACGCCTCGGCGATCGACACCGCGGGGCGACACGTGGAGTACGAGCCGGACACCCCCGGGGAGTACGAGTGATGCGCGGCGTTCTGGGAGCGTTCCGCGAGCTCGACTCGACGGTCGCGGCGATCGAGGAGCTCAAGCAGCAGAAGTACGTGGACATCTCCGTCTACTCGCCCACGCCGCGGCACGAGCTGGAGCACGCCATCCACCCGCCGCCGAGCGCGGTCCGCCGGTTCACCCTCATCGGGGGCCTTCTCGGCTGCACCTTCGGCTACTGGATCGCGATCTGGAGCTCGGACTACTGGCCGCTCGTCGTCGGGGGCAAGGCGATCGCCTCCTGGATCCCCTACACCATCTTCGGCTTCGAGGTCATGGTGCTGATCGGCGGCCTGTCAACCGTCGCGGGGCTGTTCATCAACTCGCGCATCCCGAAGTTGACGATGACCGTCGGCTACGACCCGCGCTTCAGCCACGGGGACTTCGGCATCTTCGTCGAGGCCGCCCCCGATCGCCTGGCGGCCGCCGAGGCCGTTCTCCGCAAGCACGGGGCGGTGGAGGTGCGCGGTGAGCGATAACAGCGCGGGGCGCGGGACGCGGGAGGCGGGGCGCGCGAGCCGCACCGAGGGCACGGTCGACATGCCGTCGAACCGGAGGCGCTCACGCCCCGCGCCCCGCGCCCCGCGCCCCGTTCTCGCCTATGCCATCGTTCCGCTCGCGTTGTCCGCGTGCGCCTGGTTCACCGACTTCAAGCGCCAGCCGAAGGTGGACCCGTGGGAGTCGGAGTCCGACACGGTCGCGACGCGCGGCAATCCGCAGATGTCGGTGCCGGTGACGGGGACGGCGGTGGCGGGCTTCGAGGTCTCCTACCAGGCGCTGCCCGGCACGGTGGACTCGATGTCGGCGCTGGCCAACCCGACGCCGGTCTCCGACTCCTCGCTCGCCAACGGGCACAAGTACTATCAGATCAACTGCGCCGTCTGCCACGGCGACCGCGGACTCGGCGACGGGCCGGCGACGAAGTACGGAATGCCGGGCATCGGCATCGGCGCGGGCAGCCCCGCCGCCAACGCGCGCTCCGACGGCTACATCTACGGCATGATCCGCAACGGCCGCGGGCTGATGCCGTCGTACGGCCGGATCGAGGAGATGGATCGCTGGGACGTCGTCAACTACCTGCGCGGCATCCAGGGCAAGCTGGGTCGCGAGGTGGCGGTCGGTCCGACCGGCTATCCGGGACAGGGCGGGGACGCCGTGCCCGGCTACTCGCGCATGGCGCCCACCCGGCCCGCGCCGTTCCTGAAGCCGCGCCGCGTCGAGCCGGGCGTGGGCGGCGCGCCGACCTCCGGTCCGGCGACCACCGGCGTCGGCACGCCGACCAGCCCGGGCGGCGCCGCCGACTCGCTCGCCGGCACGCAGGCCGGTCACTCCGGGCCCGGCGCGGCCCACCAGCCGGCCCCGAAGGGTGCCGCACCACCCGCCGCCAGCACCGCCGCCCGCACGCCTCCGGTACCGCGATGAGCCCCCACGACGTACACGTTCCGACGCGTGAGGAGATCCTCCGCGCCACCGACCGCCCGATCCCTGCCGTCGTCAAGACGGCGAGCCTCGCGCTGTCGGCGGTCGGCCTCCTCGTCTTCGTCGCCGGCCTCTTCCTCGCGCCGGATCGCGCCTGGCGGTCGTTCCACTTCAACTGGCTCTTCTTCGCCTCGCTCTCGACCGCCGGCGTGATGTTCGTCGCCGTGCAGCGCATCGTCACGGCGCGCTGGTCGCGGCCGATCATCCGCTTCCTCGAGGGCTACGTCGCCTTCCTGCCCGTCGCCTTCGTATTCCTCCTCCTGTCGCTGCTCGTCGGGAAGAACTACATCTTCCCGTGGACGCACGAGGCGCCGCCCGTCCCCGAGAAGCAGTTCTTCCTCGATCACGGCTTCCTCGCGGCGCGCGACCTCCTGATGTTCGGGACCCTCGTCGCGCTGCAGCTCTGGTTCGTCTACACGTCGGTGCGCCTCGACGTCGGGATCGTGCCCGAGGCGGGGGCCAACTGGGCGCGCGGCCTGCGCGAGCGGATGCGACGCGGCTTCGGCGAGGAGCGGCGGCGGCTGCACTCGACGCACTCGCTGCAGGGGAAGCTGGCCGTCATCATGGCGCTCTGCTTCGCCTACTTCTGGTCCATGCTCGCCTGGGACCTGAGCATGGCGCTGGACATGCACTTCCAGAGCACGCTCTACGGCTGGTGGCACTTCATGACCGGCTGGGTCGGGGCGCTGATGAGCTTCAGCCTCCTCGTCATGTGGTGGCGCAGGCACCTCAACGCCTACGACCTCGTCACGGAGCAGCACTTCCACGACCTCGGGAAGCTGTGCTTCGCGTTCACGGCGTTCTGGGGCTACCTGACGTTCGCCCAGTACCTGATCATCTGGTTCGGGAACATGGCCGAAGAGACGCACTTCTTCCGGCTGCGCCTCATCGCGCCGTGGAAGGCGTTCACGTTCTCGGTCTTCATGCTCGTCTTCGTGGCGCCGTTCTTCGGCCTCATGTCGCGCGCCGCGAAGGTCTTCCTGCCGACCTTCATCCTGTTCGCGGCGTCGAGCCTGGTCGGCGTCTGGCTCCAGCGCTACACAGAGGTCTATCCGTCGCTCTACGGCGTGGCCGAGCACCTCCCGTTCGGGCTCTGGGAGCTCGGCGTCTTCGCGCTCTACCTCGGGACGTGGGGGATCTGCTACTGCGCCTTCATGGACGCCTTCCCGCGGATGCGCGTCTTCCTCATGACGTCGCCCTACCGCGACGAGGTACAGGTCCCCGTGGACCCCGAGACGATGGAGCCGCTGCCCGCCCACGAGTAGCCGGTGGGTGTCGGGTGAAGGGAGTGGCGTGCGGATGCACTGCGAAGCGCGTGAGAGGTGAGAACGGCCGAAAGCCGTCTCACCTCTCACGCCCTTCCGCCGTCTCTACACCCCTCACCCGACACCGCAGGCCTTAAAGCACCTCCTTCAACATCTTCTCCAGCCCCCCGTACGGCACCGCGCCGGTCTGCCGAGCCACTTCGCGGCCGCCGCGGAAGACGATGACCGTGGGGATCCCACGGATCTGGAAGCCGGCCGCCGTGCGCTGGGCGCGGTCGGTGTCGAGCTTGGCGATGACCGCCCTCCCTTGGTAAGTGGCGGCCAGCTGGTCCACCGCCGGCGCCATCACCTTGCAGGGGCCGCACCAGTCGGCGTAGAAGTCCACCACGACCGGGAGGTCGCTGCCGCGCACGGTGCGGTCGAAGCTCTCGTCGTCGAGCCGGATCGGGCGGTCGAGCAACATCGGTTTCGCGCACTGGCCACACTTCGGGCGGTCTGCGACGCGGTCCGCCCGCACGCGGTTCCAGGTCCCGCAGAACTGGCAGCGGACGGTCAGCCGCGCACCGTCCGCGGTCCTCGAGGTGGTCGTCGCGGAGGCGGTTGCCCCTCCGCCGTCACTCCGTCCTGGCTCGGTCATGCGTCATTTCCTCGGCGCTGATCGGATGGTATATTCATGCCTTGCGAGGGGCGGTAGCTCAGCTGGGAGAGCACCTGCTTTGCAAGCAGGGGGTCGTGGGTTCGAGCCCCATCCGCTCCACCTTTCTCGAACACGTCCGCGGCAGATTTCGCGCCGCCGGGCACACCGCGGCACCACGGCGCGCTGACGCCTCGCTTACGGCGCGACGGGGCTCCTGCCCGCCGGCCGATTCCTGGTCACTGGTTGCTGGCCACTGGTTGCTGGTCGCTGGTAGAAACGACGAACCCCCGGGGACGCTCCTAGAGGCGTCCCGGGGGTTCGTCGTTTCTAGTGACGAGTAACCGGTAACCAGCAACCGCCCCGGTCCGAGCGGCCTCCAAGGCGTTCCCCCGTGACCTTTGCCCCTTCTGAACGGTCAACTTGTCCGGGTGGGGGACCGTCCCCGCGCCCCCGTCCGGCCCGTCGGGCACGGCATCCCCAGCGTTCGAGGTCGGGTGACATCCAGTCTCCACAACGGCGGCGCGGCCGACGCTGCGCGGGACGCGGGCGCCCTCGGCACGATCGCCGAAGTGGCCGCGCTGCTCGCCGCGTCCGAGCCGCCGGGCGAGGCCGTGCCGGCCGTGCTGCGCCTCACGACCTCCGCCGTCGGCGCCGAGGGGATGACGCTGTGGATGCACTCGCCGCGCGGCCTCGTGCGCGCGACGGCGACTGAGGGCGACGCGACGACGGGCGAGGAAGTGCTCGCCCTGCTCGGCGAGGGCACGGCCGGTGGCGCGGGGAGTGCCCCGTCGTCCGGCACCCTCGCCGCCGCCCGTCTGCTCTCGGGGCGCCGCCGGCTCGGGGTACTCTCCGCCCGCCTGCCCGGCCCGGCGCGCGAGCAGCGAGAGCTCCTCCTTCGCGCCGTCGCCAACGTCCTCGCGCCGGTCCTCTCGCACGCCGAGCAGTCGCAGCGGCTGGAGAGCGAGGTCGCCCTGCGCACGCGGCAGATCGAGGAGCAGCGGCGCTTCATCGAGAAGATCGTGGACTCGCTCCCCGTCGGCCTCCACGTGATCGACCGCGAGTACCGCATCCAAGCGTGGAACCGGAAGCGCGAGACCGGCATGCAGGGCGTCTCGCGCGAGGAGGCGATCGGCCGCACGATCTTCGAGATCCTCCACCGCCAGCCGGCCGACGTGCTGCGTCGCGAGTTCGACGACGTCTTCGCGTCGGGCCGCATGCAGCAGTTCGACATGGAGTCCACGGCGAGCGGCGACCGGCGCAGCTACCGGATCTCGAAGATCCCGATGCGGCTCGGCGGGTCGGCGGTGACCCACGTCATTACGATCGGCGAGGACGTCACCGACTGGCGCGCGGCCCAGGAGCGATTCGCGCAGGCCGAGAAGCTGGCCGCGATCGGCCAGCTCGCGGCCGGCGTGATGCACGAGATCAACAACCCGCTGGCGACGATCGCCGCCTGCGCCGAGAGCATGTCGCTCAAGCTCGGCGACGCGGCGCCCCCTGCGCCGCGCCACGCCGGCGACTTCCCGGAGTACCTCAAGATCATTGACAACGAGGTCCACCGCTGCAAGCGGATCGTGAACGGGCTGCTCGACTTCAGCCGGCCGAAGCCGCAGGCCCGTCAGTCGGTGGACGTGAACGCGGTCATCACGCAGACGCTCTTCCTGCTCAAGCACCACGCGCGCTTCAAGCACGTCACCGTACACCAGTCGCTCGACCCCGACGTCGCGCTGCCGCACGACGGGCTCCTCGTCCACGGGAACCCCGAGCAGCTCGTGCAGGTCTTCATGGCGCTGCTGATCAACGCGATGGACGCGATGCAGGGGGTGGGGGAGCGGGGCGCGGTGACGCTGCGCACCCGCCGCGGGCGCACGCCGTCCGAGTCCGTCGTCGCCGAGGTGGTGGACGAAGGGCAGGGGATCGCGCGCGGCGACCTCGGGAAGATCTTCGAGCCGTTCTACACCACGAAGCCGCCCGGCCGCGGCACGGGGCTCGGGCTGTCCATCTGCTACGGCATCATCGCCGACCACGGCGGGCGCATCGAGGTGGACAGCGCCCTCGGCAAGGGGACGACCTTTCGCGTCGTGCTCCCCGCCACCGCCCCGGCCCCCGCCGGCGGCGTCACCATCTCCGCGGACACCGCATGAATTCGCAGCCCCGCATCAAGGTTCTCCTCGCCGAGGACGAGGAGAACCTGGGCACGCTCCTCGAGCAGTTCCTCGCCGGCCGCGGGCACGCCGTGACCGTCGTCCGCGACGGCCGCGCCGCGCTCCAGGCGCTGCGCGCCGAGGCGTTCGACGTCGCGCTGCTCGACATCGTGATGCCGGAGATGGACGGCCTCGAGGTGCTGCGCAACGTACGCGAGGACCCCACGCCGCCCGAGGTCATCATCATCACCGGCAACGGCACGATCGAGACGGCGATCACGGCGATGAAGCTGGGCGCGTACGACTACCTCGCCAAGCCGTACCGGATGGCGGAGATCGACGTCCTCGTGCGGCGGGCGTGGGAGAAGAAGGCGCTGGCCAAGGAGAACGCGCTCCTCCAGAGCCGCCTCTCGCGGATCGCCGACGACGGCGAGATCCTCACCAACTACGCGCCGATGCACGCCGTGCTCTCGCTCGTCGAGCGCGTGGCGCGCAGCGACTCGCCGGTCCTCATCTGCGGCGAGTCCGGTACGGGCAAGGAGCTCGTCGCGCGGGCGATCCATCGCCTCTCCACGCGCGCCGAAGGGACGCTCGTGGACATCAACTGCGCGGCGATCTCCGACAACCTGCTCGAGAGCGAGCTGTTCGGCCACGAGAAGGGCGCGTTCACGGGCGCACTATCGCGCAAGGCGGGACTGTTCGAGCTCGCCGCCGGCGGCACGCTGTTCATGGACGAGATCGGCGAGCTCGACCCCAAGCTGCAGGGAAAGCTGCTGCGCGCCCTCGAGACGCGCAGCTTCTTCCGCGTCGGCGGGACGCAGAAGGTGGAGGTGGACGTGCGCATCGTCGCCGCCACCAACAAGGACCTCGAGCGGGCGGTCGCCGAGAACGGCTTCCGAAGCGACCTCTATTACCGCATCAACACGATCAGCATCACCCTGCCGCCGCTGCGCGACCGGGTCGTGGACATCCCGCTCCTCACCGAGCACTTCCTCCGCCGCTACGGCGGCGCCAATCCGCCGCGGCTGACCGACGAGGCGATCGAGGCGCTCCAGGGCTATCGCTGGCCGGGGAACATCCGCGAGCTGCGCAACGTGATCGAGCGCGCGGTCCTGCTCGCGAACGACGGCGTGATCACGGTGCAGGACCTTCCCCTCACCGGCGGCCCGCGCGCCGGCGGCGCGGCGGCGAACGGCGGCCACGGCGGCCCGGAAATGAACGGCAGCGGCCCGCTGTCGCTGGCCGACGTCGAGCGCCGCCACATCGAGGGCGTCCTTCGCCAGGCCAACTGGCACCAGGGCAAGGCCGCGACGATGCTCGGCATCTCGACCAAGACCTTGTACAGGAAGATTCGGGAGTACGGGTTCAGCCGTCCGCGGTAAGCGCGCGGCACAGCGCGGGTCTGGGGTGTAGGGTGTGGGGCATGGTGCGCGATCATTATGTTATCGGCGGCCGTCCCCACGCCCCATCCCAGACACCCGACACCCCGCATTGAAAGTCCTCGTCATCGAAGACGACCCCACGGTCGGCCAGTTCGTCAAGCGCGGCCTCGAAGAGCAGCGGTGGGGCGTGGACCTCGTCTCCGACGGCGAGGAAGGGGAACGGCGGGCCGCGTCGGAGAGCTACGACGTGGTCATCCTCGACATGCGGCTCCCGGGCAAGTCGGGGCTCCAGGTGCTCCAGGCGCTGCGCGCGCGCGGCTTCGAGCGGCCCGTCCTCGTCCTGACGGCGCAGGACGCCGTGGACGCCAAGGTGCAGACCCTGCGCGCCGGCGCCGACGACTACGTCACGAAGCCGTTCGCCTTCGAGGAGCTGCTCGCCCGGGTCGAGGCGCTCGCCCGCCGGCCGCGCGCCCTCGCCGCGCAGCTGCTGCGGGTAGCGGACCTCACGCTCGACCGCGACACGCGCGAGGTGAAGCGCGGCGACGACGTGATCGAGCTGACGCCCAAGGAGTACGCGGTGCTCGAGTACCTGATGCGTCACGCCGGCAAGGTCATGAGCCGCACGCTGATCACCGAGTACGCCTGGGGTTACCACTTCGATCCCGGCACGAACATCGTGGACGTCGTCATCACCCACCTGCGCAAGAAGATCGACGCCCGGCACGACAGGAAGCTGATCACGACCGTGCGGGGAGTCGGTTACGTCGTGAAAGGGTAGCATTCGTGCGGCGCGGTGCGCGGGACCCGGGGCGCGGAGCGGCCTCGGGACGTCCGTAGCGCGCGCGCCCCGCACCCCGCGCCCCGCCTCATGCCCTCGATCCGCCTCAAGCTCACCACTGCCTACGCCGCGGCCCTCCTCGGGACGACCGCGGCGTTCGCTGGCGCGCTCTGGGTGGGACGGGGCGTCACGAAGTACCGCGAGCTGCAGCGCTACGTCGCGGCGCAGGCCAACGTCTCGATGCGGATGATCGCCCAGGCGCAGCGGGCGGGCGACACGGTGGTCGTCGTCACCGATTCGCTCGTCGGCGCCGTGCTCCACCCGCGCATCGCGGCGGCGCTCGACGTCTTCCCGGACCAGATCGTCGTCCTCGACACCGCCGGCCGCTCGCTCTACCGCTCGCCGGCCACCCGCCAGCTCGACCCGTCGGCGCTCGAGACGCTCACCCGGACGGCGCGCCGCCTCAACACCGACCGGCTGGCGGCCCTCATCACGCTCGGCCCCGACGAGATCCTCGTCGTCGCGCGCGTCGGCGAGGGGCTCATGCCGCCCGTCGAGCGCGTCGTCGCCGGCGCCTCGACCAACACCACCGAGCTGTCGGGGCGCGAGCTGCTCGGCACGATGCTCGTCATCGCACCGCTCATCCTCATTCTCTCCGTCGGCGGCGCCTATCTCATCGCCGGCCGCGCGTTCCGGCCGGTGGATCGGATCATCAACGAGGTCGAGGCGATCACTGACGGCCGCTCGCTGCACCGCCGCCTACCGGTGGATGAGGCGCAGGACGAGCTGTCGCGCCTCAGCGCGACGTTGAACGCGATGATTGGCCGGCTCGAGAACTCCTTCGGCGCGCTTCGCCGTTTCACCGCCGACGCCAGCCACGAGCTCAAGACGCCGCTCACCGTCCTGCGGGCCGACGTCGAGCGCGCGATGACGGCGCCCTCCGGCGCCACTGAGCAGCTCGTCGCGCTCGAGGAGGCGCTCCACGAGACGACGCGGATGAGCGACCTCGTCAACTCCCTGCTCACCCTCGCCCGCGCCGACGAGGGGCGCTTCGACCTGCACCGCGAACCCGTGGAGCTGGCGCCGGTTGTCCGCGAGGTGTTCGAGACGGCGATCATTCTCGGCGAGGACGCCGGGCTCGTCGTCACGCTGCCGGCCTGCGAGAGCGCGCTCGTCATGGGGGACGCAACGCGGCTCCGCCAGCTCTTCCTCAACCTCGTCACGAACGCGATCAAGTACACGCCGCGCGGCGGCGAGGTGGAGGTGACGCTGCGTCGGCGCGAGGGGGGACTAGTCGCCTTCGCCGTGCGGGACACCGGGATCGGGATCGCGGCCGCCGACCTCCCGTACATCTTCGAGCGCTTCTGGCGCGCCGACCGCGCCCGCACGCGCCGCGTGGCCGGCGGGGACGGCGGATGGACCCACGACCGCGGCGGCTTCGGGCTCGGGCTGGCGATCAGCCAGTATATCGCGCAGGCCCACGGCGGGTCGCTCACGGTGCAGTCCCGCCTAACGAGGGGCTCGACCTTCACGGTCACCCTGCCGGTCGCCGACGAGGCGCCGCCTGCTCCTCCGTTACCCGGCGCCTGACCCCGCACCGGCCCGCGAAATGGGCGGGCTCATCGGTTCGTGGGTACGCGCCAAGTGCTGGCGCACCGGCCGGCGCGCGGCGTAGCCCAATCGTAACTCCCGGTTAATGCTCTCTTAATCTTGGCGCCATTCCTGCGACATCGGCGCTGGCTAGCTTCTCGCACACTGATTTCGCGGTTTACGCTCACTCAGCCAGGTGCCAAGCCGCATGTTCAACAACTTGCTCGAGTCGAAGCCCAAGAAGCAGCGCAGCCCGGGGGCGACGGCGTTCAGCGTCATCTTCCACTCGGTGCTGATCGGCGCCGCCGTCTACGCGACGGCGAATGCGGCGATCGAGAACGAGAAGCCGAAGCAGGAAGAGGTGAAGTTCGTCGAGACGCCGAAGGAGCCCCCGCCGCCGGAGCCGGAAAAGCCGCCGCCGCCGCCCGACGTCGTCGCGGCGCCGCCCCCACCGAAGGGGTTCCAGGTGCTCACGGCGCCGGTCAAGATCCCGGACGTCATCCCTGACATCGACCTCTCGAAGAAGGTCACGGACGAGGCCGACTTCACGGGCAAGGGCGTCGCCGGAGGGACGTCGAAGGGCGTCGTCGGCGGCACCGCGCCGGTGGTCAGCGATCAGCCGTACTTCGAGTTCCAAGTCGAGAAGCCGGTCGTGCCCGCGGGCAACCAGCCGCAGCCCACGTACCCCGACATGCTCCGCTCGGGGAACGTCGAGGGCGAGGTGCTGGCCCAGTTCGTCGTCGATACGACGGGACGGGCGGACATGAAGACCTTCAAGGTCCTCAAGTCTTCCAACGACCTCTTCACGGCGTCGGTGCGCCAGGTGCTCCCGCGCTACCGCTTCATTCCCGCCGAGACGGGCGGCCGCAAGGTCAAGCAGCTCGTCCAGCTTCCGTTCACGTTCGCGCTCCAGCGGTAAGACCGCACCTCGTCCTCTCGGAGACTGAAGACCTATGGAACTCTCGCTGATGGATCTCTGGGCGCAGATGGGCGCCTTCGCCAAGGGCATCGTGTTGACCCTGGCCATCATGTCGATCTGGTCGCTGACCGTGACCCTGCAGAAGTGGCTGCGCCTCCGCGCGGCGAGCGCCGAGACGCGCAAGTTCGCCCCGGAGTTCTCGCAGTTCCTCGAGGAGGACAACCTCACCGAGGCGATCAAGCTGTCCGAAGGCTACAAGAAGTCGCACGTCGCCCGCGTCCTCGGATCGGCGCTCGGCGAGGTCCGCCCGCTCATCCAGGACGGCTCGGTGACGGTCTCCGACATCAACACGGCGGAGCGCGCCGTCGAGCGTGAGATGCTGATGACGATGGTCGAGCTGCGCCGCGGCCTCGGCGTCCTCGCCACGGTCGGTGCCACGGCCCCCTTCGTCGGGCTGCTCGGCACCACGATGGGAATCGTGAACGCGTTCACGGGCATGGCCGCGTCCGGCTCGGGCGGTCTGTCGGCGATCTCGGCCGGCGTCGCCGAGGCGCTCATCACGACGGCGTTCGGTCTCCTCGTCGCCATCCCGGCGGTCTGGGCCTACAACTACTTCCAGACGAAGATCGACAACATGTCGGCCGAGATGACGTACACGTCGAAGGAGATGATCGACTACCTGATCAAGGGCGTCTCGGGCGAGTTCGGCCGCAGCCGCTTCACTCGCGAGTTCAACGCCTCGACGGGCGGCGCCGGCCCGATCTCGCAGTAACGACACGGCCACCCCGTCGGAGGTAGTGCGATGGCAATGACCACCGGGGGCAACCCCCACGCCGTCAAGGCGGAGCCGAACGTGACGCCGATGATCGACGTCATGCTCGTCCTCCTGATCATCTTCATGCTCGTCGTGCCGGCGATCGCCGCCGGCTTCCAGGCCGTGCCGCCGCAGGGGGTCAACCTGAAGTCGCATCCCGAGGAGAACGAGGATCAGGTACTCGGCATCGACGCGAACGGGCAGTACTTCCTCAACAAGAAGCCGATCCGCAACGAGACGCTCGCCGACGAGATCAAGCGGATCTACGAGGTGCGGACGGTCGACAAGATCCTGTACGTGAAGGCCGACCGGAACCTCCAGTACGAGAAGGTCCTCGACGCGATCGACATCGTCGCCAAGAACGGGGTGCGCGTCACGGGCATGATCACCGACCAGCAGCCGGGTACCGAGTCCACCGTGCTCGGTGACAACCCGCTGATGCCAGCCGGAGGAACCAAGTAATGGCGATGTCCACCGGCGGCGGGCAGGGCGCGCTCAACAACGACATCAACGTCACGCCGATGATCGACGTGCTGCTCGTCCTGCTCATCATCTTCATGCTCGTCGTCCCGATGGCGCGCAAGGCGATCGACGTCCAGCTCCCGGACCCGACGCCGAGCGTCCAGCCGGCGAACCCGACCACGGACCAGATCGTCCTCTCGGTCAATCCGGACGGGAAGTTTGCGATCAACAAGGAAGACGTGCCGAAGGCGCGGCTCGCGGCGCGCCTGAAGGAGATCTACGACCCGCGCCCCGACAAGATCATCTTCGTGAAGGGCGCCAACACGGTGAAGTACCAGGACGTGATCTTCGCGATGGACGTCGCGCGCGGAGCTGGCGTCAAGGTCATCGGCGTCCCTCCGAAGGACACCGACGCGAAGTAGCCCGGCGGCGACCGGCAGGAGGATACGGCGGGCGAACCTTCCGGGGGGCGTCCGCCGTATCTTTTCCGACGGCGACCTGGCCCCGATCCGCGCTGCCAAACGGGCCCGGCAGCCGTACGGAGCAGTGGCGCCGCCCGCGGTGTACGCAGTGGCGGCTCCCCGCACTCGAATCCGACGTCATATCGTGACCAACCCGCATTTCTCGCAGGTCGATCCACCGCGCGCCGTACGGCCGCCCTACCGGCCGCCGATTGGTGTTCCCGCCGCGCCCGCCGTCGGCTGGCGCGGATTCCTGTCTTCCGTCGGCGTGCACGCGCTGATCCTGCTGCTCGTCCTCCTCCCCGCGCTGCTGCAGAGCGTCCTGCCACGCGAGGTGGAGAGCGCGGGCGGCCCGGGCCCGGCCGGCGGAGGCGGGGGCGGGCGCGGCGGAACGGGCGGCGCCGAGGTGCACGAGCGGCTGCACTACATCCAGGTCGCTCCCCCGCCGCTGGCGCCGACGCCGGCCGCGGTCGTGCCGCCGGTCGTCCCTCCCGTCGTCGTGCCGCCCAAGCCGGCTCCGGTGCCGCCTCCGCTGCCGCAGCCGTCCGTGCCGACGCCGCAGCCTCCCGCCGAGACGGCGGGGCCCGCGCCGGCCGACGCCGCGCCGGTCGAGGGCACGGGTGGCGGGACCGGCAACGACGGCAGCGCGGGGAGCGGGCCGGGGAGCGGAGGCGGCGTCGGCTCGGGAGTCGGTACGGGGCGGGGAAGCGGCGTCGGCCCGGGCACGGGGGGCGGCAACGGGACGGTCTACACGCCGCAGCCGCTCACCGTGTTCATCCCTCCCGTCCCCGCGCCATCCAAAGTGCGGGGCAAGGAGATCGTCGCCGAGTTCGACGTGGACTCGACCGGGCGCGTGCTCTCCGTCACCTTCACGCCGACTGCCGACGGCGGCTACAACAAGCGGCTCCGCGAGCTGTTCGCCGAGATGAAGTGGCGCCCCGCCACGAAGCCGGACGGCACTCCGGTTCGCGCCAAGGCGACCTTCGCCTACACGCTCTGACTCTCGGGTCGAGCCCGCCGTCGCCTCGAGCGTGCGCTCGGCCGCTGCCCCGCCGCACCCCTGCCGCTCTCTAGCAAACTGCCGGGCGGCGCCATATAATCCCGCAACTCGAGCGCTGCCTCGTCCGGCCCGCCCACGCTGGCTCGGCCGCGTCCGTTCGCGTGCTCCCCGCACCCCGCCCGGCCGCCGCGTCGGAAGCGTGCGTCATCCGTGAAGCTCCGCGAGGTCGAATGAGCAGCGTGGCCGCCCCAGAGAGCGCGACCCAGACGGCGTACGGCACCTCGCCCCCGAGCGAGTTCGTGAAGGCGCTCACGCTCACCGACGCCACGATGCTCGTTGCGGGCTCGATGATCGGCTCCGGCATCTTCATCGTCTCGGCGGACATCGCGCGTACCGTCGGCTCGCCCTTCTGGCTCCTCGCCGCGTGGGTGCTGACGGGCGTCATCACGCTCCTCGGCGCGCTCGCCTACGGCGAGCTGGCGGCGATGTATCCTCGAGCCGGGGGACAGTACGTGTTCCTGCGCGAGGCGATGGGTCCACTCATGGGATTCCTCTA
>Ga0307412_10000535_pt1 | contig 22642 bp, 19 predicted proteins | sample DK1Cmetagenome_3_FD_203823 | JGI IMG/M metagenome (GOLD analysis project Ga0307412, IMG submission 203823) | Maize rhizosphere microbial communities from greenhouse at UC Davis, California, United States - DK15-C-1 | ecosystem: Host-associated > Plants > Roots > Rhizosphere > Soil | place: USA...
GCGGCACCCTTCCGTGAAGTTCAGAGTCGATCGGGACGTCCTGGCAGAAGCCGTCACCTGGACAGCCCGGTCCTTGTCTCCGCGGCCGCCCGTACCCGTCCTGTCCGGCCTCCTCCTGAAGGCCGAAACCGGCACCGTCAGCCTCTCGAGCTTTGACTACGAGACCTCCGCACGGCTCGAAATTGCCGCAGACATCCGGGACGAAGGCACCATCCTGGTGTCAGGCCGGCTGCTGGCGGATATCTGCCGCAGCCTTCCCTCCGCTCCGGTCGACGTCGAAACCGACGGCAACAAAGTGACGCTCACCTGCCGCCGAAGCAGCTTCCACCTGGCCACCATGCCTGAGGCCGAGTACCCGCCCCTGCCCGCGCTTCCCGCCATCAGCGGCACAGTCCCCGGCGATGCCTTTGCCCAGGCTGTTTCCCAGGTGATCATCGCCGCGAGCAAGGACGACACCCTCCCCATCCTCACGGGTGTCCGGATGGAGATCGAAGACGACCTGATCACCCTCCTGGCCACGGACCGGTACCGGCTCGCCATGCGCGAAGTCCCGTGGAAGCCGGTGACGCCGGGTATCTCCACCAGCGCCCTGGTCAAGGCGAAAACCCTCAACGAGGTCGCCAAGACACTCGGCAACAGCGGGGACATCAACCTTGCACTCTCCGACGACGACAGCCGCCTGATCGGCTTCGAAAGCGGCGGGCGCACCACCACCTCGCTGCTGGTGGACGGCGATTACCCGAAAATCCGCTCGCTGTTCCCGGAATCAACCCCCATCCATGCCACCGTTCAAACCCAGGAACTGGTTGAGGCGGTCCGCCGCGTTTCGCTCGTGGCCGAGCGGAACACCCCGGTACGGCTGGCCTTCACGGAAGGCCAGCTGAACCTCGACGCCGGCACCGGTGAGGACGCGCAGGCTTCGGAGGAGCTGGAAGCACAGCTTTCCGGGGACGACATCACCGTGGCCTTCAACCCGCACTACCTGGTGGAAGGCCTGAGCGTGATCGAAACCAAGTTCGTCCGGTTCTCCTTCACCTCGGCGCCGAAGCCGGCCATGATCACGGCCCAGGCGGACGCCGACGGCGAGGACCAGGACGACTACCGCTACCTGGTGATGCCGGTCCGCCTCCCCAACTAGTCCCCATCGGCTCGCCGATGGGCCCCAACCACCGCCACCCATTCACCGCGCAGAAAAGAGTTCCTGATGCACATTGGACTGATTGGCCTTGGCAAAATGGGATTCAACATGCGCGAGCGGCTTCGCAAAGGCGGGATCGACGTCACGGGCTACGACCGCAACCCGGACGTCACCGATGTTGCCTCCGTGGACGAGCTGCTCGCCGCGGTCCCCGTCCCCAGGCTGATCTGGGTGATGGTCCCCGCCGGCGCGATTACAAATGCGGTCATCACCGAGCTGGCGGACAAGCTGGACCAGGGCGACCTGGTGATCGACGGCGGCAACTCCCGCTTTACCGAGGACCAGAAGCACGGCGAAATCCTTGCTGCCAAGGGCATCCGCTTCGCCGACTGCGGCGTCTCCGGCGGTGTCTGGGGCCTGCAGAACGGCTACGGCCTGATGGCAGGCGGGAGTGCGGCTGACATCGAACGCGCACTGCCCGTGTTCGATGCCCTGCGCCCCGAGGGGGAACGAGCGGACAGTTTTGTCCACGTTGGCGGGATCGGTGCCGGTCACTACGCCAAGATGGTCCACAACGGAATCGAGTATGGCCTGATGCAGGCCTATGCCGAGGGCTACCAGCTCCTTGCATCCAAGGACATCATCAACGACCTGCCCGGCACTTTCCGCGCCTGGCAAAAAGGCACGGTGGTACGGTCCTGGCTGCTTGACCTGCTGGTCAAGGCGCTGGAGGAGGACCCGGGCCTGCAGAACATCGATGACTACGTGGAGGATTCCGGCGAGGGGCGCTGGACCGTGGAAGAAGCGATCGCCAACGCAATTCCTGCCCCGGCCATCACCGCCGCACTGTTCGCCCGCTTTGAGTCCAGGGAGGACAGTTCACCCGCCATGAAGATGGTGTCCGCCCTCCGCCACCAGTTCGGCGGACACGCAACCCGTCCTGCCAAGTAGCACCCACCGGGGACCGCCGTTGTCCCCAGAATTGTCGAAACCCGCGTGTACCTGGAACACCTCTCCCTGACCGATTTCCGCAGTTATGCCCAGGTGGACCTTGTCCTGGAGCCGGGCGTCACCGTCCTGGTGGGATACAACGGCATCGGCAAGACCAACCTGATGGAAGCTATCGGGTACCTCGCCACACTCAGTTCCCACCGGGTCAGTTCCGATGCCCCCCTCCTGCGGTTCGGGACCGACCGTGCGCTGGTCCGTGCCCGGCTGGTCCGGGGGGAGCAGACCACCATCCTGGAACTGGAGATTAACGCCGGCCGCGCCAACCGCGGCCGGATCAACCGCAGCAATCCCGTCCGGGCGAGGGACCTGCTGGGGATTTGCCAGACGGTCTTGTTCGCTCCGGAGGACCTTGCCCTGGTGAAGGGCGACCCCGCCAACCGCCGGCGGTTCCTGGACGAACTGCTGGCCAGCCTCATTCCGCATCATGCCGCCACGCGCAGTGACTACGACCGGGTGCTGAAACAGCGCAACGCCCTGCTCAAGTCGGCGCGGTCCGGAAAATTCACGTCCGGGCACGAGGCGACCCTGGATGTCTGGGACCAGCACATGGCACGGGCCGGTGCCGAGCTCCTCCACGCCCGCCTTGAGCTGGTGGAACGCCTCCGGCCACACCTTGCCCGCGCCTACGCGGAACTGACTGACGCCTCCAAGCCGGCCGATGCCACGTACCGATCCACGCTCCAGAACCAGATGGACGACGACGGCGCCCCCCTGGCAGGTTCGCCGCGCGGAGTGGCGGGAGACGCCGTCGGGACCGAGGACCTGCGCAGGCTTTCCGTCGAACAGCTCACGGAACGGTACGTCCTCGCCTTCGCTGAGTCACGGAAGAAGGAACTGGAACGGGGCATTTCGCTGGTGGGACCGCACCGCGATGAACTGGAACTTGTCCTGGGCCAGGCCCCGGCCAAGGGCTATGCGTCGCACGGCGAAACCTGGTCCATGTGCCTGTCCCTGCGCCTGGCCTCCTACTACGTGATGCTCGACGACGCCCGCACCGGTGGTTCTGCACCGATCCTGATCCTTGACGACGTTTTTGCCGAACTGGACGTCCAGCGCAGGCGTAAACTGGCGGCAATAGTCTCCGGCGCGGAACAGGTCCTGGTGACCGCCGCCGTCGACGCCGATATCCCGGAAGAGCTGTCCGGCCGGCGGGTGAAAGTCATCCCGGGAGGTATTGATGAGCAGGGACGGTGACAACGGCGGCGGGCTGCAGCCCGGCCGCGATCCCGACAGCATCGATGCGCCGCAGGCAGCGCTGAACCGGATGCGCGAGGCCGCCGCTGCCCGGGGCGAAGTCCGCCGGAAGGCCGTTCGGCCGGGTTCTCCCAAAGCCAGGGGCGGACTCCGGGATACCCGCGGTTTCAGCCAGTTCCATTCCACCGGCCGCGATCCCCTGGGCCTTGGCAAGGTGGTAGGACGCCTCGTGGCTGAACGCGGCTGGACGTCGCCGGTGGCCGTGGGTTCCGTCATGGCGGAATGGCCTGCCCTGGTGGGCCCGGAGATTTCCGCGCACTGCACCCCTGAGAGCTTCACGGACACTACCCTGCACGTCAGGTGTGATTCCACGGCATGGGCCACCCAGCTCCGGCTGCTCAGCACCAGCCTGCTGGAGAAATTCCGCGTGGAACTCGGCGACGGGGTGGTCACCAGCATCCGGGTCCTGGGTCCTTCCGCGCCCAGCTGGCGCAAGGGCGGACGGACCGTCAACGGCCGCGGACCACGGGACACCTACGGATAGCCTCCGGCCGGACTATTGAAAATGCTCCCAACGCCGTGTAGAGCGCTGGAAGGGCCGGTGGGTGTATAGGCCCCCGGGGACGGTCCTTTTGGGGCGCCCTAGGCGCGGCCAGCGGCCGTCCACAGCCATGCAGCTTCCCGTCCACGGCCCCGGAATGCGGGAATATGGGCTGTTTCCCGGTAGAATCGTCGTAGATAACTGGGCGCGGGTGAAACGTTGACTGCGTCCGTTCTCCGGGCGCTTTCAGCACCCGGGTGCGGACCCCCACCGTCAGCAAGCCACCCGCGCCATAAGTTTGTGCCTGTTGGCGGGTGCCTTTTCCGGATGGAGGAGGAATCAGCCGGCCATCATCGAGAACAGAGGAGTCGACAGCGCCTGTGGCTAACGACAATACAGATCTGGCAGTTGAACCCGCAGTCGAGGATGCCCGTACGCCTGATACTCCGGCGGAATCTGCGAAGCCGCGCGAATACGGGGCCAGCGACATCACTGTCCTTGAAGGTCTGGAAGCCGTCCGGAAACGTCCCGGCATGTACATCGGCTCCACCGGCCCGCGCGGGCTCCACCACCTGGTCTACGAAGTGGTGGACAACTCCGTCGACGAGGCCCTCGCCGGTTACTGCACGCATATCGAGGTGGTCCTCCAGGCCGACGGCGGCGTCAAGGTTGTGGATGACGGCCGCGGTATTCCCGTGGACATGCACCCCACCGAGCACAAGCCCACCGTCGAAGTGGTCATGACCATCCTGCACGCCGGCGGCAAGTTCGGTGGCGGCGGTTACGCCGTGTCCGGCGGCCTCCACGGCGTGGGCATCTCCGTCGTCAACGCGCTGTCCAGCCGGGTGGACACAGAGGTCCGCCGGCAGGGCCACGTCTGGCGCATGTCCTTTGCCAACGGCGGAAAGCCCCAAGGCAGCCTGGTCAAGGGCGAGGAAACGGACCGCACCGGTACCAGCCAGACGTTCTACCCGGACCCGGAAATCTTCGAGACCACCGAGTTCGACTTCGAGACCCTCCGTGCCCGCTTCCAGCAGATGGCGTTCCTCAACAAGGGCCTGCGCATCACGCTGACGGACGAGCGCACGCCTGCCGCCGACGACGCCGATGCCGACCTGGACCTTGATGCCATCGCCACCGAGGGCGAGGTCAGCGCCGAACACCGGACCGTGGTGTACCAGTACGACGACGGCCTGCTGGACTACGTCAAGCACCTGAACTCCGGCAAGAAGGTGGATGTGGTCCACGAGGACGTCATCGCCTTCGAAACCGAGGACACCGAGCGCAAGATCGCCGTGGAAATGGCGATGCAGTGGACCAGCGCCTACTCCGAAAGCGTCCACACCTACGCCAACACCATCAACACCCACGAGGGCGGAACCCACGAAGAGGGTTTCCGCGCCGCCCTGACCTCGCTGATCAACCGCTATGCGCGCGAGAAGAGCATCATCAAGGAAAAGGACGACAACCTCACCGGTGACGACATCCGCGAGGGCCTGACAGCCGTCATTTCGGTCAAACTGTCCGAGCCCCAGTTCGAAGGCCAGACCAAGACCAAACTCGGCAACTCCGAGGTCAAGGGCTTCGTCCAGCGCGTGGTCACCGACGGCCTGGGTGACTGGCTGGAACGCAACCCCGGCCCGGCCCGCGACGTGATCCGGAAGGCCATCTCCGCCGCGCAGGCCCGCATGGCGGCGCGGAAGGCACGCGACAACGCCCGCCGCAAGAGCCCGCTGGAATCGTTCGGCATGCCCGGAAAGCTCTCGGACTGCTCCTCCAAGGATCCGGAGAAGTGCGAGGTCTACATCGTGGAGGGTGACTCGGCAGGCGGTTCCGCCAAACGCGGGCGCAACCCCGAGACCCAGGCGATCCTGCCGCTGCGCGGAAAGATCCTCAACGTGGAGCGCGCCCGCCTGGACAAAGCCCTGGGCAACGCCGAAGTCCAGTCCATGATCACCGCCTTCGGCACCGGCATCGGCGAGGACTTCGACCTCTCCAAGCTCCGGTACCACAAGATCGTCCTGATGGCCGATGCCGACGTGGACGGCCAGCACATCACCACCCTCCTGATGACGCTGCTCTTCCGCTACATGCGTCCCCTGATCGAGAACGGCTACGTGTACCTGGCACAGCCGCCGCTGTACCGCATCAAGTGGTCCAACGCGGCGCACGACTATGTCTACAGCGACCGCGAACGGGACGCCAAGCTGGTGGCCGGCCAGGCCGCGGGCCGCAGGATCCCCAAGGACAACGGCATCCAGCGCTACAAGGGCCTGGGCGAGATGGACTACACCGAGCTGTGGGACACCACCATGGACCCGGACAACCGGACGCTGCTGCAGGTCACCATGGACGACGCCCTCGCCGCGGATCAGATCTTCTCCGTCCTCATGGGCGAAGACGTGGAGTCCCGCCGGAACTTCATCCAGCAGAACGCCAAGGACGTCAGGTTCCTGGATATCTAGGGCACGGCCCAAGATATTCGGACTTCGACATATACCTGAAACGGAAATAAATAAATGAGCGACGAAACACCCGAGAACCCGGCTCCCGACGCCGGAAACCCGGACACCGTTCTTGAGGGCGACGTGCTGGTTGACCGCGTGGAGCAGGTTGACCTGCAGACGGAAATGCAGCGGTCCTACCTGGACTACGCCATGGCCGTCATCGTGGGCCGTGCCCTTCCCGACGTCCGTGACGGGCTCAAGCCCGTCCACCGCCGCGTGCTCTATGCAATGTTCGACGGCGGCTACCGCCCCGACCGTTCCTTCAACAAATGCGCCCGTGTGGTGGGCGAGGTCATGGGCCAGTACCACCCCCACGGCGACACCGCCATCTACGACGCCCTGGTCCGCCTGATCCAGGACTGGACCATGCGCTACCCACTGGCGCTGGGCCAGGGAAACTTCGGCTCCCCGGGGAACGACGGCGCGGCCGCCCCGCGTTACACCGAAACCAAGATGGCCCCGCTGGCCATGGAGATGGTCCGGGACATCGACGAGGAAACCGTCGACTTCCAGGACAACTACGACGGCAAGAACCAGGAACCCACCATCCTGCCGGCGCGGTTCCCCAACCTGCTGGTTAACGGCTCGTCCGGCATCGCCGTCGGCATGGCCACCAACATTCCCCCGCACAACCTCCGGGAAGTGGCCGACGGCGTGCAGTGGTACCTGTCCAACCCCGGCGCGAGCCGCGAGGACCTGTTGGAACAGCTCCTGCTGCGCGTCAAGGGCCCCGATTTCCCCACCGGCGCCACCATCCTGGGCCACAAGGGCATCGAGGACGCCTACCGGACGGGCCGCGGCTCCATCACCATGCGTGCCGTGGTGAACGTCGAGGAACTGCAGGGCCGCACCTGCCTGGTGGTCACCGAACTGCCTTACCAGGCGAACCCGGACAACCTGGCCATCAAGATCGCCGAACTGGTCAAGGACGGCAAGATCCAGGGCATCGCCGACCTCCGGGACGAGACGTCCGGCCGCACCGGCCAGCGCCTGGTGATCGTCCTCAAGCGGGATGCCGTGCCCAAGGTTGTGCTGAACAACCTCTACAAGCACACCGAACTGCAGAGCAACTTCTCCGCCAACATGCTTGCCATCGTTGACGGTGTACCGCGCACCCTGAGTCTGGACGCCTTCATCCGGCACTGGGTCACGCACCAGCTGGACGTCATCGCCCGCCGGACCCGCTACCGGCTGCGGAAGGCGGAGGAGGAAGCACACATCCTTCGCGCCCTGCTCAAGGCACTGGACATGCTCGATGAGGTCATCGCCCTCATCCGTGCCTCCAGCACCACCGAGGCGGCACGCGACGGCCTGATGGAACTGCTGGACATCGACGAGCTCCAGGCCCGGGCCATCCTGGACATGCAGCTGCGCCGCCTCGCCGCCCTGGAACGCCAGAAAATCCAGGACCGGCACGCGGAACTCGAAGCACTCATTGCCGAATACAACGAGATCCTGGGCTCCGAACAGCGCCAGCGGGAAATCATCAGCACCGAACTCGGCGAGATCGTGGACAAGCACGGCGACGACCGGCGCACCAAGATCCTGATGGGCTACGACGGCGACATGTCCATGGAGGACCTCATCCCCGAAGAGGAGATGGTGGTCACCATCACCCGCGGCGGCTACGTCAAGCGCACCCGCAGCGACAACTACCGGTCCCAGCAGCGCGGCGGCAAGGGCATCAAGGGTGCCCAGCTCCGCGGCGACGACGTGGTGGAACACTTCTTCGTCACCACCACGCACCACTGGCTCCTGTTCTTCACAAACCTGGGCCGGGTGTACCGCGCCAAGGCCTACGAGCTGATGGAAGCCGGACGCGACGCCAAGGGCCAGCACGTGGCCAACCTGATGGCCTTCCAGCCCGATGAACACATCGCCCAGGTGCTTGACCTCAAGGACTACCAGCAGGCCCCCTACCTGGTCCTCGCCACCAAGCGCGGCCTGGTGAAGAAGACCCGGCTGGAGGACTACGACACCAATCGGTCCGCCGGCGTCATCGCCATCAACCTGCGCGACGGCGACGAACTGGTGTCCGCGCAGCTGGTGTCCGAGACGGACGACCTGCTGCTGGTTTCCCGCAAGGGCCAGTCCATCCGCTTCACCGCCACCGAGGATGCGCTCCGGCCCATGGGCAGGGCCACCTCCGGCGTGACCGGCATGAAGTTCCGTGAAGACGACGAGCTGCTGGCCGCCAACGTGGTCACCGACGGTTCCTACGTGTTCATCGTGACCGAGGGCGGCTACGCCAAGCGGACCGCGGTGGAGGAATACCGCCTGCAGGGCCGCGGCGGCCTGGGCATCAAGGTGGCCAAGCTGGCGGAGGAACGCGGCGACTTGGTGGGAGCACTCATCGTCCAGGAGGAAGATGAAGTGCTGGTGGTCATGGAGGGCGGCAAGGTTGTCCGGTCCTCGGTGGCCGGCGTCCCCGCCAAGGGGCGCGACACCATGGGCGTCATCTTCGCCAAGCCGGACAAGAACGACCGGATCATCGAAGTGGCACGCAACAGTGAACGGGGCCTTGAGGGCGAGGAATCGCCGGAGGATGACGTAACGTTGGCTGAAGATGGCGGGGCCCCTGGGGAGTCCGCCGGGCCAGGAATGGCAGACGAATCACCGGCCGTTGAGTCAGAGGACGCCTCGGGCGACGCTGAGCCGAACGAAGACACCACGGAGGTAACGAGTGAGTAATCCCGACTCATTTCCCAAGCCGAGCAGCACTGTTCCCGACGGAAACCGGCCCTCAGCCGCTCCCCGCGTGAACGCCCCGGTTCGTCCGCAGCAGCGGCCGGCAGCGCCTGCCGCCGCCCCGGGCCAGCGCCCGGCCGTGCCCGGCCAGCGCCCCGCCCAAGGTCCGTCCCAGGGTCAACCGGCCCAGCCGGGACAGCGGCCCGCACAGGGTTCCCGGCCCGCCACCGGCGGGCAGCGTCCGGCAGGTGCTCCGGGGCAGGGCACTCCCGGGCTGGTCAAGCCCGCCCCCAAGGCCAAGGTGCGGCGCGCCAGGCTGCTGATTAGCAAGGTTGACCCCTGGTCCGTCCTGAAGATGGCCTTCCTGCTGTCCGTGGCCCTGGGCATCGTTACCGTGGTGGCTGCCATTGTCCTGTGGACCGTCCTGGACCTTACCGGCATCTTCGACCAGGTGGACAGCCTGCTCGGCACCCTGGCCGGCACCGAAGGCGGCGGCTTCGAATTGAAGAAGGTGGCCTCCCTGGGCCAGGTGGCATCCTTTGCCACCATCATCGCCGTGGTGAACGTGGTCCTGCTGACCGCACTCTCCATGCTGTCCGCCGTGCTCTACAACATCTCGGCCACCCTGGTGGGCGGCATCGGCGTCACCCTCACCGACGACTAGATCCGGTTCCCTAGGTCCCGTTTCCGCCGGTCCCGGACCGGCGGAAACGCCCGATTTGAGATCGGGCCGGGATGTGCTGTAAAGTCATGTCTCGGCCCGATGAGGCATCGGGGCGTATAGCTCAGGCGGTTAGAGCGCTTCGCTGATAACGAAGAGGTCCCAGGTTCAAGTCCTGGTACGCCCACGGAACCTGTGCAGGTTCAAGTGGAGGTTTGGTTCGGGTTAGCCCGCAGCCGGACCGGAACGGGGAGCATGTGAAGAAGTTGCTGGTACTTGCAGCTGCAATCGCAGGCATCCTGGTCTACCGCAAGGCACAGGAATCCGAAGCCCGGAAAACTGTCTGGAGCGAGTCCACCGATTCGGTTGACTAGCCGAGGCGCCTGGGCTGGAAGCCGGTAAATGGTTCTCCGGTTCTAGGGTATGATTGACGGGTTGCTTCTTATGGGGGCATGGCGCAATTGGTAGCGCACCTGCTTTGCAAGCAGGGGGTTCGGGGTTCGAGTCCCCGTGCCTCCACCATAAGAAAGTCCCGGTCCGCGGAAACGCGGGCCGGGACTTTTGCTTTGTCCCCACCATCACGAAGCACCATAGGGTGGAGCAGTGACCTTCTTCCTCGCGGCCATGGGCGTCCTGGGCGTTGCCTCCTCGGGTCCGCTGATTGCCGCCACGCTCGGCGCCACCAGCGTCAGTGCCCTCGCCATCGCCTTCTGGCGGAACGCCATTGCCGCCGTCGTGATGGCCGCACCCACCCTTATCCGGGAACCCCGCCAGTTCCGCAGGATAACCCGCAGGGACTTCGCCTGGTCCCTGGTGGCGGCCGCCGCCCTGGCCCTGCACTTCGCCTGCTTCATCACCTCGCTCCAGCTGACGTCGGTTGCCGCCGCCACGGCCCTGGTCTGCCTGCAGTCGGCCTGGATCGCAGTGTTCCAGCTGTTCCGCGGCGTCCGGCACCGCTGGCAGGTCCTGGCCGGGCTGGGCACAGCGTTTGCCGGCGTCGTGGCCATCACGGGCTTTGACATGGGATCATCGCCGCAGGCCCTCCTGGGAGACCTGCTCGCCGTGGCCGGGGGCGCCCTGGCCGGCCTCTACACGCTCGCTGGCGGCAAAGCGCGGCAGAACATGACTACCAGCACCTACACCACGCTCTGCTACGGGGTCTGCGCTGCCCTGGTGGCGTTACTGGCGCTCGTGGCCGGACAGCCGCTGGCCGGATTCGAGGCCGCGGGCTGGCTTGGCATCGCTGCCATCACCGTCTGTGCACAGCTGGTGGGGCACACGGCGTTCAACCACCTGCTGGCCACCATGAGCCCGCTCCTGGTGTCGATGATTATCCTTCTCGAAATACCGGGTGCTGCGCTGCTTGCCGCGCTGTTCCTCGGGGAGACCCTGCCGGCCGGCACGTACGCCGGGCTGGGCCTGATCCTGGCGGGGCTCGCCGTCGTCGTCCTGGGCCAGAAGCCCGGAAGGGCCGGCAGGCGCCCTGCCGCTCGCGGGCAGGAGCCGCCGTCGGACCGGCTGGCGGAGCTGGGGACGGACTAGCTACTGGCCGCCGCGGCGGACCGGCTGCGCCGTGTTCACGGTGTGGATGGCGCGCAGGAGCTTGGCCGGGAAATACACGGAGAAGAAGACCACCATCGGGGCCTTCAAGGCCATCTTCTTGACGTTGTGCGCCTTGTACGTGCGGTCGAACCGGGTCACGTAGTAGCGGTAGTCCCGCGGTGAATCCTCCAGCCGGCGCGCCGACATCCCGGACACCATCTGGGCACAGTACTGCACTTTGAGCTCGTGGTCGGCCAGGTGCAGGGACAGGTCGATGTCCTCGTGCATCTCGTCTTTCTCGTCCCGGCAGGTTTCGGCCCGGATGGTCTCCCACGCGGAGGCGCGCAGCGCCATGTTGGAGCCGAACAGGAAGTGGTACTGGTGCTTGGCCAGCTTGAGCATGAGCTGGCGCATCTTGTCGTCCGCCTTCAGCCCGAACCGGCGCATCGGCATGTCGTAATAGACCACCGGGCCCGTGGCTGCCTGCACCGACTGGTCAAGGAACGCCTTCTGCACCTGCTCCACCCAGTCCGGTTCCAGGACGGAATCGGCGTCGATCCGTCCCAGGACGTCGCCCGTGGCGTGGTCCAGGCCGAAGTTGCGTGTGGGAATCAGGCCCTGCTCGCGGTCCTGGCTCAGCAGGATGACAGGGCTCTCCGGATACTCGAGCTGCATCTGCCGGACAATGTCGGCGGTCCGGTCCTTCGAGAGGTTGTCCACCACGATGATCTCGTGCGCCGGGACGGACTGGTAGATGGCAGCGATGAGGCACTGCCGGATGACGCCCTCCTCGTTGTACGCCGGGATGACGATGGACACGCGGGGCAGCTCGGCTGCGTCGTTCAAGGCATCCCCAAGGGGTTGATCGGCTGACATCACTTCAAATCTAGCACCGCGGGGATGCCGCGCCCGGGACGGGAACCAGCGTCCGCCCCCTGCCGCGTCCGCAGACGGCAGAAGGGGCCCGTCCTGGAACGGAACCCCTTCGCGGTGTGTGCGGGTAACTAGGCCTGGCTGGCGCCCTTGTCCCCGTTCATGTTTGCGGCGATGTTCTTGGTGGCAGTCTTCGCGTCAGTGGCAATCTTGGCCGTGGTTTCGGCGGCGTCCTCGGCCACGTGCTTGGCCTTGTCTGCAGCATCCCCTGCCTTGTCCTTGACGGTGTCCGCACCATCGGAGACCTTGTCCGCACCCGCAGCGGCGGCCGAAGCCGAGGCTGCGCCCGCCTTGTCCGCGGCGTCAGCCGTGGTTTCCTTGACCTCGTTGACGGTGGCGGCAGAAACCGGCGCCGGAGTCGGGGCCGGGGTCACCGGGGAAGGGGTCTTCCACGGGTCCTCCACGGGCTTGGAGGCCTTCCAGGCGGCAACACCGGCAGCCACTGCCGCGGCGATGACGCCGAAGACCAGCCAGCCGCGCTGCTTCTTGGGCTTCGGCTGGGCGAGTTCGATGCCAACGGTGCGGCCGGCTTCCGCTGCGGCTGCCTTCAGCTGGGTGCCGGTGGCCTGTGCCTGCTCCTGGATGGCGTGGATGATGCCAACGTCGCCGAGCTTCTGTGCCACCGCATCCACCCGGGCCGGAGTGCCCTCAAGGGTGCGGTGGACAGCCTCGGACGCGTGGCCGATCTGGTCCGACAGGCGGGGAAGGTACTCCACCACAACGCGGTCACGGGCGTTCAGGACCACCGGGGTGGCCTTGTCCAGCGCCTCGTGAAGGCGCGGGGAGGCGCCCTCGACGGCGTCGTTGATCTTCGGGGCGAGCTGTGCCAGTCCGTCCTGGATCCGGGGGGTCACGGTGGCCACCCCGTCGGCCAGGTTGTGCGCCGCTGACTTCAGCCCTTCCTGGATCTTGGGAGAAGCGGTGTCCAGGCTGTGCTGGAGGCGGGGAACCGCCCAGTCCACAGCTGCTTCCACGCGGGGGGCGGCCCAATCCTTGGCATTTTCTACTGCCTCAATGACTGACAGCTCAAGGTCACGGGCAATACGATCCGATTTCTTCACAACTACCTCCCGATTAATGTGACGGTCTGTGGTTAGCCTACGTGGCTTGAAGTTCACCTGCTATTCCCACCGCGGATTTTAGGGCGATTTCACCCAGCGCGGAACTGCTGCAGCGGCTGCGACCGGCAGGGACCGGCGTGGGAGAATGGGGCCTATGACTGCAATCGCAACCGCAAAAGCAACCATCCACACGAGCCTCGGCGACATCGTGGTTAACCTCTTCGGCAACCACGCGCCCAAGACCGTCAAGAACTTCATCGGCCTCGCCACCGGCGAGCAGGCGTGGACCCACCCGGAGACCGGCGAGGACAAGACCGGCACTCCGCTGTACAACGGGACGATTTTCCACCGCATCATCAAAGACTTCATGATCCAGGCCGGCGACCCGCTGGGCCGCGGCACCGGCGGACCGGGCTACCGGTTCGACGACGAAATCCACCCCGAGCTCAGCTTCAACCAGCCCTACAAGCTGGCCATGGCCAACGCCGGCATCCAGATGGGCAAGGGCACCAACGGATCCCAGTTCTTCATCACCACCATCCCCACCGACTGGCTGCAGGGCAAGCACAGCATCTTCGGCGAAGTGGCTGACGAGGAATCCAAGAAGGTTGTCGACGCCATCGAAGGCGTCCGCACCGGCATGGGCGACCGCCCCGTGGAGGACGTCACCATCAACAGCATCGACATCGAGCAGCTGTAACACCACACCATGAGTTACGGAATTCCGTCGGCTGAGCCGTCCGCCCAGGTCCCGGTATGCCCCCGGCACCCTGACCGGCCGTCATATGTGCGCTGCCAGCGGTGCGGGCGCCCCGCGTGCCCCGACTGCCAGCGGGCGGCCGCCGTCGGATTCCAATGCGTCGACTGCGTCAACGAGGCACAGCGTGCGACGCCGGAGGTACGGACCGTCTATGGCGGCGCCGTCGCGGCCGGCAAGCCCAGGGTGACGTTCGGGATCATCGCCGTCTGCGCAGTCCTCTACGTCCTGCAGTGGCTGATCCCCAATGACGCCATTTACCAGACCCTGGGTTTCGCCAATATCTATGCGGAGCCCCGTTACGGCCAGTTCGAACCGTGGCGGATGCTCACCGCGGCATTCCTCCACTCGCAGGGCTTCATCCTCCACATTGTGCTGAACATGTACATGCTGTGGGCCTTCGGGCAGGCGCTGGAGCCCCTGCTGGGGCGGGCGAGGTTCCTGGGCCTCTACCTGATCTCCGCCATTGGCGGCTCGGTCGGCTACCTTTTGCTGACCCCCCTCTATGAACCGGGCAGGCCTCTCTATGGTGTTGTCGGTGCCTCCGGGGCGATCTTCGGGCTCTTCGGTGCCATGCTGCTGGTGCAGCGCCACCGGGGAGGCGACACCCGCCAGCTGTGGGTACTGATCGCCATCAACGGCGTGATTGGCTTCGTGATCCCCCAGATCGCCTGGCAGGCGCACCTGGGCGGCCTGGTTGCAGGCGGGCTCTGCGCTGCAGTCCTCGCCTACACCCCGCGTGGTCCGCGTCAGGGCTTGATCCAGGCAGCAGGACTGGCGGCTGTGCTGGCCCTCCTCGCCCTCGCAGCCTGGCTACGCGTCACGCTTTAGCTGGACCGCACCGGACACGGCCCACAATCCCGGACACGGCTCATGACCCCCGGCACCCACACAGGGTGCCGGGGGTTTTCGTTTTTCCACAGGCCTTATCCACAGTGTTAATAACTTACATGCCTGTCATTCATGCCTGACTTCTGCGCCAGCGTCCGCTTTCCGGGATGTTTCCACCACGTGGGGTGCCTTTCTCCACACCTGTGGATAACTCTTGGGGATAGACCTGTGCTTAAGTGGACAAACTGAGCATTTTTCCGGAGTTTGTGGATAAAGCCTTGGATACCTTGGCTCCCAGGGCACTGAAGGCTGTAGCAGGCGGCCCTTTCAACACTCTTATGCACACTGTTAATAACTTCCGCCGATGTAGTTCAGGACATTTCCTTGCCCTGCATCCCAGTGTGCGGGCCTTTCCTGGCAGATAATCCCCAGTTGGTTTCCACAGCTGTGGATAACTTGTGGGTATTGGAATGTTGGTAAGTGGATAAGCTTCAAGTGCCCCTGTTCCGCAATCCCGCCCCTCCAGGAGGTCTTCCTTGACCACCACGCAGCACATCTTCCTCGACAAGCAGCATCCTGCTGTCTGGCGCGCCATCAACGGGCTGGCCCTGAAGGTCCAGGAAGCTGCCGCGGACGCCGGAATAGACGCCAGGACCCTGGAACTCCTCAATGTGCGTATCTCCCAGATCAACGGCTGTGCCTATTGCCTGGACCTCCATGTCCGGGAAGCACTCGAGGCCGGGGAAACATCCCAGCGCCTGGCTGTGCTGCCGGCATGGCGGGACACAGCGTTGTTCACCGAGAAGGAGCGTGGCGCGCTGGCCCTTGTGGAGAGCATCACCGAACTCCCCAGCCAGCAGCTCCGTGAGCAGGAGGAAGGAATGGCCCGCAAGTCCCTGACGGAAGAGGAATTTTCGGTGGTCAGCTGGGTGGCGGTCAGCATGAACGCGTTCAACCGCATCTCCATCGTGAGCCACCATCCGGTCCGGCGCGACCGCCAGGAAAGCTAGCTGCACCTTCTGCAGCAGGGATTATCCACAGGGTATTCCACACTGTTAATAACCGCATGGCGGGGGCAGGTTTTGGCCGCTGGCTCCAGTGGGCGCCGGAGGGCCGGTACTCCCCAGCGTTATCCGCAGGTTTTCAACATTGTGGATAACTTTGCCAACAGCTGGGGAGAAGGTCCTAGCGGGCTGGTTCCTGCCACACACCGGAGGAGCCCCGGCGGTGGCTGTCCAGGAGGTGGGTGTCCACCATGCCAATGGCCTCCATCAGGGCGAACATGGTGGTGGGTCCAACGAAGGAGAACCCCCTCTTGCGGAGGGCCTTTGAGAGTGCCACCGACTCTTCGGACTGGGTGGGAATATCGGTGTGCACAACGGGGCGCGGGGTGGCCACGGGACGGAACTGCCACACGAAGTCCACCAGGCCGCCCTCTTTCCTCAGGGCAACGGTGGCCTGGGCATTCTTGATGGTGGCGAGGATCTTCATGCGGTTCCTGACGATGCCGGGATTCTGCAGGAGCCGCTCCACGTCGGCGGCAGTGAACAGCGCTACCGCGTCCGGATTGAAGCCCTCAAAGGCGGTGCGGAAGGCCGGCCGCTTGCGCAGGATGGTTGCCCAGGAAAGCCCGGCCTGGAAACCTTCCAGGCAGATCCGTTCGTAGAGGCCGTGCTCGTCGGTAACCGGAAGGCCCCACTCCTGGTCGTAGTACTCCCGGAGCAACGGATCAGACGCAGCCCAGGCCGGGCGGGCCAGGCCGTCGTCGCCGATGATCACTGAGCCGGCAGTGTCGGCAGCCATCCGGTTCCTCCTGGGGCCGTGAAGAATTGTTGGAGAAGAAGGCCTAGGAGCGCCAGCGGGTGGTCATCAGGAAGCCGACGATGGCAATGCCGAAGCCGGCCACAATGTTCCAGGATCCCCATGCCTGGACCGGAAAGAGGCCCTCGCTGATGTAGTACGTGATGATCCAGAACAGCCCGATGATCATCAGCCCGAACATAACGGGCTTGAACCAGACAGGGTTCGGTTTGTATGCCTGCGGGGAGGCCGGCTGGACGGTGCTGGCAGTCTTCTTGCGCGGCTTTGACTCGGGCACTGGCTCTCCTTGGCAGGGTGGGCAAGCTCGGCGTCCCGGGCTTGATATCCTGCAAGAAGGAAATTGCCAGCGGTCTGCGCGATCTTGGACAAATCTGGATTCTTACTAGCAGCCAATTCTAGCCGGACTTCGTGGGCCGCCGGTGCCCAGCGGAACCGCCCCGAGGAGAACGCGTGGTATTGCAGGAGAAGGCGAGGCCCGCCGCTGCGCCGGCTGCCGGCGTCGGAATAGTCCGCATAACCATCCAGGTACTCGGCGAACTCCTCATCACCGCAGGCATCATCCTCCTGTTGTTCGTCGCCTGGCAGCTGTGGTGGACCAACGTGGAATCGGACGCGCGGCAGAGCGAAGTCATCAAGGAATTCGCCAAGGACCTCGGGAACCAGGACCTCGGCAGCCCGCCGGCCCCCGCCCCGCAGGAAACAGGCGCACCCGCGCCGGCCGAGGATTTCGGACCGCCGGTGGTGGGAGCCGCCCCCGGCCATGCCGGAACCATCGGCATCATGTACATCCCCCGGTTCGGCCCCAGCTACACGCGGCCCATCGTGCAGGGCACCACCAGCGACGTCCTGGACACCCTGGGCCTGGGCCATTACGCCACCACGGCCATGCCCGGAGCGGTGGGCAATTTCGCCGTCGCCGGCCACCGGCAGACGCACGGCGCCGTGCTGGACAACATCCATACCCTGGTCCCCGGCGACAAGATCTACGTGCAGACCAAAGACGGCTACTACGTGTACGTCTTCCGCAACAACCAGATAGTGATGCCCAGCCGTACCGACGTCCTGGAGCCGGTGCCAACCCTGCCCGGCGTCACACCCACGGAAAGCTACCTCACCATGACCAGCTGCAACCCGCGTTTCGGGGCGGAAGAACGCATCATCGCCTACGCCCTGCTGGACAGCTGGCGGCCCGCCTCAGCAGGCCCGCCGACGGAGATCGCCGCCCAGGTGGCGGCAGCGGTCGGGAAGGGCTGAGCATGTACGGATGGATTTTCCGCCACCTGCCAGGGCCTTTGTGGCTGCGGATCGTCACCTCGCTGGTACTCATTGCCGTTGCACTGGTATTGATGGTCCAGTTCCTTTTTCCGTGGATGTCCGAGTACACCCAGTTCACTGACTCAACGATTGGTGCAGCAAGCCAGCCATGACCACAACCAAGATCCTCGTGGTGGATAACTACGACAGCTTCGTCTACACCCTGGTGGGCTACCTCCAGGAGCTCGGTGCCGAGACCACCGTGGTCCGCAACGACGACGTCACCCTCGCCGAGGCCATCGAGCTGGCCAGCACCCGAGACGGCGTCCTGATCTCACCCGGCCCGGGCAACCCGGCCGAGGCAGGTGTCTGCATCGAGCTGATCAAGTGGTGCGGGGAAAACAGCGTCCCCATGTTCGGGGTCTGCCTGGGACACCAGGCGCTGGCCGAGGCTTTCGGCGGGAAGGTGACGCATGCCCCGGAGCTGATGCACGGCAAGACCTCCCTGGTGGAACACATCGGCACCAGTGTCTTCGCCGGACTCCCCTCCCCCGTCACGGCCACCCGCTACCACTCCCTGGCGGCAGTCCGGGAAACCATTCCGGACGTCCTGGAAGTCACTGCCCAGACGGCCTCGGGTGTGGTGATGGGGCTCCAGCACCGGACCGCCCCGCTGTGCGGCGTCCAGTTCCACCCGGAATCGGTCCTGACCGAGGGCGGCTACCAGATGCTCGGCAACTGGCTGGAGTCGCTGGGCATGAAGGGCGCCGCGGCACGGGCTGCCAAGCTGAGCCCGCTCATCCAGCACTAGCCCCGTTTGGTGGGGCTCGCCGTCGGCGTTGGGGTTGCGGTGGGCGACGGTGGCGGAGGCGGCGCCTTGGCCACCACGATGCTGACCGTCTTGCCCTGTTCCACGGCGGCGTTGACTGCATCGCTCTGGTCCGTCACGCGCCCGGCCTCCACCTGGCCGTTCTCCACCTCAATGACATTCGGAACCAGGCCCAGCTCCTTGAGGGCAGCCTCGGCCTCCTCCCGGGTGCGGCCGCGCAGTTCCGGGACTGCCACCTTGCCCGTGGAGACCACCAGTTCGACAGTGGTTCCCACACCCACCATCTGGCCGGGGGCAGGGCTGGTGGTAATGACAATTCCTGCCGGCACGGTGGCACTGTTGGCCGTGGTGGTGGACGGGGCGCCCACCAGCCCGCTCTGACGCAGCATGTCCCGGGCAGCAGCCTCCGTCTTGCCGGGAAGGCTCTCCGGGATCTTGACGGCGCTGGGACCTTCCGAGATGTTCAGGACCACTTCCGTGCCCGGGTTCAAGGCACCGGATGCCGGCTCGGTGCCGATGGCGGTTCCCTTGGCAACGGTGTCATGCTGCATCCGGACGATCCTGGGCGGCAGGTCCGCTTTGTACAGTTCCTGCAGCGCCGCCGACTCCGTCATACCGGCCACCGCCGGAATTTGTACCTGCACGATCGGTGCGGGCCGGTTCACCGTGTTGTACAGCCACAGGCCGCCACCAGCCAGGACCAGCAGGGTGACAACCACCAGGGTGGCGATCCACGCACGACGGCGGGACGTCTGCCGGGTGCTCCGCTCGCGTTCCGGAGCAAACCCCAACGGCAGCGGTGCCGGGGCCGGGTCCTCCTCTTCGGCGGCGGGAACGGCCGCTGTGCCGCGGTCAGGGTATGCGGAGGTGGCGGCCAGCCGGCCGGTGGGGGCATCGTCGAGGAAGCTCGCGCCGGTGGCAGCGAAAGCCTGGGTAGCCGGCGCCGCGGCCGGCACGTAGTCGTTGGGGTCGGTGGGGGCCTCCGAGGCGGGCACCGCCATGACCGGAATCCCGGACCTGGCCGCGCGGAGGGCGCGCCGGAAGGCGGCGGCGTCCTGGAACCTGTCCTCACGGTTTTTCTGCAGGGCTTTGGCCAGGACGGAGTCCAGCGCCGGGGAAACGTCGGGATTCACGCTGCTGGCGGGCTCCGGGATCTCCCTGACGTGCTGGTAGGCCACGGAGACCGGGCTGTCGCCTATAAAGGGCGGCCGGGACGTAAGCATTTCATAGAGCAGGCAGGCAGCGGAGTACAGGTCGCTGCGCGCATCCACCGTTTCACCCCGGGCCTGCTCCGGCGACAAATACTGGGCAGTGCCCACCACAGCCTGTGTCTGCGTCATGGTGGCCGAGGAGTCGGCCATGGCACGGGCAATGCCGAAATCCATCACCTTCACCGAATCGGAGCCCTCGCAGTACATGACGTTGGCCGGTTTGATGTCCCGGTGCACGATCCCGGCTTTGTGGCTGTACTCCAGGGCGGCAAGGACGCCCAGGCAATAATCGATGGCCTGGTCGATGGTGACGCTGTTGGCGCGGATGAGCTCGCGGATGGTCTTGCCCTCCACGAACTCCATGACGATGTAGGGCACGCGGACCGACTCGGCGGATCCGTCCGGGAGCAGGTGTTCCCCGGTGTCGTAGATGGCAACAATGGACGAGTGGTTCAGCGCCGCCACCGCCTGTGCCTCGCGCCTGAACCGCGCCTGAAACTGGGGGTCCCGGGCCAGGTCGGGGCGCAGCAGCTTGATGGCGACGGTCCGCCCCAGCCGGGTGTCGGTGCCCCGGTAGACGTCAGCCATGCCACCGCGGCCGATCAGGCCGCCCAGTTCATAGCGGCCGTTCAGGACACGCTGGTTGTCCACCGGGAGGCTGTCCTCCCGGTGCATCGGGGTGCGCGGTGACTCGTTCACTGGCTGTCCTGGGGGCTACGGCTTGCAGGTTGGCGGGGCACCCGGAAGCTCGCCGTCTGCGCAGTCGGGCAGCAGCGACGTCGCGGTGGGCGCTGCCACGGACGACGTGGTGGGAACCGGTGTGGGCGTCGGAGTGGCAGTGGGGGTGGGTGGCGCCACGGCGTAGGTGACGGTGATGGGTGATCCCACGGGCAGGGGACCGGTCGGGTTCAGTCCCACTACCCGTCCCGGTGCGGCCTCCGAGGTCTGCAGCGGCTCAACGGTCACCGCAAGGCCCAGGTTGGACAGCTCCGACTGGACCTGGCGGTAATCCTTGCCCAGGTACGCAGCCGGGATCACGTTGACCGTCTCCTGCGTGGGCTCCTGGGTAGGAGTGGGGGTGCTCCTCGTGGGTGTCGGCGATGCCGACGTGACGGTGGGACTGGCGGTGGTGGCCTGGGGGCTCGACGACGGCGGGCTGGACGTTGCGTTGTTGGACGGGAACAGGATTCCCTGCTGGTTCAGGAAGAACCCCACCAACGCGAACAGCACCAGCAGGATCAGGGCGATGAGGGGCCAGGTCCAGGGGCTCCGGCCTTTCCGCTCGGGCTCATCGGCGGGCTCGTCGTCGTACGTTGCCTCTTCCGGCACCCAGTTGCGTTCGGCAGCCAGCGCGTTGGCGCGGGCCAGCGGGCCTTGCGGGCCGTCCGCATCTGCGGCGGATGCCCCGGCAGCCCCCGCGGCGGCACCGGCCGCTCCGAGAACGGGCAGGGCGGAAGTGGGCGTCGGGGACGAGTCCCGCGAGGCGCCGATGACGCCTGTGGGTGCGGTGGCAGTGTCAACGGGCGCGGTGATGGGTCCCGTGGTGGCATCGAACAGGAGCATGCCGGGCACTGCGGCGCGTGCTGCGTTGATGTCACCGTTGCGGATGGCCTCTGCTGCCTCGGCCAGCTTGATCGCGTTCGCCGGGCGGTCCTTCGGATCCTTGGCCAGCATCGACATCAGCAGGGCGCGGACCGGTGCGGGCAGGCTCTCCGGCAGGGGTGGCGGCGCGTCATTGACCTGCGCCAGGGCAATCGCGATCTGGGATTCCCCCGAAAAGGGCCGGTGCCCGCTGAGGCACTCGTAGCCGATGACGCCCAGTGAATAAATGTCTGATTGCCCGGTGGCGGTCTGGCCGGTTGCCTGCTCCGGCGCCAGGTACTGGGCGGTGCCCATGACCTGGCCGGTCTGGGTCAGCGGAACCTGGTCCGCGAGGCGGGCAATGCCGAAATCGGTGACCTTGACCCGTCCGTCAGGGGTGATCAGGAGGTTTCCGGGCTTCACGTCACGGTGCACCAGGCCCTGTGCGTGGGCAACGGCCAGGGCGCGGGCGGTCTGGGCGATGATGGACAGCGTGCGGTCCGGGGACAGCACCTGCTCGCGCTCGATGATGGTGCTCAGCGGCTGCCCGGGAACGAGCTCCATGACGAGGTAGGCCGAGCCCTCCTCCTCGCCGTAGTCGAAGACGTTGGCGATGCCCACGTGGTTCAGGAGGGCGGTGTGGCGGGCCTCCGCGCGGAACCGCTGGAGGAAACCGGGGTCACCGGTGTATTCCTCCTTGAGTACCTTGATCGCGACGATGCGGCCCAGGACGAGGTCTTTCGCCTTCCAGACTTCCCCCATGCCGCCGATCGCGATCCGCGTGGTCAGCTGGAATCTGCCGCCGAGGGTGATTCCGGTTGTAGGCCTCACTTATTCAACACCGCCTCAAAAATTCTCTTCGCGTTCGGACTGGTCAGCTGTGCGCCGGTGTTGATGTCTACGCCCTCCATGACGATGGTGACACCCACCTGCGGATTGTTTGCGGGGGCAAATCCCGTAAACCATGAGTTGTTGGTTCCGTTGCCGAGCTCCGCCGTTCCGGTCTTGCCCGCCACCTGGACGCCCGGAACGCCCGCACGGTTTGCGATGCCTTCGCTGACCGCGCTGACCATCCACTCGGT
>Ga0307412_10000536_pt1 | contig 22621 bp, 15 predicted proteins | sample DK1Cmetagenome_3_FD_203823 | JGI IMG/M metagenome (GOLD analysis project Ga0307412, IMG submission 203823) | Maize rhizosphere microbial communities from greenhouse at UC Davis, California, United States - DK15-C-1 | ecosystem: Host-associated > Plants > Roots > Rhizosphere > Soil | place: USA...
CAGGGACTTGAAGAAACTCTGCGGGATGCCCTGTTCTTTTTGCAGGCGCTGGAAGCTGTCCGGCTCCTCGACATTACGACGCACCCAAATGATCAGGAACGACGGCAACAGGCCAACGATGAACATCACTCGCCAGGCCATGTCTTGCGGCACCAGGGAATAGATCAGCGTAAAGACCCCGACCGCCAGGCCCCAGCCCACCGCCCAGGCACTCTGCACTGTGCCCATGACCTTGCCGCGGTATTTCGGATTGATCGTCTCGGCCATCAACACCGCGCCGGCCGCCCACTCCCCGCCAATGCCAAAGCCCTGCAAGGCCTTGACGATCAGTAGCTGGTGAAAACCGCTGACGAACGCCGACAGGAAGGTGAAGAACGAAAACCAGAGGATCATCCACTGCAACGTGCGCACCCGGCCATAGCGATCGGACAACGTCCCGCCGACCCAACCACCCAGGGCCGAAGTGACCAGCGTGACGCCGCTGATCAACCCGGCATCGCCCTTGGACAAGGCGAATGCGGCGATCAGCGCCGGGATCGCCAGGCCGAACATCTGGACTTCCAGCGCGTCGAGCGACCAGCCGCCGAAACACGCCCAGAACGTCTTGCGCTCCCGCGAAGTGATTTGCCGATACCAACTGAACATGATTTTTATCCTTGTAGGTGGAACGAAAGGCAGCCGAAAGCGAACCGCGCCGCTACCGGCCAGTCAGGAAAACAAATACGGCAAGGGCAGCGATATCCGCTGCCGGGAGGTCAGTTGACGCGGCGTGGTCAGCGAATCTCCACGCTGTAGCGGAAATGCTCGGCATGCCCGCGCGAACGCCGCCATTCCAACGGGTTGCCCGCGTAATCCCGGGCCAGGCGCTCGATCACCACCACCGGGCTGTTGACCGGCACCTGCAACAGGCGCGCGTGCACGTCGTTGACCGACTCGGCGGTGAGGGTTTCCTGCGCATAAGCGACAACCTGTCCGCAGGTTTCTTCGTAGATGGGATACAGCAGCGGACCTTGCTGGCTCAGGTCGATTTCCAGCAGCGGCTGGAATCGGCTGCGAGGCAACCAGATCTCTTCGGCGAGCACTGGCTTAACATCCAACAGACGCACCCGGACAATGCGGATGACCGGCGCGTCCACCGGCAACCCCAACGCCTGGGCCACCGCTGACGGCGCGGCCACCGGCTCCGCCGACAAGATGCGACTCTGCGGAACCCGACGCTCACCGGACGCGGACTGAAAACGGAAGAAACGGAACAGCGACGACTGGAACTGGGGACGACGAATGAAGGTGCCTCGGCCCTGCTGGCGCTCCAGGACGCCCTCGCTGACCAACGCATCGATCGCCTTGCGCACCGTCCCGGTGGACAGCCCGTATTCGGCTGAAAGCGCCGCCTCCGTGGGGATCGCCTCCCCCGGACGCCAGCGATTGTTGGCGATCTGCTCGGCCAACTGGTCACGCAAACGTTGATAGAGCGGCAGGCGGGCATCGCTGGAGAGTGGGTTCATGAGACGTTATCGACCTTATTATCTAGTCATCTATATGAATGTGCGCCGAGTATTTCCTCCTATCGGCAATGTTGTCAAGAACGGACAAGGTGATGGCTAGACGAACGGAGGCAAGCGAAGGCTCGCAGAGCTCAGCGATCTGGGGGTGCGTGCCGAGGCAACGCGAACGAAATCAATGCGGCGAGCAGCACGAACGCGCTGGAAATCCAGAGGCATGCGGCCAACCCGTAGCCTTGATAAACCCAGCCCGAGAGCAGCGTCCCGACCAACCGCCCGAGCGCGTTGGACATGTAGTAGAACCCCACGTCCAGCGACACACCGTCCTCCTTGGCATACGACACGATCAAGTAACTGTGCAGGGACGAATTCACCGCGAACAGCGCGCCAAACAGCATGAGCCCACCCAACAGCACCGCCTGATGAGACAGCCCCAGCGCTATCGCCGCCGGCAACCCCGCCAGCGCCAACGCCCAGAGGAACGCGGCGCGACCGTCGGGCACCTGGCCGCGCTTCCTTGCGGTGATAGTCGGCGCCAGGGATTGCACGATGCCGTAGCCAATCACCCAGGCGGCGAGGAAACCACCCACCGTCCAGAACTCCCAGCCCAAGACACTGCTCAGGTAAACCGGCAAGGCCACCACGAACCAGACGTCCCGGGCCCCGAACAGGAACATCCGGGCCGCAGACAGAATATTGATCGCCCGGCTTTTCGAGAAAATGTCCCGGAACTTCGGCTTGGCTTTGGCCTTGCCCAAGTCTTTTTTCAGCAGTATCAGGCTGCCGACCCAGATCAGCGCCAGCACAGCCGCCATCGCCAGCAGCGCACCCTGGAAACCAAGCAACGCGAGCAACGCCCCGCCGAGGAAAAAGCCGACACCTTTGAGCGCGTTCTTCGAGCCGGTGAGAATGGCGACCCATCGATAAAGCGTGCCCTGCTGCCCGGCCGGCACCAAGAGCTTGATCGAGGACTTGGCACTCATCTTGTTCAGATCCTTCGCAATGCCGGACAACGCCTGGGCGCTCATCACCCAGGCGACCGTCAGCAACGTGGAAGGAACGGTGAGCATCAACAGCGCCACGACCTGCAACCCCAAGCCGAGGTTCATGGTCCGGTTCAGGCCAAGCCGGGCGCCGAGATAGCCGCCCAACAGATTGGTGATCACCCCGAACAGCTCGTAGAACAGAAACAGCGCGGCAATCTGCAACGGGCTGTAGCCCAGCGCATGAAAGTGCAGCACCACCAACATGCGCAGGGCACCGTCGGTGAGCGTGAACGCCCAGTAGTTGCCCGTGACGAGCAGGTACTGGCGCACTTCTGGCGCGAGGGCCGACAAGATGTTCATCGCGACTCCTCAGCCAGCCAGGCCAACCATCCGGGCCAGCTCGACGGTACGGTTGGCATAGCCCCATTCGTTGTCGTACCAGGCATAGAGTTTGACCTGGGTGCCGTTGATGACCATGGTCGACAGGCCGTCGATGATCGAGGAACGCGGATCGGTGCGGTAATCGATGGACACCAGCGGGCGCTCTTCGAAACCGAGGATGTCCTTGAGCTCATGTTCGGCGGCGTCCTTGAGCAAGCGATTCACCTCTTCGACCGTGGTCGCTCGCTCGACCTCGAACACGCAATCGGTCAGCGATGCATTGGCCAACGGCACCCGCACGGCATGGCCGTTGAGGCGTCCGCGCAGTTCCGGGAAAATCTCCGCAATGGCAGTGGCCGAGCCGGTGCTGGTGGGAATCAGGCTCATGCCCGACGCCCGGGCGCGGCGCAGGTCCTTGTGCGGTTGGTCGAGAATGCTCTGGGTGTTGGTCAGGTCATGGATGGTGGTGATCGAACCGTGGCGGATGCCGAGTTTTTCGTGAATCACCTTGACCACGGGTGCCAGGCAGTTGGTGGTGCACGAAGCGGCAGTCACGATGCGATGTTGATCGGGCTTGAACTGCTGATGATTGACGCCCATGACGATGTTCAAGGCGCCGGGCTCCTTCACCGGGGCGCTGACCACTACGCGCCGCACACCCTGATCGAGATACCCCTGCAGGACCGCGACCGTTTTCATCTTGCCGCTGGCCTCGATCACCACGTCGCAGCCCGACCAATCCGTCTCGCCAATCGTCTTGTTGGCCGTGACCTTGATGCGTTGCCCCTCCACGACGATGTTGTCGCCCTCGGCTTCGGCCTGACGATGCCAGCGGCCATGCACCGAATCGAAGTTCAACAGATGGGCGTGGGTCGCCGCGTCACCTGCCGGGTCGTTGATCTGTACGAACTGAAACTCCGGCCAGCCCCAGGCTGCACGCAGGGCGAGGCGACCGATGCGGCCAAAACCGTTGATGCCAATTTTTATCGTCATGGAGGGGCACTCATATGTGTTTAGCCGAATATATGGTTTTTCGCATATAAGTGAAAGTCCAGCGTCACTTTGCTCGTCTGAGGTGTCGAGGCAATGCGCTCCTTGCCCACAGTTCCTTTGTAATTCTCGATCGATGGAGTGCCCTCAGGTCACGCTCGTAGTACAGTCTCCACCCGATTATCAGAACCCATTTTGAAAGATGTGAAACCACCGGGACTCCGTTCGAACGGTTCCTCGCACACATCATTCACCAGCCGCAGCGGTCACAGCATGATTGAAATCACCGAAGTCTCCATCGCCCAACTCCGGGCTGCGCTCGAATCCGGCCAGACCACGGCGGTCGAATTGGTCCAGGCATACCTTGCCAGGATCGATGCGTACGACGGTCCGCAAACGCCCACGGCCCTCAACGCGGTGGTGGTTCGCAATCCCGACGCACTGGAAGAGGCAAAGGCATCCGATGACCGTCGGGCCAGGGGCCAGACGCTGGGCCCACTCGACGGCATTCCCTACACGGCCAAGGACAGTTACCTGGTCAAAGGCCTTACCGCCGCCTCTGGCAGCCCGGCCTTCAAGGACCTGGTCGCCTATCGCGACGCCTTCACCATCGAGCGGTTGCGCGCCGCCGGGGCGATCTGCCTGGGCAAGACCAACATGCCGCCCATGGCGAACGGCGGCATGCAGCGCGGCGTGTATGGCCGTGCCGAAAGCCCCTACAACGGTGATTACCTTACGGCACCTTTCGCCTCGGGTTCTTCGAACGGTGCAGGCACCGCCACCGCCGCCAGTTTCGCCGCCTTTGGCCTGGCCGAGGAAACCTGGTCCAGCGGACGCGGCCCGGCTTCCAATAATGGGCTGTGTGCCTACACGCCGTCGCGCGGGGTGATCTCGGTGCGCGGCAACTGGCCCCTGACGCCGACCATGGACGTGGTCGTGCCCTACGCCCGGACCATGGCCGACCTGCTCGAAGTGCTGGACGTCGTGGTCGCGAACGACCCGGATACCCGCGGCGACCTGTGGCGCCTGCAACCCTGGGTGCCGATTCCCCCCGTCGATTCGGTTCGCCCCGCCTCCTACCCCAGCCTCGCTGCCAAACCCGAGACGCTGGCGGGCGTGCGCTTCGGCGTCCCGCGCATGTACATCAATGCCGATCCCGAGGCGGGTACCGCCGAAAAGCCTGGGATCGGTGGCCCGACCGGCCAGCGCATCATCACGCGCCCGTCGGTGATTGCGCTTTGGCAAGAAGCGCGCAAGGCCCTGGAAGCCCAAGGCGCCGAAGTGATCGAGGTGGATTTCCCACTGGTGTCCAACTGCGAGGGCGACCGTCCTGGCGCGCCGACGGTGTTCACCCGCGGCCTGGTGTCCAGGGAATTCCTGCACCATGAACTGTGGGACCTGTCGGCCTGGGCGTTCGATGATTTCCTGCGGGCCAACGGTGACCCGAAACTCAACCGCCTGGCGGACGTCGACGGACCGCTGATTTTCCCCCACGACCCAGGCACCCTGCCCAACCGCGAGGACGACCTCGCCGCAGGCATGGACGAGTACGTGAAGATGGCGCAGCGCGGCATTACGCCGTGGGACCAGATCCCCACCCTGCCCGAGGGTTTGCGCGGCCTCGAAGAGACACGCCGGATCGATCTGGAAGACTGGATGGCGCGCCTCGGCCTGGACGCGGTGATCTTCCCCACCGTGGCAGACGTCGGGCCGGCGGACGCGGACGTCAATCCAGCGTCGGCCGACATCGCCTGGAGCAACGGCGTCTGGGTCGCCAACGGCAACCTCGCCATCCGTCACCTGGGCGTGCCCACCGTCACCGTGCCGATGGGCGTCATGGCGGACATCGGCATGCCTGTCGGCTTGACGTTCGCCGGCCGCGCCTATGACGACTCGAAGCTGTTGCAGCTGGCTTCGGCATTCGAGTCGATGGGATCGAAACGGCGGATTCCGCCGAGGACTCCACCGTTGTAACCACAACAGGGACATGACCTGGAAAAGCAGGCCCACCGGGGTGAGGCCTGCGCCACCGTTGCTTCAGGCTATCGGTTAATCAAAACTTCCGACCGCAAGCCGGCCGACCTCAGGCCGCGCAAACAGGAATCCCTGCATCAGTTCGATGCCCATCGCCAGCAGCGTGGCGCTTTCCTCACGCGTCTCGACGCCCTCGGCAATGACGGTGATCCCCAGGCGGTTGGCGACCAGGATGATCCCTTCCACGATGGCCCGCTTGACCCGGTCGTGGTCGATGCCTCGGGTCAGCGCCATGTCGATTTTCAGTACCTGGGGCTGGAACATCGCCAGCAGGTTGAGCCCCGAGTAACCGGATCCGAAATCATCGATGGCGGTGGTGAAGCCCTGGCGCTCGTATTCCAGGAAAATCGACTTCAAGTGATCAGGGTCGTCGACCCGCTCGCCTTCCGTCACTTCGAACATCAGCCTGTCTGGCGGAAAGTTGGTGTTCCGCGCGGCCTCCAAAGTCGCGCGGATGCAGGTCTCGGCCCGGTACACAGCGTTGGGGAGGAAATTGATGCTGAGCAGGCAGCCGGGAATGTCCAGCATACCCAGCCTTGCGGCTTCTTCGATGGCTTTCACTCGACAGGCCTGGTCGAACCGATAGCGATTGCTGTCATTCACCAGCCCAAGGATATGGCCGGCCGACTCGCCATTCACGCCGCGGACCAACGCCTCATACGCAAACGCCTGGCGCGTGCGGACATTGAAGATCGGTTGGAAAGCCATGGTGAAATCGAACCCCAGCGCTTCACGGTCGCGACACTCGGCGCAGCCAAGGGATTTGAAATTCGGATGAGAAGATTGGGTCATGATCTGTGTTCCGTCGCGGCAGCGGGCGTCCCTGTGACGCAGAAACTATAGGCAATCCCTCTTGAGTCGGCACGGGCCCGGCTTTCTGGAGTGCTGTCGGGCCCGTTGATCGTATGACCGCCGTGTCAAATCAGGCGTTCACTCGATTATCGGCTCGTAATTAACAACGTTTAACTCGCACCCGCGCGCAGCGTCACCAAGAATGGTCGCTCTGTTCAGACCTTCCAAAGCGGGAGGCGCCGACCCGTGCACGGTACGCCGGCGCGCTTTTCGCCGGCACGGAATTCATGTCATGGCCCATCCATCGCCCAGCACCGCCAGGACGCCCAGCCTGGAGGATTGCGCGCACCCTCTCGCCACACTTTTTGACCTGGAACTGCCGCATGTCGCCTGCAATGAAAAACCTGATCGCCCACGGACAAGGAACGGCCCCGCTGAAGCCACTCTGGCTCCTCGCCTTGCTGGCAGGAAATGCCCCGGCACTGGCGGCGCCCACCACGCCCGGCTTCGCGCAAGGGGCATCGCTGGAAGTGCTGAGCCGTAACTTCTACCTCAACAATGACTACCGCTCCCCTACCTCGGCGGGCAAAAGCTACAAGCAGGAATGGGCGCAAGGGTTCATTGCCACGTTCGAGTCCGGCTTCACCCCCGGCTCCTTTGGCGTAGGCCTCGACGCCCATGGCTTCCTCGGGTTGAAACTGGACGGTGGCAGGGGCCACGCCGGGACGGGATTGCTGCCGCTGGACAGTGACGGCCACGGCGAGGACCAATATTCCAGTGCCGGTGGCGCGCTGAAATTCAACGCGTCGCGAACCACCCTGGCGCTGGGCGAAATGACCGTGGAAACGCCGGTATTCGACACCGCGGACAAACGTCTGCAACCGGAATACGCCAGCGGCGTCCTGCTCAGCAGTCGCGAAATCGACGAGGTCGATCTGCAGGCCGGTCACTTCAGTGCATTCAAGAATCAGGATGCATCCACCGCCAAGGGCGATTTTTCCGGCTACGGCGCGACCACCCGCCACGGCCACATCGACTTTATCGGCGCCGATCTGTTCAGCGGCCGCAAGCTGGGCGGCGCCCTCTATGCTTCCGAACTGAGCGACACCTGGCGCCAGTATTACGGCAATCTGCACGCGACCGCCGGCAGCCTGTTTCTCGACGGCAACATCTATTACACCCGCGACCACGGCCAGGCCAATGCGGGGGCTCTCGACAACACTGCGTTCAGCCTGTCGGGAAAATACCGGCTCCAAGCCCAGGCGTTCACCCTGGCCTATCAGAAAGTCCATGGCGACACGCCTTTCGATTTCGTCGGTGGCGACTCCATCTATCTGGCCAACTCAATCAAATATGCCGACTTCAATGGCCCGGGCGAGCACTCCTGGCAAGCCCGCTACGATCTCGACCTGGGCGCCGTGGGCATTCCCGGCCTCAGTTTCATGGCGCGCTACGTAACAGGAAGCGGCATAGACGGCAGTCACGCTCCCCGTGGCGGTGCCTACAACCCGTTCGACAACGACACCGGCACCTACAGCCCGCAGCAGGGAGACGGTGGCCGGCATTGGGAGCGCGACCTGGACCTGCGCTATATCGTGCCGTCAGGCCCGGCCAAGGACCTGTCGCTGCAGGTGTCCCACGTCACCCACCGCGCCAACGACGCCCAGGCCGGCGATGACATCGACAGGCTGTACATCGTCATCCAGTACCCGCTCACACTGGGACCGTTCTGAAGGCATGCCGGCTTCCATGGGTGGCAGGGTCATTAAACGTTCATCGGAGCGACAGCATCATGACTCGCAACAAACGCTGCACAGTCACGATTTTTGCCAGCCCAGCGAGGAAGCGCCATGCCGCCATCAGGACAACCGTTGAATCTGTCCCATCGTCCACGGCTTGCGGATCTGCGACCGCTCGTTCAATCCTTGCGGTCGCAAGGCGATTCCCTGCGCCAGCCCGCAAGCCCGAGGATCACGCCTGCGTCGCAGTTGGAAAATCGCAAGGGATACCGCAATGACTTCCTTGGCGATTTCACCGTGCCCTGGCCAAGCCTGGAAGCAACCCAGGCAGAGGACGCCTACCCGACCGGCAATACCGAGAACCGCCTCGATTACACGCACTTTTCGATCACCATGTCGCGGCGTCGGCGACTGGCGCTCGTCGTCGGCGTGAATATTGACGGGGCCAGCAGTGTCGAGGTGGATCGCGGGCGTGATGCCTGGGCATATGACGGTCGGCTGCCCAGCGATGCGCAGCTTGGAGAAGCCCTGTATGCCGACAACCTGCTCGATCGCGGCCATCTGGTGAGGCGCCAGGACCCCAACTGGGGGCCGGACGCCCACACGGCGAATGCCGACACCTTCCACTTCACCAACTGCTCGCCGCAAATGGCGGCCTTCAATCAGAAAACCTGGCTTGAGCTCGAGGACTACATTCTCGACAACACCCGGCGGTGGCAAGCCAGGGCCACGGTGTTCACCGGACCGCTGCTGCGAGAGGACGACCCGACCTACAGGGGCGTGCGGATTCCCACCGCATTTTGGAAAGTCGTGGCATTCCTTGGTGATGACGGCAAGCCCTCGGCCAGCGCGTATATGATCGATCAGCGCCGAGAACTGGGAAAACTGGAACTCATCTTCGGAGCGCTCAAGACCTACCGACACAGCGTCGTTCAGATCGAAGCGCTGACGGGTGTCCGTTTTGGTGATCTTGCCGATTACGATGGTTTTTCGAATGAGGAGCGGTTGACGGGGACACGGATCGAAGCCCCCATCCGAGGTCCGGAGGATATCCGTCTCTAAACGGGCCAACCGGCGCCCTGCACAACGGGCGCCGGTCAGACTTTCAACGGTCGGGATCCGGAAAATCAGCCCCACGGGCTGTCGCCTCCCAGGCGCGGAACTCGGTCTGCATGGCGGACAGCTTCGCCATCGCCACCTCGAACGCCCGGTTGCCCAACAACAACCGCTGCGGTGGTTGCTCGGCATTGACCGCCGCGTAGATCGCCGCAGCCGCACGGGCCGGGTCGCCTTCCTGTTGGCCGACCGAGGCGTGATAGGCGCGCCGTGCAGCGCCAGCGGTGGCGTCGTAGTCGTCGATCGGCTCGCGGACCTCGTCCGCCGAGCCGGCCCATTCGGTGCGAAACGCACTGGGTTCGACGGTCATGACGCGAATGCCCAGCGGCTCGACTTCGGCGCGCAGGGCGTCACTGAGGCCCTCCACCGCAAACTTGCTCGCGCAGTAGTAACCCACCGCGGGAAAGCCGGCGAGCCCGCCTATGGACGTCAGGTTGACGATCGTTCCCCGCCGCCGCTGGCGCATGCCTGGCAGCACCGCGTGGATCATGCCGGCGGTGCCGAACAGGTTGACCTCCAGGAGCCGACGCGCCGCCCGTGGATCGGTTTCCTCGACGGCGGCGAAATAGCCGATACCGGCGTTGTTGACCAGCACATCGACCGCGCCGAAGACCCGCTCGCTTGCCGCCACCACATCGCGGGCCTGCTGCGGATCAGTGACGTCCAGCGGCAGCACCAGGGCTTCGCCAAGGCGGGCCAGATCCTCCACCTGTTCAATCTTGCGAGCCGTGACCACCACGCGCTCACCCTGCTTGAGCAGATGCTCGGCAATGTAGCGGCCAAAGCCAGTGGAGCAGCCGGTCACCAACCAGGTTCTTGGGTTGTTCATGACAGTTCTCCTTCGTGAGTTCAACCTGCGGTGACCGTCATGCCGCCATCCGCCATGACCACCGAACCGACCATGAAACTGGCACGGTCCGACGCCAGGAAGGCGACCACCTCGGCGATTTCCTCCGGTTGCGCGGCCCGGCCGATGGGCGCGGCTTCACCGTGCTGGGCGAGAAACGCGGGGCCATCCTCGACCACGTCATTGAGGATATTGGTGACCACATCGCCGACGCCGACAGCATTGACGCGGATCCCATGCTCGATGACTTCCAACGCCAACGTACGCGTCAGTTGCGCCAGGGCGCCCTTGGACGCGGTGTAGGCGGCGATGGTCGGGAACGCGAAATAGGACGCGTAGGAGGCGATGTTGACGATGGCCCCGGCTTTGTTGGGGATCATCGCCTTGACGGCTTCGCGTGAATGCAGGAACGCGGCGGTGGCGTTCACGGCCTGGATGCGCTCCCAATCCTGGCGGGTCATGTCGACCACCAACTTGTTGATGATGATGCCCGCGTTGTTGACCAGGATGTCCAGCCGGCCGAACTGCTCCACCGCCACCCCCACCGCGCGCTCGGCGGCGCCGTCCTCGGTGATGTCGGCCACCAGCGGCACCAGCCCCGGACGGGCCAGCTCGTTGACGGCAGGGTTGATGTCCTCGGCGATGACCTTGGCGCCACGGGCGTGCAACAACAGGGAAATGGCCTTGCCGATGCCGCTGGCGGCGCCGGTAACCAGCGCGACCTTGCCTTCTACTTCTTTGGGAATGCTGTGTTTGATATCGCTCATGGTGGTTCTCCTCATTGACAGGCCGACGAGGTATTCGCCGGCGCGCTGTCGTGATTGACGGCTTTACTGTCGCGCAATGAAGGAGATCGGGCTTTCGTGAGGTTGCGGTGACTGTCGGGATCTTGCGCGAAACTGCAGAACCAGCGCGGTAGCCCGGGACAACGATGCGTCCCGGGCTTGAAGTTCACGGCTTGCGCGTTACCCGCCACACCGTGTTCGCCAGGTCATCGGCAATGATCAAGGCCCCCCGAGGATCGACGGTCACGCCCACCGGCCGGCCTCGGGTCTTGCCATCGGAACCGCGGAACCCGGTCGCGAAATCAACCGGCTCACCCGTGGGCCGACCGTTGCTGAACGGCACGAAGATCACTTTGTAGCCCACCGGCTGGTCACGGTTCCAACTGCCGTGCTCGCCCACAAACGCGCCTTCGGCGAACTTTTCGCCCATGGCCGGAATGGAAAAATCGACACCCAGGGCGGCGACGTGGGAGCCCAGGCTGTAGTCGGGCTTGACCGCGGCAGCGACTTTTTGCGGATCCTGCGGCTGCGCCCGTGGATCGACGTTCTGGCCCCAATAGCTATAGGGCCAACCGTAGAATGCACCTTCGCGCACCGAAGTCAGGTAGTCCGGCACCAGGTCCGGCCCCAACTCGTCCCGTTCGTTGACCACCGCCCATAGCTGCCCGGAGCCTGGCTCGACCTTGAGCGCCGTCGGGTTGCGCAGGCCGGTCGCGTAAGGCTTGTGGGCGCCCGTCTCGGCGTCGATCTGCCAGACCATGGCCCGGTCGATCTCGACTTCCATGCCCCGCTCGGTGACGTTGCTGTTGGAACCGATACCGACGTACAGCGAGCGCCCGTCGGGGCTGATGGCCAGCGCCTTGGTCCAGTGATGGTTGATCGCCGAGGGCAAATCAGTGACCTTGACGGGCGCCCCGCTGGCCTTGGTCTGGCCGTCCTGATAATCGAAGCGAACCAGCGCATCCTGGTTCGCCACGTACAGCTTGCCGTCGGCAAACGCCAGGCCATAGGGCGCGTTGAGGTTTTCGGCAAAGACAGTCTTCAGCTCGTAAGTGCCATCGCCATCGGCGTCACGCAGCAGCGTCAGGCGGTTGCCGCCCTTGACCTGGGTGTTGCCCTTGGCCTTGATGACGCTAGCGATCACGTCCTTGGGCTTGAGCTTCGCGGCGTTTCCGCCACGGCCCTCCGCCACGAGGATATCGCCGTTGGGCAGGACCAGGGTCTGGCGCGGGATCTTCAGGTCGGTGGCGATGGCAGTGATCTCGTAGCCTTGCGGCACGGTCGGCTTCTGCTCACCCCAAGGCACCGGCTCGGCGATTTTCATGCTCGGCAACAGGCCACGCTGGGGCTCGGGCAACTTCGGATCCGGGCCGCGCGCTTGCGTGGTGTCCCCTTCGCCTCCGCAGGCGCTCAACAGTAAGGCCATGCTCAGGGCCGTCAATGCGATGCGAGGTTTCATTGCTCACCTCCCGAACGCAGGTTGGTCAGCCCGACCCAGGCCGCTACGCAGGCCAGCAGGGTCACGACGACGGACAACGCCAGGCCCTGGGGCATGCTGGCCCAGGCATCCTTGGCGTGCTCGAAGGCATTGATCAGCCCCAACACCCAGGTGGCGAGCAACAGCAGGAAATAGCCTACCGGACGCCCGGCCTTGTGGTTCGCGCGGATCAGGTTGACCAACGCGAACAACAACGCCAGCCCACAAAACAGCAGCCCGCCGGCAATCAGCCAGGAGGCGAAATTGCTCCACTGGATCTGGTAGGTCTTGTAGTAAGCGATGTCGCTGAGCAGGCCCCCGAGAAACAGCGGAACCGTGCCGGCAAGCAGGACCGCATGGAGCGGCCCCGGCGTGCTTCGGTAGATAGGATGGGCGGTAACGGTCATGACAGCTCCTTATCGTTCAGCGCCCTGTCGGTCATTTCCAAGAGAATTGACTGGCAGGGCGCGTGGGTTGACGCCAAGGAAAATGATCGCGCTGGCGAAGGGTAAGTTCCGATTTTTCGCCATCGCAGGCGTTCGGACCCGTATTGACGGGGCGCTGGGCGCGAGCGACCAAGCGAGGGCCGACTAGTCCGAAACTCCCATGCCGCCTGGGAGTATCGGCCGATGCGCAATCACCCCGTGCATATCCATAGTTGCGGTCAATGGTCAACGGTCAGGCCTTGATGACCGCATGCTCTGGAGAAAGTCATGACTATTCGCGAGCAAGACTCATCACTGCTGAGTGATCCGACCTCGCTAGACGCGGCAAGCGCCACCGACGACCTCGGCGTCGTGGCAACCGGCGTGAACGTCACCCTGGACGAAACCGCCAACCTGCAGAACGCCACCGCCACGCCCGCCCCGGCGGGAGACGCCGACGACAACGACATCCTGGCGACATCCCTGCCCTCGTCCTTCGCCAGCCGCCTGACCGCGCTAGGCGCTGGAACGGCGACCGGCGCCGCCCTGAGTGGCTATACCGGCGCGGTGGGCGATACCGGCAGCGATGCCTTTACGATCAACGCCGCCCCTGGAGCACTCGTAACCGGCATCAGCTTTGTTGGCAGCGATGGCGCCCCGCTCGATGGGGTCGACAGTGGCTTGGACACCCTCGATGGCACCAGCATCCTGCTGTACACCGACACCAATGACAATATCGTCCTCGGCCGGGCCGGCGGGCCAAACGGTGCGATTGTCTTCGCCGCGTACATCGACGAAACCGCCACCGGCGGCAAGATCTGGACCGTGCTCTACCAACCGCTCGCCCAACCGGATAACACCAACCCGGACGACGCGGTCAATCTGCTCGACAAAGTCTTCGTCGGTGCCAGCCAGGACTTGGAGTTCAGCCTGGAGGGCGCCCCTTCCGGCCAGAACCTGTTCCTGATGTACACCTCGGCGGATCCGACCACCGAGCTGGTCGACGGCGTGCTGCGGATCACCGACCCCACCATCATCGCCACCGGTAAAAACCCGGCCGACCAGTCCACCGGGGTCAACATCAATACCGGCGACACCATCAACACCAGCCAGGCCGGCGGGCCGACCACGTTCGGCACCAACAACCAAATGATCGTCGAGCAGGAAGGCATCCGTTATTCGTTCGTCACCGGTGCGCGGCAGGACATGACCATTCCCAACCTGACCCAGACCGAAGCGGACGTGGAATCGAACATCGACTTCACCGACGTTTTCGATACGAAGATGGCCAACTTCGACGTGGTGCAATTGCAAAGCGGCAAGACCGCGGTGGTCAGGATCAGCGCCTTCAGCACCGCGGCCGAACCTGGGGTGGATTTCGTCAACGGCTACGCCGGTGATGCGCCTGTGGCGATCACCAACGTTCGCGTCATCAACATCGCCACCGGCGTGGTCGTGGAGAACTCCGACGGTACGGCCAACGACGCGGGCATTGTCATCAGCTTCAATTCCGGGGTGGCGACCATCACCGGGGTCCAGGCCGGCTACCAGATCGAATACACCACGACGGCGGACCACAATCGGGTGTTGATCGAAAACGGCGCGGCGCTCGATGCCAAGGGCAATAACCACGCGGACTTCGACATCGGTGGCTTCACGCTGGTCCAGGCCTCGGTAGCCAAAACCGAAATCGGCTCGAAGATCATCTTTGAAGACGACGGGCCGAGCATCAGCACCACCGGCACCGAGCCGACACTGGCAGTGGATGAAACCGTCCTGGCCACCAATGCCACGCAGAGCTTCGCCGCCAACTTCGTCTCCGCGTTCGGCGCCGACGGTGCCGGCACCCTGACCTATGCCTTGAGCGTGGTCGCGGGCGCTTCTGGCTTGACGGATACGGCCACCGGCGAGGCGGTCAATCTATCCCTCAACGGCACGGTGGTGGAAGGCCGCACGGCGACGACCAATGAGCTGGTGTTTAGCGTCAGCGTCGCCAGCAATGGCGAGGTCACGCTGGACCAACTCCGGGCCGTGGTGCACCCCGACACCACCGATCCCGATGACGCCACGACACTGACATCCGACGACCTGGTCAAACTCACGGCAACCAAGACCGACGGGGATGGCGACAGCGTCCAGGCGACGCTCGACATTGGCCAGAACCTCTCCTTCGAGGACGACGGACCGAGCATCAGTACGACGGGCACAGTGCCGACGTTGACCGTAGACGAGACCGTACTGGCAACCGACGCCACGCAAAACTACGCGGCCAATTTCAACTCGTCCTACGGCGCGGACGGTGCCGGCACGCTGACCTATGCCTTGGGTGTGGTGGCGGGTGCTTCCGGGCTGACGGATACGGCGACTGGCGAAGCAGTCAACCTGTCGCTCAACGGCACGGTGGTGGAAGGCCGCACGGCCGTCAGCGACGCGCTGGTGTTCACCGTCAGCGTCGCCACCAATGGCGACGTCACCCTGGATCAAGTCCGGGCGGTCGTCCACCCTGACGCCAGCAACCCCGATGATGCGGTGACGCTGACCTCGGACAACCTGGTCACGTTGACGGCGACCATCACCGACAAGGATGGCGACAGCACCCAATCGACGCTCAATATTGGCCAGAATCTCTCGTTCGAGGACGACGGCCCCAGCGTCAGCACCACCGGCACAGAGCCGACGCTGACGGTGGACGAGACCGTATTGGCGACCGATGCCACGCAAAACTTCGCGGCCAATTTCCTCTCGGCGTATGGCGCCGACGATGCCGGTACGCTGACGTACGCCTTGGGCGTGGTGGCGGGGCCTTCCGGCATGACCGACACGGCCACGGGCGAAGCGGTCAACCTGTCGCTCAACGGCAACGTGGTGGAAGGCCGTACGGCCATCACCAACCTGTTGGCGTTCACCGTCAGCGTCGCCACCAACGGTGACGTCACGCTGGACCAGATCCGGGCGCTGGTGCATCCCGACCCGACCAATCCCGACGACGCCAAAAGCCTGTCCTCGGACAGCCTGGTCACGCTCACGGCGATCAAGACCGACAAGGACGGCGACAGCGCCCAGGCGACATTGAACATTGGCCAGAACCTGGTATTCGAGGATGACGGCCCATCCCTCGCGTTCGGCAACCTGGTCGGCACTGGCAGCGTCCTGCCGCAATACGGTTTCTGGAACCACTCCACCGGTGCCGATGGACTCGGCGCAACGGGTCTGGACATTACGCTGGTGAACGGCCAGTTCACCCTGGTCAGGCCGGACAATACGACCACCACCGGCACCGGTACGCTCACCGAACAGGCGCCCTCCCCGGACGGCAATGGCGCCTATCAGTTCGCGGGCACGTTGACCGGTGATTTCGACAACAATGCCGCCACGGCGGACACTGCGGTCGACTACACGCTCACCGCCTACGCCGACGGCAGCTATGCGCTGGACCTGGTGCAGGGCTTCAGTTCGACGATCGTGCGCAGCAGCGCAGACGGCGCCCTCAGTGCCGGCGGCCCGGATTCAGTGCGCACCTTGCTGATCCCGGACACCGATAACCCGGCCATCCCTTCAGCCTCAGAGGAAATCGTGTTCTTCTCGGCGAAAGCCCTCGCCTCGCCGACGGACATCCTCGCCGGCATCGGCATCGGACTCGCCGACCCCACCGAAGCTGCCCTGCAAACCACGCCACTGCCGTCGTATATCGACCCGGCGGCCATGAACGTCAGCACCTCCGGCATCGGGGTCGCCAACAACCTGCTCCAGGGCGACAACCTGGCTGCCATCGGCGCGGCCGATGAGAGCTTCGTCATCAACCCGGAAAGCCTGGTCACGGGCATGAAGATCTTCATCGACAATTCCGTGGCCGGCTACAACACCGCGACCGAAGACTTGTATTTCCGGATCTACTACGAGGACGGTACGTTCTCCAATCTCATCGAGGTCAACACCCTCACGCCCGAGGCCGGCGGACAGGTGTCCTTCGAGGTCGAGCGCGAGGGTTCGGTAATGATCGATGCCGTCCAGCTCACGATGGCCCGTGGCGCGATCAAGATCCCGGTGATCCAGTTCATCCAGGAAACCGAGAACCTGGCCAGCGATGTCCAGTTGAGTTTCAACGCGACCCTGACGGACAAAGACGGTGACACGGCGACGAGCGCCTTCGATGCCAACCTCTTCGCCGACACCCCCGATGACCCGTTGTACAACTACACGCTGGCCGGCACGGGCGGCGAGCGCGATGCCTTCAACGTTGACCTATCCTTCACCGAGGACACGTATCAAGTAACCGGCTTCGATGTCAGCCTGGACCTGCGCGATACCTTGGTGCTCAACGGCGACCAGGGCGCGGTGGTCCAGTCCATCGACAATGGCGGAGCGGACAGCATCGTGACGGTTGCCGAAACCGGAGGACAAATCACCACCATCACGCTGGTCGGGGTGGACCTGCTCAGCAGCGACGTGGTGCTGGGCGCAGCCTGAACATAGGGCGAGCATGAAAAATGCGGGGAGGACCTGGAAATCCTCCCCGCATTGTTTTTTCCGGATCTGCCCATCGTGTCGGCTCAGTCCAGTTCCACCCAGGTGGACTCGGGGGGATCCTCGTTATTGGTCAGCCCGTGCTTGAGGGCGTACATCAGCAAGTCGATCCGGTTGATGAGATTGAGCTTCTGGTAAATGTTGCTGAGGTGGTTGTGCACAGTGTGCTCGCTGATGCCCAGGCGCCCTGCGATGCTGATGTACTTGGCGGACGGGTCGCCGACGATGGCTCGAATCAGCTCTTTCTCACGCAGGGTCAGTCGCGCCTGCTTCGCCTGCTCCAGGTTGCACTGGGTGGGTACATGACCCATCGTGGCATAGCCTGACAACCCTCCGGCCCAAGCCCTGTCTGACCCGGTATCGCGGTGATGAACCTTGATGATCGCGCGGATGATCGATTCCGTCGGGTCTTCCGCCAACACGACACCGCGCGCGCCCGCCTCGATAGCCTGGGCAACGGGTACGGCTTCGTACAATCCCTTGAGCACCAGCACTTTCATCTCGGTGTTGCGGGTGAGCCCGGCGACGACCTCCAGCGGATTCAGCGCATCGGGAAAGAAGCTGAAAAAAATCACGTTGGGGCGTAATTGGTCGGCGAGATCCAGGGCGTTGGTGTAGGTGGAGGCCTGGCCGCTGACTTCCATCTGGGGTTTCCTGGCATTGATCAGATCGTGCAATCCCCTCAACACAAGGGGGCGACAATCGATCAGCAAGACGCGTATCGAACTTCGGTGGTCCGGTCTCATATTGATAACCCCCTTGAACAACAAACGATGGGGTTCATCCTGTGAACCAACGGCAAATGAGCCTGTGTGACGCAGCCGAACAAGACCGTTGAGTCCGTTTAAACAGGAATAATTATCAACGACTTCCACATGATCATGCGTTGCACTTGGGTCCGTAGCCTGAGTCTAGGCCAGCCTGACGCAACGCCGGGTCGTCTCCTGCGCGACTCGTCAATTAATCGACGAGCGGTGTATTAGGGTTCATAAGTACAAGAATGGCGCCAATTTATCGACATCGCGAACATATGTAGGGTCAACGTGCGCCCCGACGCGGCCTGGGGGCCTACCGGGTTCCGGTGACGCACCGCTTTGCCCCTGCTCGCGAAGAGGCCGGCACATCCAACATCTCATCGGCGGTGACAGCGCATTCGCGAGCAGGCTCGCACACATTTGGCCAATCAACGGAAATCCTGCCCAGCGCTGCCAGGGCTCAGCCAGCCATTGACGTGTTCGATACTGTCGGCGGGTGGCCTGCCAGCCCAGCGGTTGAGCGTCAGCACGTTGCTGAGGAATTCGTACTGGGTCTTGAGCAGATCCCGTCGGGCGCGAAATTCGTTGCGCACGCTGGCCAGCACATCGACCGAATTGACCATCCCATAGCTCAGCGCTTTTTCCGCCGCCACCCTGGACAGCTGTGCCGACTCCAGCGCCAGCCGGTTCGCGCCGATTTTTTCCCCATTGGAGTTGGCGGTCAGGTAGGCGTTGGTGATCTCCTTGACCACCCGCCGCCGCACGGCTTCCATCTGCTGCTCGGCAACTATCTGATCCTGATACAGCCCACGGACCCGCGCCGAGGTTGAGCCGCCGCTGTACAGCGGCACTTGCAGGCCGATGCCCGCGACATAGCTGTCGGTGCGGGGGGCCAATGAGTTGTTGTAACCCTCGTTGGTCTGTTGCGCGCTGAGGTTCAAGCTCAGGGTCGGATAATGCCCGCCCTTGCCGCTGCGCAGCGCCGCGCCTGCCGCCTCGACACCGCTCTCGTTGGCCTTGAGCGCCGGATTGAAGGCGATGCCATCACGGACCCAGCTCTCCAGGCTCTGTGCCGACACCTGCAATTGCCGGTCACTGCGAATCCGGTCGAGCCGTTCCTTGACTGGCCGACCGACAATCTCCGCCAGTGCCTCGCGGCTGAGGCTGGCCTGGTTGCGGGCGTCCAGCTCTTGCGCCGAAAGCAGGTCCACCCTGGCTTTGAGGTCGAGTTGATCGGTGATCAACGCCATCTGCTTCTCGTACAGCGCATTGACCCGGTCCAGGCTCTTTTGCGTGGTGCGACGCTCGGCCTTCACCAGTTCCAGTTCATCCTCGGCCGCCAACGCGGTGAAATAGCGCTGGGCCAGTTCCACGGCGGCCTCGGCCTGGCTGTCGAGCGCTTGCGACTCGGACTGCCTGGCCAGGCTCTTGAATTTTTGATAGTTCTCCCATGCCGCCTTGTTGTAGAGATACTGACGCAACACCAGGCCATAGCTTTCGCTGTCGTAACTACGTTCCACCAGATCGCTTTCCTGATGAATCCGGTTCGACCCGGCATTGAACGACAGCTGCGGCAACAGCGCGCCCTTGGCCTCGCGCTGGTGCTCGGTTCCCGCCTGTGCTTGCGCAAAGGAGGCGAGCACTTGCGGGTCTTCCAGCCGCGCCTCGCGATACAACTGCATGAGGTCGGTGGAATACATCGAGGCGTTTACCCCGGGGGGCACCGCGACCTCGGTTTGCGCCACGGCGACGCCCACCGCCAACACCCAGGCACTGCCCAGCAACGCGACCGACACGACCATGGTCATTCCTCGATCATCGATTGGGAAAGCGCATTGCGCGCCGGTTGCATCAGATACTGCAACAGCGTGCGTTGCCCCGTAATAATCAACACATCCGCCGGCATCCCTGGCAGCAATTTGCGCTCACCCAGCGTTTGCGCGCCCTCCTGGGTCACTCGCACCCGCACCAGGTAATAAGCCGTCCCCGTCTTTTCGTTGGTCATCCGGTCGGCCGAGACGCTGCTGACCTGGCCCTCGATCACGGGGGTGGTCGCGCTGTTGAAGGCGCCGAAACGGATGTCGGCCCGCTTGCCGATGGCGATGCGGTCGATATCCACCGGCGCGACCTGGGCCTCGATTACCAGGTCGGATACCGAAGGAACGATATCCAGCAATGGCGTGGCCGGTCGTACCACGCCGCCGATGGTGTGCACCGTCATGTCGATCACCATGCCCGCGTCGGGCGCACGGATGACCACGCGGCTGAGCCGGTCTTCCAGGGCCGAGGTTTTTTCCTGGAGGTCGTAGATCTTGGTTTGTACCTCGGCCAGTTGCTTGACCACCTCGGCGTTGAATTCCTTGTCCACCTGGAGGATCTGCAACTGTGTTTCGCTGATTTGCAAACGCGTCCGGTCGATGGTTGAGCGGTGGTCGGCGACTTCCGAACGCAGCAGTCCCAACTTGCGTTCCTGCTCGAGCAAGCGCTGCTTGTCGACGAAGCCTTGCTTGAGCAGTTCGGACAAGTCGCTGATTTCGCCGCTGTAGGATTTCTCCAGCTTGACTTTGGCGCCGACCATCGATTCCAGGCCCTTGATCTGTTGCCGGAACTGGCCGATGCGCTCGCGCAACACCGCGATCTGGCCCAGGCGTGAGTTTTGCCGGGCGCTGAATACATGGCTCTCGCCCTGGCGCGCCTCCATGCCCCGCAGGTTCTGCGGCTCGGTCATCTCGCCGAAACCTACCGTCGACGACATGTCGCGCTCGGCGATGAGCCTCGCCTCCATCGCCCTGGCCGCGAGCAATTGGCTTCGCGTCATCTCGTATTCAAAGCGCAGCTGCGCGTCGTCCAGGATGATCAGCGGATCGTCGCGCTTGACGATGTCCCCGTCATGGGCAAGTACCGCCTTGACGATGCCGCCCTCAAGGTGCTGGACGGTCTTGCGATAAGCCTGCACGGTGACGACACCGGGTGCATAGGCGGCGCCGTCGAGTGGCGCGATGGCCGCCCAGGTGCCGAACAGGCCGAAGATCAGCCCTACGATGATCACACCCAGGCGTCGGATCTTATGGTCGGATATCGGCAGGTCGGCGAAGCTGTCAATTGGGCGAATGGGCACCACGGGGTTCATCGGAATCACCCTTGCCGGTGTCGACCGAAGCCGCGCCGGAGCTTGCGGGTACGGCTGGCGTCTGTGCCTGCTGTCGCTGCGCGTTGAGTTCGGCCAGGACATGCTCGCGAGGCCCATAGACACTGATGACACCGGCGTTCAACACCATCAGCCGGTCAAGTTGCGACACGATGTTGGTCCGGTGGGTAATGACGAATAAGGTCGCGCCGGTCAGCTTGAGTTGCTGCACGGCGGCTGCCAGGGCACGGTCACCCACGTCGTCCAGATTGGAGTTGGGTTCGTCGAGGACGATCAGCCGCGGATTCCCGTACAGGGCCCGCGCCAGGCCGATGCGCTGGCGTTGTCCCGCCGACAGCATGATGCCCTCGCTGCCCAGCACGGTGTCGTAGCCATCGGGCAGCTGCAAAATCATCTCGTGCACGCCAGCGGTCATGGCCGCCAGGATGACTTTCGCCGAATCGACCTCGGCGAAACGGGCGATGTTCTCACCGACGGTGCCTTCGAACAGTTCGATGTCCTGGGGCAAATAACCGATGTAGGGGCCCAACTCCTGTTTGTCCCAGGCACTGATATCCGCGCCATCGAGCCGAATCACCCCGAGTTGTGGTGGCCACACCCCGATCAGGGCCCGGGCCAGGGTCGACTTGCCCGCAGCGCTTGGGCCGATGATGCCGACCGTGCAACCGGCCGGCGCGCTGAAACTGATGTTCCTGATGATCGCGGTCCTGGAACCCGGTGCGGCGACAACCAGGTTCTCGACCCGCACGTCCCCCTGTGGCGCCAGCAAAGGCATGCGCTCGGGTTGCGCCTGCTGCTTGTCGAGAATGTCGTTCAGGCGGCTGTACTGTGAGCGCGCGGCGATAAACCCTTTCCAACTGCCGATGATCAGATCGATAGGCGCCAGTGCGCGCCCCAGCAGCACCGCCCCGGCGAACACCAGGCCCGCCCCCACTTGATGGTCCACCGCGAGGTAGGCGCCGAGCCCCAGCACCAGCGATTGCACGAGGAGCCGGAAGGTGCGTGAGAGCGTGCTGATGAGGGCGCCTCTGTCGCTGGCCAACGACTGCAACATCAGCACGTTGCGCTGGCGCCGTCCCCAACGGTCAATCAGGGTTTCAAGCATGCCCATGGATTCGAT